>Ga0157391_128800_pt1 | contig 36147 bp, 33 predicted proteins | sample T8_LowP_AmetaT_FD_136040 | JGI IMG/M metagenome (GOLD analysis project Ga0157391, IMG submission 136040) | Metatranscriptome of Roseovarius nubinhibens ISM and Alexandrium tamarense co-culture from University of Georgia, USA - T8_LowP_A metaT... ...
CCCGCGCCGTGCGCTGCCTCTACCCGGAGGTGGCCGTCTGATGCCCGCGCTGAAAGTCACCAATCTCGCCAAGACCTTCCCTTTGAAAAAGCCGATCTTCGGTTCGGCCCCGCCCGGGGTGCGTGCGGTGCGGCCCATGAGCTTTGAGGTGGCCACCGGCGAGACGCTCGGCGTGGTCGGCGAATCCGGCTGCGGAAAATCCACTTTGGCACGGATGCTCGTGGGGCTTTTGGAGCCGAGCGAAGGCTCGATAGAGATCGAGGGGCGCGCGCTGGACAATGCCGATCCGGCAGAGTTCGGAAAGCTGATCCAATATGTGTTCCAGGACCCGCAAAGCTCACTCAACCCGCGCAAGACGATACGTCAGGTGATGGAGGCCCCACTCAGGCGGCTCTACGGGATGCCAAAACCCGAGCGGGACAGGCGCATCAGCGAGATTTTCGCTAGCGTAAACCTGCGCGAAGAGTTTCTTGACCGCTACCCGCACGAGTTTTCCGGCGGGCAGGCGCAGCGGATCGGTATCGCCCGGGCGCTGGCGGCCAATCCACGGATCATCATTCTGGATGAGCCGGTCTCTGCGCTGGATGTGTCGGTGCAGGCGCAGGTGCTGAACCTGCTGGCGGACCTGAAGGCGCAATTCGGGCTGACCTATCTTTTCATCACCCATGACCTTGCCGTCGTCGAGGCCGTCAGTGATCGGATTGTCGTCTTGTATTTTGGCGCCGTGGTCGAGATCGGCCGCGCCGAGAATATCTTTGCAAAGCCCCGACACCCTTATACAAGGCTTCTCGCGGACAGCGCGCCGGTGGTTGGAAAACCGCTCACCGCGCCCGAGCAGAAAGGATCGGAGCTGCCCGATCCGCTCAATCCGCCGCCGGGCTGTGCCTTCGCGGGCCGCTGCCCCCGCGCCACGGAAATTTGCCGCGCCGATGAGCCAAAGCTGACTGAAATGGGAGAAGATCAACTTGCCGCCTGCCACCACCCGCTCGAAGGCTGAACCCAAGATCAGCCGCCCCGTGCAGGTCGCCGAAGCGATCAAGGATTGGGTTGTGGAGCAGGGGTTGCAGGCCGGTGATCGGCTTCCCGGCGAGGCCGAGCTGATTGAACGCTTTGGCATGGCAAAAGGGACGATCCGCGAGGCGATGCGCATTCTCGAGGCGCAAGGGCTGATCAAGACCCGCACCGGGCCCGGCGGCGGCAGCTTCGTACACGAAGTCAGCCAACAGCGCGCCAAGGCTCTATTGGGCAACTATTTCTATTTCAAGGACCTGACCATCGGCGACATTTACCAGCTTCGCCTGACTCTGGAACCGGAACTGGCTGCCTCACTTGCTGGCAAGTTGTCCCAAAGCACTCTTGATCTGCTTGAGAAAACAACAGCCGAATACGTCGAACCCGCGGCAACGCTTGATGAGGAACGCGATCAGCATGTCGCATCTCTGCGGTTTCACGCTATCCTTGCAAATCAGTCTCAAAACCCACTTCTCGGGTTTGTTATCGACTTCATGGTGAACTTGCTGACAGATCTGACGGTTTACCGCCGCCTCTATTCTCCGCCCAACATCGAGCTTTGGAAACAGGGGCGCGACCACCAACAGCAACTGATCGCTGCCCTACGCAATGGCGAGGCCGACAAGGCCCGAGCCATCATGACGGATCACATGAAAACAGCCTGGAAGCTCATGCGGCAACAGGAAGTCGAAATGGAAAGCCGTTTCATTTCGGAGTAACAGCATTGGCATGTGGCTAGTGGGGTCAGTCCTGCCCTGACATTTTCGCAAGAACGCTAACCTGCGATCACGTCGCCTGCGAGCTTGGTCAACGTTTCAATGATACGCCGCGTTTCTGCTTCTCCCCTGGGGTTTGATGCATTCCCTTGCTGGGCGCGCTTCAGTACGCCGGTCGCAATGGCGATAAGACGAAACAACGAAAATGCCAGCGCGAAAGTCCAGAACGCTGGCGGCTCGATCCCGCGCTGCACGCAATACTGCGCGACAATGCTCTCTTCGGTGGGCAGGCCAAAGTCATCGCGATTTGCCGATCCGAGGCCCTTCACGAGGCCTGACTGAGGCAGGCGCAGGCACATGCAGAAATAGGCCAGATCGGCGATCGGATGACCAAGGGTGCTGAGTTCCCAGTCAAGAATGCCGATCACGCGGGAGGCGTCTTTGGAGAAGACGAGATTGTCGATCCGGAAGTCGCCATGCACGATGCTGACCTGTCCATCATCTTCGGGTTGATGCGCCGCAAGCCATTCGATGAGCTGTTCGATGAGCGGATTCTCCGCGTCGGTGCTGGCACGATATTGTTTGGTCCAGCGTGCCAGTTGGCGCGCGAAGTAGTCACCTGGAGCACCGAAGTCCCGCAGGCCCATCTGCGTCGGGGCGACATCGTGCAGGGCGGCGAGCGTCCTGGACAGTTGCGTGTAGACGGCGCCGCGCCGGTCACGCGCCAGCTCTGGCAGGGCAGGGTCCCAGAAGATCTGCCCATCGAGCATTTCCATCACGTAGAACATCGTTCCCAGCGGGCTGGTCTCTCCGCTCAGGTGATAGACCTGTGGCACCGGGACAGGTGTATCGGACAGGGCGCGTAGCACGCGGTATTCGCGGTCGACCTGATGCGCCGAGGCCAGCAGCTTGCCCGGGGGCTTGGCGCGCAGAACAAAAGTGCGCGCACCGCTGGTGATCTTGTAGGTCGGGTTGGATTGCCCGCCGCCAAAACGCTCGATTTTGTCCAGCGCGTCGAACCCCTCGACATGCGCGGCAAGGTAGGAGCCGAGCTCGGAGCGGTCGAATTCGTGCAGGGGCTTTACCATCATCGCGTCTCAGCCCAGACTGACGACGAGCTTGCCCTGCACCTTGCGCTGCGACAGCTTCTCGAGCGCGGCTGCGGCGTTCTCGAGCCCTTGCATCACTTCGACCTTTGGCTTCACCTTGCCCTTCAGGTAAAAGTCGAAAAGCTCCGCCGTTGCTTCGGCGTGCTGCGCGGGATTGCGCTCGACGGCGGCGCCCCAGAAAACGCCGGTGACGCTACAGGCCTTGAGCAGCGGCAGGTTCATCGGCAGCTTGGCGATGCCCGCCGGGAAGCCGACCACCAGAAACTGTCCCTCCCAGGCGATCGCGCGCAGGGCGGGTTCGGAGTAGTCGCCACCGACCGGATCATAGATGACATCAGCGCCCGATTTGCCGCACAGCTCCTTGAAGCGCGTGGAAAGCTCTTTCTTGTTGATCTCACCCAGCGGATAGACCAGACCGTCATCGGCCCCGGCATCAAGCGCGGTTTGCAGCTTGTCCTCGGACGATGCCGCCGCCAGCACGCGCGCGCCGAGGATCTTGCCCAGCTCTACTGCGGCCAGCCCGACGCCGCCCGATGCGCCAAGCACGAGAAGCGTTTGTCCCAGGCCCAGTCCCGCGCGATCCTTGAGCGCATGATAGGAGGTGCCATAGGTCATCATGAAGGCGGCGGCGTCCTCGAAGGGCATCTGGTCGGGAATCCTGGAGATCCTGCTTTCCGGAACCACGACCTGCTCGGCCAACCCGCCCCAGCCTGAGAAGGCCAGCACCCGGTCGCCGGCCTTCAGCTGCGTGACGCCTTCGCCAGTGCTTTCGACGATGCCGGACAGCTCAGAGCCAGGGGCGAAGGGGCGGGGGGGCTTGAACTGGTAAAGGTCTCGGATGATCAGCAGATCGGGGAAGTTGAGTCCGACCGCCTTGACGGCGATCCGCACTTCTCCCTTGCCAGGAACAGGTTCTGCGATGTTTTCCAGGCTGAGGCTGTCGGGGCCTCCAGGGGTCTTGCTCATCAGCGCTTTCATCATGTTTCCTCGTGTTGGTTTCCGGCAGGTCGGGCTTCAGCCAATATTGTTGACAATCTTTATGTTTCCACTTTAGGCTCATCAAAGGCACTCCGCAAGCGGTAGGCGCAGACATCGCGAGACGTGTCGAAACGGGAGGGAAGGGGCCAGATGGAAATTGTTCTGCTCGTGGTCTGTTTTGTCGTGCTTGTGCTGCTCGGGGCCCCGGTGGCGCTGGCGATGATACTGATGCCGACCACATACATCCTGCTGACCGACGCCGCGCCGCTGCTGACCGTTCCACATCAGATGTACGAGGGCATAGCGCACTTCCCGCTCGTGGCGGTGCCGTTCTTCATGCTGACGGGCGAGTTGATGAATGGCTCTTCGGTGACCCAGCGGATCATGCGGCTGAGCCGCGTGATCGTGGGGCGGATGCGCGGCGGGCTGGCGCAGGTCAATATCGTGGCGAGCATGTTCTTTGCAGGCATGAACGGATCGGCGGTTGCTGACACCGCGACCATCGGCACGATCATGATCCCTGACATGAAGCGCAAGGGCTACACGCCCGCCTATGCCGCCGCGATCACGGCCATCGGATCGACGATTGGCGGGATCATCCCGCCCAGCATCGCGATGATCGTTCTGGCCAGTTCGGTCAACCTGTCGGTGGGCGCGTTGTTCGCGGGCGGCATCCTGCCCGGTATCCTGATCGGTCTGCTGCTGATGCTGACCGCCTGGATCATCGCCAAGGCCAAGGATCATGAGCGCGGTGACGAGCCCTTCACGTTTCGCGCGTTCCTGAGCGCGGCCTGGGGCGCGTCGCTGGCGCTCTGCGTGCCGCTCATTCTCGTGGTCGGCATCTTCGGTGGCTGGTTCAGTTCGGTCGAGGCCGGGGCGATCACCGCGCTGGTGGCGCTGATCCTGGGAACGGTGGTCTATCGTGATCTCGACTTGGCCTCGTTCCTTGGCGCCCTGAACCGCACGGTCCGGATGTCGGCATCCGTCTTTGTCATCATCGCGGCTGCGGGTCCGTTCACATGGTTGCTGGCCCGTCTGGGCGCGCTGGAAATGCTTCAGAACTGGCTGCTCGGCTTCGCCGAAACGCCGTTCTTCTTCGCGCTCATGCTGCTCGGGCTTATCCTTCTGGCGGGGATGATCATGGATGCCGCGGCGAATATCATCGTGCTGGGCCCCCTGCTGGTCGCCGCCTGCGAGACCGCGGGCTACGAACCCGTCCAGGCCGCATTGGTGGTGGTGGTCGGCTTCCTGCTGGGCACGGTCACGCCGCCTGTCGGTGTGTGCTATTTCACCGCCACGGCCATCGCCGGGTGCAGGCTCGAACAATCCGCTGCGGCCCTGCTACCGTTCCTCGCGGTCGAGATCCTGGTGCTGTTGCTGATGCTCTTTCTGGCGCCGCTGACGCTCTTTCTTCCGGCCTTGTTGGGGTTCCTGTGAGATGCCTGTCCTGAAGCGTATATCCGACGGCGCGGATTTCATCATCCTGCGCATCCTGCCGGTGATCTGCGGCGCGATGCTGGTGCTGATGGTGGCTTTCATCGCCTATACCGTCATCATGCGCACCGTGTTCCTGAACCCGCCGTTCTGGGGCGATACGCTGGCGATGTTCGCCAATGTCTGGATGGTATTCCTGGGCCTGATCATCGCGGTGCGCGAACGTTCCAACATCGCCATGGAGGCGCTCTATCAGCTGATCCCGGCCCACTACGGGCGCTGGTTCCGCAAGCTCTGGGCCGTGGCCTTTGCCGGGTTCGGATTGCTGTTGTTGACAAAGGGATACGAGGCCGCCTCGCGCATTCTCGGCTCCTATTGGGAGTTGGGCAACCTGCCGAAATCCTATCCGCTGATGATCCTGCCGATCACGGGCGTGGGCATTCTGGTGGCGTCGATCCTGTCGCTGTTCCGTCCCTTGGATGAGGCCCCGCACATGGACGATCAGGAATTTCCATAAGGCTGCGCGCACAGGGCGCGCCAAACCAAAGACAAGGAGGATGAAATGAAATTTGGAAAGATGAAAGCAACGCTTCTGGGCGGCGCGCTGGCTGCCCTGACCGCCGGCGCGGCCATCGCCGAGGCCGAAATCAAACTGGTCTTCGGCGTTGCCGGCCAGCCGACATGGGGCTTCGGCAAGCTTCTGACCGAAGTGATCGAACCGAACCTCGAGAAGTATTCGGATGGCCGGATCGATCTGGAAGTTCACCAGCGCGGCGCGCTTTGCAGCGAAGCCGCGTGCATGGAGCAATTGGGTCTGGGCCAGATCGACATGACGACGGTTTCGGCCGGCAACATGGGCGCGTTCGGCAAGACGTTCGACATCTTGAACCTGCCTTACCTGTTCAAGGGGCAGCAGGAAGCCGAGACCATCATGCGCGGCTGGTTGAGCGATGAACTGGCCAAACAAGCAGCCGGTGAAATGGGCATTCATGTGCTGGCAACGGTTTCATCTGGCGGCTTCCGCAACGTGGTCAATACCGAGCGCGAGGTTCGCGTGCCCTCCGATCTCAAGGGACTCAAGATCCGCGTGACCAAAAGCCCGACCGAGTTCAATCTGGTGCAGGGCTGGGGCGCGGTGCCCATTCCCTATGCCTGGGCCTCGCTCTACGAGGGGCTGCAGTCCGGCGTGGTGCAGGGCATGTATTTGCAGGACGTCTTCGTTTCGGCGGCCAAGTTTTATGAGGTGACCAAATTCGTTACCCGCGTGGAAAGCTCCTATAGCGGCCGCCCGGTCATGATGAGCAAGCAGCGTTATGACGCGCTGCCCGATTGGGCGAAGGAAGCTGTCGACAAGGTGGCCGCCGACATCGCCAGAGAAGCGCTGAACTATGACCTGGCGTGGCAGAAGGATGCCATCGCCGCGATGCAGGACAAGGTGTCTGTCTATGTTCCGACCGAAGCCGAACTCGCCGAATGGTCGAAGGGTGCCGTCGAGGCCTGGGTTGCGGTGAAAGGTACCTATGATCCGGCGCTCGCACGCCGCATTCTCGAAGAGCAGGGCCTGAGCGAACTGATCGGGCTTCTCGAAGAGGCAGGCGCGCTGTAAGCCGGATCAACACGGGGCCCGCTTCCTCCCGGCGGGCCTCGCATTCTCTGGAGACACAATGCAATTCATCGACGCACATCATCACCTGTGGGATGTCGAGCTGAACGGCGCGAACTATCCTTGGTATACCGAAGACCATGGCGACCGTGGCTGGGGCGACACCGCGGCGATCATGCGTAACTACAAGCCCGCCGATTTGCTGGCCGATGCGCAGGACGCGGATCTGACCATCGTCAAATCGGTGCATGTCCAGGCCAATTTCGACTTTTCCAACCCGGTGGCAGAAACGCGCTGGCTGGAGCAGGTCGCGCGTGAAGAGGGGTCAGGAAACCTGCCGAATGCCATCGTCGGCTATGCCGATCTCTCGGCGTCTGACGTCGGGGATGTGCTCGAAGCGCATGCTGAAAGCGCCCGGTTTCGTGGTGTGCGGCAGGTGCTGAACCGCCACGACGACCCCAAGCTCAACCGAGCGCCGCAAGACTATCTGGCCGATCCGAATTGGGCCGCGGGGTTGAGACGTCTGTCCGACATGGGGCTGAGCTTCGATGCCCAGATTTACCACCATCAGGCCGCGGCGCTTGCAGACATTGCAAAGGGCCTGTCCGACCTGAATATCGTGATCGACCACGCCCTCATGCCGGCCGAGCGGGACGAGGCGAACCTCGAGGGCTGGCGCAAAGCCGTGACGCGTTTGGCCGAACTGCCGAACGTGTCGATGAAGATCAGCGGTTTCGGCATGGTCGACAACGCATGGACGACGGACAGCATCCGCCCGTTTGCGATGCATTGCATCGAGGCCTTTGGCCCCGGACGCATCATGTTCGGCTCCAATTTTCCGGTCGACAAACTGATGTCGGATTACGGGCGGCTATGGCGCGCCTATGGCGAGATCATCTCGGATTTCTCCGAAGAAGAACGCGAGCAGATGCTAACTGGTACGGCCGCGCGGTTCTACCGGATCTGATCCGTCGCTGCGTTTGCCTCGTCCTTCAGCAAACGGATCGCGTGAATCTTGGATTGGTCAACCAGGCGGCGCGCGGTCTTCTCAGCGTCTTCACCGCGGCCATGCACGATATGATCGACCAGCTCGGCCCAATTCTCGCAGGAATGTGCCCGTCTCTCGGGTGAGGACAGGCCAAGGCGCGAATACCGCAACGTTTGATGGAACAGCAGCGTGACCATCGAGTTCAGGCGTGTGTTGCCCGATGCCTCGCTGATCGAAAGGCCAAACTCGACCACCGCATGAACGTAGTCCGCCGCCGCCGTGGAACCTGACTTCTTCGCGAGCTTCTTGAGCACGGAAAGCTGACGCTCCAGCATCTTGATGTCATCCTGGCTGCGTGTCTCGGCAAGCCGCCGCGCGCCCAGCCCGGACAGGACGGCGCGAATGTCGAACACATCGGCGACCTCTTCCGCCGACAGTTGCGTGACGATGGCGCCACGCCGAGGCGCGATCGTCACAAGACCTGCATTCTCCAGGATGCGCAGCGCTTCACGCACGGGGCCACGGCTGACCTTGTAGCGCTCGGATATCCCGATCTCCTGCAAGCGGTCATTTGGGCTGTATTTCTCGTTGACGATCTCGTCGGCCAGTTGCATGGCGATCTGCTCGGAAATCGACAAAGCCTCGCTGCCCCCTGCGAGAGAGGGCCGAAGCGAGGCAAGCATCGCGCGATGCAGTGCTGTAGTCTGCTGATACATCTACTCGTCCCTATGACTGAATTGCGCAATCTGGACGAGTTTATTGTGTCGGCGTTATCCGCACAAGCGCTTGACCCTCCGTGATGCCATCCCCCTCGCTCACCAGGATCTCGGCGACGGTACCGTCGCACGTGGCCTCGGCGGGTATCTCCATCTTCATGGATTCGAGGATCATCAATACGTCTTCTTCCTCGACGGTGTCTCCCACCTTGACCTCGATCTTCCAGACCGTGCCGGCGATCTCGGATTCAATCGTTTCATCACTCATCGGGTTGCCTCCATGATCCAACTACGCGCGGGTCGAGGGCGCCAACGCGTGCTTTTATTCTTTTCAAATCATTCTTATTGTCAACAATCTTATTTTGTGTAGTCTTGAGGCACACCCAAATCGACAGGTCGGAAGGGAGCGATAATGAGCTGGCAGAAGGAAGTTGACGAGATCAACAGGCGCCGCGAGATCGCCAAAGAGCTCGGTGGCGCTGAGGCGGTGAAGCGCCAGCACGATGCGGGCCGCCTTACCGTGCGCGAACGGATCGACATGCTGGTTGACGAAGGCAGCTTCCGCGAGCTTGGCGCGCTCACGGGGAAGGCCACCTATGACAAGGATCACAACCTTGTTGATGTGACCCCGGCCAATGCGGTGATCGGCAGGGGAACGATCGACGGGCGCAAGGTCTCGATCGACGGGGATGACTGGACCATTCGGGGCGGGTCGTCCGAGGCCACCGTGTCCGAGAAGTGGATCTATGCCGAGAACTACGCCGAAGCGATGCGCATGCCGCTGATCCGTCTTGTGGAAAGCGCTGGCGGCAGCGTGAAGATCCTCGACCAGAACGCTGCGACCAAGCTACCCGCCTACCCGACATGGAATCTGGCTCGCATGATGGGGACGATCCCCATTGTCGGCCTGGCGCTTGGCCCCTGCGCCGGGTTGGGCGCGATCAAGGCGGCCACCGCGCATTACTCGGTCATGGTCAAGGGCACCAGCCAGGTGTTTGCCGGCGGCCCCCCGGTGGTCGAGCGTGGCATGGGCGTCAAGGTCGACAAGGAAGACCTTGGCGGCTCGAAGATCCACACCCGCGAAAGCGGCGTGATGGGCAACGAGGCCAGAAGCGAGGCGGAGGCCTTCGAGATGGCGCGCCGGTTCCTGTCGTATCTGCCCTCCAGCGTCTATGAGATGCCGCCGGTCATCGAAAGCGACGACCCAAAAGAGCGCCGCGAGGAAGAGCTGATCGAAATCATCCCGCGCGACAAGCGCAAGGTCTACAAATCGCGCAAAATCCTCGACATGGTGTTCGACAGGGGCTCGGTCTTTGAACTGACCAAGGGCTATGGTCGGTCGGTCGTCACCTGTTTCGCGCGGCTTGGCGGGCGCCCCGTGGGCGTGATCACCACCGATCCGATGCAATATGGCGGCGGGATGACCAAGGCCTCGGCAGCCAAGATGGAAGCCTTCATCGACCTCTGTGACACGTTCCATCTGCCCATCGTGCATATGGTCGACCAGCCCGGCACCATCGTCGGGCCCGAGGCCGAGCGCAGCGGTGCGGTCAAAGGATCAGTCCGGGTCTGCATGGCCATCGAGCAAAGCCAGGTGCCGTGGTGTGCGATCATCACCCGGCGTTGTTATGGGCTCGCAGGCAGCACGTTCGGCCGGGTTCAGGGCATCAACCTGCATTATGCCTGGCCCTCGGGCCGCTGGGGCTCGATCCCGGTGGATGGCGGGGCCGAAGCGGCGTTCAAGAAGGAGCTCGATGCGCTTGATCCTGAGGCCAGGGCCGCGCGGCTTGCCGAGATCGAAGGTCACTTTTTCCACATGGAATCGCCCTTTCTGACGGCTGAGAAGTTCCGCATTCCCGACATCATCGACCCGCGCGACACCCGCGCGCTGCTCAATGACTGGCTGGACGACTCGTGGAAACTGATCGCCGATCAGCTTGGCCCCAAGGGCCGCACCTTCCGGATGTGAGGACGCCATGAAGCGATTGCTTATTGCCAACCGAGGGGAAATTGCTTGCCGTATCATCCGGGCGGCCCGATCGCTTGGGATCGAGACGGTCGCCGTCTATTCCGAGGCCGATGCAGGGGCGCTGCATGTCGAGATGGCCGATCAGGCCGTGAGCCTCGGCCCGCCGCCCGCCGCACAAAGCTATCTCAGGCAGGACGCACTGATCGAAGCCGCCCGGGCAAAGGGGGCAGGGGCGGTTCACCCGGGCTATGGTTTCCTGTCGGAAAGCGCGTCGTTTGCCCGCGCCGTTGTGAATTCCGGCCTGACATGGATCGGTCCTGCGCCGGAAACCATCGCAGACATGGGCGACAAGGGTCGCGCAAGGGCGCTTGCAATCAAGGCCGGTGTGCCTGTCTTGCCCGGCTCAGACAGCTTTGCCGAAGGCGCGCTGGACGGGGTGGAAGAGGCCGGGGCAACAGTCGGCTTTCCCCTGCTGGTCAAGGCCACGGCGGGCGGCGGTGGCATCGGGATGCAGCGCGTGGACGATCCGGCCAAGCTGCGCAAGATCGCCGAGCGCACCCAGTCTGCCGCCGCGCGCAGCTTTGGTGACGGATCGGTTTTTCTCGAGCGGTTCATCGCCCGTGCGCGGCACATCGAGATACAGGTCTTCGGCTTTGGCGATGGCCGCGCCGTACATCTTCACGAGCGCGATTGCTCGCTCCAGCGGCGTTTTCAGAAGGTGGTCGAAGAAAGCCCCGCGCCGGGGCTCGACCGTGCGATCGTGGCGCGTATGGGTGAGGTTGCCTGCGCGCTGGCGAGCGCGGTGAATTACAGCGGCGCGGGCACGGTGGAGTTCGTGATGGATGCCGACACCGGCGAATTCTTCTTCCTGGAGATGAACACCCGCATTCAGGTCGAGCATCCCGTCAGCGAGATGGTGACGGGCACCGATCTGGTCGCGGCGCAGCTTCGGCTGGCTGCGGGTGATGACATCCATGACGATCTGGCAGATCGTGCGCCAAGCGGGCACGCCGTCGAGTGCCGCCTTTACGCGGAAAACCCTGCCAAGAAGTTCCTCCCTTCGCCCGGAACACTAGAGCGGTTTTCCCTGCCTGACGGGATGGACGGCGTCCGCGTCGACACTGGCGTGCGTGAGGGGGATACGATTACCCCTTTCTATGACCCGATGATCGCCAAGATCATCGCCTGGGGAGAGAGTCGCGACGAGGCACTGGAACGTATCAACGCGGCTTTGCGCGCGACCCATGTCGAGGGGTTGGCGACCAATCGCGATTTCCTGATCGCGATCACCTCGAACCCGACCTTCCGAAGCGGCGAGGTCTGGACCGGTTTCATCGACACGCATCTGGACGCTCTTCTTTCTGCGCAATCGGGCTGAGAGCCATACAAACGAGGATGACCATGACACCCCCAAGATCGCTTCTTCATGCCCTGAAGCCGTTTCTGGAGGCCGGGGCCGACAAGGAAGCGCTGGTGTTTGGTGCGCATCGCATTTCCTTTGGCGACATGGCTGGGCATGCAGCCGCCCTAGCCGAGGTGCTGCGTTCCAAGGGCGTGCAGAAGGGTGATCGGGTTGCGGCTCTGTTTCCACCGCGTCCAGAAGCAATCCTGTCGCTGCTGGCCTGCTGGCTCATCGGGGCGACGTGGATGGGGATCAACCCGCGCTATCAGCGTCGCGAGCAGGCGCAAATCCTCGCGGACGCAGGCGTGAAGGTGCTGATGTCGATGACCCGCATCGGCAAGCGCGACCTTGAGGACGATCTGGCCAGCCATGAGACCGATCTTGGTTTCAGCGTTCTGCGCTTCGCGCCCGCCTTCGCGCCCGCGGCTCTCCCCGAGAAGCTGCCATACGACGAGGTGCTGCGCCGGTGGCGCGAGGCAACCGAAACGCTCGAGCCGGACAGCCCGTCGGTGGTGATCTATACCTCGGGCTCAACCGGCAAGCCGAAGGGGGCGCTCATCACCCATGCCGGTCTCGCTTTCCGTTCGCACACGCTGCACATTGATCGCTTCAACCTGCCTGCGCCAACGCAGCTGATTGACCTGCCGGTGAACCACATCGGCGCTCTGGCCAGCGGTATCGGCGTTGCCATGGCGTCGGGCGGCAAGATGATCCTGTCCGAGCAATTTGATCCCGGCGTCACGCTCAGGACGGCTTTCGCGGAAAAGCTGGCGATCATAAGCGGGGTGCCTGCGATGTTGGCGCGGCTGGTCGAGCACCCGGATTTTGCAACGTCCGACTTGTCTTCGGTCAAGGCGATCAGCTGGGGCGCAGGGCCGATCAACGAGGCCGTTTTGCGTAAGCTGTTGAATGCGACGGATGCCCTCTTCTCCCAGCAATACGGGATGACCGAAAGCAACGGCCCCATCGTCTTCACACCGCCGACACGCGATGTCGAGGTCCTGCTCAACACCACCGGCAAACCCGATCCTCGGCTGGAGCTGAGGATCGCGGATGAGAGCGGCCAGCCCCTGCCTGACGGCGAAGAGGGTGAAGTGCAGATCAGGCACCCGCACCCGTTTGCGGGCTATCTCGGTAATGCAGAGGCCAGCGCGGCGGCGTTCACTGCCGATGGCTTCCTGCATACGGGCGATCTGGCCATGGTCCGTGAAGATGGCTACCTCGTCTTCTGTGGGCGCAGCAAGGAGATGTACAAATCCGGCGGCTTCAACGTCTATCCGCGCGAGATCGAGATCGCACTGGAGGCTCACCCGGCCATCCGTGCGGCAGCCGTTCTTGGCGTCGATGACGAACAATGGGGGCAGGTAGGGCATGCCTTTGTCGAACTGGCCTCGCCGCTGACCAGTGACGACATCACAGGCTGGTGCAAGGCGCGGCTGGCCGATTTCAAAGTGCCCAAACGTGTCAGCGTGATCGACGCGATGCCGCGTACACCTGTCGATAAGGTCGACCGGATGCAACTTGCCGAACTGGCCGCGCGCGGCTGAGTCCTGCCCGGAAACGAAAGAGGACCACAATGGATTTTGCACCTTCTGCCAAGGCGAAAGAGTTTCACGAGCGTCTCGCCGCCTTCATGGACGCGCATGTCTACCCTGCCGAAGCGGTATATCACGAGCAGCACGGCGCCGCGCCCTCGCGCTGGCACGTGCCGCCGATCATCGAAGAGCTGAAGGCCAGGGCGCGCAGCGCGGGGCTGTGGAACCTCTTCCTCCCCGATGCCGAGTTTGGTGCCGGTCTGTCGGTGCTGGACTACGCGCCACTGGCCGAGCTGACAGGCCGCAGCCATATTGCGCCCGAGGTGTTCAATTGCAACGCACCGGACAGCGGCAACATGGAAACCCTCTTTCTTTACGGAACCGAGGAGCAGAAATCCCGCTGGCTGCGTCCGCTGCTGGATGGCGAAATCCGCTCTGCCTTTCTCATGACAGAGCCCGATGTGGCCTCGTCCGATGCCACCAACATCGAATGCAATATCCGCCGCGAGGGGGATGAGTATGTGATCAATGGGCGCAAGTGGTGGTCGTCGGGCGCGGGCGATCCGCGCTGTAAGATCTTCATCGTGATGGGCAAGACCGATCCAGAAGCCTCGGTTCACTCCCAGCAATCCATGGTGCTTGTCCCGGCAGACACACCCGGCGTGACGGTCGAACGGCATCTGCCGGTCTTTGGCTATGACGATGCGCCGCACGGGCATATGGAAGTCTCGCTCAAGGATGTGCGCGTGCCGGTTTCAAACGTGCTTCTGGGAGAAGGCCGCGGGTTCGAGATTGCTCAGGGGCGGCTCGGCCCCGGGCGCATTCACCACTGCATGCGCTCGATCGGGGCGGCAGAACGCGCGCTTGAACTGATGACCGAGCGCCTGCTTACGCGCAATGCCTTCGGCAAGGCCATCGGCATGCATTCGGTCTGGGAAGAGCGCGTTGCCAATGCGCGGTTAGAGATCGAGATGACCCGCCTGATCTGCCTCAAGGCGGCCTGGATGATGGGCGCCGTCGGCAACAAGGCCGCAAAGGACGAAATCGCGATGATCAAGATCGCCGCGCCCAACATGGCGGCGCGGGTGATTGACGATGCCATTCAAGCCTTTGGCGGCGCGGGTGTGTCGGAGGACACGCCGCTGGCGTGGATGTATGCCGCGCAACGCGCGCTTCGGCTTGCCGATGGGCCAGACGAGGTGCACCGCCGCGCCGTGGCAAGGTCCGAATTCAAACGCGCAGCGGCGCGTCTCGGAGTTGATATTCGAACTGTCGCATCCTGAACCGAAGGAGAAGAAGCGATGACAGCACGCAGGCCGGAAACCGAGTAACAACCTGTCGTGACCGGCTGGAACAAAAAAAACACACGGTGGCCGGGGACGAGTTCACCAGGATGGTGCTTGGCAAGGACGCGACGAACGCCGAACGTGTCATCAGCAACGGCGTCATCGCCCCGGGCGCGTTCAATCCCGATCACTATCACAAATAAGAAGACCAGACCTTTCACACCATCGAAGGACAGCTTGAGGTCAGAATCGGTGATGCGCATTACACTCTTGGGCCCGGCGATACGGTGCATTGCTCAAGAGGCGTTACGCATAATATGAAGAATGTCCGAGAAACGCAGGCAAAGCTGATCAACTTGTCTTCCTCCGGGGAAATGGGCCGAAACGTCCCGGCAAAACAAGCCCGGCAAACATGACCTTGCGTTGATCAAAGAGCGTTTCTGTATTGCCTACCTTTAACCAATGCCTGCCGGGTAATCCGATTTGATCTGCCGAACAGCCCGTTCCCTGGGCAGGCGGTTTTGTGCATCGAAGAAGGTTAAGTTTTATGATATTGTACGGAACTCGTAACTTTTTGATATTGCAGGATTGTCGGAGCCGACTCGCCCTCGAAATCAATCTCGAAACGCTTCACCGAGTTCCCTGACTTTCAGTCAGGCATTTTGGGTCAACAACCCAAACAGTTCGCTTTGCGATGAAATGTTCAGTTTCTTGTAAAGATTGCGCCGGTGCACCTTGACCGTGTTACTTGATATCCCGAGCTTGTAGCCGATGGCGCGGCTGGAATGACCCTGCACGATAAGTGTTGCCACTTCGGCTTCGCGGTCAGAAATCTCGTTTTCTCCGTTTTGCGAAATCGTCAAAAAGCGATGCTCCAGCGTGGCTGGGACGCCCGGGTTGCGTTTTGTCGGCTTGCCCAGAACCGACAGCAGGCTTGGCACCAGTACCGTCGACAACGACCGGAACCTTGCGATTTCGCTGGCCCGAAAGCGGCGTTTCCCGGCATGGCGGCCAATGGACATGTTCACCGATGTGTCGTCGTCGACGCGAGCGACAAAACCCATGTCGTCGACTAATCCCATCGGCCCGAAATAGTTCGAGAAATACTCGCTCGTCTCGAACCGGTCCGGTGCGATTTCACGCAAGGGGCATGCCACCCAGTTTTCTGTTTCCACGGCCAGTTTGTAGAACGGGTCAAGCAGGTAGCCAAACCGGGTGTAGTCCCGGTCGAATAACGCTTCGAGGTGGTTTTCCAGAACCCATTTGAACAGTGGCTCAGGGGGTCCGCTGGGGTGGAAACGGATCGCCAGAACACTTTGAACCGCAAAGACATCGCGACAGAACGGCACCACGACGCTTGCGAAATCGTCGATCGAGCGAGCGGTGCACAACTGGCCAAAAAACTCGTACTCATTGGAATTTCCTTGCAGAATTGTGCTGCCCTCCAGTTCTTATACCACTGTATCATCAGGAAATTTGGTATCAATACTACTCTGGTGGTATTGTGCGTTTTCTCCCGTGGTGGAACCTAAAGGTGGGAGGACGTCATGTTTCACGAAAATACAACCTGTTCGCGCCGGACAGCCCTTGTCGCATCGGAGCTGTATTACTGGCACGACACCCAGAACTGGTGCGGCTCGATGGTGCCGAGCCTGACCGTTCAACCGGCAGAGCATTTCGAGAATCCCGAAACCAAGCGCCGTCTTCAGAACCTTGTTCAGGCGACGGGGCTTTGGGAGCACCTGTCTCATCTCCGGCCGAAGCGGGCGGCGGATGAAGTGATCCGCATGGTTCACCCGCAAAGCCACATCGATCATCTGGCCTCGGTCTGCGAGAGGGGTGGTGGTGATGCCGGAGAGTTGACCCCGGCCGGCCCCGCAAGCCTTGAGATCGCGCGCCTTGCCGTGGGCGGCGTGATCGTGGCGATGGATGCGGTGATGACCGGCGCTGCCGAGAATGCCTATGTTCTGTGCCGTCCGCCCGGGCATCACGCACTTCCGGATTTGGCGATGGGGTTCTGTCTCTTGGCCAATGCGGCTCTGGGCATCCGCCATGTCCAGAAGACCTATGGCCTCACGCGGATCGCGGTCGTGGACTGGGATGTGCATCACGGAAACGGAACCGAGGCCGTGTTCCTCGACGATCCCGGCGTGCTGACCATATCGCTTCATCAGGACAACCTGTTTCCGCTGGATTCGGGCGGTATCGGGGTCAAGGGCGCAGGCAACAGCAACATCAACGTTCCGCTGCCGCCGGGTTCGGGTTCGGGCGCCTACCGCGAAGCATTCGAACAGATCGTCATTCCGGCGCTTGATGCGTTCGCGCCCGAACTGATTGTTTTGCCTTGCGGTTACGATGCCTCGGCCGTCGATCCGCTGGGCGTCTGCATGCTGTCATCCGAGGATTTCCGCTGGATGACGCGCCAGGTGATGACGCTGGCCGACAAGCATTGCCAGGGGCGTATCGTGGTGACGCATGAAGGCGGGTATTCGCCTGTCTATGTTCCCTATTGCGGATTGGCGGTTCTCGAAGAACTGAGCGGCGCATCCGATACGCTGCCCGATCCCTATGCCGACTTCATCGCGAATTATGGCGGTCAGGCCCTGAGCAACGATCAGGCCGCCGCAATCAAGCGCGCGAAAGACGCGCATTTCTCAAGCTGATACATCCAGGGAGGTCAAAATGACCAAAGAGTTGCAACATACCCAAACCCGGCGCGGGTTTCTGAAATCCGCTGGCATGGCCACGGGTTCGGCCGCGATGCTGGCCGGGCTCAACAGCGCGGCACAGGCGCAATCGTCCGATCCGGTGGTGATCGGCTGTCCGGCGCCGCTGACCGGGATCGTTGCCGCGGACGGGATCGAATTCCAGCGCGGCATCCAGATGGCGGCGGACGAGATCAACGCGGTTGGCGGCATTCTCGGCCGGCCGATCGAGCTGGTCTTTGCCGACACCCAGAGCAAGGGGGTCGATGTTGTCATCCAGTCCGCCCAGCGGCTGATCGACCGGGACAACGCCAGCGCGCTGATCGCGGGCTATAACCTGGAAAACGGCACCGCGCTGCATGACGTGGCCGCCGATGCCGGCGTTATCGCAATGCATGCCAACACCGTGGCCGTGCATGACGAGATGGTGAAATCCGATCCCGACCGGTATTGGGGCACCTTCCAGTACGATCCGCCCGAGACGCTCTATGGCGGCGGCTTCCTCAAGTTCCTCAAGGATATCGAGGACAATGGCGAATTCAGCCGCCCCAACAACAAGATCGCGATCATCACCGGGCCGGGCATCTATTCGGTTAACATCGCCAATGCCATCCGCGATGGGGCTGGTGAATATGGCTATGATGTCTCGCTGTTTGAGACGGTGGCCATTCCGGTATCCGACTGGGGCCCGACACTGGCCAAGCTGCGCGCCGATCCCCCGGCGGTGATCGTCGTCACGCATTTCTATCCGCAGGATCAGGCGCTGTTCATGAACCAGTTCATGACCGACCCGACGAACAGCCTTGTCTATCTGCAATACGGCGCTTCGCTGGCCGCGTTCCGCGACATTGCCGGGGACAACTCGGTCGGTGTGACCTACGCGACCGTTCTTGGCACCTTGCAGGACGAAATGGGCGATGCCTTTGCCAAGGCCTACAAGGAAAGGTATGGCGACCTGTCCTCGACCGCCAGCGGCTGCCAGACCTATTCGGCGCTTTATGCCTATTCCATTGCTGCCGCTCTCGCCGGTGGGCCCGGCGCGCCTTATGACGATGTGCAAAACAAGGCGGTTGCCGACCGGTTGCGGTCGCTGATCTTTCGCGGGCCGGTCGGAACGATGCGTTTTCATGCCGACACCCAATCGGCCTGGAGCTATCCGACCGAAACCAACGACCCGAGCCTCGGCATGCCGCATATCTTCAGCCAGATCTTCGACAAGGCCGAGGATGGCGTGCTGATCGCACCGGCGCCCTACAAGAAGGCCGGGTTCAAGATGCCGCCCTGGATGAAGGGCTGAGGTCTTGATGGCCGAAGATGCACATGGCTTCCTCGAACTCCGTGGCGTGACTAAGCGCTACGGAGCTCTTGCGGCCGTCGACGGGGTGGATTTCACCGTCGACCGTGGCGAGGTGATCGGCATCGGCGGCCCCAACGGTGCGGGCAAGACAACCTTTTTCGACCTGATCAGCGGGCTGACCCGCACGACCGAAGGCACAATTCGCTTTCGGGACCAGGATATTACCGGTCTTGCGCCGCACCGTCTGTGCCGGCTTGGCATGGCGCGGACATTCCAGCTGAATTCCGGGTTCGACAACATGACGGTGTTTGAAAACCTGTTGGCCGCGCGCGCCTTTGGACGCCGCAGCGCCGGCGGGTGGCTTCTTACGGCGCGGGCCGACAAGCAAGCCACCCAGGTGCTTCTGGACGAGATCGGGCTGGCCGATATCGCGTCAGACCCTGTGGCAGGCATACCCATCCTCGCGCGCAAGAAACTGATGATCGCCACCGCCCTGATCGGCGAGCCGGACATCCTGTTGCTGGACGAACCCGTTGGCGGCCTGACGCCGCCCGAGATTGACGAATTGATCGATTTGATGCTGGGGCTCAAATCGCGGGGCATGACGCTGGTGTTCATTGAACATGTCATGCGTTTCCTGACCGCTGTCGCGGACCGCGCAGTCATGATGCATCAGGGCCGCATCATCTATGACGGAACGCCTGGCGGGCTGGCCAATGACAAGACCGTTGCCGAAGTCTACCTGGGCAGCGCCGGGCTTGGAGGCATGGCATGACCCAGCTGTTATCCTGCGAGAACCTGGTGTCGGGCTACTTGAACCGGCCTGTCCTTCATGGTGTCTCGATCGAGGTTCCGCAGCAAGGCGTGCTGGCGTTGATCGGCCCCAACGGGCACGGCAAGACAACTCTGTTGCGGACGCTTTCCGGCTTCCTTCCCCTTCGTAGTGGCAAGATCACATTCGACGGACAGGACGCTGGCCGGATGGCGGTGAACAAGCGCGTCGAGGCTGGTCTGATTCACGTCCCGCAAGGCGATCAGCTGTTTACCGAGATGACGGTCGAAGACAACCTGCTGATGGGCGCCTATCTGGCGTCGGACAAGGTCGAGATCGCCCAGCGGCTGGCCGATGTCTACCAGCTGTTCCCCAAGCTCAAGGACCGACGCAACCAGCTTGCCAGCGGCCTTTCGGGGGGCGAACGACGCATGGTGGGGATCGGCCGCGGCCTGATGGCAGATGCGCGGCTGATCATGCTGGACGAGCCGTCGCTTGGCCTCGCGCCCCTGGTGATCGAACAGATCTATGCGGCGCTGGACCAGTTGCGCGCCCGTGGCAAGGCGTTTCTGGTGGTCGAGGAAAACCCCAGCCGCCTCATGCATTTCGCGGACCGGCTTTGCCTGATGGATGCCGGTCATGTGGTGTGGCAGGGCAGCGCCGCCGAGGCGCGGGACTCGGGCGACATTCTCAAGACCTATCTTGGAGGGCATTGACCCATGGATGTGCTCATCCAGATTTTCTTTACAGGCGTGACCCTGGGCGCGATGTATGCGCTGGCCTCGGTCGGGCTGTCGCTGATCTTTGGCACGTTGGGCATGTTCAACATGGCCCATGGGCTGTTCATGACGCTGGGCGCTTATGTTGCCTATTCGGCGGCGAATGCATTTCAACTGCCCTTGGTTCTGGGATTTGTTGCCGCGATGGCCGCAGGTGCGGTGATCGGTGTGCTGACGCATCTTCTGATCGTGCGCTTCATGCTGGGCTCGCCGGATTTCGGAATGAACGTCATGGTCGCAACAGCAGGGCTTGGGATCGTGCTGCAGGACATAGTTCTCAAGATCTACGGCGGGTATCCCTATCCGCAGGTCGTGCGTGTCGAGGGCATTGCCCAGCTTGGCGGCGTGAGCATCACGCTTCAGGCGCTGACCAATGTTGCGGTGGCTTTGGCGTTGATCCTGGGGACGGCCTGGCTGCTCATGAAAACCCGCTTTGGCCGGGCAATTCGGGCGACGGCGATGAACCGCGAAGCCGCGATGCTGATGGGGGTCAAGGCCGATACGGTGTTTTTGCAGGTCATGGCACTGGCGGGGATGCTGGCCGGGGTCGCGGGGCTGATGATTTCGACACAGGCGACGCTTTCGCCGCAAATGGGGGGTGACCCTCTCTTGAAGGCCTTCGTGATCTGCGTGGTCGCCGGGCTGGGCAATGTCTGGGGCGCGGGTGTCTGCGCCTTTGGCCTCGCGCTGCTGGAGGCCGCGATCGGGTATTACTTCGGTGTGCGGTTCGGATTTCCGACCATGCTGATGCTGGTCATCCTCCTCTTGATCTGGCGGCCACAGGGCCTCTTTGGCCGGGAAAGGGTGGTGCGCCTATGAACCAGTCACATTCCTTGAAACGGCATCTTCTGGTGTCGGTGCTGATCGTCGCGGGCTTTGCCGCGCTGCCGCTGGTCATGACACAGCGATACCTTTTGGGCGAGGTTATCCTGTTCTTTCTCTGGGCGATGGTCGCGATGAACTGGAACCTGCTGATGGGGCATGCCGGCGTCTTTTCACTGGCCCAGATGCTGTTCTTCGCCACCGGTGCCTATTCCGTCGCGATGGGCACATCCTACCTCGGCGTTTCGATCTGGGCGGCCCTGCCTTTGGCAGCTGTCGTTTCGGCGATCCTTGCGTTTTTCATCGGGCTGGCCTGCCTGCGCCTGACGGGTGCCTATGTGGCCTTGCTGACCTATGCCATCGTCGGGATGGTTCATGTTCTGATCATCACCGAGACCGAGTGTTTCACGATGGTCCGCAACTCCTGCCAGCAAATGTTCGGCGGGGCGGCGGGTTTCTCACAGTTCGAAGATTTCGGGTTCCGGAAACTGCTTCGGGGCAACTGGATCCTGGGGAATTACTATGTCGCCCTGCTGGCCTTTGCCGTGACGATCCTGGGCATCGTCGTGATCATCCACGGGCGGCTGGGCCTGGCCTTTCGCGCCATCCGCGACAATGTGGGTTATGCCAGCAGCCGCGGCATCGACCGCCGGAAATACCAGATCGCGGCCTTTGCCATCTCGGCCTTTCTGACCGGGCTGGCCGGGGCGATCTATGCCGGGCACTTCCGTGCCGCCGGGCCCAGCCTGTTCGATTTCTCGACGCTGCTGTTCGTGTTGTCGATGGTCGTCGTTGGCGGCGTCGGGTCGACCTGGGGGCCGATCATTGGGGCGGGCACGATGATGTTGATCATCGAGTTCTCCAAGGGCATGGGCGATGCGCGTGATCTCATCCTCGGGGTGGCGCTGATCGTCTTTGTCGTGGTGATGCCCAAGGGGCTGGCCGGGTCAGTGCGGCAGTTTCGCCAAATGCTGGGCCGAAAGGCTTCGAAAAATGAAGAAGGGTCGACAGTATGACCACTGCCGATTTCATCATTGAAAACGGCCGCGTGCTTACCATGAATGCAGCCGCACCGCGCGCCGAAGCCGTCGCCCTGCGGGGCGGGGCGATCCTTGCGGTGGGCGGGCGGGACGAGATCGCCGAGTTGGCTGGCCCCGATACCCGCCGCTTCGACGCGCAGGGCAACACGGTGATGCCCGGCATGGTCGAGGCGCATCTGCACCTGTTTCTGGGGGCTGCTGGCCTGCGGATGCTGCATCTCGACACTGTGCGCGGGGCGGCGGCGCTGCGGGAAAGGCTGCATCCCTATGCGGCGGCCAACCCCGATGCGGCGTTGCTGATCTGCAAGGCGGCGGATTACAACCTTTTCGGTGACGGAATTGCTACGACCCGGCAATTGCTGGATGACATCCTGAGCGACCGCCCGTTCATCCTGATTGCGGGGGACCATCATACCGCCTGGGCCAACACGGCGGCGCTGGAGCGCGCGGGCATATTGCAAGGGCGCGATTTGCCCACAGGCAACGAAATTGTCATGGGGCCGGACGGTACCGCCACTGGCGAATTGCGCGAACAGGCGGCGATTGATCCGGTGCTGTCACTGCGGTCCTCCGGCGGGCGGGAAAACCTCGGGTTGATGGGGCTGGAACCGAGCGTTGAGTTGACAGCAGCCCAACGCGATGACGATCTGCGCGTGATAAAGGAAGGGCTGAAATACTGCGCCTCTTTCGGTTTCACCAGCCTGCACAACATGGACGGCAACCTCTATCAGCTTGCCCTGCTGCGTGAACTCGAAGACCGGGGCGAACTGATCTGCCGCACCGAAGTGCCGTTTCACCTGACCCCGGAAAAACCGCTGAGCTCTCTGGACGAAGCCAGTTGGATGCACGAGACCTATCGCTCTGACCGGCTGCGGTCCGGGCGGATCAAGATGTTCATGGACGGGGTGATCGACAGCGGCACGGCGTTTCTGGTCGGGGACTATGCCGACCGCACCGGGTGGTGCGGCGAGGCCTTGCATTCAGCCGAAGCCTTCACCGCCGCGGCGGTCGAGGCCGACAGGCGCGGGCTGCAGATCAGTGTGCATGCCATTGGCGACGCTGCCGTCCGGCGCGTGCTGGATGGGTACGAGGCCGCGCGCAGGGCCAATGGCGCACGCGACAGCCGTCACCGGATCGAGCATATCGAACTCTTGCATCCCGACGATGCCCATCGCCTGCGCGAACTGGGCGTCGTGGCCTCCATGCAGCCGCCGCACCCGCCTGGTGCTATGGATTTTCCGCTGGAGCCGTGGCGCACCAAGGCTGGTCAGGGGCGCTGGCCGCAGGCCTTTCCGGTCCGTGCCCTATTGAGCGACGGTGTCCCGCTTGCCTTTTCATCGGATTGGCCGGTGTCGGATATCAATCCGATGCGCGGCGTCAGGGCGGCCATGACCCGCCCCAGGTGGGATGATGACTGCCCCGACAATCGCCTGTCGCTGACGGAGGCGCTGCATGGCTATACGGCAGGTGGCGCCTATGCGGGGTTCGACGAACACCGCCTGGGCCGGATCGCGCCAGGCATGCAGGCCGATATCGTCGTGATGGATCGGGATCTCGAGGCGCTTGCATCAGAAGAAATCGACACGGCCCGTGCCGCGCTAACGCTGTGCGGTGGCGAAATAACTTGGGAGGCTTAGGAGATGGCCCAGCAAAACGTAAACGCCGGTTTGGCAGCGCAGGATGGTCTTTCCCATGTTCAGGGAGCAAGCCAGCCGGACCTGTCCAATGCCACGATCCCGCAATTGCTTCACACGACCGTCGCGCGCGGCGGGGCAAACGACGCGCTGATCTTTGCGGGTGCGCGGCTGAGCTACGACGCGTTTGCGCAAGCGGTGGATGACCTTGCCTGCGGGTTTCTGGCGCTTGGGCTGCAAAAGGGCGACCGTCTCGGCATCTGGTCGCCCAACCGGGTTGAATGGGTTCTCACGCAATTCGCCACCGCAAGGATCGGCGTGATCCTGGTCAACATCAACCCGGCCTATCGCCTGAGCGAACTGGAATATGCCCTTAACAAGGTGGGCTGCAAGGCGCTGGTGCTGGCGCCTGCGTTCAAGGCTTCGGATTACGTGGAAATGATCCGCACCCTCGCGCCGGAACTGGCATCCTGCGACAAAGGCGGGCTGCGGACCGCAAGGCTTCCTGATCTGCGGCATGTCATCGTCATGGGTGAAAACGCGGGCCAATGCGGTGAATGGGCGTTTGGCGAAATTGCCCGAATGGGCGGTGCCGAACACCGTGCCCGTCTGCCGGATATCGACAAGACACTTAACCCGGACGATCCGATCAACATCCAGTTCACATCGGGCACGACCGGCCAGCCCAAGGGGGCCACGCTGACGCATCGCAACATCGTCAATAACGCGCGGTTCGTGACCGACCGGATCAACTTGTCCGAACGGGACCGGCTGGCGATCCCGGTGCCGCTCTATCACTGTTTCGGCATGGTGATGGGCGTGCTGGGGGCGGTCAGCAAAGGCGCGGCAATGGTGTTTCCGGGCGAAGCCTTTGACCCGGCCCAGACATTGGACACGGTCGAGGCGGAACGCTGCACCGCGCTCTATGGCGTACCGACAATGTTCGTGGCGATGTTGCAGGAACTGGCGACAACATCGCGCGATCTGTCGTCGCTGCGTACGGGTATCATGGCGGGGTCTCCCTGTCCGGTCGACGTGATGAAACAGGTCAACGACCGGATGCACATGGGCGAGGTGACGATCTGCTACGGCATGACCGAAACCTCGCCCGTGTCCTTTCAGAGCTTTGTCGACGACAGCACAGAAAAGCGGTGCGAGACCGTAGGCCGGATCCACCCCCACCTGGAGGTCAAGATCGTCGATGACACCGGTAATACGGTGCCCGTAGGCGTTCAGGGAGAGCTGTGCACGCGCGGCTATTCGGTGATGCAGGGATATTGGGACGATCCTGAACGAACCGCCGAGGCGATCCGTGATGGCTGGATGCATACCGGCGACCTGGCGGTGTTGGACGCGGATGGGTTCTGCACCATCACCGGGCGGGTCAAGGACATGATCATCCGGGGCGGCGAGAACATCTATCCGCGCGAGATCGAGGAATTCCTGTTCGGCCATCCCGACATCAAGGAGGTGCAGGTCTTTGGCATCCCCGATGCGCGGATGGGCGAAGAGGTCTGCGCCTGGGTCGTCGCCAAGCCCGGGTGCGAGATTTCCGCCGAAGACGTTCGCACCTATTGCCGGGGGCAAATCGCCCATTTCAAGGTGCCCCGTCATGTCCGCATCGTAACAGAACTGCCGATGACCATCACCGGCAAACCACAGAAATTCATCATGCGCGACCGGATGGTCGAAATGCTGGGCCATGCAGGGGCGTCGGACTAAAGCCACGCAACGACAACAGTCGACCCAAAGACGGGAGAAACGAACATGAAGCTGAGCGAATACGCATCCTATGACGCCACAGGGTTGGCCGATCTGGTCGCCCGCAAAGAGGTCTCGGCAGACGAGCTGACCGACGCAGCACGACGTGGCATTGCCGCCGTGAACCCACAGCTGAATTTCATGGTGGACACCATCGCCCCCCCCATAGCGGGTGATGGTTCGGGCGCCTTCGCCGGGGTGCCCTTCCTGATCAAGGATATCATGATGACGGCGGCGGGAGTGCCGCAGGGGATGGGCACACGGCTGCTGGACAACGATGTGTATGTTGCGCCGCACGATGGCGAGTTGATGCGGCGCTTCAAGGCGGCGGGGCTAAACACGCTGGGGCGCACCACGACGCCGGAATTCGGCTTCAACGCCACCACTGAGTCGGTTGCAACGGGGCCCAGCCGTAACCCGTGGGATCCGTCCCGCACCACCGGCGGTTCCAGCGGCGGCGCGGCGGCTGCCGTGGCCGCTGGGGTTGTGCCTATGGCACATGCCAATGATGGCGGTGGTTCCATTCGTATCCCAGCAGCCTGTTGTGGGGTCGTCGGGCTGAAGCCCAGCCGAGGGCGCACGCCGCTCGGCCCAGATGCGCAGCTTGCCATTCTGGGGCTCGGGATCGAATTCGCGGTGACCAGAACGACACGGGATGCCGCAGCATTGCTGGATCTTGTTGCAGGCCCCGAGGCGGGATCATTCATTCCTCTGGCGAACCCCGTGACATCCTACAGCGACAGCATCAAAACCCCGATGCAGGGTCTCAGAGTAGCCATTGCACCAACCGGGTTTCAGGGCGCGGCCCCAACTGATGCGGGCATGTCGGCCGAGGTCGTTCGTGTTGGGAAACTTCTGGCTGACCTTGGCCACACGGTTGAGGAAATTGACCACGTCCCGCTGGAACACGAACAATTCCATGCGGCAAACTACCGGTTCTGGATGGCCACGCTGGCCGCTGCTTCCAAGACGCTCACAACAGCTTTTGGCATTCCGGCAAGCACTGATGTGTACGAAACCTGCACATTGAAGGGGATCCAGGACGGCCAGGCCATGTCAGCGGTAGACATTATGGAAGCGGTGCAGATCATGGGCATGACCGGTCACCAGATGGGCGCGTTCTTTGCAGGCTACGATGCCGTGATCCTGCCGCCCTTTGCCGCACCGCCCATTCCGCTGGGCGTGCTGGACCAGAACCATCCCGGCTGGAGCGCGCGGCGGTTCTATGATGAGCTCTTCAGCCGCTTCAACGCGACCGCGCCTTTCAACGTGACAGGCCAACCCGCGATCACCGTGCCCACCGGCCTGGTCGAGGGGCTGCCGGCCGGTGTGCAGATTGCCACGTCGCTGGCACGGGAGGATATTCTGCTGAACCTGTCGGCCCAGTTGGAAGACGCGACGGACTGGCCCGCGCGCCGCCCGGCGGTTTCCGTCGCCAATCTCTGAACGCTGGAGAGGCCGGGCGTGGGCACAGGCCATCGGGAGAGATGAGATGCGCTGGCCTTGATACTATCGAAGCTGCTCTTGGCGCGCGACTTGTCATGGGCACGTATCCCTTACTCTCGTGTTTTGACACCGTTCTGGATCGCGCTACCGAGCCGCGCAGGATTAGTAAAATTCATACTGGAATGATCGCTTCTGCAACATGGGCTGCATTGCAGCGATAGACATGCCGCAAGCAAGAAGCGTTACTGCGTCAGCGAAGTACGAAAGATGAATGACAGACAAGTCCGCACTCTGTTCCTTGCCACAGACTTCTTCGCTGCGCTGCGCATCAATGGCCGCTGCTTCGGCTGCGTTGCGGTATGAGGTATCTCGCTCATGTAGTGGTTTTCACGCTGCGAGCGCACGCAGCAGGAGATCTGGATTCACAGGTTGAGCTCTTTGCCGCCGAATGCTCATGCAGAAAGGGTGTTGTAGCGGGCGCCAGGGAACCCGCCATCGCCAAAATTTGTGCAGGCCCTTGATCCGGCTGCGTCGCTGGTAAATCGCCACCGTTCGCGTCCTGGAAACCGAGGTTTGTGCCAGCGACGGCGAAACCGGGGTCTGAGCCCGTAATGGAAGTGTCAAATTCTTGATGCGCGCGCTCGCAGAGATATCATCACTGCGGCGGCTCGAAGGACGTCGCTACAGCGCGGCGGGACAAGCCGCCGTTCATCGAAAGCGGTGCAATTCTCTATGGGCGAAAGATCGAAGTGCGGTCGACTGGCTAGAGGCTTTGTTGCACAAATCCCGTGAGGGATTTATCTCGTGAATCCAGCTTGGTAGCTGGTCGATATGAGCAGACCCCCCCGACCTACAAGACCAAGAACTGGCCGGCCTACAATGAAGCGCTCAAGCGCCGTGGCTCGCTGACGATCTGGTTCGACCCCGAGATGAGCTGGGAGGCCGCGCCATCAGGCAGGCGAGGTCGCCAGAAGAGCTATAGCGATGCTGCCATCCAGACCTGCCTTTCAAGAAGGTGCTGTTCGGCATGGCGTTGCGTCAGACGACCGGGTTCGTCGAGAGCCTGCTGCGCCTAATCGGCCTGAACTGGACGGTGCCAGACTTCAGCACCCTGTCCCGTCGCCGGAAGACCTTGGCCGTCAACATTCCGTATCGTGGCTCCAAGGGGCCGCTGCATCTGCTGATCGACAGCACCGGTATCAAGGTCGAGGGCGAAGGCGCATGGCACGCGCGCAAGCACGGCGGCGCCAAACGGCGCGTCTGGCGAAAGATCCATCTCGGGATCGACGAGCATACGCTGGAGGTTCGGGCCGTCGAGATCACCGGGAGCCATATCGGCGATGCCCCTGTCCTGCCTGACCTGCTCAGCCAGATCCCGGCCGAGGAGGAGATTGCGAGCGTTACCGCAGACGGTGCCTATGATACCCGAAAATGCCATGACGCCATCGCCGAGCGCGGTGCTCATGCTGTCATCCCACCTCGAAAAAATGCGAAGCCGTTGAAGACCGTCACCACGGGTGAGGTAGCCAGAAACGAGGCCCCACGGGCGGCGAAATACCTCGGCCGCGCGATCTGGCGAAACAGGAGCGGATACCACCGACGAGGCCGTGCCGAAACCAAGATGCACTGCATGAAACTGCTGGGGCAGCGACTCATGGCTCGAGACTTTGACCGGCAGGTCGCGGACGTTCAGTTCCCTATCGCCGTCATGAACGCCTACACTGCGCTTGGCATCCCTGTCATAGAGGTCGTGGGCTATTTCCGTCCGGGAAAGGGGAACCTCGGACATCAGAGGCTTTGTGCAACAGAGCCACAACAACCAACAAGGTCGCCGTCAAAAAACTGATGAAAAGAAGCGTATCCATGATCTCACCTGTCACCGGGATTTGGCGTTGAAGCTATGCCGAATAGGGAGAAGGGTCGAGTAGGGTGGTTCAGATCTTATGTACCCGTACTCCCTACATGTAATGGGGGCAAAGCTTTCCTCAGATGGCTCGGTTGCCCAAATTGGCTGATGGCCGGACTGCCCCTTTCCCCGGGCGGACTTATCCCAAGGCCACTGTGACGGGAATGCCGAGCGCGGTGTAGAGATTTGGGACGGCGATCCGGACCTGAAGCTCGGCCACCTGCCGATCGAGGTCCCGTGCCATGAGCTGCTGGCCCAGCAGTTTCACGCAATGCATCCTGGTTTCGAGGCGGCTTCGGCGGTGATATCCGCTCCTTCGTCGCCACAGCGTCCGGCCGAGGTAGTTCGAGGCACACTGTGCTTCGTTTCGTGCAGCCGCCCCGGCGGTGATGTCTTCCATTGCTTTGCATTCCTGCGGGGTGGGAGTTCGGGCATGACAGCCACTGGTTCGCAAGAATACCCGAACGCATGCGCGCCGTGGTCAGCAATGGCATCGTGGTATTTTCGCGTTTCGCAGGCGCCGTCGGCGGTGACACGTCCGATCACTTCGTCGGCCAGTATCTGGCTCCTGCGCAGGAAGAGAGGCGTCTGGGTCGGCAATGCAACCCCTAGGTGATTCGCGGTAGGTAAATTCCCTATTGGTGAAAGAGACTGTCATGATGGCTGAGATTGAAGCGCTCGAACTCGCTTCCAGCTTTCGGGCTGGGTTGATGCACTCACTTGACAAGTAACCCTTTGGATATGCGGATTTTTATTTGCATGAAGCCGCTTCTCCGTGCCTCTGCTGGGGTAGCTTTCCAATCAGATGCTTCAACTTCATGGAAGGATGAATTTCCCTTATTTAACAATCTTCTAAATTGATTTTTGTCAGATGAAAGGGCTAGCACAAAGAAAGCAGCCGTCTTTGCGATGCCGGCCGATTTTTGCGGAGTTTGAAAGACAGCGGCTCTGTTATTTTCGGTGCTGGTGTGCCCTGCTTAATGCTTTGTTTTCAAAGGTGTTACCCGGGTTCTCCCGGGCTCTTCGTGCTTCTTGCGGGAATTGCAGTCTTGATTGTCCAATATCAATAGGTTTTCCTGTCCTTTAGGTTCACACCCCTATCAGAAAGTATACCTGACCCAATGCCGACATCTGGCGCAAACAGATCGAGCCACGACAGGCTGCAGCGGGAGAACCGGATGCAGTCGGGGTGGTGGCTGTTGCCCGGTGTGCTGCTGGGCGGCGGATGCTGGGCGGTGCTGCTCAGCCAGGCGCTGACGCTGATCTAGGGCAGGGCCCTAACCGACTTTCACGAAATCCGCGATCCGTGCCCCGGTCAGGCTGTGTAACCGATCAGGTGCTATGGCAAACACATGTCGCGGCGTGCCGGCGGCGGCCCAGACCAGCGGAAACCCCATCAACGCGGGGTCCAGGAAGCACCTGGGCGGCGACAGATGCCCCACCGGCGCGACACCGCCAATGGCAAATCCGGTTTTCCGCCGCACCGTATCGGCATCGGCGCGCGCCAGCGGCTTGCCGAACAGGGCGGTGGCGGCATCCGGGTCGACCTGGTTGCCGCCCGCGGTCAGGAACAGCGCCAACGCATCGCCGTCGCGCGCCTGAAAGATGATGGATTTGACGATCTGGTTGAGCGCGCAGCCGACAGCGGCGGCGGCGTCCTCGGCAGTGCGGGCATTGCCGGTCTCGCGGATTTCGGTGGTGATCTCTGCGGCCTCAAGCGCCGCGCGCACCCGTTTCAGGCTTTTGCTCATGCCCCAGAGCTGCCCGAGACAGGGGGCAAAGGTCAAGTTTTGACGCATTGACGGCGGGTGGGGCGGCTGCGCTATTTGGCGCATGAGTACACGCCTTGCCATCACCCGACTCCCCCGTGCCTATGATCCCGATCTGGGGGCAGAGGCGCGCGCCCTGCTGCCCGATCTGGGGGGCGATCTGGCCGATCTGGTGGCCGGGACGGGGGGCACCAGCCCTTATCTGATGGGGCTGATGCGGGCCGAGGCCGCCTGGCTGGCGCCCGCGCTGAACGATGCCGATGCCGCGGTGGCGGCCGAACTGGCCGCTGCCCGCGCGCTGCCGCCCGATCAGCTGAAACCGGGGCTGCGCCGGGCCAAGCGGCGGCTGGCGCTGCTGACCGCGCTCGCCGATCTGGCGGGCGCCTGGCCGCTGGAAAAGGTGACCGCGCTGCTGACCGATTTCGGTGCGCTGGCCGCCGATCTGGCCGCCAAGGCCGAGATCGCCGCCCTGATCCGGCGCGGCAAACTGCCGGGCCAGACCGAGGCGGATGTGGAGACCGCCGCCGGGATGGTGATCCTGGCCATGGGCAAGATGGGCGCGCATGAGCTGAACTACAGCTCGGACATCGACCTGATCGTGCTGTTTGACGAAACCCGCTATGACCCCGACGATTTCTTCGAGGCGCGTCAGGGTATGGTGCGCGCCACCCGCAATTTCTGCGCCACGCTCAGCGACAAGACCGCCGATGGCTATGTGTTCCGCACCGATCTGCGGCTGCGCCCCGATCCGGCGGTCACCCCGGTCTGTCTGGCGATGGAGGCGGCAGAGCATTATTACGAAAGCCTTGGCCGCACCTGGGAGCGCGCCGCCTATATCAAGGCGCGGCCCTGCGCGGGCGATCTGGCGGCGGGGGCGCGGTTCCTGGAAACCCTGCGCCCCTTTGTCTGGCGCCGCCATCTGGATTTCGCTGCCATTCAGGACGCCCATGACATGCGCCTGCGCATTCGCGAGAACAAGGGCACCGGCGGCGCCCTGACCATTGCGGGCCATGACATGAAGCTGGGCCGGGGCGGTATCCGCGAGATCGAGTTCTTTACCCAGACCCGGCAGTTGATCGCGGGCGGGCGCGACCGTGACCTGCGCCTGCGCGGCACTGTCGAGGGGTTGGCGGCATTGGCGGCCAAGGGCTGGGTGCCCTCCGAGGTGGCCGAGGCGCTGACCCGCCACTACCGCGCCCATCGCGAGGTCGAACACCGCATCCAGATGGTGCATGACGCCCAGACCCACCGCATTCCGCAAACCGAAGAGGGCATTGCCCGCGTGGCCTGCCTGATGGGGATCGACGCCACCGAACTGCGGGCCGATCTGACCCGGCGCCTGACCGAGGTGCACGGGCTGACCGAGGATTTCTTTGCCCCCGATACCGGCGCTGCCCCGGCGCCTGCCATGCCGGCAGAGGTGGTGTTTGACGACAATGTCCTGTCGCGCTGGCCCACCTATCCGGCGCTGCGCTCGCAACGGGGGCGGCGCATCTTCGAACGGCTGAAGCCCGAATTGCTGGCGCGGCTGGCGCGCACCGCGAAACCGGACGAGGCGCTGCTGGCGCTCGATGGGTTCCTGGCCGGGCTGCCGGCGGGGGTGCAGCTGTTCTCCCTGTTCGAGGCCAATCCGCAACTGATCGACCTGCTGGTCGATATCGTCGGCACCAGCCACACGCTGGCGACCTTTCTGTCGCGCAACGCCTCGGTCTTTGATGCGGTGATCGGTGGTTCGTTCTTTGACGACTGGCCGGGCGGGGCGGCGCTGCGCGCCGATCTGGCCGAGCGTCTGGCCGCCGAGGACGATTATGAAACCCGGCTCGACATGGCGCGGCGCTGGACCAAGGAATGGCATTTCCGCATCGGCGTGCATCACCTGCGCGGGCTGATAGACGGCGCCCGAGCCGGTGCGCAATATGCCGAACTGGCCGAGGCGGTGATCTCGGCGCTGTTCCCGGTGGTCGAGGCGCAGTTCGCCCGCAAACATGGCAACCCGCCCGGGCGTGGCGCCACGGTGCTGGGCATGGGCTCGCTGGGGGCAGGGCGGATCAACGCGCAATCCGATCTTGACCTGATCGTGATCTATGACCCCGAAGACGCCGAAGGTTCGGACGGGCCGCGCCCGCTGGCGACCCGGCCCTATTACGCGCGGCTCACGCAGGCGCTGATCACCGCGCTGACTGCGCCGATGTCGCAGGGCAGGCTGTACGAGGTCGACATGCGCCTGCGCCCCTCGGGGACCCAGGGGCCGGTGGCGACCAGCTGGACCAGCTTTACCGAATATCAGCTGAACGAGGCCTGGGTGTGGGAACATCTGGCGCTGACCCGCGCCCGCCCGGTGGCGGGTTCGGTCGCGCTGGGCGAAGATATCGAGCGCTTTCGCCAGGAACTGCTGAACCGCCCCGCCGACCGCGACAAGGTGCTGCGCGAGGTGGGTGAGATGCGCGCCCGGCTGGCGGCGGCGAAACAGCCCGCCGGGGTGTGGGACGCCAAGACCGGGCCGGGCCGGATGCTGGATATCGAACTGGTGGCCCAGACCGGCGCGCTGTTGTCGGGCAGCGCCGCGCGTGACGTGGCGCAGGGCCTGCAAGGTGCGGTCGCCGCCGGATGGTTGAATGTCGCGGATGCGCAGTCGCTGACTCGCGCCTATGACCTATGCTGGTCGGTACAGACGGCGGCGCGGCTGCTGTCGGGCGAGATGATCGACGCGGAGCGGATCGGCGAGGGCGGCGCGGCCTTCCTCTGCCGCAGCACCGGGTTTCAGGATATGGCGTCGCTGCAAGCGGCGCTGGAGACGACATATGCCGAAGCAGCGGCGCTGATCGGCGCGGCGGTGGGAGGAACAGAGGATGCCGAAGACGGGTGACCCGCATGACCCCAAGGGGTTGATCTACGAGGCCTATCGGATCGAGGGGATCACAGCCCCCGAATGCCGCACGATCTTTCTGGACTGGGCGCTTAGCCTGCCGGTAGGCAGCGACCAGCGCGCGTCGCTGGCGGACCTGCACGGCCGCTATGGAGCCGAGGCGCCCGACCACCCGATGACCGCCGTCATGCAGGACGGTCTGGCCGCCGAGCAGGCCCCCCGCCGGCGCGGCGGCTGGCGGAGCCGGCCCAGAAACTGAGTGATCGCGGTTCGGAAACAATCTCTGAAACGTACCGAATTTGACGCAAAGTTGCCCAAATTGCCGGGCAAATTCTCCTCAAACGGGCATGGCTGTGGGAGCCGCAGACCCGAAAAAGGAGAAGAGACATGAAAACCATGCGGATGATCCTGCTTGCCGGTCTGGGCCTGTCGGTTGCAGCCTGCACGGCAGTCGACGTTCCCACCCGGAACGCCCCTTACGAACAATTGCCGAACACCTCGGTTGCGGCCCCGGCGGGTTATGACCTGCTTCAGCCGGAATACCGGGTCCAGCCCGCCGCAGCGGTTGGTCAGGTGATGATCCCGCAGACCGACAGCGTTGCCCGCGCTGCCACCCAGGATCCGGGCAACCCGGCTCTGGCCGCTGGACAGGCGCCGGTCTCGATCAACTCGGTCACCGTGCTGGTGCCGCGCTCGCTGAAGGTTTCCGAGCGCAACAGCTATCTGCCGCGCGGCGACATCGTCTGGCGCGAGGATCCGATCGGCGACCGTCACGCCCAGGTGCAGAAGATCGTGCAGGACGCGATGGTGCGCGGCGTCAGCCCGCTGAGCGGTCCGGTCAAGGCCGATCTGGAAATCGTCGTCAAACGCTTTCACGCACTGACAGAAAAGGCGCGCTATACCACCGGTGGTGTGCATGCGATCACCTTTGACATCGTCCTCAAGGACCCGGCCACCGGCGCGCAGCTGATGCCGCCGCGCGAAGTCCGCGCCGATCTCGAGGCCTTTGGCGGCCAGCAGGCGATCAATGCCGAGGCCCGCGGCCAGACCCAGAAGGTTCGCATCACGGGCCATCTGGCCGAGGTGATCCGGCAGGAGCTGACCAACCCCGAAGGCTACAAGAACGCCTCGCTGGGCATCATCCAGGTGATGAATCGCCTCTGACACTTCCCAGCCACCGGGAATGAGATTAAGAGGGCGCTCATGACAGCGCCCTCTGACGTTTTTGACCGTCCCCGCATCCGCCTGAAGCCCAAGGCAAACGCCCGTGCCATCCGTCACGGCGCGCCCTGGGTGTTCGACAACGAGGTGGTCACCGACCGCCGCACCCGCAAGATCGCGCCGGGCACGGTCGCGGTGCTCGAGGATGACAACCGCGCGCCCCTGGGGCTGGTGGCGGTCAATCCCGGCTCGCGCATCCTGGCGCGGATGCTGGATCGCGATCCCGAGGCCGAGTTGAACGCCGCCTGGTTCGAGGCGCGGCTGACCCGGGCGCTGGCGCTGCGCGAGCGCCTGTTTGATGCGCCCTTCTACCGGCTCGTCCATGCCGAGGCCGACGGGTTCCCGGGGGTGATCATCGACCGGTTCGGTGAGGCTTGTGTGATCCAGCCCAACGCCGCCTGGGCCGAGGCGCATTTGGAGCTGCTGAGCGCGGCGCTGATCAAGGTGACCGGTGTCAGCACGGTACTGAAGAACGCCTCGGGGCGCACCCGCGCGCTGGAAGGGCTGGACGATCAGAACGCGGTGCTGGCCGGGGCCGCCCCCACGGCGCCGGTGCCGGTGCTGATGAACGGTGCCACCTATATGGCCGATCTGACCGGCGGCCAGAAAACCGGCCTGTTCTACGACCAGCGTCCGAACCATGCCTTTGCCGCGCGGCTGGCGGGGCAGGGCACGCGGGTGCTCGACGTGTTCTCTCATGTGGGCGGGTTTGCGCTGGCGATGCTGGCCGGCGGTGCGGGCAGCGCGCTGGCGGTCGACGGGTCGGCCCCGGCGCTGGCGCTGGCCGAGCAGGGGGCGCTTGCCTCGGGTCTGGCCGGGCGGTTCGAGACGCGGCAGGGCGACGCGTTCGACGTGCTGACCGCGCTGGCCGAGGAAGGTGAGACATTCGACGTGGTGATCTGCGATCCGCCCGCCTTTGCGCCCTCGAAACAGGCGCTGGACGCGGGGTTGCGCGCGTATGAACGGGTGGCGCGGCTGGCCGCGGCGCTGGTGCGACCGGGCGGCTATCTGGGTCTCTGCTCCTGCTCGCATGCCGCCGATCTGTCGCGGTTCCGCGAGGCCAGCGTGCGCGGCATCGGCCGCGCCGGGCGCAGCGCGCAGCTGATCCATACCGGCTTTGCCGGTCCGGATCATCCGCAGCTGCCGCAACTGGCCGAGAGCGGTTATCTCAAGGCGGTGTTCTTCCGGCTGTGAAAGCGGTGCTCGACACTTGCGTGATCTATCCCACGGTCATGCGCGAGATGCTGCTGGGCGCGGCGCGGCTGGGGCATTTCACCCCGCTCTGGTCGGCCCGCATCCTTGAGGAATGGGCGCGCGCGGCGGTCAAGCTGGGACCGGCGGGCGAGGCGCAGGCGCGCGCCGAGATCGCCCTGACCCGCGAC
>Ga0157391_141198_pt1 | contig 33252 bp, 30 predicted proteins | sample T8_LowP_AmetaT_FD_136040 | JGI IMG/M metagenome (GOLD analysis project Ga0157391, IMG submission 136040) | Metatranscriptome of Roseovarius nubinhibens ISM and Alexandrium tamarense co-culture from University of Georgia, USA - T8_LowP_A metaT... ...
ATCATCGAGGTGGTCGATGGCCTGGCCGCCAATGGCGAAGACGCCAACGAGGCCGTCGAGGACAAGGTCAAAGCCCAGGTCGCAGCCCTCTGCGCAAAATTCCCTATCTATCCAAACCTTTGACTCCGCAATGAAAAGGGCCGCTGCGCACTTGCAGCGGCCCGATCCTTGGCACCCTTGATATCGCTCAGATATCGAGGGTGTTTTCCTTTTCCCAGCGACTGAAATGGGTCACGAAGGAATTCCATTCCTGCATCTTCATCTTGATGTAGGAGGCCGAGAACTCATCTCCCATGCTCTTCTTCAGCTCCTTGTCGCGGTCGAACTCGCGGATCGCGTCCAGCATGTTGAGGGGCAGTTTCGGCGCGCCGCGCACCTTGTGGCCCTCGGCATACATGTCGATGTCCCAGCGCTTGCCCGGATCGGCCTTTGAGTGGATACCGCTGAGGCCGGCGGCGATGATCACCGCCTGCAGCAGATAGGGGTTCACCGCGCCGTCGGGCAGGCGCAGCTCGAACCGGCCGGGGCCGGGGACGCGCACCATATGGGTGCGGTTGTTGCCGGTCCATGTCACCGTGTTGGGTGCCCAGGTCGCGCCCGACATGGTGCGCGGCGCGTTGATCCGCTTGTAGCTGTTCACCGTCGGGTTGGTGATCGCGGCCAGCGCGCTGGCATGTTTCATGATGCCGCCCAGGAAATGCTTGCCGCGCTCGGACAGGCCCACCTCGCCGGTGGGGCCGTCACCGGCACCGGCAAAGACGTTGACCTTTGACGCCGCCCCCGGCGCATCCCAGACCGAGATATGCGCGTGGCAGCCGTTGCCGGTCAGCCCCTCGATCGGTTTGGGCATGAAGGTGGCGCGGAACCCGTGTTTCTCGGCCACCGATTTGGTCATGAACTTGAAGAAGCTGTGCTTGTCCGCCGTCGACAGGGCGTCGTCGAATTCCCAGTTCATCTCGAACTGGCCGTTGGCGTCCTCGTGGTCGTTCTGATAGGGGCCCCAGCCCAGCTCCAGCATATAGTCGCAGATCTCGCGCACCACGTCATAGCGGCGCATCACCGCCTGCTGGTCGTAACAGGGTTTGGCGGCGGTATCGAACGGGTCGCTGATCTGGTCACCCTCGGGGGTCAGCAGAAAGAACTCGGCCTCGATGCCGGTCTTGACATGCATGCCCTCGGCGGCGGCCTCGGCGATCAGGCGGCGCAGCACGTTGCGCGGGGCCTGGGCGACGTCGGCGCCCTCCATCACGCAATTGCCGGCGACCCAGGCGACCTCGGGTTTCCAGGGCAGCTGGATCACCGACGAGGGATCGGGCACCGCCAGCATGTCGGGATGCGCCGGAGTCATGTCCAGCCAGGTGGCAAAGCCCGCAAATCCCGCACCGTCTTCCTGCATGTCGGCGATGGCCTGGGCGGGCACCAGCTTGGCCCGCTGACCGCCGAACAGGTCGGTGAAGGAGATCATGAAATACTTGACGCCTTTGTCCTTGGCGAATTTGGCCAGATCAATGGTCATTCTTATCGTCCCTGTTGTCGTCTGTTTTTGAATTGGAAAGGGCGCGGGATGGCCCCGCGCCCCGGTTTCACTCTCAGAACCCTGCGCCGGTCTTGCCGGGCCACCACTCGGTGCCGGCAAGGGGGACGCGGGCCATGGCGGCCGCCTCCATGGTCAGCGCGCACAGATCCTCGGGTTCGAGATTGTGCAGGTTGTTATGGCCGCAGGCCCGTGCGATGGTTTGCGCCTCGAGGGTCATGACGTTGAGATAGTTGCGCAGGCGCCGCCCGGCATCCACCGGGTCGAGCCGGGCCTGAAGCACCGGATCCTGTGTGGTGATCCCGGCGGGGTCCAGCCCCTCGTGCCAGTCGTCATAGGCGCCGGTGGTGGTGCCCAGCTTCTGATACTCGGCCTCCCATTTCGGGTCGTTGTCCCCCAGCGCGATCAGGGCGGCGGTGCCGATGGCGACCGCGTCGGCCCCCAGCGCCATTGCCTTGGCGACGTCGGCGCCGGTGCGGATGCCGCCCGAGACGATCAGCTGCACCTCGCGATGCACGCCCAGATCCTGCAGCGCCTGCACGGCGGGGCGGATACAGGCCAGCGTCGGCAGGCCCACATGTTCGATGAACACGTCCTGGGTGGCGGCGGTGCCGCCCTGCATGCCGTCCAGAACCACCACATCGGCCCCCGCCTTGACCGCCAGCGCGGTGTCGTAATAGGGGCGGGTGCCGCCGACCTTGACATAGATCGGCTTTTCCCAGGCGGTGATTTCGCGCAGCTCGAGGATCTTGATCTCCAGGTCGTCGGGGCCGGTCCAGTCGGGGTGGCGACAGGCCGAGCGCTGGTCGATCCCCTTGGGCAGGTTGCGCATCTCGGCGACGCGGTCGCTGATCTTCTGACCCAGCAGCATGCCGCCGCCGCCGGGCTTGGCGCCCTGGCCGACCACGACCTCGATGGCGTCGGCCTTGCGCAGGTCGTCGGGGTTCATGCCATAGCGCGAGGGCAGGTACTGATAAACCAGCTTGGTGGAATGGCCGCGTTCCTCGGGGGTCATGCCGCCGTCACCGGTGGTGGTCGAGGTGCCGGCCTCGGACGCGCCGCGCCCCAGCGCCTCCTTGGCGGGGCCGGAGAGCGCGCCAAAGGACATGCCCGCGATGGTGATCGGGATATCCAGCTCGATCGGTTTCTTGGCAAAGCGCGTGCCCAGCGTCACCCTTGTGTCGCAACGCTCGCGATAACCCTCGAGCGGGTAGCGGCTGATCGAGGCGCCCAGGAACAGCAGATCGTCGAAATGCGGCACCCGGCGTTTCGCCCCGCCACCGCGGATATCATAGATGCCGGTGGCCGCGGCGCGGCGGATCTCGGCGTTGATCGGGTTGGAAAAGGTTGCCGACTGGATCGGCACCGTCCGCGGGGGAGCGTTTTCCTTGTTGTCTTTCACGGTCATGACTCCCTCAATACGCGTTGTCGACTTTGAAATTATAGAGCTGGCGGGCAGAGCCGTAGCGCTTGAACTCTTCGGGTTTGGCATCGCAGCCGCCACGCGCCAGCAGGTCGCGCAGCAGCTCGATATGTTCGGGGCGCATCTCCTTTTCGATGCAGTCGGCGCCCAGCGACTTGACCGAGCCGCGCACGAACAGACGCGCCTCGTAGATCGAGTCGCCCAGCGCGTCGCCGGCATCGCCGCAAACGACCAGATTGCCCGACTGCGCCATGAAGGCCGACATGTGGCCGACATTGCCATGCACCACGATGTCGATGCCCTTCATCGAGATGCCGCAGCGCGAGCTGGCATTGCCCTTGATCACCAGCGTGCCGCCATGGCCGGTGGCCCCGGCATACTGGCTGGCATCGCCGTCGATCACCACGGTGCCCGACATCATGTTCTCGGCCACGCCGGGCCCGGCCGAGCCATGCACATGTACGGTGGCCTGCTTGTTCATGCCCGCGCAGTAGTAACCGGTCGATCCCATCACCTTGACCTCGATGGGCGCATCCAGCCCCACGGCGATGGCATGGCTGCCGCGCGGGTTCACGATGGTCCATTCGGTTTGGTTGGTCTCGTCCGACTGCGCTTGCAGCGTTGCGTTCAGGCCGCGCAGGCCGTCGGCTGCCAGGTCGTAAGTCTGCATTTACGCGGCCTTTCCGGTTGGGGTTGCGGTGTCGCCATGAGTCCAGAAATAGACGGTGGCGGGTTCGGGTTCCCAGACGCGGGCCTGTTCGATGCCGGGCAGGTTGACCAGCGCGCGGTATTCCGAGCCGAAGGCCACATACTGATCGGTCTCGGCCATCACCGCCGGTTTGCAGGCGATCGGGTCGCGGACCACGCCGAAGCCGTCGCGGGTGCCCACGACGAAGTTGAAGAAGCCGTCCAGATCCTCCAGCGACTTTTCCAGCGCCTCACCCAGGGTGGCGCCGGTCTGCATCTTCCAGGTCAGATAGGCGGCGGCGACCTCGGTATCGTTCAGGGTCTCGATATGGATACCCTCGCGGCGCAGCTTGCGGCGCAGCGAATTGTGGTTGGAGAGCGAGCCGTTATGCACCAGGCACTGGTCCGAGCCGGTGTTGAACGGGTGCGCGCCCAGCGTGGTGACCGCCGATTCCGTGGCCATGCGGGTATGTCCGATACCATGGGTGCCGGTCATCGAGGCGATGTCGAAACGCGCGGCCACATCCCGGGGCAGGCCGACCTCTTTATAGATTTCCAGCGAGTCGCCAAAGGACATGACCCGCACATCGGGGGCGACCTCGCGCAGCTGGCGGCGCAGGGCCTCGGCGGTGCCATGGGGCACGCTCAGCACCGCATGGGTGTCGCGCCGGCTCAGCGAGACCGGGCCACCCACCATCGGCTGCACCTTTTCGGCCAGATCGGCAAAGTCCCGGTCGGGATTTTCCGATTGCACCGTGACCTTGGACACGGTGGGCGAGGGCTCGCCATAGATCGCGATGCCGGCGCTGTCGGGGCCCCGGTCGGTCATGGTGATCAGCATGTCAGTGAGCAGGACGCCCAGCTGAGATTCTAGCGATTTGTCCTTCAGGAACAGTCCAACAATTCCGCACATTTCGGCGACGCTCCAAGATTGTGATTCTGCCTGTCTTCCAGGCTCTGTCAGCAGGCTAGCACCGGAAAACCAAAGCCGCAACTGCTGTGAAACAAATTTCACTGATAGGCAAGGCGTGCGTGAGCACGCCTTGCCGGGATCGCTCTAGTAGCGTTCGACGCTTTTCTGGATGCGCTCATGGTCCAGCGCCCGTTTCTTGGCGTTTTCCAGATGTGCGTTCTCGCGCACGAACTGGATGCGGTGCCAGCCGATCCAGAACAGCACCCCGATCACGGTCATCGCGACCTCCCAGCCCTGAAAGGGATAGATGGCGCCCACTTCGGCCAGATCGACGGCCCAGCTTTCATATCCGATTGTCGACATATCCTGTTCTCCTTATTCCGCAGGCGACACTTTGGAGGCCAGATAGGCCTTGTCGGCTTCGATGATGGCTTCCTTGGCGTCCTCGTAGGCGTGGTGTTCGGCGTAATCGAGGCCTTCAAGCTCCACTTCCTCGGGGATGCGCAGCACGCCCGCGGCGGCCTGCATCTTGGCCACCACAAAGGCGGGCAGGAAACCGAGACCGAAGAACATGATCAGCGCGCCGATGAACTGGCCGACCGGGTTGATGGTGGCATACCCTTCGTAAGGCGACGAAGGTGCGCCCCACAGGACAAAGCCCGCGATGATCAGGCCGATGAACCCGGCATAACCATGCACGGCCACCGCGCCCACCGCATCGTCCAGCTTGAAGCGGCGTTCGACCCAGTAATGCAGGCGATAGACGATCACCACGCCGATGGCGGCAATGATCATGGCCTGGATCGGGTGGTAGAGGTCATTGCCGGCAGAGGCGGTGATCACCCCGGCCAGACCGCCCGAGAAGGTCCAGAACGCATCGCCCTTGGACACCACATAGGCCGCCATCAACCCGCCCGAGAGCGACATCAGGAAGTTGAAGGTGATGCCCGACAGCGACGTCGGTGCCAGATAGATGTTGGTCGCCGTCCAGGTGGTGCCGGTGATCTGGCCGCCGATCGCCTCGGGCGAGATCGCGGGCACGTTGCACGCGGCATAAAAGCCCCAGAACCCGGTATAGATCAGGAAGATCCCGATGGTCAGCATCCAGGGGTTATGCGGCGGGATGTCCCGCGGCGTGCCATCGGGGGCGAATTTGCCGATCCGCGGTCCCAGAACCATGATGACCCCCAGCGCATAACCGCCGGCGATGGCGTGAATCACGCCCGAGGCATAGGCGTCGTGATAGCCCAGATACTGGACCATCCAGCCGCCATAGTGCCAGCCCCAGGCCGCGTCGATGATCCACCAGACCGAACCGATCAGCACCGCATGCACCCAAAGCGCCGAGGACCGGATGCGTTCGATCACCGCGCCCGAGACGATCGAAGCAGCCGTCCACGAGAACAGCAGGAAGGCGGCCCAGAACACGCCGGTGATTCGGTCGGCGGCGTTTGGCCCCATGGTCTCGGCCCAGGGCAGGTTGGCGGCACCCGCTTCGGTGTTCAGCCCGCCAAAGAAGGGGAACATCGGGAAGGCCCAATAGATCCACCAGCCAAAGAAGAAGAAGGTGACGGTGACCAGCGGGATCACCATCACGTTTTTCATTAACGTGTGCATATGGTTGCGCCGACGGCTGGCGCCGACCTCGTACATGCAGAACCCGACGTGAATCAGGAACATGAACACGACCGTCACCCAGTAGTAGAACTCGGTAAACACCGTCGTCAGTGCGTTAAGATTTCCATCCATTTCTGTCTCCCCGGTTGGATAACTCTGACTGCTGCGAAAGTTTTTTTCCTAAAAGGGAAGCTCTCGATTATGCTATGTGTCAACAAATTTAACTGAGGCTCAAATTTTTTGCAGGTGCAGAAACTCGACCTGCTCAGCGATTGAGCAAATATTCCCGGTAGGAAATTTTTTTTACGTTTGTGTTGATTTTTATCCGCACATGGGTCTGAATGATGCAAACCGAACAGATCAGGGAGTCACAGAGATGGCGATCATCTACAGAACCTCCGCGCTTGCGCAGCGCCATGCCGAAATCGGCGGCGAGTTGGAGGATTGGAACGGCATGGGAACCGCGTGGTTCTATGACCACACCGACGAGCGGGCCAAGGCCGATTACGAGGCGGTCCGCACCAAGGCCGGGCTGATGGATGTGTCGGGCCTGAAGAAGATCCACCTGAGCGGCCCGCATGCCGCCGCCGTGATCGACCGTGCCACCACCCGCAACGTGGACAAGCTGATGCCGGGCCGGGCGGTCTATGCCTGCATGCTGGACGATCGCGGCCTGTTCATCGACGATTGTGTGATTTACCGGCTGTCGGTGAACAACTGGATGCTGGTGCATGGCACCGGCACCGGTCATGAAAGCCTGGCGATGGCCGCCTATGGCAAGAATGTCTCGATGATTTTTGACGACGACCTGCACGACATGTCGCTGCAGGGGCCGGTCGCGGTGGATTTCCTGGCCAAGCACGTGCCCGGCATCCGCGATCTGGCCTATTTCGGCATCATCCAGACCAAGCTGTTCGGCAAACCGGTGATGATCTCGCGCACCGGCTATACCGGCGAACGCGGATACGAGATCTTTTGCGAGGGGCGCCATGCCATCGCGCTTTGGGATGCGATCCTGGAGGATGGCAAGGACATGGGCATCGTCCCGGTGCAGTTCTCGACCCTCGATCTGCTGCGTACCGAAAGTTATCTGTTGTTCTATCCCGGCGACAATTCCGAGACCTATCCCTTTGCCGACGACACCTGCGGCGACTCGCTGTGGGAGCTTGGGCTGGAATTCACCGTCTCGCCCGGCAAGATCGGGTTCCGGGGCGCGGAAAACCACTATGCCCGCAAGGGCAAGGAGCGGTTCAAGATCTACGGCGTCAAGCTCGAGGGCACCACGCCTGCCGACATGGGCGCGCCGCTGCTCAAGGATGGCGAGGTCGTGGGCGTCGTCACCTTTGGCATGAATTCGGACCTGAACGGCCATAACGTGGGCATCGCGCGCATGCCGGTTGACTGCGCGGTGCCGGGCACCAAACTGACCGTGCGCAACGAGGATGGCACGGAAATCGCCTGCGTCGCCGAAGAGATGCCTTTCTACGACAAGGACAAGTCCATCCGCGCCGCCAAGGGCTGAGGATCACCGGGCAGGCGCCCCCGGAGGCGGGGCGCCTGTTCTTCTTGCGATCGGACCAACAAGGAGACAGCGACGGGATGTCCAAATTTCAGTTTCCACCAAGTATCGCCAGCCGCCCGGTCTATGGCACGCTGGAGCCGCGGCCGGGCAAGGCGCATCTGATGATCGCCGATGCCGAGGGCGCCGAGGCGCTGCTGGATCTGGCGGCCCGCGATGCCGCCCTGTTTGCCACCGCCCATATCATCTTTATCCCCAAGGGCACCGGCGAGACCTATGTCGAGCGGCTGCGCGCGCTGGGACCGGCGCAATTCTATGTGGGGCCAAGCTATGCTGCGTCGGTTCAGCGGATCCGCCGGGTGCTGTCGGATGCCCATATGGGGCTCCAGGTCTATCTGGCCGGAACCGAGGGGCTGATGGGGCAGGCCCAGAACGAGGCGATGCAGGCGGGCATTCCCCATGGCGCGATCCAGACCGAGCATCGCGGCTCGGTCGCGCGGCGGATGCAATGCGTGCATTGCAAGGGCATCACCGAGGATGTGACCACCGATCCCTTTGTCTGTTCCCATTGCGGGCTGAACCTGTTTGTGCGCGATCACTATTCGCGCCGTCTGGCCGCCTTTCAGGGGGTGTGCATCGACGCCGAGGATCCCGGCAATGTCCCCGAACCCGTGGAGCTTTACAAATGAGTGCAGCCCCCCAGAAAGCCAAGGCAGGCGCCGAAAAGATCGAGGTCACCGTCAGCGCCGTCGTGCCGCTCAACCCGCTGGTCACCCGGTTCGAATTCACCCGCCGCGATGGCCAGCCGTTTCCGCCCTTTTCCGCCGGTGCCCATACCGTTGTCGAGATGCGCGATGGCGAGCGGACCCGGCTGAACCCCTATTCGCTGATGTCCGATCCGGGCGATAATAGCATCTATGCGATCTCGGTACGCCGCGACGACCAGGGCAGGGGCGGCTCGCTGTTCCTGCACAACAAGGTCAAGGTCGGCGACCCGATGACCATCACCTTTCCGGTGAACCTGTTCCCGCTGGATCTGCGCGGGCGCAAGCATGTGTTCCTGGCCGGCGGCATCGGCATCACGCCGTTCCTGGCGATGATCGCGCATCTGGAACGGATGGGCGGCGCCTGGGAGCTGCATTACTCCTGCCGCTCGCGAGAGCTGGGCACCTATGTGGACGAGCTGACCTATAAGCATCCCAACAAGGTGCATGTCTATTTCGACGATCAGGATCAGGCCATCGGGCTTGAGGATCTGCTGGATGGCCAGCCGCTGGGCACCCATGTCTATGTCTGCGGTCCCAAGGGCATGATCGACTGGGTCCATGCCACCGCCGCGGCGCATGGCTGGCCCGACGAGAACGTGCATTCCGAGGAGTTCCTGGCCCCGCAGCCCGGCAAACCGTTTGAGGTGCGCCTGTGCAAATCCGACATCACCATCCAGGTGGGCGAACATGAAAGCCTGCTCGAGGCGATGGAACGCTGTGGCGTCGACGCGCCCTTCCTGTGCCGGGGCGGCGCCTGTGGCCAATGCGAAACCGATGTGGTCGACTCCGATGGCGACTTCGTTCATCGCGACCACTGGCTGGACGATGACGAACACGCCAGCGGGAAAAAGATCATGCCCTGCGTCAGCCGGTTCGTGGGCAAAACCCTCGTGCTGGACCGGTAGAGGAGACCGCGATGACGATCCAATTCAACACCGAAACCTTTCGCGACGATTACTCGTTCCGCAATTCGGACTGGGCGATCAAGCGCTTTCCCTTCCCGTTCCACGAAGACAGCTACATGTATTCGGTGAACATGGAGCAGCACCGGGGCGGCCCGGCGGGCTCGGTCTATGAAAAGCGGTTCGACGTGGACGAGCATTACGTCTCGGAAATGGCCGACCGTGCCATCGTGCTGGCCGATGATCCGCTGCGCTGCCAGTCGCTGCCGCATATGACGCTGGCGGGCTGGGACACGCTGGAACTGATCATGGTCTGCAAATCCGAGGATTACCCGGACCTGTTCGAGCTGCACCGCGACGGCGACCGCTGGCGCTGGATCAACAAGCCGATGGGGATCGACCACACCTTCACCTTCCTCGATGAAACCACGCTGCCCTGTGGGCCGCTGGAATACATCACCCGGCAGGCGCAGGGCGATTACGCGGTGCTCGATCAGCGCGGCGACATGCTGTACATGGACGCGGGCATGGTGACGACACAGGCGGACTGGAGCCTGGATTTCGACATCGGCATGGATTTCTTCGAATGGCACGCGCCGGTGCCGCTGGCCCATGAGATGGGGATTTTCAAGCGGGCGCTGAAATTCCTGCTCAACGTCCAGCAGGGCGCGCCGGCACGGCGGCTGAACTGGACCATGACGGTCAACCCGTTGCTCGATACCAGCCCCGAGAACTATCACAAATGGGGGGTGCAGAAGACCACGCTGACGCCCGAGAATATCGGCGCCAAACAGCATCTCAGGGTCGAGTTGCAGACCTTTTACCGGCTGCCGCGCTCAAACGCGCTGTTGTTCCCGATCCGCTGCTATCTGATCGCGTTCCAGGATCTGGTGAGCGTGCCGAAATGGGGCCGCCGCCTGCACCGGGTGGTGCGCGACCTGCCCGAGGAGCTGGCCACCTACAAGGGGTTCATCGCCAACCGTCCGATGATGCTGGACTATCTCAGCCGGTATGACGACGGGCTGCCGACCTCGCCGGGGATCTGGCCCGATCTGGACAGCGAACCGCCGTTGCAGACGTAACGCGCAAGACAGGGCCGGGGTGGGCGATTGCCGCGCCCCGGTTCAGGCGGCTCAGCCCTTTTTCTGCTGCGGATAGCAGATCACCGACAGATAGCGCGTCGGCAATTCCACCAGACGTTCCGGCCCATGCGGCGCATCTGCGTCAAAGAACAGGGTATCGCCCGGCTCCAGCGGATAGATCTCGCTGCCATGCAGGTAGTCGACCTTGCCTTCGAGCATGTAGATCATCTCGATCCCGTCATGCTGAAAGGTCTTGAACGTGTCCGATTCCGTGCTGAGCGTGATCAGATAGGGTTCGACGATGACACCGCTGGAATTTGACCCGATATGGCCAAGCAGGCTGTATTGATGCCCGGCCCGAGTGCCCGCGCGCTCGATCTCCAGGCCCTGGCCCGCCTTGGTATGGATCGCCTCGCGCTTTTCCTCGTAGCCCTTGAAGAACGCGGTCAGCGGCACCGACAGCGCATTGGCCAGGGTCTGCAGCGTGGTCAGCGAGGGCGAGGTGTTGCCGTTTTCGATCTTGGACAGCATCCCGATCGACAGGTCTGTCAGTTTCGACAGTTCGGCCACGGTGATGCCCTGCTGCTTGCGAAAGGCGCGGACCTCGCGGCCGATGGCGACCTCGAGAACCTTCTCGCGTTCCTCGCGAACGCTATGGGGATCTTGCAAAAGCTGTGTCATGCGGAGATCCTTTGCAGCATCCATGGGGTTTCCTCAAGCTCTTCCTGCATTGCGTGGTCGTCAGATCAACTTCAAGCTTAGCCGGTATTCACCACATTGCATAATTTTTTCTCTCCAATAAAATTCCTGATGCGGAATGACAAGTCAAAGGATCGCCCCGAATGACCACGCGTATCGGGTTTCTGCTGTTTCCGGGCTTTCCCATGGCCTGCCTGACCTCGATCATCGAGCCGCTGCGCGCGGCCAACGAGATCTCGATGTCGGACAGTTTCGCCTGGCGGCTGGTATCGGAACTGCCCCGCAAGGTGGTGTCGAGCGCGGGTATCACATTCGAACCCGACGCCAGCCTGGAAACGGTCTCGGCGCTTGACTATCTGGTGCTGCTGTCGGCGCCGGTGGCCCGGTTCGAGAACCCGCGCACCGCCTCGCTGTTGCGCCGGATCGAACGGCACGGCACCGTGCTGGGCGCGATCAGCGGTGGGGTCTTTCCGCTGGTGCGCAGCGGCGTGGTGCGCGACGAGCGCCTGTCGGTGCATTGGTGTTACGAGGCCGCCTTTGCCGCCGAGTTCCCCGAGATTCAGCGCAGCAACGAGGTGATCGAAATCTCGCCGCGCCTGCTGACCGCCTCGGGGGCGGCGGCGGCCTTCGATCTGGCGCTCAGCCTGATCGAGGCGGCACTGGGGGCCAATGTGGCCAACGAGGTCGCCTGTTGGTTCCAGCACCCGATCATGCGCAAGGCGGGGGTGAAACAGGCGCTGCCGATCCATCAGGCGGCCGATGCCGAGGGCGAGATGTCGCCGCTGGTGGCGCGCGCCATCGAGATATTCGCCGAAAACCTGACCACGCCCGCCAGCATCGCGGCGATCGCCGAGCGGTTGCACATCACCCCCCGGCATCTGGAGCGCTGTTTCAAACAGGCCACCGGCCAGAACCCGACCGGCTATTTCCGCCACCTGCGGATGCAGGCGGCGCGTCAGATCGTCATGTATACCAATGACAGCATTGCCGAGGTGGCGACGGCGGTGGGCTATGCCAATGCCAAACCACTGGTGCGCCACTATCGCGACACCTTTGGTCTGACCCCGCAGCAGGACCGCAAGCGGATCAATCTCTATAGGGTCGAGGGCAACCTGCCGGTGCCCTCGGTCTGATCAGAACGCGGCGCGCATCGCCACCACCAGCGCGTGATGCAGCGAGCCCGCGGCCGAGCGTGGCCCCAGCACCGTGATGTGATCGGGGGCGCGACACAGCAGGAAACAGCCCAGATGGTCGATCGCGCTGCGCACCGCCTCGCCACCGGCAAAGGCGCGGGTATTGGCGGGGCAGAGCCGTTCGAACACATCCGCCAGCCGCTCGCCGGTCAGGTCGAAGCGGCACCAGGCATCGGTCTGCTCGGTGACGCTGGCCGCGCCATTGGCGCGGGCGGCCAGCTGGGCGGCCAGATCCTCATGTGTGCTCAGCGGCGCCTCGATCATCCATTGATCGGGCCCCATCCAGAAGGCGCCGGGCGTGCCGGGGCACAGCCGGGCCGGGGCGGGGGGGGCGGCGCCCAGCACCTCGGTCAGCAGGGTTGTCGTCTCGGCCTCGCGGCCCAGCCGCGCCGCGACCGAGGCCAGCGCCGTTTCGGTCACTTCTCTCAGGGTTACCGGCCCATGGCCCTCGACCACCGGGTCGGCGGCGCCCAGCGGCGTTATCGGGTTAAGATCATGCACGCAGACGCTCTCCTTCTGGATCGACGAAATGGGCGCTCACCACCTCGACCTCGTGGTCGAGCCCGGTCAGCGGGCTGACAAGGCGAACGATCTCGCCCTTGCGGCTGTCGCCGGATTTCAGGAAGCCGATGCCGATGTGGCAGCCCAGGCTGGGCGAGTAGCAGGCCGAAGTGACATAGCCCTGGTCATGGGCGGCATCGACCGGGTCGCCCCGGGTCATCAGATGCGACCCGGCGGGCACCTTGTCCTGCGGGTTCACCGGGCGGAACCCGACCAGCTTCAGCGCATCCGCCTCGTTCAGACCCTCGCGTTCGGACAGGGTCGAGCCGATCGCGTCCTTCTTCTTGGACACCATCCGCCCCATCCCAAGGTTGAGCGCGGTGGTGGTACCGTTCAGCTCGTTGCCGGCGGCATGGCCTTTCTCGATCCGCATCACCCCCAGCGCCTCGGTGCCATAGGCGACCACGTCGAATTCCGCGCCCGCCTGCATCATCCGCCGGATCAGCGCGTCGCCATAGCGGGTTGGAACCGCGATCTCATAGGCCAGCTCGCCCGAGAACGAGATGCGGAACAGCCGCGCCCGCAGCCCGCCGCAAACCGTGATCTCGGCGCAGGCCATGAAGGGGAAGCCCTCGTTCGAGAGGTCATGCGCCGGATCGACGATCTTTTGCAGCAGCTTGCGCGCATTGGGTCCGGCCACGGCAAACTGCGCCCAGGCCTCGGTGGTCGAGATCAGCTGCACATCCATGTCCGGGAACAGGCATTGGCGCACGAATTCCATGTGACGATAGACCGGCACCGCATTGGCGGTGGTGGTGGTCACCACGAAATGATCCTCGGCCAGGCGTGCGGCGGTGCCGTCATCCATGGCGATGCCATCCTCGCGCAGCATCAGGCCATAGCGGGTGCGCCCCACCGCCAGCTTGGCGAAAGCGTTGCAATAGACCTTGTTCAGGAACTCGGCCGCATCGGCACCCTGCACGTCGATCTTGCCCAGCGTGGTGACATCGCAGATGCCGACCGACTTGCGGGTCTGGGTGACCTCGCGGTCGACGCTCTGGCGCCAGTGGGTTTCACCGGGGCGCGGGAACCATTGCGCGCGCAGCCACATGCCGACCTCGACAAAGACCGCGCCCTGTTCCTCGGCCCAGACATGGCTGGGGGTCTTGCGGGTGGGGCGGAAATCCTTGTCGCGCGAGCGGCCCGCAAAGGCGCCCATCGCGGTGGGCGTGTAGGGCGGGCGGAACATGGTGGTGCCGACCTCGGGGATCGACTTGCCGGCCACCTCGGCCATGATCGCAAGACCGGCCATGTTCGAGGTCTTGCCCTGATCGGTCGCCATGCCCAGCGTGGTATAGCGTTTCAGGTGTTCGACCGAGACGAAGTTCTCCTGATGGGCCAGTTTCACATCCTTGGCGGTCACGTCGTTCTGCTGATCGACCCAGGCGCGTTTGGCGCCCTTGACGTGCCAGAAGGGGGTGACGTTGACCGGCGCGTCCTCGGCCTGGGGCAGGGCGGCGGATTTCGCCGTGATCCCCAGATCGGACAGCGCCTGCTGCGCCGCCGCTTGCCCCGAGGCCAGCGCGCCATGGGTGCTGAACACGCCCTGCGCCGCGCCCGCCGGGGTCAGGCCCACGGGAAGGGTGCCCCCTGGAACAAAGGCCGCGATCGCCTGGTCCCAGACCGGGCGCCCGCGCTGGTGGCAGGTCAGGTGCACGTTTGGGTTCCAGCCGCCCGAGACGCCCAGCCCGCCGACGCTGAGCGTGCGGGTGGTGCCGGTGGCCAGCGTCACCTCGACCGTGGTCAGGCCCAGACGCCCTTGGGTATTGGTGACGGTGGCGCCGGGGATGGTCTCGTATCCGGTGGTTTCGGGCGCGTCAGCGCGGGTGTCGATCACCACGGCGCTGACCCCCTGCGCGCTCAGATCCTGCGCGGTGCGATGGCCGTCGTCATTGTTGGTGAACACCGCCACCGCGCGCGCGGGTGTTGCCGCCCAGCGGTTGGCATAGCTGCGCAGGGCCGAGGCCAGCATGATACCGGGGCGGTCGTTGTTCTCGAACACGATCGGGCGTTCGGTGGCCCCGGCGGCCAGGATGGCGCGGCGCGAATAGACCCGCCACAGGATCTGGCGGGGCTTGCCCGGCAGCGGCTGGGGCAGGTGGTCGCTGACCCGCTCGACCACGCCATAGATACCGTGGTCAAAGGCGCCGATCACCGTGCTGCGCGTCATCAGCCGCACATTGGGCATGGCTTGCAGGGCTGCGGCGGTCTCGGCGGCCCAGGCCGCGCCGGATTGATCGCCAAGCGCAAAGGTTTCGGCATTGAGCCGCCCGCCGGGCAGGAAATCCTCGTCCGCCAGAATGACCTGCGCCCCCGATTGCGCGGCTGTCAGCGCGGCGGCCAGCCCGGCCGGGCCGGCGCCGATCACCAGAAGGTCGCAATGCAGGAACCCCTTGTCATAGCTGTCGGGGTCGGGCGCATGGCTGAGCGTGCCCAGCCCCGCCGCCTTGCGGATGATCGGCTCGTACACCTTCTCCCAGAAGGCGGCGGGCCACATGAAGGTCTTGTAATAGAACCCGGCTGCAAAGAAGTTCGACAGCCGGTCGTTGACCGCCATCACGTCCCATTTCAACGAGGGCCAGCGGTTCTGCGAATTGGCGCTCAGCCCGTCGAACAGCTCGGCGGTGGTGGCGCGGGTATTGGGTTCCTTGCGGGCGCCCTCGCGCAGCTCGACGATGGCATTAGGCTCCTCGGAGCCTGCGCTCATCGGGCCGCGCGGGCGGTGATACTTGAACGAGCGCCCCATCAGTCGCACATCGTTGGCCAGCAGGGCCGAGGCCAGCGTATCCCCGGCAAAGCCCTGATACCGGCGCCCGTCGAAGGTGAAATTCAGCGGTTTGCTGCGGTCGATCAGACCGCCGTTCAGACGATTGGGGCCGGTCATCTGGAGCGTCCCTCCTTGCGGGCCACGTTGCGGGCCAGTTCGACGGATCTGATCTCATGCGTGGTGGTGTCGCGGGTCACCACCAGCCACGAGCGGTCGCCCTGTTCGTGAAACCACAGCTCGCGGTGCACGCCCGCCGGGTTGTCGCGCAGATAGCCATAGTCGATGAACTGCTCCAGCGCGTCGGGGGCCTGCCAGTCGGGGCGGCGGATCAGGGCGGCGTCGCCCTTGTAGACGAACTCGCTGCTGTCGCGCGGGCCCAGGATGGGATGGTCGATCAACATGTCCGATGCCCTCTCAATGCAGGTTGGGCTGGTTGCCCATGCCCTTTTCGTCGATCATCCGCCCGCGGGCGAACCGGTCGAACCGATAGGCGGTGGCGGTCTTGTGCGGGCTGTCGGTGGCCAGAAGATGCGCATAGGCAAAGCCCGAGGCAGGCGTCGCCTTGAACCCGCCGTAACACCAGCCGCCGTTGAAATAGAGCCCGCCGATATGGGTGCGGTCGATGATCGGCGAGCCGTCCATCGACATGTCCATGATGCCGCCCCAGCTGCGCAGCAGACGGGCGCGGCCCAGCATCGGAAAGATCGCCATGCCGCCCTCGCAGACATCCTCGATCACCGGCAGGTTGCCGCGCTGGGCATAGGAGTTGTAGCCGTCGATATCGCCGCCGAATACCAGCCCGCCCTTGTCGGACTGGCTGCAATAGAAATGCCCCGCGCCAAAGGTGATCACCCCGGGCAACAGCGGTTTCAGACCCTCGGAGACAAAGGCCTGCAACACATGGCTTTCGATCGGCAGGCGCATGCCCGCCTTTTCCATCAGTCGCGAGGAGGAGCCCGCGACACAGGCCGCCACCTTGCCCGCGCCGATCACCCCGCGCGAGGTTTCGACCCCGGTGCAGGTGCCGTGCTCGATGCGGAAGCCGGTGACCTCGCAATTCTGGATGATGTCGACGCCGTGCCGGTCGGCGGCGCGGGCATAGCCCCAGGCCACCGCGTCGTGGCGCACGGTGCCGCCCCGGTGCTGCGCCAGCCCGCCCTTGATCGGGAACCGGGCATTGTCGACATTCAGGAACGGATAGCGCGCCTTGATCTGTTCGGTGCTCAGCAGGTCGGCGTCGGCACCGTTCAGCATCATCGCGTTGCCCCGGCGGATGAAGGCGTCGCGCTGGGCGTCGGAATGGATCAGGTTGAGGATGCCGCGCTGGCTGACCATCGCGTTATAGTTCAGCTCCTGCTCCAGCCCCTCCCACAGTTTCAGCGAGAACTCGTAGAACGGCTCGTTGCCGTCCAGCAGATAGTTCGAGCGGATGATGGTGGTGTTTCGACCCACATTGCCGCCGCCGATCCAGCCTTTTTCCAGGACCGCGATCCGCGCCTGGCGAAACTCCTTGGCCAGGTAATAGGCGGTGGCCAGCCCATGGCCGCCGCCGCCGATGATGACATAGTCATACTGCGCCTTGGGCGCAGCATCGCGCCAGGCCGGTCCCCAACCGCGGTGACCGGTCAGCGCCTCTTTGATGACCCGTAATCCTGAATAGCTCATCGAATCCGACTCCCTTTGCGCCACATTCGCCGGGAATCGGCCTCGAGTCGCGGGCATGGTCGGACCAGTTGGGGTTCAAATCGGACATCGGCGCAGAAAGTCCCGGGTGTCCGCGGACTCAGTCCTCGCTGTCGAGCACCCGCCGGGCGACGCGGAAACACTCCAGCGCCTGCGGCACGCCGCAATAGATGCCGATCACGTGGATGATGGCGCGGATCTCGTCGCGGCTGACCCCGTTGGTGCGCGCGCCCCGGCAATGGATCTCCCATTCATGCATCTTGCCCAATGCGCCGATCATGGCGAGGTTCATCATCGAGCGGGTCTTGGGCTCGATCACGTCGTCACCCCAGCCAAAACCCCAGCACCAGGCGGTCATTGCCTCCTGGAAAGGGCGGGTGAACTCGTCCGCCGCGGCGAGGTTGCGTTCCACGTATTCCGCGCCAAGCGTGGCCTTGCGCTGTTCCAATCCTTTCAGGAACAGGTCTTCGTCGAATGTGCTCATCTTGTCGCTCTCTCTCGTTCTGGTGGTGGCCGAAATCCGGCGCGGATTTCGGGCCGATGTCTTTTCAAGACATCGGCTCTGCCGCAACCGCCTCGCGCATCCATTTCTGCAGGTGCAGGATGGAATGTTCCGAGTTTACGCCGCAACCGGGGTCGACCACCAGCGGCCCCGGCACATAGCCGCGCGAGCGCAGGCCGCGCTGGACCGATTCCACCAGCCGGATATCCTCCTCGACCGTGGTGGCGCGGTCCTGCACCGCCATGCGGCGCACGGTTTCGTTCTCGGCGCCACCCACCGAATACCAGCCGCGCCAGACCACCACCCGGCCCGCATCCACCGCCCGCCAGTGATAGGTGTTCAACAGGTTGCCCGGATAGACCTGGAACGAGAACATCGGCCACAGAAACCAGCTGGAATAGCGGTCGTTGTTGGGGAACCCGCTGTCGATGTCGTAACTCATCTGCCCCAGATCGTTGCATTCGGTCGTGTGGCGCAGGCAATAGCCCTGCGGCTGGATGTCATAGGTCTCGGGCCGGATCACGCCGGTGGAAAAGGTCGGGTGGTTCAGGCTGCAATGGTAGCATTCGGAATAATTCTCGACCGAGACCTTCCAGTTGCAGTCTTCGGGGATCTCGACCCATTCCAACGGTTTCAGATCGGACCAGTTGGGGACAAAGGCCTCAAGCTCGGCCCGCACGTTCGGGAACCAGTGGTCCATCGGCTGCGCCTCGGGGTCGAGGTTGACGAAGACGAAACCGAGAAAGACCTCGGTCCGTATCTCGCTCAGGCAGATTTGCGCGGCGTCGAAACCGGGCACCGATTTGGCGTTGGGCGCTGCACGCAGGTGGCCGGTCAGCTCGTAGGTCCAGGCGTGATAGGGACAGACCACGACACGGGTCGATCCGGCGCCGCTGACCAGCTGATGCGCCCGATGCTGGCAGACGTTGTAAAAGGTGCGGATCACCCCGTCGCGCCCCTTGATACAGAACAGGCTTTCGTCGCCCAGATCGAAGGCGAGGTAATCGCCCGGGTTTTCCAACTGGCTGGCATGGCAGGCAAATTGCCATGTGCGGGCGAACAGTCCGGCCTGTTCGGCGGCAAAAATCGCCGGATCGGTGTAATAGCGCGCCGCAAGCGAGCGGACGGGTTCGGGCATGAGGGTCACTCCGGCTCTTCGGTATAAAGGCCCAGTTGATGGCGCCGCTGGTGGAAGGTTTCGACGCGGGTGACGATCTCGTCGCTGGCCACGGCGATGACAAAGCTGAGCAGGGTTTCCAGCAGTGCGATGGTCGACACCGACGAGGGAAAGAATTGCGGCGTGTCCACCGCCACGACAAACCCGTGCTGCGCGGCGCGGATGATCGGGCTGGCGGGGCTGTCGGACAGGGCGATCACGGTCAGCTCCTGATCGCGGGCAAGGCGCACCGCCTCGACCACCTCGGCCCGATAGGGGCGGCAGGTCATGGCGATCAACACGTCGCGTTGATCGGCCCAGGCCAGATCGTCCACCGCTGTCGAGCCGGGGCGCGGAATGGCGTGGAAATCGGTCATCCCGGTCGAGGCGAGATAGGTGAAATTGCGCGCATTGGCGTTGTTCACGCCGACGCCCAAGGTAAAGACCTGCCGGCTGGCCCAGATCGCCTCGGCCGCCGTTTTCAGCCGCTCGGCGCCAATGCCGGCAAAGGTTTCCTCGACATTGCGCATCGCCGCCTCGGCCATGTCGGCATAAAGCCCGCCCAGATCGCCTGATTTGCGGATCTCCTGTAACCAGCGCGCGCGCTCGGGAAAGCTGACGCCGCCCTGCCGGATCGCCTCGCGAAAGGGGGCGCGGAAATCCTCGTAGCCGTCAAAGCCCACCTGCCGGGCCATGCGGACAAAGGTGTTGGGCTTCACATTGGCCGCCTCGGCGATTTCGCGCACGGTGGACACGCCCACGTCCTGCGGGTTCTCCAGCACATAGCGCGCGGCCTTCTGCGCCTCGGGCGTCAGAGTGTCCCATTCCTCGGTCAGTTGGCGCAAGACGCGGGATGATACATTTGTGTCATTCATGATTGACAGTGATACATATGTCCACTTAGCCTGTCCAACAGTTTTGCGCGCCCCGGTCAAAGGAAATCGCGATGTCCAGGAATGACTTGCCCGCCCATGCACGGGTTGTGATTGTCGGCGGTGGCGTCATGGGGGTTGGCCTGGCCTATCACCTGGCGCACGAAGGCTGGGGCGGCGATACCGTCCTGCTGGAAAAGGCCGAGCTGACCAGCGGCAGCACCTGGCACGCAGCCGGGCAGATCACCCATTCGACCAGTTCGTTCGGTCTCGGCAAATGCGTCGATTACAACATCGGCCTCTATTCCGGAAAGCTTGAGGCAGAGACCGGGCAGGCGGTGACATGGCATGGCTGCGGTTCGTTCCGGCTGGCCTATACCGAGGATGAGATGGACTGGCTGCGCCACACGCTGTCGGTGGGCAGGTCGCTGGGGTTCAACATCGAACTGGTCGGGCCAAAGCGGATCGCAGAGCTGCACCCGTTCTACAATCTCGACGGCGTGCTGGGCGCGTTGCACACACCCGATGACGGGCATGTGGACCCGACAAACGTGACCATGGCGATGGCGGCAGGCGCACGGGCCAAGGGCGTGCGCATCTTCCGCCACACCTGCGCCACCAACATCACGCAAGGGGCGAATGGCGAATGGGTGGTCGAGACCGGAAAGGGCACGATCACCTGCGAACATGTGGTCAATGCGGGTGGCACCTATGCCCGCCAGATGGGCGAATGGTCGGGCTTGCAGCTGCCGATGACCTCGATGACGCACCACTATTTCGTGACCGAACCGGTGCCCGAGTTCCAGTCGCTGGACCGTGAATTGCCGGTCATCCGCGATGACCGCAAGGTCTCGGGCTATATCCGGATGGAGCAGAAGCGCGGCCTGATCGGCATCTATGAAAAGGCCAATCCCAACGCGGTCTGGATCGACGAATGCCCCTGGGATTACGAAAACTGGCTGTTCGATGCTGATTACGACCGGGTCATGCCCTGGCTGGAAGAGAGCCTGAACCGTATGCCGATCTTTGCCGATCTCGGCATCCAGCGCGAGGTGCACGGCGCCATTTCCCACCCGCCCGACGGCAACCCGCTGATTGGTCCGGCTCCGGGGGTGCGCAATTACTGGTGCTGCTGCGGCACCCAGATCGGTATCGGCTGGGGGCCCGGGCTCAGCCGCGAACTGGCGCGCTGGATCGTGCATGGCGCCGCCGATATCTCGATGCGCGATTTCGACCCGCGCCGGTTCGGCGCTTATGCCACCAAGGACTGGCAGGTGATCAAGGCCAGGGAAGACTATTGCCTGCGCCACGAGATCCCGTTTCCCCATTTCAACCGCCTTGCCGGGCGCCCGGTGAAACCCTCACCGCTCTATGATCGGCTCAAGGAAAAGGGCGCGGTATACGAAGAGGTCTATGGCCACGAGCGCCCGCGCTGGTTCGCGCGCGGTATCGAACAGCGCGATCACTATGGTTTTGGCCGAACCCCGGTGCATGACATGGTGGCGACCGAATGCGCCGCCGTGCGCAGCGCCGCCGGGATCATGGATATTTCGGCCTTTACCAAGGTCGAGGTTTCGGGCCCGGACGCGGGCGCGCTGCTCGACAGGCTTACCGCCAACCGTCTGCCACAAAAGCCCGGCGGCATCGCGCTCACCCATATGCTGAACCGGCGCGGCCGGATCGAGCTGGAAACCACCGTGGTCAAGCTTGACGAGGATCGGTTCTATCTCGTTTGCGCCGCCTTCTTCGAACAACGGCTGCTGGATCACCTGGCCGCACATCGGGGCACGGCGGATATCACGGTTCGCAATCTCTCTACCGACTGGGCCGCTCTGGCCCTGAACGGTCCACACGCGCGCGATATCCTGGCCGCCTGCACGGAGGCCGACCTGTCGAACGCACGCTTCAAATGGCTGACGGCTCAGCAGATCACTGTCGCGGGCCACAGCCTTTGGGCCCTGCGCATGTCTTATGCGGGTGAACTCGGGTGGGAACTTCACATCCCCCGCGACCATGCGCTTGCAGTTTATGATGCGCTCTGGGCGGCGGGCCAGCGCTATGGCCTGACCGACTATGGCAGTTTTGCGATGAACGCACTGCGGATGGAAAAGGCGTTCAAGGGCGCAGGCGAGCTGACCAACGAGGTGACTCTGGCCGAGGCCGACGTGCTGCGCTTTGCCCGCACCGACAAGGACTATCTGGGCCGGGACAAGACACTGAACGCCGGCAACCTGCCCTGGGTCTGCGCCTATCTCGAGATCGCGCCCGATGGCCGGTTCGATGGCAATGGCGGCGAGGCTGTCCTGCTGGATGGCAAGGTGGTCGGCTCCACCGCTTCGGTCGCCTATGGGCATACGGTCGGCAAGATCCTCGCCTTTGCCTATGTCAAACCGCAGGTGAACGTGCCCGGAACCGAGGTCGAGGTGATCATCGCCGGAAATCCCCGCAAGGGCCGCATCCTTGGCGCACCGGCCTATGATCCCGACAGCACAAAACCCCGTGCCGACGCGGCGACGGAGCCCGCGCAATGAGCCTGCCCGACACGATGCGCGCCATGGTCACCATGGGGCATGGCGAGCTGGACCGGATCGTCCTGCACGAGGCGTGGCCGGTGCCCCGGCCCGCGCCGGGCGAGGTGCTGATCCGCGTCGGCGCCTGTGGGCTGAACAATACCGACGTGAACACCCGCACGGGCTGGTATTCGAAAGCGGTGCAAGAGGCCACCACCGGCAGCGCCTATGATAGGGTCGATGCACAGGACCCGACCTGGGGCGGCGCGCCGATCACCTTTCCCCGCATCCAGGGCGCCGATGTCTGCGGGCGCATCGTCGCCGTGGGCGAAGGGGGCGACGCCAGCCGGATCGGCGAGCGGATCATCACCGACAATTGGCTGCGTGACCCGTCCGATCCGCAGAACAAGGACACGGCGGGCTATTTCGGGTCGGAACGCGATGGCGGCTTTGCCGAATATTGCACCATCCCCGCAGTCAACGCGCTGGCCATCGACAGCCCGCTGTCGGACGCCGAACTGGCGACCTTTTCCTGCTCCTACTCCACCGCCGAAGGCATGCTGACCCGTGCGCAGGTGACCGGGGCCGACACGGTGCTGGTGCCCGGCGCCTCGGGCGGGGTCGGCGGCGCAGTGGTACAGCTGGCCCGACGGCGGGGTGCCCGGGTGATCGCGCTGGCTTCCGAGGCCAAACACGCCGAGGTCGCGGCGCTGGGCGCCGACCGCGTCCTGCCCCGCGCGCCCGAGGATCTGCGGGCCGCACTGGGGGCCGAAAAAATCACCGTGGTGGCGGATGTGGTGGGCGGGCCCTATTGGCCGATGCTGATCGACATCCTCGAACGGGGCGGGCGCTATACCTGCTCGGGCGCCATCGCGGGGCCTATGGTCACGCTCGACCTGCGTACCTTTTATCTGCGCGATCTGACCTTTACCGGCTCGACCGTGATCGATCCGCAAGCAATGCCGAACCTGATCCGATATATCGAGGCGGGCGAGATCAGGCCCGCGCTGGCCGCGACCTATCCGCTGGACCAGCTGCGCGACGCACAGGCTGCCTTCATCGCCAAGCGACACACCGGCAACATTGTGGTGACCCCATGAAGATAACCCGCATCACCGTCTATCAGGTCGATCTCCCGCTGGAACATCCCTATTGGTTGTCGGGCGGGCGGCTGAAGTTCGAGCTGCTCGACGCGACGCTCGTCAAGCTCGAGACCGACGCCGGGATCACCGGCTGGGGCGAGGGCACGCCCTGGGGCCATACCTATGTGCCCGCCCATGGTCCGGGCATCCGCGCCGGGATCGAGACGATGGCGCCCTTTGTGCTGGGGCTCGATCCGCGCCGGCTGTTGGATGTGGAACGCGCGATGGATATCGCGCTGCCGGGCCATCTCTATGCCAAATCGCCCATCGACATGGCGTGCTGGGACATCGCCGGGCAGGCCGCGGGCCTGCCCATCGCCGACCTCATGGGCGGCGGCAGCCGGACACCCCGGCCGATCGCATCCTCGGTCGGCGCCAAATCGGTCGAGGAAACCCGCGCTGTGATAGATCGCTACCGCCAGCGCGGATATGTGGCGCATTCGGTCAAGATCGGTGGAGACGTGGAACGCGACATCGCGCGTATCCGCGATGTGGAGGATATCCGCAAACCCGGCGAGATCGTCCTTTACGACGTCAACCGGGGCTGGACCCGGCAACAGGCGCTGCGTGTCATGCGGGCGACCGAGGACCTGCACGTGATGTTCGAACAGCCCGGTGAGACGCTGGACGATATCGCCGCGATCCGCCCGTTGCATTCCGCGCCTGTCAGCGTGGATGAGTGCCTGGTCACCCTGCAGGATGCTGCGCGTGTCGCCCGCGACGGGCTGGCCGAGGTGTTCGGCATCAAGCTCAACCGCGTCGGCGGGCTGACCAGGGCGGCGCGTATGCGCGATATCGCGCTGGCGCACGGGATCGACATGTTCGTGATGGCCACCGGCGGCAGTGTTCTGGCCGATGCCGAGGCGCTGCATCTGGCCGCGACCATTCCGGACCATGCCTGCCACGCGGTCTGGGCCTGTCAGGACATGCTGACGGTGGATATCGCCGGGGGCAGGGGGCCGCGCAATATCGACGGCCACCTGCATTTGCCCGAAACCCCCGGCCTTGGCGTGCACCCGGATGAGGACGCCCTTGGCGATCCGGTGGCGGTCTATTCATGAAAATCGCACGCCTCAACCTCTGGCATGTGCCGCTGACCAGCCACACGGCCTATTATATGGCCGATGGCAAGACCTGCGACACCGTCGAAACCGTGGTGATCGCGGTTCAGACGGATACCGGGATAACCGGCTGGGGCGAGGTCTGCCCGATCCCGCATTACCTGCCCGCTTATGCGCGCGGCGTTGCGCCCGCGCTGACCGAACTGGCCCCGGTGATCCTGGGTGCCGATCCGGTCGGGGTCGGGGCGCTGATGGAGCGGGTGGATGCGGTCCTGCACGGTCATCCCTATGCCAAATCGGCGCTGGATATCGCGCTTTGGGACATCACCGGGCAGGTCGCGGGCCTGCCGCTTCATGCCTTGCTGGGCGGGTGGCGGGCGGCGGATATGCCGCTCTATCACTCCATCACCTGCATCGCGCCCGACGACATGGCCCGTATCGCCCGCGAGGCGCAGGCGCAGGGGATCACCCAGTTCCAGGTCAAGCTGGGTGCCTCGGGCGACTGGCAGACCGATGTCGAGCGGCTGGCAAAGGTGCGCGAGGCGGTTGGGCCGGGGCCGCTGGTCTATGGTGACTGGAATTGCGGGGCGACCTCGCTGGAGGCGATCCGGGTGGGCCGGGCCGTGGCGCAACTCGACATCATGCTGGAACAGCCCTGCGCAACGCTGGAGGATTGCGCCCGTGTCCAGCGCGCCACCGGTCTGCCGATGAAGATCGACGAACTGGCCCATGACACCGCCTCGCTGCTGACGGCGCATCGGTTGGGGATCATGGATGCGGTGGCGTTGAAATTGTCCAAGTTCGGTGGTCTCTCGACCACCCGCCGGGCGCGCGACCTGTGCCTGCATCTGGGCGCCCGGATGTGCATCGAGGATACCTGGGGCAGTGACATCACCACCGCCGCGCTGCTGCATCTGGGCGCGGCGAGCGAACCGGGCCGGGTGCTGAATGTCTGTGACCTCTCGGGTTATGTCGCTCCGCGTCTTGCCCCTGATGCGCCGGTGCGCGCAAATGGCCGCATCGCCCCGCCCGAAGGCGCGGGCCTTGGCATCACCGTCGACCGGGGCGCATTGGGCGTACCCGACCTGATACTGGATTGACAGCATGACCCAGACCGACCCCGCCTTTCAAAACCTTCTGGCCGAGTTTCAAGCGCTTCATGCGCGTGAACCCGCTCTGGCCGGTTTCGTGGCCCTTCCCGACAGCCTGACGCCGCAACCGGTCACCCCCGTCCGCATCCCGCCCGCAGCCCTCATGGAGAGTGACCCGGACCTGACGACCACAGCCTATGCCGCCATCCGCGATGCCTTCATAGCTGCCGGCGCGGTGGCCCAGTGGCGCCTGACCTATCAGGGCTCGCGTCTGGGGGCCGATTTCATGGACCGGTTCGCCTGCTACTGCCTGATCGGCGAGGGCGGGCCCTTTGCCAGCGACAGCCTTGCGGCCTATGTGGTCTATATGCCGGCGGGGCTTTACTATCCGTTTCACCAGCACCCGGCCGAAGAGATCTATTTCATCCTTGCGGGCGAGGCCGAGTTCCTGATGGAAGGGCATCCGCCCCGCCGTCTGGGGCCGGGCGATCATGTGTTCCACCCGTCGGGGCACCCGCATGCGACGCGCACATATGACCGCCCGTTCATGGCGCTGGTCCTGTGGCGCGGCGATCTGGAGACCGCGCCTGTGCTGACCTATCCGGAGGGAGAGATATGATCCGACTGAACAGCCAGGCCGATTGGGTCGAACGCGCCCGAGCGGTGCTGCCCGCCGCGGGCTTTGGCAATTTCGACCCCGCCGTTGTGATCGCGCGCGGGCAGGGCGCGCGGGTCTGGGATCAGGATGGGCGCGAATATGTGGACTATCTGATCGGCTCGGGGCCCATGCTGCTGGGCCATGGCGATCCCGAGGTGATGGAGGCGGTGCTGGAACAGCTGCCGCTGGGCACGACCTTTTTCGCGAATAACACCAAGGGGATAGAGCTGGCTGAGGCAATCGTTCAGGCGGTGCCCTGTTGCGAACAGGTGCGGTTCGTCACCTCGGGGGGTGAGGCGGACATGTACGCGATCCGGCTGGCGCGCGCATTTACCGGCAAGCCCCGGATCGTGAAATTCGAGGGGGGCTATCACGGCATGTCCGCCGAGGCGCAGATGAGCCTTGCCCCCGCCCGTGCGGTCAACTTTCCGACCCCGGTGCCCGATAGCGCCGGCATTCCGCCAGGTGTGGCCGATCAGGTACTGGTGGCGCCCTTCAACGATCTCGAGGCGGTGGCCTCGCTTCTGGCCGAGCATGACGACATCGCCGCGATCATCGCCGAGCCATTGCAACGGATCATCGCGCCCGCGCCCGGTTTCCTTCAGGGCCTGCGTGCGCTTTGCGACCGTCATGGGGTGCTGTTGATCTTTGACGAGATCGTCACCGGGTTCCGCCTGTCTTATGGCGGCGCGCAGGAACACTATGGTGTGACCCCCGATATCGTCACCCTGGGCAAGGTGATCGGCGGCGGCTTTCCCCTTGCGGCGCTGGGCGCTTCGGCCCGGATCATGGCGCATTTCGACAAGGGGGCGGTGGGGGGCGAGGGCTGGCTGATGCAGCTGGGCACCCTCTCGGGCAATCCGGTGGCGGCGGCGGCGGGCCTCAAGACGCTCGAGATCCTGCGCCGTCCGGGTCAGTACGCGCGCCTGCGCGATCTGGGCGAACGGTTGATGGCGATGCACGAGCGGGCGCTGGGCGCACAGGGTATCGCGCACCGGTTGTCGGGCGACGCCACCCTGTTCGATGTCTATTTCACCGATGCCGCCTGCACCGATTACCGCACGGCCCGCCATGCCGCGCCCGAGCTGGCGCAGGTGTGGAACGCGGTACTGCGGGCCGAGGGCGTGCTCAAATCCCCGGGCAAGCTCTATCCCTCGCTGGCGCTGGGCGAAGAGGAGCTGGAGAGGACCGAAGCGGCACTGAACCGCGCCGCCGCAGCGGTGACGGGCTAGAGCCGCTGCCACGCAACAGCCGTGCCATGGTGGCGCCAGCGATTGCCCAAGGCCCCATCGCACCGGTTGCCCGGTTCCCCGGCAAAAGGCTCGCTTGTCGCGAACCCGGACAGGGCCGCATCGTCGGCCGATGCCTGCAAACCGGGCAGGTGTTCACGCGCGCGGTTGCATGTCCGTGGGCCCGCTAGAATTCGGCGCTGGCACGCATGGCCAGCGCCCCGTCAGCGCGCCGCGCCCAGAGCGTCAGGGCGTCGCCCTCGGCCCGGCCCTCGATATCAAACGGCGCCGGACCCGCGATCGGGGCAAGCCCCCGGAACGAAAACGCGCGCAGGGGCCGGCCCGCCTGTGCGCAGGCAAGATCGGCCAATAGGGTGGCGGTCAGCGGGCCGTGAAACACCAACCCGTCATAGCCTTCGACGGTGCGGGCGTAATCGACATCGTAATGGATGCGGTGGCCATTGAAGGTGAGCGCCGAGTAACGGAACAGCATCACCTCGGTCGGGGTGATCCGGCGCGAGAATTCAGCGCCATCGGGGGCACGTTCGGGCGTGGGCGCAGGGGCGTCCGGTGTCGGATCCGCGCGATAGACGATGTCATGCTCCTCGGTCAGGGCGGGCGCACCGTCCTGCAACAGCTGGTGCCGGACGGTCACGAAGCAGAGCTTGCCGCTGCGGCCCTCCTTCTCGGTCACCGAGGCGATGGTCGAGCGTTTGCTGGCGGCCCGGCCCAGGATCAGCGGGCGCGCGAACCGGAACCGCCCGCCTGCCCACATCCGGCGCGGCAGCGGTACCGGGGGCAGAAAGCCGCCCTTTTTGGGATGCGCATCGCGACCCAGCTCGCTGGCGCGGCGGGCCTCGAGGAAATAGAGCCAGTGCCAGAGCGGCGGCAGCGCGTCGCCCTCTGCCAGATCCGGGTCGCGGTCGAGCGTGGCCTGAAGAAAGCGCGCGGGCTGAGGGCGCAGCCAGTCCTCGGCGCTTTCCTGTCGGCCCACCCAGTCCTGCAGATTTGTCTCGGTCATCGCTGGGGTCCTTTCCGGTCTCGTCTCAGCCTGCCAGTTGCCGCAGAAAGGCGGCGATATCGGGCGCCTGCGGCCAGCGCAGCATGGCGTGATACTGCGATATCGGGCGTCCGGTGATCTCGTGCCATTTCGCCGCAAGCTGGTCGGGCGGCATCGGGTTCTGTGGCGCGCCCAGCGGATAGGCGCAACTGGCGCTCAACTCAAGCCCGTCGGCAAGGGTCACGGACAGGCGGTCGGGCTGGTCGGGATCAAAGTTCAGCGAGCGGTCACGCACCGGCTCGGCGCGCAATTCGGTCAGCGCGATCAGACGGCGGATCTCGGGCTCGGTCCAGAATTCGGCGGCGCCATCGGCCAGTGTCAGCCCGCCCGAAGCCAGCATCCGCGCGATCGAGGCGGGGGCGGAGAACAACGCCTCGGCCTGATTGCCGGGCTGGTGAAAGGGCAGGATCGCGTGGTGGAAATCGGGCAGGCAGGCCCGGATCGCGGTGATACCGGCGGTCTCTCCACCCAGGCGGATGCGGATTTCGGCCGCCGCCGTCATCAGCCGATGAGTATAGCCGCAGGAGGGCCAGGGCTTGAACGCCAGCCCGTATTGCAACAGACCCCAGGGCGCGCCCAGCCGCTCGGGGATCGCGGCCAACCGGGCCGGGTCATGAGGTGCCAGCAACCCGGCAAAGCCGCGCTGGTCATCCAGCACATGCGGTTGCGCGGTGGCACCCGCCCGGGCCAGCAGCGCCGCCTCGACGCCAGTGCGCGCGGCGAACCCGGCCTGTAGCGGCTTGGCGGTGCTGCCGAATTGCGCGGTATAGCCCAGCGCCTGCGAGACCGAGAGCGCCAGCGCATGTTCCGCCTGATCCTCGCTCAGCGCCAGCAGCCGTGCCACCGCCGCTGCCGCGCCGATGGCCCCCAGCGTGGCGGTGGCGTGAAAGCCGCGTTTGTAATGCTCCAGCGTGATCGCCTCGCCCAGCCGCATGATCACCTCGATCCCGACCGCATAGGCGGCCAGCAACTCGGCGCCGCTGACGGGGCGCAGATGCGCCGCCGCCAGCAGCGCGGGGAACAGGACAACGGTGGGATGGGTGTTGCCGGGTTCTTCCCAGTCGTCCATGTCCCAGGCATGACCGGCGACCGCGTTCACAAGCGCCGCCGTCGGGGCGGGCAGGGTCAGCGCGGTGCCCAGAGCCGGCACCGGGCCGCTGCCCAACGGTGCCAGCGCGGCGCGGCTGCGGGTTGCCGCCGGGCTGTCGGCCCCGGCGAGGATACAGGCGATGCAATCGAGAATGGCGGGGGCGGCGACCGCCTCGACCGCCGGGTCGGGCCGGGCTGTCACGGCAAAGCGGGCCAGATGAGAGGCCGTGTTCATGACGCGCCCACGGTGTTTTTCAGCGTGCCGACACCGCCGACCGTGACCGCCACCCGGTCACCCGAGCGCAGGAAGGCGGGCGGTGTCCGGCTGCCTCCGGTCCCGTCGGGCGAGCCGGTGGCGATGATATCGCCCGCCTCCAGCGGCTGGATATGCGAGATATAGGCGATCAGCTCGGCCAGACCAAAAATCATCCCGGCGCCGCTATCGGACTGCATCGGGGTGCCGTTCACCCGTGTTTCCAGCGTCATCCCGGCAATATCGCCCGCCTCGTCGGCGGTGGTGATCCACGGCCCCCAGCTGCCCGACGCGTGGAAATTCTTGCCCGCATGGACCGAATGTTTCATCCAGCCCCGGACCGAGCCTTCGTTCATCGCCGAATAGCCCAGCACATGGCCCAGCGCGGCCTCGGGCGCGATATGGCGGCCGGGCTGGCCGATCACCGCAACGATCTCGCCTTCGAAATCAAAGCTTTCGGCGGCGGCACCTTGCGGCATTTCCAGCATGGCACCATGACCCACCAGTGTTTGCGGATGGCGCGAGAACAGCACCACATGGCCCGGATCGGGTGGCGCCACGCCCGCCACCGGATAGGGTTTGCGATAGTTCATACCGGCGCAAAGGATCTTGCCCGGCGCGGGGATCGGGGGCAGCCAGACCAGACTGTCCAGCGGCAGTGCCGCGCCGCATTGGCCCGGCAGGCCGGCCACCGGGCGGGTACGCAGATAGTCACGCAGCGTGGGACAGGTGGCGCGCTGCGCGGGCAGGGCGGGATGCGCACCCGCATCGGTGATCACCCCATAGCTGGGCGCGCCCTCAACAAGGAACGAGGCAAGTCTCATGTCCGCTCTCCTCCAAATGCCGCCTCGCGCGCGCGGATCACCGCGCAGAGCGTCTCGTTATAGGGGGTCGCGATCCCCAGCGCGGCGCCCAGCGGCGGGATGGCGCCATTGATCGCCTCAAGCTCGGACCGCCGCCCCGCCTCGTGATCCTGCAACATCGAGGGTTTGGCCGCGCCCACCCGCTCGGCAAAGGCGGTGACATAGGCGACCGGGTTGTCAAAGGAAAACGCCACCCCGTGCGCGCGGCCCACCGCAAAGGCCTCGGCCATGCAGCCCAATGCCACCGCCCAACGCTCGGGGTCGGCGCGCAGATCGGCAACGGTACAGCCAAAGGCGGTGCAGGGGGCCGAGAGCGTGACATTGCACAACAGCTTTTCCCAGATCAGCCGGTCGATATCGGCAAAAGTCTCGACCTCGAACCCACCCGAGCGCCAGATCCCGGCCACCTGTTCCAGGCGCGGATCGTCGCCGCCGGTCATGACGCCCAGCCGGATCAGCTTCATCGCGGTGTGGCGCGCGTGTCCCGGCCCGACCATGGCGGCGCCGAACCCCTCGGCCACACCCAGCAGCACCCGGTCGGCGGGAAGGTGGCGGGCGATGCGCTCGCCCGCGCCCAGGCCGTTCTGGATCGTCAGTACCAGCGCATGCGCGGGCAGGGTGGCCGCGATGGCCCGCGCCGCCGGTTCGACGCCCGCCGCCTTGGTCGCCAGGATATAGAGGTCGCAGGGACCGGCCCAGGTCAGGTCCTCCATCGCTTCGACCTGGCGGGACAGGAGCGTTCCCGATGGCCCGTCCACACGCAGGCCCCCGGCATTGATCGCCGCCACATGCTCGGCCCACATGTCCACGGCCAGCACCTGATGCCCGGCCTCGGCCAGGCGGGCGGCATAGATCGACCCCATGGCGCCGCAGCCGACGATTGCGATTTTCATGCGAGAGGCTCCTGTTCAATGGGCAGGCCGAATTGGTCCGCCAACTCGGCGCGCAGGTCACGCGGCAGGTGGTTGGGCCAATGGCGGTCCAGCAGAGTGGCGGCCCGGGTCGAGGCACGCGCGCCCATGTCGGCACGCGCGCCCAAGGCCCAGTCGCCCAGTAGCGCGCGGTCAGCGATCTCGGGGTAGAGAAAATCGCTGCGCATCCGGGCATAGGTCTCGGGACGGCCCAGGAAATGACCCTCGCCGCGCACCACCTCGGCAATCGCCTCCAGCGCCAGCGTTTCGGGCGTGATCTCGGGCGCGATATTGGCGCGCAGGATCGCGCCCAGCATGTCATTGTCGGCCACCATGGCGCCGAAATGCACCGCCATCAGCCCGGCTTGGCTGCCCGCGGCCTGGGTGATCAGGTTGGCACCGGCCTGAAGCGCGGTGTTGATGGTCAGCGCCTTTTCGTAACCGGACTGGAAATCGGGCAGCTTGCTGTCGGTGGCGCCCGCGATCACCGAACAGGGCAGGTCCCAATGGCGCAGGACCTGTACCGCCAGCCCGGTGGCCATCGCCTGTTCGCCCGCACCCCCCGCCAGCCCGCCGCTGCGCAGATCGGTGATCATCGGGCGCGGGCCCGCGATGCGCGGCGCGCCCGGGTCGAGCGCATGGACAAAGGCCAGCCCCGCCAGCGTCTCGGCCAGGGTCTGCGCCACCGATCCCGCCAGCGTTACCGGGCTGGACGCGCCCAGCTGGCCGAACACGTTGCAATGCACCGGGATGCCCGCGCGCACCGCCTCGGCCATCACCTCGGCGCTTTCGGCGTGAAACCTGAGAGGGGGCACCGCGTGGTTGATGTTGAGCGACAGGAAGGGGCGGGCGCGGAACGCCGCCTCGCCCCCCGCGATCCGGTGGCAGAGCGCGGCAAGCGGCGCCACATGGCCCGGCTCGGTTGCCTGCACCATCACATGTTTGGCAGTGCCCGCCAGCGCGGCGGCGGCGGTGGTCAGGTCAAAGCGCAGCGGATCGGCCACGTCGCCCGCCACCAGCGAGCGGGCGAAGAAATGCACATGATCCAGCGCATCGGCCAGCCGGGCGGCATCGAAGAGATCGGCAAGTCTGGAGGGACGGTAGTCGCCGCTCTCTGCGTCCATCACATTGGGCGCGGCGCCCCCGGTGCCGGCAAAGGCGCGGGTGCCGCCCACGCGCATGTCATGGGTCGGGTCCTGACCGGCCAGCAGCACCCGGCGCGGCATTTCGGCCAGCGTCGCCTCGATCAGGGCGCGCGGATACAGGAGACGACCCCGGTCTAGCCTGCCCCCCGCCGCAAGGATGGCATCGCAGACGACCGGCGGCGCCTCGGCCATGCCGATCGTGGTCAGGATGGTGATCGCGGCCTCGGCCAGTTGCGTGACCGCCTCGGCCGGGACCGGGTGCCAACTGCCACCATGGGCGGCGGTCGCGGGTCGCTCAATGGGGCTGGTCTCGGGGGTGGTCTTGCGCTTGCGTCTGCTCATGTCGCGGATACTCCCAGCCTG
>Ga0157391_104997_pt1 | contig 32963 bp, 32 predicted proteins | sample T8_LowP_AmetaT_FD_136040 | JGI IMG/M metagenome (GOLD analysis project Ga0157391, IMG submission 136040) | Metatranscriptome of Roseovarius nubinhibens ISM and Alexandrium tamarense co-culture from University of Georgia, USA - T8_LowP_A metaT... ...
CGCGTTGATTGCGCCAATCATCCGGCAACCTCGGTCCCTGCAACATTCTGCATCAACAACCACAGGGCAAGGCCAAGCATGACCAATCCCGAACACAGCCGGAACGCGCGATACGATGCCGGGCGGCTCAGATGCGGGCGCATCTGATGTGCCAGAAGGATGTAAAGCGCATGCGACATCACCGAGATGCTCAGGCATGTGGCAACGATCAGGAAAACCTGGAGCGGCATTGGCCGGTCCGGGTCGGTATAGAGCGGGAAGATGGCGACGAAAAACAGCGCTGCCTTCGGGTTCAGAGCAGAGACGCCGGCCGCTTCGGCAAAGAGGTGAAACCTCGTGCGACGTGATGCCGGGGTAGACGCCGTGCAGACATGTGAAGAAGTCAGGATCATTTGCGCGCCAAGAAACAGCAGGAACCCGATGCCCACCCATTGAAACAGCGCCCAGGCACCCGGCGAGGCGATCAGCATCGCGAGCAAGCCAATGCCAGTCGCGGCCCCCAGCACCATCAGGCCCGCAGCATTGCCCATGACACTGAAGATGGCGCTTCGGTATCCCAGCTCGACCGCCCGGCGAAGCGTGTTCAGGTTCCCCGGCCCCGGCGTGACGATAGCGACGCCTGCGACCAGAACGAGGGATATCCATGCCTCCCAGGTCATCGGGTGCGGTGAGGCTGATGGGGCGTCACAAGACGGCACCCGGGTTCAGGATGCCATTGGGGTCGAGCGCCTGTTTGATGTGCCGCATCATCGCCAGCTTGACCGGGTCGCCATGGCGTTTCAGGGCATCGACCTTGGCCCGCCCGATACCGTGTTCGGCACTGATCGAGCCGTCGCAGTCAAGGGTTGCGGTGTCGATGATATCGGCGATCCGGGCGGCGGCGTCGGGACGGTGTTCGAGAAACACCTGCCGCGCGTTCTCGGGTGCAAAAACATTCACATGGATGTTGCCATCGCCAATATGGCCGTAGAAATTGGCGCGTAGGCTGGAATCCCATTCGGCGAGATCCCGTGCGGTCCGGTCAATAAAATCCCCGATCTGGCCAAGCGGCACCGAGGTGTCTGAACTGTATAGCACCCCCTCCAGCTTGTTGTATTCGAACGCATTCTCGCGGAGCGCCCAAAGATCTGCCGCCTGCGCGCCGGATGCAGCGACCACGGCATCCTTGATCAGACCGGCCTCGAATGCCTGCGCAAGCGCGGCTTCCAGCCAGTCACTCAGGGCACGGGGCCCTGCGATATCAGCGACCACATACCAGTCGTGCCGGTCCCTGAACGGGTCGCGCAGGGTGGGAAAGTGCTTTAGCGCCAGCGACAGGCCAAGCGCCGACATCAGTTCGAAAGCGGTGACAACCTCGCCCAACTGGTCGCGCAGGGTATTGAGCAAGTCGAGAGCGGCCCCGGGCGAGGGGACGGCGCAAAACAGCGTGTCCCGGCTCTGCGTTGCGGGCGACAGCTTCAGCGTGGCGGCGGTGATGATGCCAAGCGTGCCCTCGGACCCGATCAACAGGTGGCGCAGGTCGTAGCCGGTGTTGTCCTTGCGCAGCGGGGCAAGGCTGCTAAGGACAGACCCGTCCGCCATCACGGCTTCGATCCCCAAGCAAAGGTCGCGAGCATTGCCATAGCGCAGGGTCCGCACCCCGCCCGCGTTGCTGGCCAGATTGCCGCCGATGGTGCAGCTTCCCTCGGAAGCGAGCGACAGACCGAACACGCGCCCGATCCCGTCTGCGGCGGCGTGGATATCGCACAGCTTTACCCCGGCCTCGACCGTGATCGCACTGTCAGAGGCGCTGACAGACCGGATCCGGGACATCCGTTCCAGTGACAGGACCACATGCCTGCCACAAGGATCGAGATGCCCGTTCGCGCCACCTGTTCCGCCACCGAAGGGGATGATGCCGGTTCCGGTGTCGTTGCAGGTCTTCAGGATGTGCGACACCTTGTCCGCCGAATCCGGTCGCAGGATCAGCTCCGCCGCACCGGTGACACGCCCGCGCGGGTCTTCGTTGTAACGGGCGGTGTCGGGTCCCCCCAACCAGCCCTTGGGCCCACTGATCGTCTTCAACTTTTCCGCGATGTCGGGGGCCAGCATGGGGCGGGTTACTCCGAAGTCCAGACGGAATACCCGTTCGGACTGGCGATGATAGGGGAATGATAGGTGCCGTCGTCGTCGGGCATGCCGAACCGCAGCACGATCTCTCGCATACGCGGGGCGATGCCGCGCGCGACCCAGTATGCTCCAACATCAAAGGTCAATTCGTACTCGGCGTCGCGGTCAATGCGCGAGACCACTTCTTTCAACCGCCCTCCCGCGTCTGTCATGGTGTCAAACAGCGTCTCACCGGTCCCCAGATTGATCAAACGCACCGCGACACCGGCCGCATGGGTTCCGTCAACAGCGTTCAAAATATGCGAGGAAACGGTCGCCATCACTCGATCGAGGCCTTGTCGCGCTTGTCCGAGGTCGCGGCGACGATCGGACTGATCACACCCCGACACTTGACGTTGATGCAGGCCGTCTTGCCGGACGCGATGGCACGTTCCAGGGCACCGGCCAGGTCCGCGCGCCGCGTAACCAGTTCGCCGTGGCCGCCGAGACCCTCGAACATGCTGTGGAACGGGATGTCGCGGAAATCGGTCGCATAATGCTGCCGGTTTGAAAACAGCCGTTCCTGCTGCTGGCTGATACAGTCCAGCCCGCCATTGTTATCGACCACCACAACGATGGGAATGTTCTCTTGAAAGCAGGTTTCGATCGACAGCCCGCCTGACAGAAACGCGCCGTCGCCGGTCACCAGAACGGTTGTCTTGTCACGGTTGAGGTTCTTGGCGGCCAACGCAAAGGACACGCCGACACCCAGAAGCGAATAATTGCCCGGATGCAGGATGCCGCCCAGTACCCGGCCTCGCGCGGCGGCGATATTGGTGGCGATCTCGTTCCAGAAATGGGTGTTACCGCCGTCGAAGACCAGCCAGTCGCCGTCCTTCATCGCCTCTTGTACATCCAGCGCCAGTTGCAAGGGATGCATCTTGCGGCCTTCGGCCTCGTCCGTCGCCGTCTCGGCGGCGATGTGATCGGACCATTCCCGCACCCAGTCCCTGCGCCGCTGTATTTGCAGATCAAGCCATGGCTCCCAGGTCTTTTTCAGCCCCTCAAGCGCGGTCAGGAAGGCTCCGGGATCAGAAAGCAAGGGCACATCCGCGCCGATGTTGTAATCCAGCTCTTCGTGGCTGCCGTTCACACAGATCAACTTGGTTTCGGGTTGGATGAACGGCGGGTTCCCAAAGTTCATCTGGTTGTCGAGCCGACAGCCGACCATCACCACCACATCCGCCTCGTGGATCGCGGGTTTGGACGGGTGGTATTGGTGGAAATCCGCCAGCCCCATATAGGCGTCGCACCCTTCGCCCAACATCTTTGTGTGATAAGGCACGTTGAATATCGGTATGCGCAGCGTCTCACCCGCCCGCGCCAGAGCCTCTTCGCCCCCCGACCACCAGGTGCCGTGACCGCCGATGATCACCGGCCGTTCGGCATTGCGGATAAGGCCCAGAACCACATCAAGCTGCGCCGGATCCGGCCAGGCGCGGGGCACGGGCTTGTCGCTGCGATCGAAGGGGCGCTCGTTCCGGCCTGCGTCCTCCTCAAACGAGGAGAACATGATATCAACCGGCAACGAAAGATGGACCGGACCGGGATAACCCGTGGTCGCTGCCTGCCAGGCGCGATCGACGAATTCGCTGATCCGCGAGCCATCGGTGATCTGGACCGAATACTTGGTGAGAGGCGCAGCAATCGCCACATCGTCGATTTCCTTGAACCCGCCCGCGCCCTGCCGCTTGAGCGTCGAGGACCCGGTGATAAAAATCACCGGCGTGCGCTCGCCCCAGGCTTCAAGCATGGCGGGCACCGCATTGGCGAAGCCCTCCGGCCCCACAAGGCAGACGCTCGGCTTGCGCGTGATCCGGCTATGCCCATCCGCCAGATGCCCCGCCACCTGTTCGTGCGGGCAGTTGATGATCGGCATCTGGCATTCCATGAACCCCTCAAGCGCGGGATTGCAGAACCCGCCCGCAAGCGTAAAGGCATGTTCCACGCCCTTTTCCTTCAATGCACGGGCAAGAAGCGCTCCGCCGCGGATCCTGGTGTGGGCGTTCATGGCAAAACTCCGTTTCTATGGGTTTTTTTGGCCGGAAGACGGGTCCGGCGTGTTTTTCAGAGAGGTGGCGCTGCGTGTTCTTCTTTGGTGTTCGCTCCAGACGATCCGAAGCACGGCGACGATGGTCAGCAGGCAGAACGCCAGCGCAATCGGGCGCGTCATCAACAGCCCCAACGGATCACCTTGCGCGACCAGCAGGAATGAACGGAAGGACACTTCGAATTCGGGGGCGAGCACAAAGCCGATCAGGAACGCGACAAAGGAATAGTCGAATTTCTTCATCAGGTATCCGATCACCGCAAAGATGATCATGATGTAGAGGCTGACAATACTGTTGGTGGAGGCGAAAACGCCCGTCATGCAGGTCAGGCCGATGATCGAATAGCTGACATATTCGGGGGCTTTCACGATATGCGCATAAAGCCCGCTGCCCATGAGCCCAATCGCAAGATTGAAGAAATTCGCGACGAAAAGGATCGTGAAAATGCCGTATATCAGCGCCGGTTCGGTCTTGAACACATGCGGGCCCGGCTCGATCCCGTGAACCAGAAATGTGCCGATCAGCAACGCGGTGGTCACGTTGCCGGGGATGCCCAGCGTCAGAAGCGGCACGAAGCTGCCACCAACCACGGCGGAATTCGCCGCCTCGGGCGCGGCGACGCCATCAAGGGTTCCTTTGCCGAATTTCTCAGGGGTTTTCGAATATTTCTGCGCCGTGCCATAGCCGATAAAGGCCGCCAGCGATGCGCCGATGCCCGGAAGCGCGCCAATGGCCGAACCGATCAGGCTGGAGCGCAGCACGGTCTTCCAGTGGCGGGCAAACTCGGGCAGCGACAAATGCGGGCCGCTGGTGGCGCTGATCGGGCTGCTTTCAGTGTCCGAGGAAACCTCTTTGCGGCGCAGAAATGCGCGTTCGGCTGCAACCATGACCTCGGCCAGCCCCAGCATACCGATGGCGATGGGGATCAGCGGCAACCCGTCCAGCAATTCAACGATCCCGAAAGTCATCCGCGGCGAGGCCGACATCGGGTCAAGGCCCACCATCGCGCAAAGCACGCCAAAAGCGCAGGCGATCAGCCCTCGCGCCAGCGACCCGCCGGTAAGGCCAGCCACAAAGGTAAAGGCAAAGAGCACCACGAAGGTCAGTTCGGCCGGACCGAACTTGAGCGCGATCTTCGAAAATGGCCCTGCCACAGCATAAAGCATCAGATCCGCCAGGATCGCGCCGCAGACCGACGCGAAAAGCGCCATTTGAAGCGCTTGTTTCGCCCGCCCGGATTTTGACAGGGGGTAGCCGTCAAAGGCGGTCGCCGTGGCCTCCGGCGATCCGGGCACGTTCAGCAGGATCGCCGATATTGACCCGCCAAAGGTGCCTCCCTTGTAGATACCGATCAGGAAGGCCACGGCCGTCAGCGGGTCCATTCCGAAGGTGATCGGTGCCAGAAGCGCAATCGCCATGGCAGCGGTCAGCCCCGGCACGGCGCCCATGAAGATGCCGATCGAGACTCCGGCGGCGATCGCCAGAAGCGGCCCAAGCGCGAATGCGTTCTGGATACCTGCAAGCAAGGCGTCCATGGTCAACCTCCCCACAGGTTTGCGGAGGGCCAGAGTTGCAGATGAACGCCCAGACCGAAGCGCAAGCCCACAACGAGGATTGCCACCGCAACAGCCGACACTGCCAGAACAACCAGCGGGCGACGCCCGCCTGTTCCCACCATCAGGGCCGACACCAGAAGAAGCGCGACAGGCACATATCCGACCGGGCGCAGCAGGACGGCGAACACCCCGGCAAGCAGCGTTACCAGCAGCATGCCGAACAGCGCCGCGCGCCCGATGGCTACATCCTCGGCATGGGGCATCCGGCTGCGCCTTGCGGCCAGCAGGCTCTGCAATACTTCCAGTGCCGAAAGCCCAAGGATAATGGCAAGAGCCAGGGCAGGAAGCAGAGTTCCATTTGACCCAAAGAGTCGATTGTCTCCGCGCACATGGTCAGGAAGCAACCACAATGCAAATCCAGACAAGACGGCAATCACGATCGACGCAATGTTTCGGTTGGTCAACGGCACCGGCTCAACTCCTGCCCTGGCGATCCCGATCAGCTGCCGGAGTCGCTCATCACAGCTTCCATCGCAGCACTGATCGCATCGATTGAGGCAGCCGTCTCGGCCCCGTTCATCGGCGTGATACCCACAAAACGGCCCTGCACAAGTTCCTGGAACTCGCCCGAGTTCGCCGCGTCAAGCAGAGCCTGTTCCAGTTTGGCGCGCACATCTTCGGGCAGTCCCTTGGGTGCGGCGATTACCGAGTTATAGCTGACCGCCGGATAGCCGAGGCTGGACATGGTCGGCGCATCCGGTGTCGCGTTCAGCGGCTCGGAGCCGGAGGCCGCAAGCACGATCATCTCACCCGATTTCACATATTGGACATGAGGGCCACCACTCAGCCCGAAATCAACGTGACCGCCCAGGATCGACTGCATCATGTTGGCGCCGCCCTTGATCGGCAGCGGAATGATCGTAACACCCGTCGCCTTGGTAATCGCGTCAATCTGCAACCGGTCGGCAGGGCCGAGCGAGCCGAACTTCAGCGGGATGCCGGTTTCCTTGGCATGTTCAAGCATCGAGGTCAGGTCGGTCCAGGGCTTGTCGGCAAGCGATACGAATGAGGTTTCGAACCGCGCCATGGTCAGGAGATAGTCGAAATCTTCCTTTGTATAGGCGACCTCGCCCTGAAGGGGGTTGAAGCCGAAGGTTAGGCTGGTGCCCACCACCAACGTATAACCGTCGGCAGGTTTCTCCTTGACGGCGGTTGCCGCAATGCTGCTGCCGGCACCGCCCATGTAGGTGTGCACGATCGTCTGTCCCAACTCTTCCGTAAGGGGTTCGGACAGTTTGCGCGCCATGGCATCCGAAAACCCACCGGGATTGAAGCCGATGATCATCTCGATCGGTTTTGTTGGATATTCATCGGCGGCAGCGACTTGGACTCCGGCCGTTACGGACAGGCCAGCGACCAGCGCAGCGCCTAGCAGCTTCTTGATTGGTCTCATTGGGTCCTCCCATTTGATACGCGCAGGTCTGCGGCCTGCGTCCTGAACAAAATCCTACCGTTTTCACAGGGCGAAACTAATTGTTTCACGGCATATACCCGATAGCAATTGACTATGACTCAAGCGCGGCATTGCGCGAAACCGGGTGGAATTTCTTGAAAAGTCGCGATTTTCGGGGCTAAGTTTATCCAGAAGGCATAGGAAACATACAACCAATCACAATGCAGCATTGCCAGAGGGAGGCGAAGATGAAGCTGACCCAGCTTCAGTATTTCTGCGGCGTCGTTGAGCACGGAGGCTTCATTTCGGCGGCCAGGGAACTTAGTGTTGCCCAGCCCGCGCTGAGCCGCCAAATCTCGGATCTTGAGAAGGAACTGGAGTGCCAACTGCTTGAGCGTGGTCCTGCAGGGACGAAGGTGACAGCATCGGGCCAGCGGTTCTATTCCCGCGCCAAGAACGTTCTCGAACAGGTAAACCTTGCCAGGGCAGACGCCAAATCCGGCACGGACATGCTGACCGGTCAGATCACCATGGCACTGCCCGTGGGCATGGCGTCGCATCTCGCCGCGCCCATCGTGAAGAATGTCAGTGATGCCTATCCCGGCATCTCTGTCAGGATCGAGGACGGTCTGGGCTATGAAACCGGTCAGACCATCGACGCGGGCAAGGTCGATTTCGGGCTGCTGGCCAATGTCGGCAACCTTCAGAACGTTTCCATCGAACCGGTGTTCGAGGAATATCTCTTTCTGTTCAGCAAGCGGTCGGGAGAGCCGGACACATCGGACATCGATCTGATAGAGTTGCAAAATCTGCCGCTGATCATGCCAAACCGTAAGGTCAACGTGCGCCGGGCGCTCGAAAACAGCATGATGAAGATCGGCGGGCAACTGACCGTGGCCTATGAACAGCAGTCGCTTTTGACCATCCGCAGCATGGTGAAGGCGGGCATCGGGTCCACCGTGTTGAATTGGCCATCGATGGCCGATCTGTGGTTCTCGGGCGATCTGGATGCACGGCGGATCGTCAATCCGGGCTTGTCGCGTACTGTCTGTTTGGCGGTGCCGACCAACCGCCCGCTGTCCTCCGCAGCGACCGCAGCATATGACATCGTGCGTCAGACATTGATCGCCGAGGTGAAGGAAGGCAACTGGCGCGGCGGTGTGATGTTGAAGGACATCAACTGAGCCGCGCGGCGCGAAAGGCAATCGCAAATCCACATTATGGGAATAGCCAATTGGGATTTGTTGGTGCTGACACTCTGCGGGTAGGGAACTGGGTATCGGATCACGATGCAGGTAAAGTATGCCAGACCTTACTCTCCCCACTTCACCCTGGATGGACGAAGAGCTTTTGATGCTTTCGGACGCCTGTGCACAGTTTTACGAACGGGAGTGTTTGCCGCATTATGAAGAGTGGGAAGCGCAGGGATCTTTTCCGCGTGACTTGTGGCTGAAGGCGGGTGAAATGGGCTTGCTGGGTGCGGAGGTGCCCGAAGACTATGGCGGCTTGGGCGGCAGCTTCGCGCATGATGCGGTCATTGCCTATCAAGGCAATCTGGCCGGGATTGATGGCTGGGGCGGCGGTCTGCACAACTCGATCGTGATCCCGTATCTCATTCACTACGGTTCCGAAGATCAGAAAAAGCGTCTCCCCCCGCGCATGATCTCGGGCGATCTGATCGGCGCCATTGCGATGACCGAACCCGGCGCCGGATCAGATTTGCAGAACATCAAGACGACCGCTGTCAAGGATGGCAATCATTACAGGATTTCCGGCTCGAAGACCTTCATCACCAATGGCGCGCTGGCGAACATGATCATTGTCGCGGCCAAGACCGAGCCAAAGGTGGGCGGGCGTGGCATTTCCCTGTTTCTGGTGGAAACCGATGGGCTCGAGGGTTTCCGGCGGGGGCGCAATCTCGACAAGCTGGGGATGAAGTCGAACGACACGTCAGAGCTCTTCTTTGACGATATGCGCGTTCCTGCTTCGGCCCTGTTGGGCGCAGAAGAAGGGCAGGGTTTTGTACAAATGATGCAGCAATTGCCGCAAGAGCGGCTGCTGATCGGTGTCTATGCTGTGGCGCGGATCGAGCGCGTCCTGCGCGTCACCCTGAACTACGTCGCCGAGCGGTCAGCATTTGGGAAAAAACTCGCTGACTTTCAGAACACCCAGTTCGTGCTGGCCGAGTGCGCAACCGAGGCGACAATTGCCAAGACATTCCTCGATGCCTGCATTTCGGAACATCTCGAAGGCAATCTGACCACCGAAAAGGCCTCGATGGCGAAATACTGGCTGACCGATCTGCAGGCAAAGATCATCGACCGCTGTCTGCAGCTTTTCGGCGGCTATGGGGTGATGTCTGAATACCCGATGGAGCGCATGTACCGCGACAACCGGATTGAACGGATTTACGCCGGCACCAACGAGATCATGAAACTGGTGATCGCGCGCGGATTGCTGAGGGACTGAGCATGGAAATTGGCAGCGATATTGTGCTTTGTGAAACATCAAACAAGGTTGCGCGCTTGACGCTCAACCGTCCGGCTGCGCGCAATAGCCTGTCCCTTGCCATGCTGGAGCAACTGCATAAGACACTGCACGCGCTTGGCACTGATAACAGCATCCACGTCATCATTATCGCGGGCAATGGGCCTGCCTTTTGTGCCGGCCATGACTTGAAGGAAATGACGGCGGCCCGCAGCAGACCGGACAAGGGAAAAGAGTTTTTCCAGCAAACAATGTCGGCCTGTTCGCGCCTGATGCAATCGATTGTGACCTGCCCCAAGCCTGTGATTGCGCAGGTTCATGGCATAGCCACCGCCGCCGGGTGTCAGCTTGTGGCAAGCTGCGATCTGGCCGTCGCGGCAAGTGATGCGCGTTTCGCTACCCCCCGGCGTCAATATTGGCCTTTTCTGTTCCACCCCGATGGTCGCTCTCAGCCGCAATGTGTCGCGCAAGCGTGCGATGGAAATGCTTTTGACCGGTGATATGTTGTCAGCTGAGGATGCCGCCGGGTTTGGTTTGTTGAACAAAATCACCACGCCTCAGAATTTGACAACCGAAACAGAGGCGTTGGCAAACAAGATCGCTTCGAAAGCGCCGGCCACCCTGAGGATCGGGAAAGAGGCCTTTTACAAACAGGCCGAGATGACGCTGCAAGACGCCTATGATTACGCATCGCAGGTCATGGTCGCCAATATGATGAAACCGGATGCAGAGGAAGGCATCGGGGCTTTCATCGAAAAACGCCCGCCGAATTGGCAGGCACTGGGAGGATAATCAATGGAGTGTTGTGGGCCGGGCTATGCGTCCCCTCAGGCGGCGATTGAGGCACCGCGTGAGAAGCTGCTTTATACGATTGCGATTTACACTGGCACGGGCATTCAGAAGCCGGATTATCTGGCGACTGTGGATGTGGACCCGGACAGTCCGACGTATAGTCAGGTCATTCACCGGCTGGAAATGCCGGGCATCGGGGACGAGTTGCATCACATGGGCTGGAACGCCTGCTCGTCCTGTCATGACGATGGCTCGATGTCCCGCAAATACCTGATCCTGCCCGGTGTGCGCTCCAACAAGCTGCATATCGTCGATACCGCCACCGATCCCCGCGCGCCGCGCCTGCACAAGGTCATCGACGGGGCCGAGATCAAGGCCAAGGCGGATTTGTCGGGGCCGCACACGGTGCATTGTCTGGGGAGTGAGATCATCATCTCGTTCCTCGGCGATGCCAAGGGCGAGGCACCGGGCGGATACCTGCACCTGAACAAGGATTTCAACATCGTCGGCCGATGGGAAAACTCGATGGGCGACATCAAGTTCGGCTATGATTTCTGGTATCAGCCGCGCCACAACGTGATGGTGAGCAGCGAATGGGCCGCGCCAAATACCTTCATGCCGGGGTTCGACCTTGAGGAGGTCGGGCATCTCAAATACGGGCGCGAATTGCACTTCTGGGATTTCGAGAAGCGCGAGCCCGTCGAGAGTTTCTATCTGGGCGAGGATGGATTGCTTCCGCTGGAGGTAAAGTTCCACCACAACCCCGACAGCACTCATGGGTTCTGCGGCGCGGCCCTGTCCACCAATGTCATCCACTGGTGGAAGGACGGTGCGGGCAAGTGGCAATGGGAAAAGATCATCGATGTCGAAAACGAGATGCACCCCGACTGGCCGATCCCGCTGCCTGGTGTGATGTCGGCGATCCTGGTCTCGATGGATGACAAGTACCTCTACCTGAATAACTGGCTGCATGGCGACATGCGCCAGTATGACATCACCGACCCGCACAACCCGAAACTGACCGGGCAGGTCTTTATGGGCGGGCTTTTGAACAAGGCGCCGGTGGTCAATGGCGTCGAAATGGCGGGCGGCCCGCAGATGTTCCAGCTGAGCCTCGACGGACGCAGGCTTTATGTGACGACCAGCCTGTTTTCCACATGGGACAACCAGTTCTACCCGGAGATCCGCGAAAAGGGCGGGGTCATGGTGATGATCGATTGCGATCCGGAAAACGGTGGCATGAAAATCAACCCGGATTTCATCGTTGATTTCGGGAAAGAGCCGAACGGCCCCTCGCGCTGCCACGAAATGCGCTATCCGGGCGGCGATTGCACAAGCGACATCTGGCTATGACGACCCACACCGTCACGATCGCCAACCGCGAGGGCGCATCCTTCCAGGTCAACGCCCGCCGCCCGCTGCTGGAACAGTTGCGCGACCAGGGCGTCGATCTGCCCTATGGCTGTGAATACGGCGGCTGCATCACCTGCGCGGCCAAACTCACGGCAGGTGAAGTGGACCAGCGTCGGCAGGTGGCCCTCAACAACCGGCAGATTGCCAACGGCTACGTGATCCTCTGCGTGGCCCGCGCGACCTCCGACATCACGCTGGAAATTGGGGTGGAAAGTCACGACACGCTCTATCGCAACCCCTTCCTCGACCCGCTGCAGCCGCACGAACTCAAGGCGGACATCGCCACGCCAAGGCCATCAATTGGCGATGCGTTGGAGCAGACAAAAGAAAGCTGAGTCATGCCCGAAGCCGACATCGATCACATTTACGATTACGACCCGTCATACATTGCCGACATCCTGAAGTCGGTCAAAACCATCGCCATGGTCGGGGCCAGTGCGGACAAGACCAAGTTCAGCTATGGCGTGCTGCGCCAGCTGAGCGAGATCGGCTATGACATTCTGCCCGTCAATCCCAACCCGAATGTCTCCGAAATCCGGGGATTGAAGGTCTATCATTCTCTGGAGGAAATCGACCAGCCGGTCGACATGGTGGATGTCTTCCGACCCAAAGAGGAGCTTTACGGCTTCGCCGAGAAAGCCATCGCCATCGGGGCAAAAGTGCTTTGGGGTCAGATCGGTGTCTATGACGACAAGGCCGCCGCCCTGGCCGAAGACGCAGGTCTCAAGGTCGTCATGAACCGCTGCCCCAAGATCGAGCTCTTCCGACCGTTCTGGAAGCCAAGGCTCGACCTCGAAATCTGAACCAGAAGTTTCGCGCGCCCGCTGCCTGTGGCTGCGGCTTTGCCAGCCCTTCGGATTGGACGCTCGGCGCGATTTCGCGGTGGATTGACAACAAGAGAACAAGACCGATCGTTATGGCTCAGACTATTACCTAGAGCGCCAGGGACATAACCAGGGAGGCGCTTGGAGTTGTTCCTGCCTTGAGTGTCGATGAGGCGCTGGAATCGGTTGGAAGCGAGGACCATGTCTTTGTCGATTTGCGCGACGGGACCGAGCGGCACGTACCGGGTTAATCCCTGGCGCCGTGGAATCCTCGCGCGGTATGGTGGAATTCCACATCGATCCCGAAAGCCCGGCCCATAAGTCTGAATTCAACCAGGACAAGACCTATGTCTTCTATTGTGCCTCGGGCGGCGGTCGGCCCTTGCAGCGCGGTCCGCTATGGAGATGGGGCTGACCCCGGTCGTCAACCTCACCGGCGACATTGCGGCCTGGAAAAACGCGGGCGGACCACTGGTAACGGGCTCCAAATGAGTGATGTTGCAGTCTGTGCGGGCGTATGCATGGCCATTGGCAGCTTTGGTGGCGCGCTGGCTGGAACCTCTTCGTGTGATCTGGCAACGCAGGTTTCGTCAGAGGCCATCGCGCGATCCGGGGTTGCCCCCGCAGAGATTGATCAATCGGTATTTGTAATGTGATTCATACCGAACCCCGCGACATGTATCTGGCGCACGTCGCTGCAACTGGGTCAGGCCTACCTTAGGCATCGCCTGCGTTGACGCTGAACCGGCTTTGCGACATGCACTGCTTCAGTCCGGCCGAAGTGAACCCAATTGTCGAAGTCATCAAGGCCCCGAGGACGGCTTCGGAAACCATGGCCCCGCTGTGCTGCCATTTTTGGCTCGATGCCAGAAGGAAGCCATCGAATGCAAGGATTACAGCGGATTTGCCCTCGACCGGTTTTTCTGCCCATACACAAATGAAGCCGCGCTGTCTGGACGATGGGCTGGGATCGCCTACCCAAATTGACGAGGTCGCAAAAGAGGTTTTGGGCGTGCCAGTCGGACCATTCTTCGTGATGAACATCGTCAAAGCGAATATGATTGAACTGTGAAAGTGACAACTGTTCTGCTACGTTCTCGCCTCTTGCCCGATTATCTGACAATGACGTTTTCGCGACTTGGCCCGTATGGCGAGAACCAGCACACATTGGGCACGCGTGCTTCTTGATAAACAGTATATGCGATTGCTCAAGTCTGGTTTGTGCCGCACCTCGATGGCCGGCCCTGTCTGTAGCGATTTTTTTGCTGAACTTCTTCCAGTGGAATAACCGGATTGGCGACCTACGCAGCACCGCAAAATCAAACGTGCCGCGGTTGCGAACTGATGCTGCGCCAGCGAAGACTGAAAAGAGAAGGTCGGGAAAGACCTGCATTCTGTCAGTTCACGCGCGGCGCAGCGAATGGCGGCAAACTTGCTCGCACGGATTGGAACCTATCACCCAAAGACGAACGGAGAGGGGTAAGGCCGAGCTACAACATCGCGATTCAGGCGCAACATTTGTTGTAACTTGATCGAAAACGGGCTCGGACGAGCAATAAACGGGCCTGAAACATGCTCTGGCGGGACTGCCCAAGCTGCGATAAACGTCAGTAATGGAAAGAAAATCGCAGAATATCGTACCTTGGCGTATGTCTTGCGCGCCAATGATGGACTGGACGGACCGGCATTGCCGGTATCTGCATCGGCTGCTCAGCCGGCAGACCCTGCTTTACACCGAGATGGTGACCGCGCCGGCTTTGGTGCGGGGGGGGGCCTTGCATCTGTTGGAGTACAGCGTTGAAGAGCATCCGGTGGCCCTGCAACTGGGCGGTTCGGACCCCGAAGAGCTGGCGCAGGCGGCGCGGTTGGGGGCCGAGGCGGGGTATGACGAGATCAATCTCAATTGCGGCTGCCCCTCGGATCGGGTGCAATCGGGGACATTCGGCGCGGTGCTGATGAAACATCCCGGGTTGGTGGCCGATTGTGTCACCGCCATGCGTGAGGCCGTCGATGTCGAGGTGACGGTGAAATGCCGGATCGGGGTAGACGATCAGGACCCCGAGACCGTGCTGCCGGAGTTCCTGGAACAGATCGCCGGGGCAGGGTGCCAGCGGGTGATCATCCATGCGCGCAAGGCCTGGCTGCAGGGGTTGAGCCCGAAGGAGAACCGGGACATCCCGCCGCTTGACTACGATCTGGTGCACCGGATGAAGGCGCGCTTTCCCGGGATGCATATCTCGATCAATGGCGGCATCGACACGCTCGCGGCGGCGCGGGCGCATCTGGATGCGGGGCTGGATGGGGTGATGATCGGGCGGGCCGCCTATCACCAGCCCGCCGATATCCTGTGCAAGGCCGATCCGCTGATCTATGGCACCGGCACGGCCAGCGATCCGGTCACGGCGGTGCGCGCCATGCTGCCCTATATCGAGGCGCATTTGGCCACGGGCGGGCGGCTGCACCAGATCACCCGGCACATGCTGGGGCTGTTTGCCGGGCGCCCGGGTGCGCGCGGCTGGCGGCGGATGCTGTCCGAAGGCGCGGTGCGCCCCGGTGCGGGTCCCGAGCTGGTCGAGGCAGCGCTGGACCAGGTGGCCGGGCTTTGGCACACCTCTGAAACGCCGTTGGACCCCGCGCCGAGGCTTTGAGGCCTCAGCGCCGAAGGGTATCTTGGCCCGGCCTGACGCCGCATGCGCGCGTCAAAATGGGACCGTCTGAGAGGAAGCAAGCAGAATGATCGCCTATGTCACCGTTGGTGCCAACGACATCGCCCGTGCCCAGCGGTTCTATTCCGCGTTCCTGCCCGCCCTAGGATATGTGCTGGAGCGGTATCATGGCGACCTGAGCTACATCTTGCCCCGGCAAGCGGGGCAGTCCTTTGCCCCACCGGATTTCTACGTCAAATCGCCCTTCGATGGCGGGGCGGCCGTGCCCGGAAACGGCAACATGACCGCCTTCGAGGCCTCGGGTCAGGCCCAGGTGCGCGCGCTGCATGCGGCCGCTCTGGCCGCGGGCGGGGCTGACGAGGGGCAGCCGGGATTTCGCGATGCCTATGGGCCGCATTTCTATGTCGGCTATCTGCGCGACCCTGATGGCAACAAGATCGCGCTGTTTTCCAGCAATCCGGCGGATCCCGGACGGGACGGGTAGGGGCCAGCGGGTCACCGCAGGTGATAGCCGCGAAACTCCTTGACCGTCGACAGGCTGAGCAGCGTCTTCATCTGCGACACCGCCGGGATTGCCGACAGCGAACTGCGATAGAGCGCCTCGTAATCGGCGGGGGAATGCACGCAGACGCGGATCAGGAAATCGAACTCGCCGGTGATCATGTGGCATTACAGGATCTCGGGCATCGACAGGATCGCCTTTTCAAAGGCTTCCAGGTCCTCGCGCCGTTGCGAATTGAGCTTTACCTCGATAAAGACCTGCACCTCCAGCCCGACGGTCTGGCGGTCGATCTGGGCGGCATAGTTGCGGATGATGCCCTCTGCCTCCATCAACTTGACGCGCCGGTGGCAGGCGGATAACGACAGCCCGATCCGCTCGGACAGGGCCGCCATCGAGATCTGACCGTCCTGCTGCAAGACGGAAAGTATCTTCTTGTCCAGTCCATCCATCGGAAATTTTCTCACCCAGACCCCTCAGCTGGGATATTTTCCGAAAATTTTCCGACGGGCAAGGAATTTTCGTAACAAATCGCCTGCTCTGTGGTGTACTTTACAAGTGCGTCAGAAGGACGCGCAGCATCCCCAGGGAGGAAGACATGACAACCAAATTCGTCGTCGGCTACGACGGCAGCGCGGCATCCCGCCGGGCGCTCGACTTCGCCATGGAGCGGGCGAAGGCCGGGGGAGCCTCGATCATCGTCGCACATGTTCTGGAATGGTCGCCCTATTCGTTCCTGACCCCGACCGAGATCGAAGAGCGCCACAAGCGCCGGGCCGAGGAAATGGCACGTGCCGAAACCGCGATCCTGGCACCGCTCAAGGCGGAACTGGCCGGCAGCGGCGTCGAGATCGAGACCGCGATCCGCTATGGTCAGGTCGCCGACACGCTCTGCGACATCGCCACCAAGAGCGGCGCAGCGCAGATCTTCATCGCACGTCAGGGTGAAAGCGGCCTGGCCGCGCGCGTCTTCGGCTCGGTTGCCGGTACGCTTGCCCAATACGCTCCCGTGCCTTGCACGATCGTGCCGTAAACGGCCAACAGACGAGGGATATCATGAACACACCTATCAAAGCCGCGGCGCTTGCCGCGCCCATGGCCATGCTGAGCGCAGCGCCGGTCCTGGCCCAGTCCGTCGACGAGAAGGTCAACCAGATCTTCGCCAACTCGACCGGCTGGTTCGTCAACTTCATCTTCAGCCCGTTCCCCGGCACCTCGTTCCCCTGGATCGTGATGTGGCTGGTGATCGCCGCGACGGTGTTCACACTCTATTTCGGCTTCATCCAGTTCCGGGCGTTTCCGCATTCCATCTCGCTGGTCAAGGGCGACTATTCCGACCCCAATGACGCGGGCGAGGTCAGCCATTTCCAGGCGCTGGCCACCGCGCTGTCGGGCACCGTGGGTCTGGGCAACATCGCCGGTGTTGCGGTTGCCGTTGGCATTGGCGGCCCGGGCGCGACCTTCTGGATGATCCTTGCCGGTCTCCTGGGCATGGCATCCAAATTCACCGAATGTACGCTGGGTGTGAAGTACCGCAACGAATACGCGGACGGCACCGTTTCGGGTGGCCCGATGTATTACATGACAAAAGGGTTCAAGGAACGGGGCCTGCCAGCAGGCGGTTTCATGGCGATCCTGTTTTCGATCTTCTGTGTTCTTGGCGCCCTTGGCGGTGGAAACATGTTCCAGGCCAACCAGGCCCACGCGCAGATCGCCAACGTTGTGGGTGATTTCCCGGGCTGGATCACCGGCTTTATCTTTGCCGGCATCGTCTTTGCCGTCATCGTCGGTGGCCTGAAATCCATCGCCAGCGTGACCGAAAAGGTCGTGCCCTTCATGGGCGTGCTCTATGTGGCCACCGCGCTGGTGATCATCCTGATGAACGCGGACATGATCGGCTGGGCCTTTGGCCAGATCTTTGCCGGTGCCTTTACCGGGCTGGGCATTGCCGGTGGCATGGTCGGCGCGCTGATCCAGGGCTTCAAGCGGGCCGCCTTCTCGAACGAGGCGGGCGTGGGTTCGGCTGCGATCGCCCACTCGGCGGTGCGCACCAAGGAACCGATCACCGAAGGCTTCGTGTCGCTGCTGGAACCCTTCATCGACACCGTGGTGATCTGCACCATGACCGCGCTGGTGATCATCATCACCGGTCAGCTGGTCAGCGATCCGAATACCGGCCTGTACCTGCTGGACGAGGGCGCAAGCACCATCCAGACCGTTGACGGCAACAAGGGCGTGGCGCTGACCTCGGCGGCCTTCTCCTCGGCCTTCCCGTTCTTCAAGTACATCCTGGCCATCGCGGTGATCCTGTTCGCTTTCTCGACCATGATCAGCTGGTCCTACTATGGCCTCAAGGCCTGGACCTTCCTGTTCGGCGAAGGCAAGACCAAGGAATTGACCTTCAAGATTATCTTCTGCCTCTTCGTGGTGATCGGCGCCTCGGCTAATCTCGGCCCGGTGATCGACTTCTCGGATGCGATGATTTTTGCCATGGCCGTGGTCAACATCATGGCGCTGTATCTGCTGATGCCGATCGTCAAGAAAGAGCTCGACTCCTATCTGTCGCGGCTCAAGTCGGGCGAGATCAAGAAGTTCGGCTAAGCTTCTGAAATAAGAATGGAAAGGGCGGGGGATACCCCGCCCTTTTTTGTGGAAGGAAGTTGTGTGGCCTGAACGGCTCTCTTGCCATGTGCCATATTTCTTTGCGCAAATACCGCGCTGCCGGGGCAATGCGCTTTTCGCCGATCGCATCCACGCGCTGCATACCCTGGCCAACAAGCACGTCAACCTGCCGCAACTTCTGAACTATTTCCTCGGGTTTGTGCCGCGTGTTTGCCGTTCTCTGTCCTCCGTTCCCTGAACATGACGGTGGACCAATTCAGATGGGGAGGTGCGCTCCAGACCGGCACGCCGGATCGGCCCAGCGGGCCCCTTCAGTCTTCGGATGCCGAGGGCAGAGCGACCCCTTCCTGCCGGAAAATCGCGATCGTTTTCGAGCGTGAGGTGGTGCCGATCTGTTTGAAGATGGCCGATACATGCGATTTGACCGTGCTTTCGGAGAGGTCGAGCAGCCTTGCGATCTCCTTGTTGGCCAACCCCTTGCACATCAGCTCGAAGACATCGCGTTGCCGGGGTGTGAGGTTTTGTTCGGGCCGTTCGGAACTGTCCAAAGGCGTCGCGACCTCTGCCATCCTCCCGCCTTGCAGATAGGAACGGGGCAGGAAAATCTCGCCTTCGAGGATCAAGGACACCGCATGGATCAAGACCTGTGGATCCGCCGATTTGGGGATGAAACCATCCGCTCCGGCCTCCAGCGCGGCCCTGATCAGCTCATGATCCGTCTCGCCCGAGATCAGCGCGACCGCGTTCGAGGGATCGAACCGCTTGAGGCGGACCAGCCCGTCGATAGCCTCGGCATCCGGCAGGTTGACATCCAGCAGGATCAGATCGACCGTGTTATCCGCCTCCAGAAAGGCCAGCGCGTCCGAGACCGTCTCGGCCCCTTCGACCCGCATGCCCGAAAAGGCGCCCTCCAGCAGGTTCTTGGCGCCTGCCCGGATCAGGTGATGGTCATCCACGATCAACACAACGGTCATTGTCTGCCCTCTTTCCCCATCCGTTGCAGGATTAACAGCCCGGGCGCGCTGGTTCCATGGCTATCCGCGTATCATGACAGAGCTGTCCCGGCCTCCGATCTTGGATGCGGTGTAAATATGGTAGTAGATGCGCGAAAAATCCCGAAGCAGTTCGTTATGCAACGATGTGGTGCTGATCGAGGACAGGGTGCCCTCGGCAAGCCGGCTGAAATGGGCCTGGCGGCTTTCATCCACCATCCGCTCCAGTTCCTTGCGGCCCTTTTGCAGTGTCTTGCGCACCTTGGCATCGCCCAGCAGCGCGGCGGACAATGCCAGACGGATACCCTGATGGATCAGCTCCAGCATCTCCAGCAACTCGGCGGTTCCGGCCTCCGAAAACCGGATCTGCTCGTGCGAGGTCGAGGCCGTCAGTTCGACCGCGTTTGTCACCAGCTCTGACACATGTCCCAGATTGGTCGCGATCAGCAGCAGGTTCATCGCCTTGGCGCTGTCACTTTCCGAGATTTCCTCGCGGGTGATATCGGTCAGATAGAACTTGAACTCCTCTAGCATCGCGGCGACCCGCGCGCGGTTCTCCTGGGCACCCTGCACATCGACCTGGTCTCGTGCGGCGATGCCGCCTGACAGCAGCGCCAGGGAATCTTCGATCCGCTCGTTCACGCGGTAAAGCTCGCGCGTGGCACTGGTCAGGGCCAGGGCAGGCGAGGTGATGAGTTCCTTGTCGAGATACTTCGTGACCGGTTCGACGGCGCCGGCGCCGGTATCGGGAAAGACGCGCGCCAGCAGCGCGGCGGCGGTCTGCACCCAGGGCAGGAACAGCGTGGCCACCAACAGGTTGAACGTCAGGTGGAAATTCACCAGCACCTGCGCGTCGCCGCCAAAGGACTGGAGCCGTTCACCTACCCAGGGCAGGAAGGGCAGCACCAGCAGGCTGGCCAGCAACTTGAATCCCGCGTTGCCAAGGGCGGCGTGCTGGCTTTGCGGGCCGGTGCTGAGCGTTGCGATGATCGGCGGGATGGTGCCGCCGATATTGGCCCCCAGGATCATGACAAGCCCGGTGCCGGTGGGCACGATGCCCGCGCTGGCCAGCGAGGCGGTCAGCAGCACCACCGCCAGACTGGAATGCACCAGCCAGGTCAGCACCGCCATCAGGAACAGGGTCAGCAGAACCTCGCCCTCGAGCGCCGAAAGGACATAGGCCAGCCCGTCGGCCTCTCGCAACGGCTGCGAGGACATGCGGATCAGGCTCAGCGCCAGCAGAACCATGCCCAGCCCGACAATGGCGCGGCCGATCTGGCGGGTCGCGAAGCGCCCGCCCCGGCCATGCAGGAAGAAGCCTATCAGAATGGCCGCATAAGCCAGCCAGGACAGATTGAACGACAGGATCTGGGCCGAGATCGACGTGCCCACATCCGCCCCCAGCATCACCGCAAGCGCCGCCGGCGTCTGCACCAGACCCTTGGAGGCGAAGGACGATATGATCAGTGCCGTCGCGGTGCTGCTTTGCAGGAAGACCGTGATCGCCAGCCCAACCCCGAACGAGGTGAGCCGGCCACTGATCGCCAGCCCCAGATAATGCCGCAGCGAGCCGCCAAAGGCACGGATGAACCCCGTGCGGACAAGGCGAATGCCCCAGAGCATCAACGCGACAGATCCGACGATCTGCACAAGTACGACCGTGCTGGTAATGGCCAGCCCTCCCTTTTGGTTCCGACTGACTCAGTGTGACAGGATCTGGCTCAGGAATTTCTGGGTGCGATCCACCTGCGGATTGTCGAAGAACGCGTTTGGCGTGTTCTCTTCGACGATCTCGCCGCCATCCATGAAGATCACCCGGTCGGCCACCGAGCGGGCAAAGGCCATTTCATGGGTGACGCAGATCATGGTCATGCCGGTGTCGGCCAGCTCGATCATCACGTCCAGCACCTCCTTGATCATTTCGGGATCAAGCGCCGAGGTCGGCTCATCAAACAGCATTACCGAAGGGTTCATGCACAGCGAGCGCGCGATGGCGACGCGCTGTTGCTGGCCGCCCGACAGCTGTCCGGGATACTTGTCCTTCTGCGCGCCGATGCCGACCCGCTCCAGATAGCGGCAGGCGGTTTCCTCGGCCTCGTCACGCGGCATGTTGCGCGCCCAGACCGGGGCAAAGCACAGGTTGTCGAGGATCGTCAGTGCGGAAACAGGTTGAACTGCTGGAACACCATGCCGACCTCGCGGCGGATATGGGTGATGTTCTTCATGTTCTCGTTCAGCACGGTGCCGTTGACGGTGATCGTGCCTTCCTGATGCTCTTCCAGGTGGTTGATGCAGCGGATCAGGGTCGATTTCCCCGACCCCGACGGGCCGCAGATCACGATGCGCTCGCCCTTGGATACGGTCAGGTCGATATCCTTGAGGACATGGAACTCGCCATACCATTTGTTGACCTTCTGCATCTCGATGACGGTTTCGCCGGATGCGATATGGCTTTCGATTTTGACAGTCATTGGTGTCTCCAGAGTTCGATTAGCGCTTGGAACCGGCAGGTCCGCGACGTTCGAGCGCGCGCCCGTAAAGGCTGAGGCTGTAGCAGATCAGCCAATAGACAAAGGCGGCGAATACATAGGCCTCGGCCTGGAAACCCAGCCATTCCGGGTCCAGCGCCGCCCCCCGGACCATGCCCAGGAAATCCAGCAGGCCGACGATGATCACCAGCGAGGTATCCTTGAACAGCGCGATGCAGCGTCCGATCAGCGGGGGCAGGACATGGCGCAACGCCTGGGGCACTACGACAAAGATGATGGTGCGGGCCGGCGATACTCCGAGTGCAAGCGAGGCCTCGGTCTGTCCCTTGGGGATGGCCTGCAGCCCGCCACGCACGACCTCGGCCATGTAGGCGGACGAGAACAGGATCATGCCGATCTGGATGCGCAGCAGGTTGTTGATCACCAGATCCGGCGGCAGGAACAGCGGCATCATCACCGAGGCCATGAACAGGATGGTGATCAGCGGAACGCCCCGGACCAGCTCGATGAAGGCGACGCAGATTGCCTTGACCGCGGGCGATCCGTAATGCCGACCCAGCGCCAGAAGAACGCCCAGCGGGATCGACACGATCACACCGACCAGCGCCAGCAGCACCGACAGCATCAGCCCGCCCCAAAGCGACTGGTCGACTTCCTGCATGCCAAAGGCACCGCCGATCATGATCAGGGCAAAGATCGGGAGCACCGCCCAGGCCACGATCAGGGCGATCCCGCGGATCCGGTCGGCATAGGTGAACCCGGCCAGAACCAGCAGCGCGAGCGCGGCGATAGCCGGGCGCCAGGACAGGTCCTGCGGATAGACGCCGACCATCAGAACCTGAAACTTGGCCTGCAGGAAGGGCCAGCAGGCACCGGCGTTCTGGCGGCAGGTCTCATCGTCGCCGAGGAAGGTGGCGTTGATCAGCAGCCACTCGATCAGATTGGGGACAACGGCCAGCAGCACCGCCAGCAGGGACAGCGTGATCGCGGTGTCCTTCCAGCCGCCGAACAGGTTGGCGCGCAGCCAGGCGATCGGTCCGATCTGGGACGCGGGCGCGGGACGCGCGGCCATGGGTTGAAACAGGATGGTATCTTGGGACATTGCGTTACCTTTCAACAAGCTGCACACGGGCGTTCAGCATGTTCATGCCCAGCGAGATGATGAGGTTGATGGTCAGATAGACCGCCATCCACATGGCGATGATCTCGATCGCCTGACCGTTCTGGCCGATGATCGTCCCCCCGACCGAAACCATGTCGGGATAGCCGATCGCCACGGCGAGCGAGCTGTTCTTGACCAGGCTGGCATAGTCGTTGGTGGTTGCCGGGATGGTCACTCGCAGCGCCTGCGGCAGCAAAACCATCCGCGTCACCACGCCGCTGGAAACACCCAGGGCATTGGCAGCTTCGATCTGGCCGGCATGAACCGACTGGATGCCGCTGCGCACGTTCTCGGCAACATAGGCCGCGGTGTAGAGAACCAGACCGATCAGCAGCGAGGCAAACTCGGGCTTGATCGACAGGCCGCCTTTGAAGTTGAACCCCTTGTAGACCGGCAACTCGCTGGTCAGGGGCTGACCGCTGGCCAGAAAGGCGAGCCCGCTCAGGGCAAGGAAGATCGCCAGCCCGCCGCGAAGCCCGGGCACCGAACGGCCGGTGCGCACCTTGTAGGATTTTGCCCAACGCCAGAACATCACCGCCAGAACCAGCGCCACGGCAGAGGCCCCGAGAAACAGCCCGATCCCGTCTTCGGCAACCGGCCGGGGCAGGTAGAACCCGCGTTTGGACAGGAAGACACCCTCGCTCAGCGCGATGGCATCGCGCGGATGCGGCAGTGCGGCCAGAACCACCGTGTAGATGAAGAACAGCGTCAGCAGCAGCGGCAGGTTGCGCAGGGTCTCGACATAAATGGCCGCGCCCTTGGCCAGCAGCCAGTTGCGCGACACCCGCGCAACGCCGATGACGATCCCCAGCAAGGTCGAGAACACGATGGCCAGGACCGAGACAAAGAGCGTGTTCAGGATCCCGACCAGAAAGGCATATCCGTAACTGCGGGTCGGGGAATAGTCGATCAGGCTGTCGCCGATGGGCAGGCCCGCCTCGTGCCCGAGAAAGGCGAACCCGCTCTCGATCCCACGGATGGCCAGATTTTCCTGCGTGTTGGAGAACAGGACGTAAAGGATCGCGATGACAACGACCAATACCCCGCCCTGCGACAGGAGTGAGCCCGGGGACCAGGCTGCCGTTTTCTTGGATGAAGGCATATCAGGATTCACCAATCGGTTTCAGAGGACGGTCGACCCCAAGGGCCGACCGTGAGCGTTTCAGATCGAGGATCGGCGCGATCAGCGAACCGGCATCGCGTAGAGAATGCCGCCATCGGTCCACAGCGCATTCACACCGCGCTCCAGACCCAGCGTCGCGGTCAGGTTGCGGTCGTAGATCTCGCCGTAGTTGCCTACCGCGCTGATCGTGTCGACCATCCAGGTGCTGTTCAGCCCGAGGAAGCCCCCGGTGTCGCCGGACGTTCCCAGCAGCCGCTGGATGTTCGGATTGGTCGAACTTGCCGTCATCTCCGCCACATTGGCCTGGGTCACGCCCAGCTCCTCGGCGGTGATCAGGCCGTAGACGACCCAGGTCACGATATCCTTCCACTGGTTGTCGCCATGGGCGACAAACGGGGCAAGAGGCTCTTTCGAGATGATCTCGGGCAGGATCTTGTGTTCGGACGGATCGGCAAAGCCGGCGCGAAAGGCCGCAAGCTGGCTGGCATCCGTGGTCAGGGCGTCACACCGGCCCGAGGCATAGGCCTCGACCGCCTCGCGTTTGCCTTCGAAGACCACCGGCTCGAGGGTCAGACCGTTGGCGCGGGCGAAATCGGCCATGTTGAGCTCGGTCGTGGTGCCGGTTGTCAGACAGACGGTTGCGGCGTCCAGTTCCCTGGCGCTGGTCACACCGGCATCGGCGCGCACCATGAAGCCCTGGCCGTCGTAATAGACGACCGAGGTGAAATCGACGCCCTCGGCCGAGTCGCGCTTCATCGTCCAGGTGGTGGTGCGCGAGGTCATGTCGACCTGGCCGCTGGAAACGGCCAGCACCTTCTGCTTGGAGGCCAAAGGCACGAAGCGCACGGCGTTTGCATCGCCCAGCGTTGCCGCTGCGACGGCGCGGCAGATATCCGCGTCCAGACCGGTCCAGACCCCTTCCGAGTTCGGGTTCGAGAAGCCCGGCACGCCTTCGCTGACACCACAGGCCAGCTCGCCGGCCGCCCGGACATCGTCCAGCTTGCCCGCATGGGCGCCGGTCGCCATCGCGGCAGCGGCCGCCGCCAGGATCACGAGTGTTTCTTTGTTCCGCATTCTATCCTCCCAGTTTTGCGTCAGGCGCGGCCCTGTGGCCCCGTTACGGGCACCGGCCGGCTTGGAGAGCGAGACTAGGTAGAGGCCCGCCGTCGGGATATTGGCCTGATGGGGGAGGCGGGCGCGTTCCGGGCCTTTCCCAATTGCGCCATTCGGCACAAAGGGACTAGTCCTTTCGGATGAGGCGAAATTTAAGGACGTGTTTTCAGCATCTTGCCGGCCATGCTTCGGCGCCGTGGCCGCCGAGCGCTCTCGTCATTCAGGCGTATTGGTCATTCGCGCCTATGGGGTCATACCTGAGGTATTCCGGGCAGGAGAGGAGGAATACGATGACGAAATTTCTGGCGATACCGGGTGAAAAGGGCGCTAGCGCGACCTGTTTCGCGGACTTTGTCAACCATGCCGGCGCCTCTGCCGGGTTGGCGCATGGGGCGATGGTCGCATCTTCATCCGCACATGTATTCGATATGCCACCGATCGTCAGTGCACCAGTCGGCGAACGCGCCCGGCTGCGCGCGATGGCCGCGCGACAGGGGATGGATATCTGTTTCCTGCGCGGCAATCCGGTCAAGCGCAAATTGCTGGTGGCGGATATGGAAGCGACGATCATTCTCGACGAGATGCTTGATCTGCTGGCCGAGGACCGCGGCCAGGGCGCCGAGGTCGCCGCAATCACAGCCCGTGCCATGGCGGGCGAGCTGGACTTTGCCCAGTCGCTGGCCGAGCGCACCCGGCTGTTGGCGGGAACGCCGCTGGCCCAGCTCGAAGGGCTCTGCCAGCGCATCCGGCTGGCCCCCGGTGCCCGGGCGCTGGTGCAGACCATGCGCGCAGCAGGCGCCCGCACGGTTCTGGTGACCGGCGGCTACGGGATCTTTGCGCAAGAGGTCGCGTGGCTGTGCGGGTTCGATCATGTGGTGGCGAACAATCCTGTGATCGAGGCGGGCGTCATGACCGGCGCGCTCACCTTGCCGATCTGCACGGCTGAGACCAAGCGCGAGGTGCTGCTGGCGGAATGCGCCGCCCTGGGCATCGGACCAGAGATGGCCTGTTGCATTGGCGATGGGGCAAATGACATGTTGATGCTGCGGGCCTGTGGCCTGCCTGTCAGCTACAGGGGGAAACCGGTCGTGCAGGACATCGTCGATCTCGATATCGCGCGGGGCGACCTGACTGCCGCGCTGTTCGCGCAGGGTTTTGCCGCAGATGAGATCGAGGGGCGGTGATGCGGTTTCGCGGCGCGCTGACACTTGGTTTATGGCTGGCGGGGGCGCTCAGCGCGCAGGCCGGCGAGGGCGATACCGGCGCCGCGATCCGGGATCGCGGCTATCTGCTATGTGGTGTCGGCAGCGATGATCTGGGTTTTGCAACGCTGCGCTTTGATGGCGAATGGACCGGGTTCGACGTCGATTTCTGCCGCGCGGTGGCGGCGGCCATGCTGGGCGATGCGACGGCGGTGGAATTTGTGCCGTTGGACAGTCTGAACCGGCTCGAGGTTCTGGCCCGGGGCGAGGTCGATGTGCTGTTTCGCACCACCACCTTTACCTTTGACCGGGACGTGAACGCCGCGCTCGAATTCCCGGCCATCACCTATTACGACAGTCAGAAAGTGCTGGTCTATGCCGATACCGGTGCGCGCACCCTGTCGGATCTGGCCGGCAAGACGGTCTGCGCCAACTCCGGCACCACAAGCATCACCAATATCCGCCACAGGATCGACAGCCTGGGAGGCGGCATCGGCATACAGGAATACGCCTCGCAGGCGGGACGCTGGCGGGCGTTCTTTGGCCGGGAATGCGAGGCGGTGACCGCCGATGGCAGCGATCTGGCCGCGATGATGGCAAGCCGCCCCGGCTATCGCGACGATTTTGTCCTGCTCGAGGACGAGATCGCAAACGAGCCGCTGGGACCTGTCGTGCGCGAGGATGACCGGCAATGGGAGCAGATCGTCCGCTGGGTGATCAACCTGACCCTGGTTGCCGAAACAGCCGGGATCGGGCAGGTCAGCGACCCGGAAGAGATTGCCCGCCTTGCCCTGCCTGCGGGCGCCGATCTGGGCGTGGTCGACACCTGGGGGGCAGAGGTGATCCGCCAGGTCGGCAATTACGACGACATCTTCCGCCGCAATCTGGGGGACGGTTCCGAACTGAGGATGGAGCGTGGGCGCAACGCGCTCTGGACGGACGGCGGCCTGATGTATCCCCTGCCGATGACACCGCCATGATGCGCAGGGCGCAGGTCAGTGTCGGGCGGATCGTCTTTCTGGCGCTGTTTTGCATGTCTCTTGGGGCGCTGGCGATCGGCTTTGTCTCGGTCTATGGCGCCCAGACCTTTCGCCAGGAATTCGAGCGGCTGGTCGACGAGGACCTGCCACAGGCGACGGTGGCAACCCGACTGAACGCCGAGATCCTCGGGCTAACCAGCCTGGTCGGTCTGCTGGTCTCGGCCGACACCGAGATCGCCGCCGCAACCACCCTCATTCAGCTTCAGGATCAGCTTGGCGCGATCGAACGGCAAAGCCGCGACCTGAGCGGTTTTACCCTGCGGCCCGGCGAGTATTCCGATATCGAAACCGCGCTGGCCCAGCTCACCGAAAACCTCGATAGCCTGGTCGCGCTGAACACCCTGCGCCTGCGCAGCGAGGCCGGGATGATCGCATTGTCGGAACGGGCGACCGAGGCGCCCGCCAGCCCAGACGCGCGGCTGGCCTTCCTGCTCTGGCGTCAGGAGCTTGATGCCGCGAACTGGGCGCGCGAGCTCCACGGTCTGGGACAGAAGCTTGACGCGTTGCTCGCCCCGGACCAGACCCATCCGCTGGCGGTGATCGGGCACGAGATGCTGGCGATGCGCAGGACCCTGCTGGAAACGGAGACCGTGCTGCGCGGACGGCTCAAGAACCACATCCAGCTGTCCTATCGCCTGTCCGACAGCACCCGGTTCATGTCCTCGCGCCTGATCTCCGGGGCCAACCAGCGCGGCGACGCCATCCTGTCGCTGGTGCGGACGAACATGTACCTGATCCTGATCAGTTTTCTGGTCTTTGCGACGATCAGCGCCTTCATCTACACCTTTCTGGACAAGCAGGTGGTTGGCCGGGTGCAGAAACTGACCCAGCGCATCCGCGCCTATGAAGGGAGCGGACGCGCGCCCGATCCGGTCGGGCGCAACGAGATCACCCTGATCGAGACCGCCTTTTCGAACCTGACCGCAACGATCGCCGAACGCGAAGGCCGCCTTGTTGCGCTGAATCGGCTTGCCAGCGACGCCCGGCTGGAGGCGGAGGAGGCCAACAGGTCGAAGTCGGAGCTTCTGGCCGCGGCCAGCCATGACTTGCGTCAGCCGGTGCATGCCATGGGGCTTTTGATCGGCGGCATCGACCGCAGCGCGCTGGATGCCGCCTCGTGCGAAACCCTGGATCAGCTGGCACGGCTCACGCAGGAAACGATGCAGCTGTTCAATTCGATCCTCGACCTGTCAAAACTGCAGGCGGGCACCTTTACCGCAGCGCAAGAGCCGATCCGGCTGGCTGAGCTGTTCGGGCGCATCGAGGCCGCGTTCGGCAAACGCGCCGAATTGGCGGGCGCAACTCTGGACATCGCACAACCCGCATCCGACCTCTGCGTGCTGGGCGACGATCAGGCCCTTTATCGCATCCTGGGCAACCTGATTGCCAATGCGATCCAGTATGCGGGCGGCGGGCATATCAGGCTCCATTGCGAGATCGGAGAGGAAAGCTGCATCATCACGGTCGAAGACGATGGGCCCGGCTTTGTTCTGGATGGCGACAAACCGGATATATCCGGTCCCAGGCAAAGCCGCGCGGGTTATGGCCTGGGCCTGTCGATCTGCTTTGCCCTTGCGCAGGCGATGCAGAGCCGGATGACGATTGATCGGCCCGAGACGGGCGGCGTGCGGTTCTCACTGCCGCTGCCGCTGGTGGAGGCCGACTAAGGTCAGCCCGGTGCGCTGCCGGATCCGTCTGTTGGGATCACTGCGCTTGACGGGGTGCGCATTATCCTTCTCGAAGACGACCCCGAGGTGCGCGCCGCGACCCTTCAAAGTCTCAGGCGCCTGAAGTGCGACGTTACGGATTGTGCATCGCGGGAGGATGCACGGCAGCTCATCTCGCAGCAGGCCGGGCCGTTCCTGCTGATCACCGATCTGGATCTCGGGCGCGGGCATCAGGTCTGCTCGTTCGTCGACGAAGCGCTGGAGACTGCTGCAGGTCTTGCCGGTGTCATCGTCACCACGGCAAGTCCTGCCGCAGTACCCGAGGCCTGGCGCCGGACGGGCAATGTCGCCGTTCTGGAAAAACCGTTCTCGGTCAGTCGCCTGGTGCGTCTGGTCCGCTTTCTTGCCAAGCCGAAAAATACTGTCAGCGATACCTGAAACGCGGCTGCAGTCGGCGTTACGGGGCAGGGCTTCGGTAACGGGGGCGCCTCGGTCAAGCGATAGCGGGCAAACGCATTGATCCGCCGGGGCGGTGCGTTTGATCATTGAACCCATGGTCCTTGCCGCGCGAGAGATCGACGAGCCCGGCAAACGACCGCCCGGATACGCTGGCCGCCTGTGTCATCATTTCCCTCTTTGAGAAGCGCCGACCCTTGCGGAAGGAAGCACTGGATGGGCGCGGGACACCCGGGCAGAGAGGTTGACCCCGGTGTCCGTTCGTTTCAGTTGGCCAATGGCTGGGGCCGCATGTCGTCGCGGTTGATCCCCGCCACCGAGACCGGCTTCTTCATCGCGTCACGACGGAAGGGTTCTCCCAGTTCCTGGTTCAGCAGCACTTCGATAGAGGTGGTCTTGCCTTCCTTCATCTGCGCCTGCACGGCGGTGTTCAGCGCATCGGTCAACGCGTCCATGGTCGAGACCTGCACGCCGTCGACGCCGCACCCGCGCGCGATGGCGGCATAGTTCACGTCCAGCGCCAGTTCGGTGCCGACGAAATTGTCGTCGAACCACAGCGTGGTGTTGCGCTTTTCCGCGCCCCATTGGTAGTTGCGGAAGATCATCATGGTGATCGCTGGCCAGTCGTCGCGGCTGACCGAGACCATCTCGTTCATCGAGATGCCGAAGGCGCCGTCACCGGCGAAGCCCACCACGGGTACGTCCGGGCGGCCGATCTTGGCGCCGACGATGGCCGGAAAGCCATAGCCGCAGGGCCCGAAGAGACCGGGTGCGAGCCGGGGAAGGCGTCGTTGTGCTGGTATCCGCAGCACACGGGTGCGTCGAGCCGTTCGGCCAGCGCCTTGGAGTCGCTGATCGCGCCGCCGATAACGACTCCGGCGCCGTTCAGGATGACCGGGAACCTGGCCGAGGACAGCAGTTCCGCGGCACGGGCCACAGCTTCTTCGCCACCCGAGGGGCGTTCAAACTCGACGATGGCCGGCAGGTCGATGTCGATCACCTGGGTCCAGAAATCGCGCGGGAGGTTGATCTGGGCGGGCGCGCTGGCGCGCTTGGCCTGCAGGATCACCCGGTTCAGCACCTCTGCCATCCGGCTGGGGTCACGCACCTCTTCCTGATAGGCCACCATGTCCTCCAGCAGGGCCATCTGCGCGACTTCCTGGAAACCGCCCTGGCCGATCGTCTTGTTGGCCGCCTGCGGCGTCACGATCAAAAGCGGCGTGTGGTTCCAGTAGGCGGTCTTGATCGGGGTCACCAGGCTGGTGATGCCGGGGCGTTCTGGGCCACCATCATCGACATCTTGCCGGTGGCGCGGGTATAGCCATCTGCGATCATGCCCGCGTTGCATTCATGAGCGCAGTCGAAGAACTGGATGCCCGCTGCCGGAAACAGGTCGGAAATCGGCATCATCGCCGAGCCGATGATCCCGAAGGCCTTTTCGATCCCGTGCATCTGCAACACTTTCACAAAGGCTTCTTCAGTCGTCATCTTCATGGGGGGTCTCCTCGGTGAATTCTTGGCAGGAATAGATGGCGCGCGCCGGGTTCAGACGTGATCTTCCAGGATCATGTCGCTGGCCTTTTCGCCGATCATGATGGCGGGGGCGTTGGTGTTGCCGCTGACGATCTCGGGCATGATCGAGCAATCGGCGACACGCAGGCCACGAATGCCATGAACGCGCAGCCGTGCATCCACCACCGTGCCTGATCCCCGGCCCATCTTGCAGGTTCCCGTCGGGTGGTAGATCGACGAAGAATTGTTGCGCGCCCAGTCAAGCGTGCCCTCGTAATCGTCCAGCCCCAGCTCTTTCGCCGGGCGGAACTCCTCAGAGATCTTGGCCTTCAGCGGGTCCTCGCGCGCGATCCTCCGGGCGATCCTGACGCCTTCGACGAGGGTGCGGCAATCCAGGTCGCTCGCCAGATAGTTCGGGTGAATCCTGGGGTATTCGCGCGGGTCGTTGCCGTTCAGGCGGATCTCGCCGCGGCTTTCGGGACGCAGCTGGCAGACCGACATGGTGAAGGCCGAGAACGGGTGCACCCCTTCGCCCGGGCTGTCGGCCGACCAGGGCTGCACATGAAACTGGATGTCGGGCGTGTCCACATGCGGGCCGGTCTTCATGAACCCGACGGCAAGGCTGGCGGCCATCGTCATCGGGCCTGACCTGAACAGGGCGTATTTTGCGGCGATCCGCGCCTGGTTGAACAGCGAGCGGACCTCGTCGTTCAGCGTCGGCTCGTTGCACTTGAACACCAACCGGGCCTGAAGATGGTCCTGCATGTTCTTGCCCACGGCTGGCAGGTCGTGGATCACCTCGATCCCGTTGGCCTTGAGCTGCTCTCCCTCGCCGATGCCCGACAGCATCAGGATCTGAGGTGAGCCGATGGCACCCGACGAGAGCACCACCTCGCGGCTGCAGGTAATCGTCTGTTCCCGGCCCGATCCGTCGAAATAGCGGACCCCGGTGGCGCGCCCATCCTCGACGATCACGCGGCTGACCTGCGCCTTGGTGATGATCTCCAGATTGGGCCGCTTGCGCGCGGGGTTCAGGAAGGCGACGGCGGAACTGCAGCGGCGGCCGTTGCGGGTGGTCAGCTGGAAATAGCCCACCCCTTCCTGCGTGGCGCCATTGTAATCGGGGTTGAACGGGTAGCCTGCATTCTGGGCTGCCGCGACCCAGGCATCGCAGATCGGACGCTGCAGGCGCATGTTGGACACCGAAAGCTCGCCGCCGGTGCCATGAAACGCGTCCGGCCCGCGCTCCTGGTTCTCGGACCGCTTGAACAGCGGCAGGACATCGTCCCAGCCCCAGCCTTCGTTGCCCATCTGGCGCCAGCGGTCGTAATCCTCGGGCTGGCCGCGCACGTAAAGCAGACCGTTCAGCGAGGACGAGCCGCCCAGAACCTTGCCGCGCGGCCAGTCTATGGCCCGGCCGTTCAGCCCCTTGTCCTTTTCGGTGCGGTAGCACCAGTCGACACTCGGGTTGTGCATCGTCTTGAAATAGCCGACCGGCACATGAATCCACGGATTCCAGTCGCGCGGCCCGGCCTCCAGCAACACCACCCGATTCGCCGGGTCCTTGCTTAGGCGATTTGCCAGCACACACCCGGCAGAACCCCCACCAACAACGATGTAATCGGCCTGCTTCGTCTGCATCGACTGGGTCCTCCCACGGCTCTGAAAGTCACTGGGCAAGTTTCTCTTGCGTCAC
>Ga0157391_111448_pt1 | contig 28764 bp, 29 predicted proteins | sample T8_LowP_AmetaT_FD_136040 | JGI IMG/M metagenome (GOLD analysis project Ga0157391, IMG submission 136040) | Metatranscriptome of Roseovarius nubinhibens ISM and Alexandrium tamarense co-culture from University of Georgia, USA - T8_LowP_A metaT... ...
AGTGCCATCGTTGAACTGGACGAATTCGATGTCGGACCCGAGGAAATCGACCCCCTGCGACGAGGTGAGCTGAACGCCCCCGGTCACGTTCTGACCGGACACAAACTGCTGCGACGTGGCCAGGATGGCGGTGTCGGAACCCGCGCCACCGGTCATCGAATCGTCACCCAGGCCGCCGATCAGCGTGTCATCCCCGCCGCCGCCTTCGAGCGTGTCATTGTCGGCGCCGCCATCCAGCAGATTGGCGTCCGTTGTCGTCACTGGCGGCACCGTGACCCCCGTGGCCGAGATGTTCAGGGTTGCCATCTGCGTCGACGAGATCGTCCCACCACCATAACGTTGCAGGGCGATGATATAAGTGCCATCGGCCGCAAACGTGTGCTGAATGAAGGAATCCCGCCCGCTGGTCGAACCACCGGCACCATTCGAGGTGCTGCTGTCGTCGTTCGACGTGATCTGCGTGCCGTTGTTGTCGTATAGCGCCAGCACGGTATCGAAATCCGCACCGTCGATATCAAAGGTCCAGATCTGTCCGGCAGTGGCGGTAAAGCGGAAGGCCTCCTGCGTTTCGTCGGAACCGGTGATCGCAAGCGTCTGGTGCGGTACGGTGGTCGGATCGGCGACATCGCCAAACGCATCCAGCGACCAGTTCTCGGGCAGGGTCATCGGGTTCGACACCGGGTTGCTTACCGTATTGTCGACCACCGTGGGGGCGATCGTCTGCGTAACCCGCAAAAGGTCGTCACCCGGTCCGCCCAGCAATGTGTCCTGGCCTTCGCCGCTGTTCAAAACGTCGTTGTCCAGCCCGCCGTCCAGCTCGTCGTCGCCGTCGAGACCCAGAATGGTGTCGTTGCCATAGCTGCCGCGCAACGTGTCGTTCCCGGGCGTCCCGATCAGGGTCTGATCGCGCAAGGCCTGCAGGTCAGTGAGGTTGAACGTCCTGTCAGTGAAGCGCACGAATTCGATGTTGCGCAGGGTGACAATCCCCTGGCCGGTGTCGACCCTCAGCGCATCGTCCGGCCCATCGACCGAAGCGCTGGCGCTGGTAAGGTCGAACACCGCCGTATCGGTTCCGTCGCCCCCGTCCAGGGTATCGTTGCCGCCGCCGCCGGAAAGCTGATCGGCACCCTCGCCACCATTGACGGCATCATTTCCAAGTCCGCCATTCAGGGTGTCATTGCCGCCGTTGCCGTTGACGGTATCGTTGCCCTCGCGCCCCCAGAGCCGGTTACCATTGGCATCGCCGTCCATGCTGTCGTCGCCACGACCACCGAAGGTATTGACCGTCGTCAGCGTGGCCAGAGTCGACACCGCCATAGTCCGGTCGAGGAAACGCACGAACTCGACATTGCTGATGACCACATCGCCATCCGGGCTCTGGATGGTGATGGGATCCGAGCTGCCGATGATGTTCACATCGGTGCTGTTGGCATTCACCACAACCGTGTCGGTATCGGCGCCACCATCAACTGTGTCATAGCCAGCGTTTCCGCGCAGGCTGTCGTCGCCGGCCCCGCCATTGAGGACGTCGTCGCCCGGGCCGCCAGACAGGGTGTCGTTGCCACCCGCGCCCGAAATCGTGTCATTGCCGGCCAGACCCCCGATCGAGTTGGGGTTATCGTCACCGGTCAGGCTGTCGTCACCGTCTGTGCCCGACGACGCATTGATGGCCGCGATGACATTCTGGGCCGCCTGCGAGGGATCGCTGGTGCTTGCGTTGAAAACCTGCCCGTTGGTCTGATCGGCCAGCGATTCAAGATCCGAGTTCGCCGTCGAGCTGTTGCCGATCACCACCGGCAGGATCTGTAGCGGTGCCGCGCCATAGGGATCCGAGAAGGGGGTGTCGGTATAATCGACGAAATTCGTCCCCTGAACCTGCTCGATCGCGCTCTGCAACGGCACTGCATTGCCGACAGGCGGTGGCGGCACCGCGATATCCGCGGCGAGTGCCTTGCTCACCACTTCGGCACGCAGGTGCGGGTCGTCGGCATCCTCATCGGTGAACACGATGATCTTGTTGGATTTGTTGCGGGTATCCCAGGTGCCCGCATTGCCATTGATGGCATGCAACAGCGCCGTGTTCAGGTTCTCGGTCATGCCCGAAGTCGAGGTCGACAGGTTGTTCAGCGCCGCCAGCGCCGCCGCCTTGCGGTCGGCCACGCTGTCATGCTTGGTGAACGACAGGTTGGTGACCGTGTTGCTGTCCCAATAGGTGACGATCGCCAGGGTACTGGCCACCGGTTTCTCGGTGGTTCCGAACAGGGCATTGGCGATCTCGATCGCCGCCGCCTTTGCCGCCGCGATGTCATTGGACATCGAGCCGGTCTTGTCGATCACGATCACCACGTTCTGACCAGGGCAGGCGAACTCGCCGGTGGTCAGGTTCATCTCGCCATCGGCGAAACGGGCATATTCCACATCTTTCAGCGTATCGGTACCATCCGGGCTGTTGGCCCGGTTGTCCGCAATCGTGATGGTGCCATTGGCATTGGAGGTGATCGTGTAGTCGCTGCAATTGCCGCTGAACACGGCCCGGTCAGTCCCGGTGCCACCGTTCACCGAGTCATTGCCGCCGCCGCCTTCGAGGACGTCATTGCCTCCATTGCCGTAAAGATAGTCGGTGCCGTTGCCCGACTTGAAATAGTTGCTGCCGTTGCCGCGACCCCAAAGCAGGTCGTTGGTGGCCGGATTGTTGCCCGAAGTGTCCTCGTTGCCCGAGCGCGCCAATGCCAGGTCGATGGCAGCCCCGCCGGTGTAATCGGTGCCGGGAATGATGGCGGTGTCGGAATCGACGCCTTCATAGGACAGGCGGTTCGATTTCGACATCTCGTCGTTGATGGCTTTTTCAAATACCAGCGTCGGCCCCTTGGCGCTGTCGGTGCTGGTCGTGCCCCGCGGGCTGTCCCCGATCCCCTGGAGCGCGTGAACAAGTTCGTGCCGCAAGACATGTTCGATCTCGACCGCAACACCTTTGCCGTTGGCATCGAAATAGGCCAGATTGGCAACCGCCGCGAAATCCAGCTCGACCCGACCGGTTCCTCTAAAGGCCTGGGCCTCTCCGGCAACGAACTTGATGTCGAGCGGCAAGGCGGCGGTGACCTTGTCCAACAGGATCTTGCCTGTTGCCGAATTCGCGTACATGTCGCGCAGCGCGTTTTCGAGAATTGTTCGCTGCGCGGCCGTGTAACCGGTGAATGTCGTATGCGACAAAACTGTTTCAATAGTCATGTTCGTTCCCCCAAATGTGTAATCTGCTGTCGGTGCGGCCTCTCTTTCCGCAACCGGTCAATTCCTACCTCGTACCCCACGAGATCACTCGGTAACCTCACGCAACGCATCGTGCCACCAGGCGTCACCGCTCCCGGCTTCGCTGGCGAGAAGCGCAACTCCATGGCGGATAAGCGCGCGATACAGGGCTTCGTAAAATGCAGTGCTGCTGCCGCGCGCGGCTTCGATCCGTTTCATCACGGTCATGTCGAACGGAGCGAAAAAGTTCTGTGGCGCCGAACGAAACAACCAGGCCATCGGCCCGGCAAATGTCGGGGGCACGCATTCTTGCCCGGCGACCCAGCTTTCGGGCGGCTGGCTGGCGGAAACATGCGATACATAGGACTCCGCAGCTTGCGCCAGACAGGAAAATGTCATGCTGCGCCAACCCGGTCCTGTCCGGTAATCCGCGGGCGCGGCGCCGCGCGCCTGCAAGGCGCCGTCTGCGATCACGCGCAGGTCGGACACGAACAGGGTGAGCGTCAGGCGCCCCGTCCCGGTCCGTGACATTGTCAGCCAGGGCGAAGCCAGCTGTGCCCCTGCCGGTGGCCAGGAAACCGGTCCCGCTGTGGCATCCGTAAAGGCCGGAGCCGTCACGACAAAGATATCGGCGGACGCGCCGCGCTGACCCGCTGCGGTCAAAGCCGCCTCAAGCAAGTCGCGATGCTGACCTGCCAGAGCAAGCGTATTCTCATCCGCTTCGCGCTGATTGCTGACACTATTCAGGATGTCGCCGGATGCTGCCGACACAGTCATTTTCCAACCGCCGTCTTCATTGCATTCCCCCTTTGCAACGAGTTCCGTACCGAGAAAACCAAGCACCAAAACAAGACCCAAGAGCAGGCGCGGCCCTATCATTCCCTTCGCTTCACCTGCCATTTCGTTGCGCATGCAACTCACCAATCAGGTCTTTCAATCCGTTTCCCCCCTAGGGCAGAAGCCTGTATCCGCATCCTTTTCACCTGCTGATGCGCATCTCCCCAGGATCGACTTATTCCATTCTTAATATGGATCGCATGCGCGAGAATTGACGCAGATCAATCTTCGAAAAACTGCCCCCGGACAGGGTAACAACAATCAATGGTCAACAGAGTTTTATTCTGGTTTTTTAACAACTAAGCGTCCAAAGGGCTGGCTTGACGATTTTGTGGAAACGATCCTAGGCGATTTGCTGACACATTTCAAATCCCGAATGGAAGGAGGAATCGCTCTCCTCGCCACTCCGTCAACGGCATGACAACGGGACCGGTCTACGCCCGGTCCCCGCTACATGTCCGCAGGGCGATCAGACCCCGCCCAGCAGAACGAAACCGATGGCGATAGCCAGCAGGAACAGGGTTTCGACCACCAGGATCACCCCATAGCTCGGCTTGACATGCGCGATGGTGGCCAGGCTGGTCTTGACCCCCAGCGCCGAGATCGCGATCACCAGGCACCAGCGCGACAGGGTGCCGATGGCGTCGATCACGACCTGAGGGACCACGCCGGCATTGGCCAGCACCGCCAGAACGATGAACATGACCAGGAACCAGGGCAGGGTGACCCGCTGGCTTTGCGCGCCGCGAAAACTAAACATCACGACCAGCATCACCACCGGAAGCAGGGCCACCCGCACCATCTTGACGAATGTGGCGATCACCCCTGCCTCGTCGCTGATGGAATAGCCCGCGCCCACCACCTGCGCCACGTCGTGGATGGTGGCGCCGATCAGGAACCCCGATTGCAGGTCGCTCATACCCAGGCTGGCGAACAGGATCGGATAGGCGATCATCGCGATGGTCGACAGCGCGGTCACCCCGATCACCACGAACAGCGTGTCCTGCTCGCGATCGGCCCGCGCGGGCAGGACCGAGGCGATGGCCAGCGCGGCCGAGGCCCCGCAGATAGCCACCGACCCACCTGCCAGCAGGCCAAAGGCCATGCGGCGACCAAAAAGATAGGACAGCATGGCGCCACAGGCGAGCGTGGCCAGCACAAAGCCCCCAACCGCGCCCACGGCGCCATAGCCGATGCTTTCCACATCGCCGATGCTCAGCCGCAGGCCCAGCAACCCGACCCCGAACCGCAACAGTGTCTTGGCCGAGAAGTCGAGGCCGGGGGCAAAGGCGGCATCGCGATGCAGAAAGTGAAAGGCCATGCCGATAAGCAGCGCGAACAGCATCGCCGGCGCCCCGTAATGCTCGGACAGAAAGGTAGCGGCGGCCGCCACAACGCAAACCAGTAGAATGCCACCGAAGTGGGTGTCCCAACGGGACTTGAGCGCCGATACCATCGGTTATGTCCTTGGCAGGAAAGGGGGGGTAGGGGTGGCCTTAGGCCACCCAGCGTCCCGAATAGTCAAAGGCGTTGTCATAGCCGAACAGCGCCACAGCGCCGCCGGTATGCAGGAACACCACCCGCTCGCCCTTTTTGAAATGACCCTTGCGGATCAGGTCGATGAAGCCAGCCGCGCCCTTGGCCGAATAGACCGGGTCAAGCAGGATCGCCTCAAGCTCGGCGAACATGCGGATCGCCTCCAGCCCGCTTTCGGTCGGGATGCCATAGCCTTCGCCGACATAGTCGGTATTGGCCACCACGTCCTCGCGCGCGACGACACCGGGGCAACCCAGCTTCTCGGCGGTGGCGCAGGCCAGGTTATAGACATTCTCTTCCTGCTTGGGCTTGGGCGCACGCACGCCGATGCCCAAGAGCGGGATCTGAGCGTTCATCGCCTGAAGCCCGGTGATCAGCCCTGCCTGGGTGCCCGCGCTGCCGGTGGCATGCACGATATGGTCCACCTTCAGCCCGCGCTCATTGAACTGGTTCAGCATCTCGAAAGCGCAGTTGACATATCCCAGCGCGCCGGTCGGGTTCGAGCCGCCGCCGGGGATGGTATAGACCTTGCGCCCGTCGGCGCGGAACTTCTCGGCCACCTTTTCCATCTCGGCATTCATGTCCAGACCGCTGCCGGGGCGCTTTTCAGTGGTGGCGCCATGCAGATGGTCGAGCAGAACGTTGCCGTTGTTGTTGTAGTTGGCGTTGTTCGAGCCGGTCCGGTCCTCGAGCAGGATATGGCAATCCATGCCCAGCTTGGCGGCGAATGCGGCGGTCTGGCGGGCATGGTTGGACTGGGTCGCGCCCTGCGTCATCACCATGTCAGCGCCTTGCAGCTCGGCCTCGGCCATCAGGAATTCCAGCTTGCGGGTCTTGTTGCCGCCGGTGGACAGGCCGGTGCAGTCGTCGCGCTTGATCCAGATCTCGGGCCCGCCCAGTTCGGCGGTCAGCCGGTCCAGCCGTTCCAGCGGCGTCGGCAGATGGGCGATGAAGCGGCGGGGATAGCGGGCAAGATGCATGGGCTTAACTCCTGAATTGGGTTTAGGGCAACTTACCCTCGAATTTACGGGCAATCTAATGCAAACTGCGCGGGATAACATGCATGATCGGCATATTAGTGGGGCAGGGCGATGCAACTGGACTGGATCGACGACATCCTGGCGGTGATTGACACCGGGTCGCTTGCGGCGGCGGCGGAACGCCGGCTGTTGACCCAGCCGGCCTTTACCCGCCGGGTGCGCGGGATCGAGGAACGGATCGGCGCGGCGCTGTTCGACCGCAGCCGCAAACCGGTGGCGGTGCTGCCCGGCGTGCTGGCACTGGAACCCGATCTGCGCGAACTCAGCGGGCGGTTGCGGCGGTTGCAGCAGGATCTGCGGGTCTCGGCCGAGGATGCCCGGCGCGGGGTCACCTTGGTCTGCCAGCATGCGATCACCACCACCATCTCGCCCCGGATCGTGCGGGATCTGACGGCGTCTCAGGATATCTCGGTCCGGGTGCGTTCGGGCAACCGGGATGAATGCCTGATGCTGTTGTTGTCGGGCGAGGCCGATTTCGCGGTCGCCTACGAGGTGCCGGGCGAGCGTGACCCGATGCTGCCGCAGGCCTTTGACCGGGCCGAGCTGGAAACCGACCTGCTGGTCCCTGTCCATGCGCCGGGGCTGGAGGCAGCGGGCGCGCGCACCGCAATGCCGGTGATCGGCTATCCGCCGGATGTGTTTTTGGGGCAGGTGTTCGACCGCTTTGTCGCGCCGCGCCTGCCGGCGGGTTTCACCTACGAGGTGCGCGCCGAGACCGCGCTGACACTCGCCGCCTGCGAATATGCGCTGGGGGGCATCGGGGTGGCCTGGCTGCCACTGACACTGGTGGCGCCGCATCTGGCGGCGGGGCGGCTCTGCCGCGCCGATGGCCTGCCGGAACAGCCGCTGACGGTCACCCTTATGCGGCTGTCGGGCGCCAGTGCGCGCCGGGGCGATCGAAGCTGGCTGATGCTGTGTGGCCAGCCCGGTGTTTCGTCAGGCCCAAAGGACTGATCGCCTCGCCGGGCAATAGGCGCCCTCCATCCCAAATTTGTGCCGCATGCGCATTTGAGCAGGGCCTTATCTGGCATTCTGGGTCAGCAGTTCGGGCAGCCATGTGACCAGCGCGGGAAACAGCGCGAACAGGATCAGGATCGCAACTTGGATCAGAAAGAACGGGATCACTCCGCGATAGACCTGCCCGATCCCGATGCCTTCGGGCAGCACGCCTTTCAGATAGAACAGCGTATAGCCGAACGGGGGCGTGATATAGGCCATCTGGGCGGTGATCATGAACAGCACCCCGAACCACAGGGGGTCAAAGCCCAGTGTGTCGACGATGGGCAGAAACACCGGCACGCACAGCAGGATGATCCCGATCTCGTCCAGGAACAGGCCAAGAAAGATCAGGATCAGCACCATCGCCCCCAGCACGACCCAGCGCGAGGCCTCGAGCGTTTCGACAAAGGTCAGGATCGAATCCGCACCCCCGGTGGCAACGAAGACCGAGATGAAGGCACGAGCGCCGATGGTGATCCAAAGGATCATCGCAGTGACACGCAAAGTATCGGTCGCGGCGTCTGACAGGACCGACAGGCGCAGCTTGCCGGTGACCAGCGCCGACAGCATCGCGCCAAGCACGCCAACGGCGGCGGCCTCGGTCGGGGTGGCGATGCCGGCATAGATCGACCCGAGAACGCCGATAACCACCAGGGCGGGCAAAATCAGGCTTTTGAGTTTGCCGAGCTTGACTGCCAGCGGGATCGGTTTCAGGTGGACAGGTTTCGGCGCAAGCGCCGGATTGAACCAGGTCCGCACCAGAACATAAGCCATATAGCTGCCCGCCAGCATCAGCCCCGGCACGATCCCGGCGGCGAACATCTGGCCGATCGAGATCTGGGCGGTGATCGCATAAACGATGGTGACGACCGATGGCGGAATGAGAATGCCCAGCGTGCCCCCGGCGCAGATGGCGCCAAGCGCGAGAGGCGGGTGATAACCGCGCGACAACATCGAGGGCAGCGCAAGAATGCCCATCGCCGCAACCGCCGCCCCCACCACGCCGGTCATGGCCGCCAGGATGGTGCAGATCGCGATGGTGCCCACGGCCAGCCCGCCATTCAACCGCGAAAACCAGGTTTCCATTGCGTCATACAGCGCGTCGATGATCGCCGATTTCTGCAGGATCGAGGCCATCAGCACATAAAGCGGGATCGCCATCAGCGCTTCGGATGTCATGGTCTCGAACGTGTTCAGCACCGCAACGATCAGCGCCGCGGGGCCCCAAAGCAGGATCGTCGAGATAAAGGCGATGGCACCCAGCACGAATGCCAGCCCCGCGCCGCTCAGCATGAAGGCGACAAGCGAGGTGAACATGAACAGAAGGACGAAAGAGCTTTCCATCAGGCGTGTATCTCTTCCGCGAATATGTCGATGGCATCCGCGATGGCCTGCAACACCAGCAACAGCGCGGAAAGAGGAAGGAACGCCTTGGCGGGCCACAGAACCGGGTTCCAGGCGGAATAGCTGGTTTCGCCGTACTGATAGGATTGCAGAACCAGCGGCAGGCTGAACCAGAGCAGGATGATGCCGAAAGCCGCCGCCAGGACCAGACCGGCGAGCCGCAAGCCCGTCGCCAGTCGCCCCTGCGCACGCGCCGAGAGCACGTCGACCGCGACATGGCCGCCAAGATGCAACAGATAAGGGCCGCCCAGCAAGAAGAACGGGCCAAAGATAAGTGTTGCAAACTCCGGTGCCCAGGATGTCGGGTGCTCAAGAAAATAGCGCGATAGAACTTCCCACAGCATCATCAGCGCAATGATGAAAACGAGCCATCTGGCGCACATGAACAGGTTGTGGTTGAGCGCGGTAATACGCCGGGCGAGAGATGTCATGAATTACCTCGAGAGACGCAACGACCCCGGCACCGCGTGCCGAGGTCGATAGCTGTTTTACCGGTTCAGAGCAGGCGCAGTTCCTGCATCAGGGCCATCTGCGATTCCATCATCCGCTTGGACAGGTCATCGGTTGCCGCCTTGGCCCAGGACTCCACCGCTCTTTCGCGCCCTTGCACAACATCGGCCGGATCAAAGTCAATGATCTCGACACCCGCATCCGCGAATTTCCGCAGGTATTCGCCGTTGGACACAAGGATGTCCTGACGCAGCGCGCCCGAGACTTCGCGCGCGGCGACGGCCAGCGCGGCCTTCTGCTGATTGTCCAGCGCTTCGTAGGCGCCTGTATTGGCGATGTAAGAGGTTGCGGTCGTCGGCTGGTGGACGCCGGGAAGGATCAGGTATTTGGCGACCTCGTGAATGCCTTCCTCGTAATTGGCCTTGATGTCGCCGCGGTCGGCCACGTCGATCAGCCCCTTGTCGAGCGCCGAATAGACCTCCGAAGTGGGCAGCGGCGACACCGCAACCCCGAAATCGGCCATCACCGCGGACGCAAGCCCGACAAAGCGGCCCTTGAGGCCCTTGAGGTCGGCGATTTCCCGGATCTCGACCTTGGAATGGATCGGCTCTTCGCCATAGACGGTGGGCGCCACATAGGTCAGCCCGGCCGCCGCATAGCTTTCGCGCGCCAGGTCCAGACCGCCCCGCTCATAGAACCATGCCTCGTACTGGTCCGGTTCGGGAAAGCCGAACGGCACCGTGGACGAGAAGCCATGCGCCGGGATCTTGCCGGCGGTATAGCCATCAAAGGTCTTCATCATCTGAAACGCACCGCCCCGGACCGCATCAAAGGCCTGTGCCGGCGGTACGATCTGGCCGCCCGAAAACGGCGTGATCTCGAGCGTGCCGCCAGTCAGTTCCAAAACCCGGGCACAGAACTTCTCTTCATAGAGCATGGGCGTCGTGCCGCCGCCCCAAAGGGCCTGCATCCGCCACTGGGTCACCCCCTGGGCGCGGGCGGCTCCGCCGGTAAGAATGGCAGGCGCGGCTAGTGCCACGGCACCCAGTTGCAACGCGTTCCGTCTGTTCAAATTTGTCATTTCTTTTCCTCCCTTATGAAGCTGTCAGGTGTTTTCCAGCACCTGTTTTGCACGGGCCACGCTGACGTCGCCCGCTTCGACAATGACCCGGGTGACGCGGTCGATATCGGCGCCTGTTGCGCCGGCCATGATCGCGATGTTGCGCGCATGAAGGGTCATGTGACCGCGCTGGATGCCTTCGGTCGCCAGCGCGCGGATGGCGGCCATGTTCTGCGCCAGACCCACGGCGGCGGTGACCTGGGCCAGTTCGGTTGCAGTCTCTACCTGCATCAGGGCCAGCGCCGCCCGTGCGGTCGGGTGCGTCTTGGTCGCGCCGCCGACAAGGCCAAGCGCCAGGGGCAGTTCGATCGTGCCCACAAGCCGCCCGTCATTCGCCAGTTCCCAGCGGGTCAGCGAGGTATAATGACCCGTGCGGGCGGCATAGGCATGGGCACCCGCCTCGATCGCGCGCCAGTCATTGCCGGTGGCGACGACGACCGGGTCGATGCCGTTCATGATCCCCTTGTTATGGGTCGCCGCGCGATAGGGGTCGACGATGGCAAGCGCGCAGGCCTCGACCATGCCCCGCGCCACGTCGGCGCCGTCATAGCCCTGCGTTGTCAGTGTTTCCGGGGCCAGTTCCACCCGCGCCCGGACCAATCGCAGGTCGGCGAGGTTCGACAGGATGCGCAGCCGCACGGTGCCACCGGCAATCCGCTCGACCTCGGGGGCCAGCCGTTCGGCCATCGTGTTGACCGTATTGGCCCCCATCGCGTCGCGCACATCGACGATCAGGTGCAGGACGACCATCGCGCCCACCGGCGTATCCCGGAACACGTGAACCTCGATATCGCGGCAGCCGCCACCCAGCCCGACAAGCACCGGATCGACAGCGTCCGCCGCCTCCATGAACGCGGCCTTGTGGGCGAGGAGACGCTGCCGGGCGCCCTCGGGATCACCCAACCCGACCACCTGGATCTGGGCGCGCATCAAGGGCGCGGTGCCATGCGCGGTGAATCCGCCATTCTCGCGCGCGATACGCGCCATATAGGACGCGGCCGCCACCACCGAGGGCTCTTCGACCGCCATCGGGATCAGATAGTCGCGGCCGTTCACAGTGAAATTCGTGGCCACGCCCAGCGGCAGTTCGAATTTGCCGATGACGTTCTCGATCATCCCGTTGGCCAGCGAGAGGGGCAGGGCGCCGTTACCCGCCAGCGCGCTGATCGCCTCGGGCTCGAGGCCCGCCGCCTCGGCAACGCGCACCAGCCGTTGTGCGGGGTCGAGATCTCGCATCTTTTCAATGCGCGAGTTCAAACCATCGATGTGACCCGTCTTGCCTGTCATCTGATCCTCCAGTTATTCGCCAGACCTATCTGCGAAAACCGGGCAAAATAAGTTACAGTTGCCAGCAGTTCTTGAAAACTGTACCCGTTCAAAGAAGGGATCAGTGGCAGGCGCGCCGAGATGAAGAAGATCGATCGAGTGATCGAAAGCATCCAAAGCAGGATAACCGAGGGCCGCCTGAAACCCGGGCAGAAGCTGCCGTCGATCCGCCAGGCGGTTGACGAGTTCGGGGTCTCGAAAAACACGGTGATCGAGGCTTATGAGCGCCTCTCGGCACGTGGCCTGATACGGTCGGTGCATGGCGCTGGCTTTTTTGTCTGCGCCAGCACGCCCGCCCCATTGAGCAAGGCCACGCAACCCGCGCATATCGTCGAAGCCGTGGACCGGCTGACGCTTCTGACGGCGCAGCTTGACCAAGAGAAGCTGCCCGTTCGCGTCGGCGATGGGCGCCCGCCGCAATCCTGGATGAATGACGCTCTGCCGCTGCGGATGAAGGGGAATATCTTCAAGAATTTCGTCGGCGATCCGTCGGGTTATGGCGGGGTGAGCGGCCATTTGCAGCTGCGCGAGTTGATCGCGGCGCGCAGCAATCGGGCGGATATGAGCGTGCACCCGGACCAGATCGTCACGACCTTTGGGGCCAATCACGCGCTGGACCTGATCATCCGCCGCTATCTGGAACCCGGCGATGTCGTGCTGGTCGACGACCCGGGATATTACCCGCTGCTTGGCAAGTTCAAGCTTGCCAAGATCCGGGCAATCGGCGTTCCCCGCACGCCAACCGGACCCGATCTTGACGTGATGGAGACGCTGGCCGCGGCGCATGGGCCAAAGATGTTCTTTACCCAGTCGACCTGTCAGAATCCGACCGGAAGCTCGATGTCCCTTCCCGTCGCGCATGGGGTGCTGCAAGTGGCCCAGCGGTTTGGGCTGATGGTCATTGATAACGACCCGTTCACCGATCTGCCGGGCAATGCCGGTGTCCCGCTTTCAGCCCTTGATGCGTTCAACTCGGTCATCGCGATTTCAAGCTTTTCCAAACTTCTGTCGGCCAGCTTCCGCGTCGGTTATGTCATTGCCCGGCCCGAGGTGGCGCGCGAGCTGACCGAACTCAAGCTGCTGACGGTCGTCAATTCCTCGCGATTTTCCGAGATGGTGATCGCCGAACTGATCAAGAGCCAGCGCTATGGCCGCCATCTGAACAAGCTGGTGAACCGCCTTGAAGAGGCGCGGCGGGACTATCACCGAAAGGTGCGCAAACTGGGTCTGGATGTCTTCTGCGCGCAGGAGACGGGGTATTACAGCTTTCTGCAACTGCCACATACCGTCGACGAGGGCCAACTTGTGCGCAAGGCGAGTGCTGCCGGTATCATGCTGGCCCCCGGACGGCTTTTTGCGGTGGACGAGAACCCGGCGCGCCCGGCGCTGCGTATCAATGTGACCCGCGCCGACGATCCCCGTTTCTATCGTTTTTTGAAGCGACAGGTGATCGACGGGCAGGTTTGAGCGCGCATTGATAGGACCGATCGAACCGCACCCTCGCCCCCGAGGGATCGGAGACCTAGCTGTGATCGGCGATTATCTCACGCACATGGTCGCTCCAGCCATCGACAAAGTCCTGCGCCAGCAAGGACAATGGGCGCTGTTTCGGGGTCACGATCGAATAACCAAAGCGGACCGAAGGTAGGAAACGGGCAAACCAGATTCCGACCTCGCCACCATTCATGCGCTTGTATGTTTCCGCGCTCAGCGGGTCGAGCACGGTACAGATCTGCCCGGCTTCGACAAAACGCAGAAGGGGGATAAAGTACTGCGCCTCGACCCTGGGATTGAATACCGCCCCCGCCTGTTCGAATGCGGCGCGCGTATCCCGGTTTGTCGAATGAGTGCCAGCAAGAACGCCCATTCTTTCGCCGCTCAGCTGCCGCGCGTCGATCACCGCGCGCCCGGCAAGCGGATGCTGGGCGGGCAACGCGCAGAGACAGTCGCTCATGATCGTTTTGGTGTGATAGAGGCTGCTGTTCAGATCCTCGGCGGACATGTCACAGAAACCAAGGTCACAAAATCCGACGTCAAAGGCCTGGGCGGCGATCAGGTTCAGGATTTGCGGAGAACTGCGCGTCGACAGCGAAATCTTCAGATCATCCGCCTTCGACCCGAACCGGCTGACAAAATCGGGCAGCAGATAGACCGACGGGCCGGGCATCCCGACAACGCTCAACGAGCCTCTGGTGCGATTGCGCATGCCAACAAGGTTCATTTCCGTGGTGTTCACGCGCGCAAGGATTTCCGCCGCTTCGGAGAGCAGGTAATGCGCTTCGGGCACCGGCACCAGGCGCCGTCCTTCCCTCTCGAAAAGTGCGATCCCTAGATTGACCTCCAGCGCCTTGAGCGACGCGCTGACCGCGGGTTGGGTACGGCCAAGATTGCGCGCGGCCGCGCTGACCGAGCCGGTTTCCATGACTTCGCGAAAGACGTCGAGCTGTTGCAGGTTCATACCGCGAGTATATCAGCAAAATCTATTAAAACCATAAAATTACCAATTGGATTTTATGACTGTGATTTCGCATTGATGGGCGCAAGCGCGCTCTGGCTCTGCAGAGGCTGCTGACACGACTTGATAACAGGGAGAAACAAATGGGACTTCAGAAGTATTTCATCGGGGCGGCCCTTGCCACGCTGGTTTCCGCGGGCTCTGTCGCGGCGCAGGATCCGACCTTTTTCCGCATCGGGACCGGAAGCGCCGGCGGCACCTATTTCCCGATCGGCGGCACCATCGCCAACGGCATCTCGGCCCCGCCGGGCTCGCGCCCCTGCGAGGAGGGCGGTCAGTGCGGCGTGCCGGGTCTGATCGCCATCGCGCAATCAACCACAGCCTCGGTCTACAACAACACCGCCGTTCAGAACGGCGAGCTTGAGGCCGGGCTGGCCGCGGCCGATGTGACCCGCGACATGTATCTTGGCGAGGGCAAGTTCGAGGGCAAGATCCACGAAAAGCTGCGCGTCATCGCAAATCTTTACCCCGAGGACCTGCATCTGGTTCTGCCAAAAGGCGTCACAATCAACAATCTTGGCGATCTCAAGGGCAAGCGCGTCGGCATCGGCCAGGCTGGCTCGGGCACCCAGGTCGCGGTGCTGCAGATGCTCGAGAACTGGGGCGTGACCCGCGACAATATCGAAGAGGCCGAGCTGAATCTGGCACAATCCTCTGAGCGGCTCGCCGACGGTCAGCTTGACGCCTATTTCTATGCCGCAGGCTGGCCGGTTGCCGCCGTGGTTCAGCTTGCCTCGACCAAGGGGCTTGAGCTTCATTCCTTTACCGAAGAGGACATGAAAGTCATCAACGACATCATCCCCGCCTATATCCCGTCGAAGATCCCGGCCGGTGTCTACGAAGGGCTGGATTATGTCGTTAACACGCCCGCTGTCAGCGCGCTGCTGGTCGTCTCCTCGGACCTGAGCGAGGAGCTGGTCTATGGCATCACCAAGGCGATGTGGAACGACAACACCCGTAACCTGCTCGACAACGGCCATGCCAAGGGCAAGCTGATCACACTGGAAACGGCGCTTGGCGGCATGGACAATCTTGGCGTGCCCCTGCACCCGGGTGCCGAGCGTTTCTACCGTGAGGCCGGGTTGCTGAAATAAGCGCCAGCAGTTTCGCTCCCGGTTTGGGCGGCGGCCTCTCACACCGCCGCCCCAATTTATTGATAGCGTGCCAGGGAAACCGCCATGACTGACGCCACCTCTCAGAAGACCGACACCCTTACAGCCGAGGAACTGGCCGCGATCGAGGAAAAATACGACGAGAGCGCCGCAACCCGGCCGGTTTCGCCGGGCTTTGCCCGCTTTCTGAAAGTGGTCGCGCTAAGCTTTGCCACTTATCACTATCTGACTGCCGGTTTCGCCCTACCCACAGACCACTGGCATATGGGCTGGCACCTGTCGGGCCTTTTCATCCTGACCTATGCGCTGTTTCCCGCGATCCGGACACGTGGAACCTATGACCTCAAGACCGGCCTGATGCATTACGGCGGCGTTCCCTATCTGGACATCCTTCTGATGGGGCTTGGCGTGGCCTCTGCGCTTTATCTCGGTTTTGCCTGGCGTGGCGTGCCCTGGCTGGGGATCGAGGAGCAGACATTCCGCATGGGTAATCCGAATGGCTATGACATGCTTTTCGGCAGTATCCTGATCGTTCTCGTGCTTGACATCGCCCGCAGGACGCTGGGCTGGGTGCTGCCCGCGATCATCTGCGTCTTCATGGCCTATGCGCTTTTCGGTCCGGTCTTTCCCGGCATCCTGCAACATCCCGGCGTCAAGATCCGCACCTTTGTTTCGTCGATGTACTTCCCGCAAGAGGGCATCTTTGGCGTCACCCTCTGGGTTGTCTCGACCATCGTCTTCCATTTCGTGCTGTTCGGGGTGATCGCACAGCGGACCGGGCTGGGTCAGCTTTTCATCGACAACGCAACCATCCTGGCTGGGCGTTATACCGGCGGACCGGCCAAGGTCTCGGTGGTGTCGTCGGCCTTCTTCGGCACCATCTCGGGCTCGTCCGTGGCCAACACCGTCTCGACCGGCGCGCTGACCATCCCCAACATGAAGCGGCTGGGCTATCCGGGCCATTTCGCCGGCGGGGTCGAGGCCGCAGCCAGTGCCGGAGGCCAGATCACGCCGCCGATCATGGGGGCCGCGGCCTTCATCATGGCCGAGTTCCTGGAGGTGCCCTATACCACCATCGTCATCGCGGCGATCTTTCCGGCCTTGCTGCATTACGTCGGCGTCTTCAGCGTCGTCCACCTGATGGCCCGCCGGCTGAACCTTCAGGGCCTGTCCAAAGAGATGCTGCCCCGCCTTGGCGCAGTCTGGCGCGAAGGCTGGGCCAATATGGTGCCTCTTGTCGGGCTTCTGGTGGTGCTCTTTTCCGGCTACACGCCCTATATGTCGGCCTTCTGCGGCATTTCGCTGGCAATTGTCACAGGCATGGCGCGCAGATCGGCGCCGGTCACGCTGGCCTATCCGGCCGCTTTCATCGCCTTTGTTGTCTGGAAATGCACGGGCGGTGGCTTTGACCTGCCGATGTCGGCCCTTCTGGTCGCGCTGACGCTGTTGGGAAGCCTGAACCCCCAAGAGCGGATCCGCCTGCCACAAATGGCCGAGACCTTTGAAACCGGCGTCAAATACGCGCTGGCAGTCGGCGCTGCTGCCGCCGCCGTGGGTATCGTCGTCGGCGTCATCAACACCACCGGCGTCGGCTTTCGCGTTGGTTTCATGGTCACGCAAAGCGCAGGAGAACTGGGCGCCAGCCTGCATTCCCTGCTCAGCTTTGGCAGGTTCGAGCTGTTCTCGGTCACCGATATCACCTTGTTCATCAGCCTGATCTTCATCGCGGTCGCCTGTATCCTGATGGGGGCGGGCATACCGACCACGGCGCTTTACATCATGCTCGTCTCGGTCGCGCAGCCCGCGCTGGCTCAGCTTGGTGTGCCGCCGATCGCCAGCCATATGTTCGTGCTTTATTACGGCGTCGTGGCCGAGATCACACCACCTGTCTGCACCTCGGCCTATGCCGCGGCCGCCATCGCCAATTCGAATCCGTTCCGCACCGGCATATCTGCCTTCACGCTGGGGCTGGGCAAGATCGTGGCACCGATGGCCTTCGTTTATGCGCCCGTCCTTCTGATCGTTTCGCAGACCGGGTTCGACCTCTGGACCTTCAGCTATACCGCGACCAGTTGTATCCTGGGCGTGATCTGCCTGTCTGTGGCCGTTGTGGGGTACTGGCTGGCGCCAATGGGTGCGCTATTTCGTGTTCTTCTTGCGATGGCCGGGCTGGTCTTTATCGCGCCCTCACTGCAGGCTGACCTGATCGCCGCCCTGATCGCCGCACCAGCGGTCCTGAGCCAGATCGTCCTGCGCCGGCGCACCACCGAGGCGGGATGAGGCGATGTCAGAGGAAATCACCGTTCTGGGCGCTGGTATCGTCGGAATCTGCACGGCCCTGTCCCTGATCGAGCGCGGCTTGAAGGTCACCCTGATTGACCGCGACGCACCTGGACAGGCCACCTCGTTTGGCAATGCAGGCGTCATTTCGCCCTGGTCGGTCATTCCGCAATCCATGCCCGGCATGTGGAAGAAAGTCCCCGGCATGATGCTGGACCCGGTCGGCCCGCTTGCGGTCAGCCCCACCTATCTGCCGCGTCTGGCACCTTGGGGGATGCGGTTTCTGGCGGAGGGCCGCGAAGCCCGCGTGCGCGCGGTTTCAGCAGCGATGGAGTTCCTGAACCGGGATTGCATCGACCTCTACCGGCGCCATCTGAAAGGCACCGGGCACGAGGGGCTGATCCGCGACAGCTATTACGTTCACGCCTATCGCGATGCCAGCGCCGCACGCCTGGATACGCTGGATACGGAATTGCGCCGCCGCGCCGGTGCCGAGGTCGAACGGATCGACGCCGCCGATCTGCGCGCATTGGAGCCGGCCTTGTCACCGGATTTCACCGCGGCGGTCCTTATCAAGGGACAGGCCCGTGCGCTGTCGCCCGGCCAGCTGGGCGCGGTCCTGGCCGACAAGTTCCAGCAGCTTGGGGGCAGGTTGCGCCAGACGTCGGTGCAATCGCTGCACCGGCAGGACGATGGCGGCTGGCTTTGCCGCACGGATCAGGGGGACCTCAAGGCGGCTAAGATCGTTCTGGCCATGGGGGTTTGGTCGGCACGGCTTCTGTCGCCGCTTGGAGTCCATATTCCGCTTGAAGCCGAGCGCGGGTATCACGTCACCTTCACCAAGCCGGGGATAACACTCAATCACTCGGTCATGGATGCCGAGATGAAATTTGTCGCTTCCTCGATGACCGACGGGCTGCGGGTCGCGGGCACGGCAGAGTTCGCAGGTCTTGACGCCGCGCTCAACAAACGGCGGCTTGACGGTTTGGTCAGACTGGCATGTCGCCTGTCGCCGGATCTGACTGCCGAGCCCCACGCCACCTGGTCCGGCCAGCGCCCCAGCCTGCCCGACAGCCTGCCCTGTATTGGCGAGGTCGAAGGCCTGCCGGGCCTTGTCGCTGCCTTTGGCCACAGTCATTATGGGCTTATGATGGCGCCAAAGACCGGCGAGCTGGTTGCCGATATCGTGACGGGACGGATGGCGAACACCGATCTCTCACCTTACAAGGCAACGCGGTTCAAACGGTTCTGGCCAGTGAGCAATACCTGAAGCGCGACTCTTTTTGACAAAGAGGGTAGCGCGCTCTGCTGCACATCTAGAAGCTCATAATGATGATTATGTTAATACATCAACCAATGCGCAGGCTCTACTTTGTGAGCATTGAGAAATCCGAGCGTTGAGTTCTATCGGTTGGCCAACAGCCAATCAGCCGATCAGTCTCGCGTCCGTATCTTCATGAGTTTCCCCGGCAGCCATTCGCGCGAAGGCTGATCGCCATCCTTCGGCCAAAACCACAAGTTCAGCCAATGCCGCTGCATCTTTCGATGTGATGCGGCGAGTCAGGCGCGCCCGCGTGACCGTTTCAACGGTCCATTCCGGGTGATGGCGCTCAATAAGGCTAATCTGATCACCCGGGGATACCTGCCCTGGTTCCAGGACCCGGTAATACCAGCCGGTTCGGCCAGTTTTCTGGAACAGATAGGCCATCTTGGCGTTACCGGTATGCTCGCTGACCTTCCAACAGGGTTGACGACCCTGACTGACCTCGACAATTGCAGTCCCCAGACGCAGCCTGTCACCGATGCAGATATTGGTCTCGGTGATGCCGACAGACACAATGTTTTCCCCGAACGCCGCGGGCACGGCCTCGGCCGGGATCTGGCCTTCGGCAATCCAGCTCGGGTAATGGTCAGACGGATAGTGATGGATGGCCTTGTCGTGACCGCCGTGATGGTCAAGATCAGCCTGCGCATCCCCGATAAATCCGAATTCATTGATTTCCCGGCATCCCCCGACAGCTGTCTTTCCGATGGCCGATGGCGGGCGTCCGGGCCATCTTTCGGCGACACTGCCCAGGAAAATACCATCAATTCGAGCGTTCAATGTTGGTTCGGTCATAAGGGGTCCTGTTCGTGACAAATCTGTTCGGTTTCCGGCGGCGCCAGTTTTTCTGAAAGCAGGTTGCAATAGCCACCGCCATTGCTGCTGGTGAAATGCCTGCACTCCTTGCACAAGCCGAAGGGTTGCCCCTTGTTCTGTTCCAGCAAACTGTTCAGCGTCGATTGCAGCGTAGAAAGCAACGCGTTCTGTTCAGAGCTGTCCAGACTTTCCAGACCGGAAATCAGCAAACGGGGGCGGGCGAGCAGCGCCCTACCCTTTTGCGTCAGATCGAAACTGATAACCCGCTTGTCCGACTGAGAACGCTTTTCAGTGACGTAGTTCTTTTGCAACAACGCCTTGAACGTCTGGGAAATCGTGCCGCGCGTCGTACCCAGAAACGCGGCCACATGTGAAGGGCTGCGCGAAAACTTGTTTGCGCGTGACAGGTATTCCAGAACCGCCCTTTGCGCCGGGTTTAGATCTTCGGCCCAGCTTTCAGACACATCCAGGCGGGCGAGTCGCATGATCAGCTCTCGAATATGGTATTCCTTGCTCATCAGCAAATGGTAGCGACCCGAAATAAAACTTGCAATAGTTTAGACTCGCTACTAAATATTCTCCACCACACAGAAAGGAACTTCGAATGAAAACCACATCAGGATTCGCTCTCGCTGCTTTGGTTCTATCAGCGGCGTCAGCAACAGCTGGCGGTGATCACGCCAACCATGCAATCAAACAGGAAGGCGCCATCAAATCCGCTGTCGATGGTGGGAAAGTCGCTGCCTTTGACATCCTGGCTGCCCACGCTCATCGAACTGGGAATGTGGTCACCTTCCACATGACCACAAACGGTAAAGCCGGTGAAAATGTGCCCGCCGCGACCGGTGCGGTTGGAGGATCGGATGTCTGGACCTATGTCTGGCCAACATCGCTTGAACCTTCTGCCGTCGGCTTTGAGGAAGGTACCGGAATTCTGGCCATGGCCGCCACAAGCCATCCGGATTTCGATGATACCCCACTTTATGACGAAAACCTTGACGGTGACCCGGCGAATGACGGTGTCATCTGGCACAGCCACTGGGTGGTTCTGACCCCGACCGAAGAATGCGGTACAGGCGCGCTGGCGGTGCGCGATATCCCCGAAGGCGCAACCCCGAAACTTCCCGCGACATGGCCGGGCTTTCCGATCTTCCTGGACAGCCCGGGATTCTCGCCGGTCTTCGACGGCCCGGAGATTACCGTCAAAGCCGCATTCAACAGCGACATAGAGCTGGGCGGCGTCAGCTATGATGGCGTAACATCGGCCCTGAAGGTCAACGCCAATGTCCATTCGCCACTGCTGTGCGTCGTGGACGTCTTTGACGTTGCCTCGGGCAATCTGAGCCTTCCGGGCAAAATCGAGTAAACTGAAGGTGCGGCGGAAACGCCGCGCTTCAACCTACCTGGAAAGGAAAGCGAAAAATGTCCGAAACATGGTTGCCGACATTGGTAACGGCCACGCCTCAGGAAGGGTTCGATCTGGCGGTCAAACTCTCGCGCATCGCCGTAAAGAAAACACAGCCTGACGCACAGGTTCGGGACACACTGCGTGCGGTCTACGAAAAGGATGCCAACGCACTCATCGCGGTTTCAGCGGTCGTGGCAACCCATTTCCAGACGATTGCCGCAGCCAATGATTACTGGAAGGACTGACCATGAAGGCTCCGGAACTGCAGATACAGCAGTGGTTCAACTCCGCCACTGACCTGACGTTGGCGGACCTGCGCGGCAAGGTCATCGTTATCGAAGCGTTTCAGATGCTTTGCCCGGGCTGCGTCATGCACGGCATACCGCTGGCACAGAAGGTCCGCGCCGCATTCCCCGAAGACAAGGTTGCGGTTCTGGGCCTGCACACGGTCTTTGAGCATCACGAAGCGATGACACCGATCTCACTGAAGGCGTTTCTGCATGAATACCGCATCAAGTTTCCCGTAGGCGTCGATCAGCCGGGCGATGGCGCCATGCCCAGAACCATGGCCGCCTATCAGATGCGCGGCACCCCCAGCCTGCTTCTGATCGACAAGGCCGGGGACCTGCGGGCGCATCATTTCGGCGATGTCTCAGAACTTCTGCTGGGCGCCGAAATTGCCACGCTTTTGGGCGAGGCCGCCCCGAGCGTTCAGAAACAGGCCGGAACCCCGCAGGGCGATGCAAACTGCGACAATGACGGCTGCACCGTCTAGATCGGCGGGCCTGGCCCTCGCCCGTCATTCATCGTCATCTTCTGCAAGACCGAACGGACCAAGGGAAAATGCACATGAGCTGGAAGGGTATCGTCATCGGGCTGCACATCGCGCCACGGTCGTTTCTGCCGATGAAAACCGTGCCTCAGCTGGAGCTGGTTGCAAACGTCGGGATCACGGGTGACCGGTATGCTTCCGAGGACGGGTATTACTCGGACCGCCCCGAGGAAGGCCGCCAAATCACGCTTTTCGAGGCCGAAACCCTCGAGGCACTCAAACGCGATTGCGGGATCGACCTGGCCGCGGACGAGCACCGGCGCAATGTGACCACCCGCCATGTGCCTCTGAACCATCTGGTCGGGCAGCGGATCAGGATCGGTGACTGCCTGCTCGAAGCAACCCGCCTGTCGACGCCCTGCCGACATATCGAACAGATCACCGGCAAGGATATTTTCGAGCCCCTGTTGCACCGGTCCGGCCTGCATGCCCGTATCCTTGAGGGCGGCATCATCCGCGCCGGCGATACGATCTGCCCGGCGTAAGGAGAACGCGACATGGTCAAGCCTATTCACCGGGTCACAACCGTTATCAAAGAGACCCGCGACATCGCGCCTGGGGTGCGGCTGCTGCGTCTTTCGGACCCGGATGGTTGGGATTTGCCGCCGTTTTCACCGGGTGCACATATCCACATTCACCTTCCCGATGGGCTTGTCAGACCCTATTCCCTCTGCGGTGACGCGGCGGACCGGTCGAGTTACTTCATCGCCGTTCAGAAAGAACCCGACGGTCGCGGCGGATCGCGGCAGGTCCATGCCCTTCAACAGGGTGAGCGCATACTGGTCTCCCTGCCCAAGAACCTTCTGCCATTGACCAACGCGCCCCATGTGATCCTGATTGCGGGCGGCATCGGGATCACCCCTTTCATGCCGATGATCCACGAGATGTCCCGGCAAGGCCGCACCTTTGAGCTGCATTATGCCAGCCGCCAAAGCGATGCCGCCTTCCTGCCCGAACTTGAAGCGCTTTGCGCAGGGCGCATGACCCGCTATGACGCCGAGCGGGGGCAACGGCTCAGGCTGGACGATGTGATTTCCGCCATCGACGCCACCGGGCATCTCTACTGTTGCGGTCCGGAACGGATGATCGGAGAGCTTCTGGCCAAGACCGGCCATATGCGCGACCGGGTGCATGTCGAATATTTCGGGGTCTCGGCCGATGTCGGCCAGCAAGCCTATGAAATCCGCCTCGCCCGGTCTTCTCGAACCGTTCCAGTGAAGCAGGGCCAAACAATGCTCGAAGCCTTGCGGGCCGCTGATGTCGACGTTTCCGCGTCTTGCGAGGGCGGGATCTGCCTGGAATGCAAGACCCGCTACCTGGAGGGAACCCCGGTGCATCGTGACATCACCATGCCCAAATCCGAGCGCGACACCCACCTGACCCCCTGTGTTTCAGGCTGCGCGGGTGCGTCGATCACCCTGGACCTGTAGACTTGTGACGAAAGCGACACCCATGACGGACCCCGCCCAACCCATCCTGTTTTTGCTGAGGCCCGACTTTCTGGATCCGGCGACCGGCGATGGCGCTTTCTTTTGCCCGCATTGCCTTCGCCTCGAGGGGTTGCTTTCGATCTATCCGGTGCTGCGCCATTCCCTGCAAATCTGCTATGTCGATTTCCCGAAACCACGCGGTGCGCTGGCACAGCTGGCCGGGGCGGAAAGCCAATCCTGTCCGCAGCTGGTTCTCCCGGCGGGCGATGATGAGCTTTCAGGCCGATGGTCGGTGGCTGGCGCGGCGGATGCCCGGCGCATTGAGAACACGGCGGACATCGAAGACTATCTTATCCTTCGCTACGGGCTTTCAGACCGCCACCCCTGACGGCACCTAAATCCGGCAGCGTCCCGACCCCGGCAAGCGCCCTGCCACTGCCGAAGGTTAGATGCCGTGCAAGCTCTGGTTCATCCATTTGAGACCCGAGAAATTCTGCGAATTTTTCCAGGTATCTGGCCCGCGGATCGCTGTTGCGCCATGGTCTGATCGCGCAGGCAATGTTCTTCCGACAGCAGGACAAGTTCGGCACCGCGCACGTCCGCCCAGGCCACGGGCTGGCCCGGCGTCCTGCCGTGATCGGCGGGACAGGCCAGCGCAAACGGTTCAAAGAACAGCCCGGCCGTTTCCAGATGCTGATGTTTCGGTTCCGTCGCGATCAGGATGGCATCCAGTTCCCGGTCCGCCAGCATCTGCTCAAGAACCGTCGTGGGTTCCTCGGAAAGGCGCAGCCGGATTTGCGGATATCGGGATTTGATTGACCCCAGCACCAGAGGCAGCAGATAGGGGCCAAGCGTGGAGATCACGCCAACACGCAACTCGCCCTCCAGATTGTCACTCAGACCCACAGACATATCCAGAAGTTCCCGTGCCCCGGCGAGGACCACCTCGGCCTTGCGCAGGAACTGCGCACCACTTGGCGTCAACGACACGTGCTTTCCCTGGCGTTCGAAAATGGCAAAGCCAAGACGCGCTTCCAGCTTCAGAACCTGCTGGCTGATCGCCGGCTGCGAAACGCCGCAACCCACTGCGGCGGCGCCAAAGTGACCTTCTTGCGCAATGCTTTGAATATATTCAAGATCCCGGAGTGACAAACCACTCATCGAGGTTTTCCCGGTCATGTATCACCTGTGATTATCAACCGCATAATTTGTATGACTTGGACGATTTCGACCGGTTCTGGTTTGCTGCATTTCGACGCCAAATCAGGAGATCGAAATGACAAGCAAACCTAAACTGACCACCGCATTCGGCGCGCCGGTCCCCGACAACCAGAACACGCTGACGGCGGGCCCGCGCTGCTGCAGGATGTCTGGTTCCTTGAAAAAATGGCGCATTTCGACCGCGAAGTGATCCCCGAACGGCGCATGCACGCCAAGGGCTCGGCCGCCTATGGCGCCTTCACCGTCACCCGGGACATTACCCGTTACACGCGTGCCAAACTGTTTTCTGACATTGGCAAGAAGACCGATCTGTTCCTGCGGTTTTCCACCGTCGCGGGTGAACGCGGTGCCGCGGATGCCGAGCGGGACATTCGCGGCTTTGCCGTCAAATTCTACACCGAAGAGGGCAACTGGGATCTGGTCGGAAACAACACGCCGGTCTTCTTTCTACGCGATCCGCTGAAGTTCCCCGACCTCAACCATGCGGTCAAACGTGATCCGCGTACCAACATGCGCAGCGCCGACAACAATTGGGATTTCTGGACCAATCTGCCCGAGGCCCTGCACCAAGTCACCATCGTAATGTCCGATCGCGGTCTGCCTGCCACCTACCGGCACATGGACGGATTCGGCAGCCATACGTTCAGCTTCATCAATGCCAGCGATGAACGGTTCTGGGTCAAATTCCATTTCAAGACCCAGCAGGGCATAAGGAACCTGACCGATGAAGAGGCCGGGCAAATCGTTGCCGGGGATCGCGAAAGCCACCAGCGTGATCTTTGCGACAGTATCGAGAACGGCGATCACTGGAACCATCGCGAGGACGAGGATTACTTCTCGCAATCCGGTAACCTGTTCCGCCTGATGACCCCCGAGCAGCAACAGGTGCTGTTCGAAAATACCACCCGTCCGATTGGCCCGGCATGACTTGAGATCAAACACCGGCATATCCGCATCTGCACCAAGGCAGACCCGGCCTATGGCGCAGGTGTCGCGCAGGCACTTGGGCTCGATATCGGAACCATCGCGGCAGAATGATAAAAGCCTCCCCTGCAGGCGCGTTTCAAACCCTGCGCGCCTGCCGGCCGAACCGATCTGACCGGGATCGGTTCGGCCTTTTTTTTGGCAAGAGTGAACAGAATGGGGCCGAACCATGCATCAGGGGGCGCGGATACACCCCCCTGACATTGTGCTGTTCGGAACCGGCTCACTGAAGCGTTTTGAGATAGGCCAGAAGATCAGCAAGCTGCTCTTCTTTCTTGACCCCTGGAAAGGTCATCTTTGTTCCGGGCAGATACTTCTTGGGGGCGGCAAGGAAGCCTGCCAGATGTTCCTCGTCCCAAGTATATCCGGCCTCGGCCATGGGTTGGGAATACTTGAAACCCTCAACCGCACCGGCAGGCCGCTCCCAGACACCAAACATCGAGGGTCCGACCTTGTTCTTACCCTCCTCGATCGCATGGCAGGCAGCACATTTCTTGAATACCTTCTTTCCTTCCTCAGGATCGCCGTCAGCCTGCGCGCTGCAGGCCAGACCAGCGATCACGAGGCCGCTCAGCATGAATGTTTTCATTTCGTGTTTCCTTTCTTTCAGGGGGGCCAACTAAGAATGATACGCAAACCGGCTCACCCGGCGTTCATTCGGGCTTGCCATGGGCGCTCTTCTCGATCCCGGTGTCACTGAAACTTGGCCTGGACGCAGCGCCCCAATAGCCGAAACCCATGATCACGGCGCCGGCAAAGGTATTGCCAAGAGTAACCCAGGTTAGATTCCAGATTGCCCCGGCAATGGAAATTCCATCAGGATGGTTCGACAGAAGCGCCACTGAAAATACGGTCATGTTGGCGACGCTGTGTTCGAACCCAGCAGCGATGAAAGCGTAGAGACACCAGAAGATCAGCACGCATTTGGTGACATCGTCGCGCGCGCGCGCCGAGGTCCAGAGCGCCAGGCACACAAGCCAGTTGCACAGGATGGCCTTGGCAAAAAGCTCCGGCGCGGTGCCATGCATCTTCTTCGCGGCAACCTTATACAGCAAAGCCTCGTCCCCCGCGGCCAGGATCAGACCACCGCCGCCGATCACGAAGATCGCCGCCAGCAGGATCGCACCGGCCAGATTGCCAGCCCAGCTGGCACACCAGCATCGTGCAAGATCACGGATGCTGGCTCTGCCCGTCAGAACACCATGCATCATGTACATGGTGTGCCCGGTAAAAAGCTCGGCCCCGGCAAACACCACCAGGGTCAGGGCAATCCCGAAACTTGCCCCCATCACGATCGGCCGGATCGAGGCATCCACCCCCTGCCCGACCGAAAAGATCAGAAGGATGCCGGCGCCCACATAGGCGCCCGCCTTCAGCGTCAGGATCACGAACCCCAACGGATCGGCATTCAGATGTTCGGCTTTCGCCCTGGCAATCCGGGCAAAACCCAACACGGTATCAGCGTAACTCATGATTTGAGGTCCTTTGCGCCCGGAAATGACCACGGCGGTGATGCGTCCTGCTCTGCCTGTCCGAACAGCACGGGACAGACCCAGAGACAGGTCAGGCCGGCAGCAGCAATCAGAAACCCGACGCCCAGATCCTGCTGGTCAGAGACAAGGTAGGAATTGCAGATCCGGATCGGCGCGTGAATGTAGAGAAACCCAAGCACCCCCAGCATGGACAGCGCATTAGCCTGCAAGAACCCGCGCAGCACAGGCCCGAGCCAGGGCCAGGACAGGCGCAAGGGAACGCCAAGCAACAAGGGCAGGCTGACAAGTTTTGCAACTTCGCCCGCCCTGGTCAGGGCCCAGTCGACACTGCGCGGCAGCATCCAGAACAGAAAGACGCTGAGTGCCAGGATGAACAGGGGCAAGGCCCAGTCACGCCGCGCCTTCAGGTTCCAGGCCAGTAAAGCACCCGCCAGCACCAGAAGCGGCATCTGGATCAGGACATGCTGGATCGGGCTTTCGGCCGCGCCCCATCGCAGGGCCAGCGCCGTAAAGAAAGCCGGTGCTGCGAGGACACACCGCGTCATGATGGCTCTCCAGCAACGCGATCGACCACGGCGGCGACCGCATCGGTGTCGAACACCGCCGAAAACCTGCCTTCACCGTCGATCACATGGATTGCGGCATTATGCTGAAACCCGCCCCATTCGTCCGGTATGACCGTGACCCCAAAGAGGGTCAGCAGGGCCTCCAGATCGTCCAGAGCAGGGCGCGCGACGGTCCAGATATTTCCGTCAGCGTCATGGTTCTCGCCATAGATGCGCATTTGCTCAGGCGTGTCGCGAAGCGGGTCGAAACTGACCGAAATCAGGCGCACATCCGCGCCCTGTGCGCGAAGCTTGTCGCGGATGGCGGCGAAATCACCCGCCGCGATCTGACAGATGTCACCGCAGACCGTATAGATGAACTCGACCAGGACCACCTCGCCGTTTTGCGGCGTCAGCGCGATGGTCCGATCATTCATATCTTCCAGACGGACCGCGGGCACCGGACGCGGCGACCGCGCCACGTCCAGCCGGCGCGCAGCCTCTGACGTAAAGGCCTGCGCGCCATCTGTCGCGTACCACAGGAACCCGCCACCGATAACGGCGGCGAGAACCGAGGCAAGCGCCGGGCGCAACATCACCCGTCGCTCCGCCCGAGCCGCGCGACAAAGCGCAGCACGAACAGAAGCGTGCCCATCACCACAAGGGCGCCAAAGGCCGTTCCGATGCGATCATGGGTCAGCCAGTCTTCGTAGTGCACGGCCCAGCGGCGCGGGATCGAGTGCAGGGGCCGCACCATTCGGCCCAGAAATCCACCACTACGGGGATGTCCGAATTCTTGACTTCGGCGTCGAAGGTTGCGTCGGTGACGGCTACGGTGGACATGGA
>Ga0157391_129061_pt1 | contig 26650 bp, 25 predicted proteins | sample T8_LowP_AmetaT_FD_136040 | JGI IMG/M metagenome (GOLD analysis project Ga0157391, IMG submission 136040) | Metatranscriptome of Roseovarius nubinhibens ISM and Alexandrium tamarense co-culture from University of Georgia, USA - T8_LowP_A metaT... ...
CCCGAGCGGCGCCAGCGCAGCGCGCAAGCGGCGAGGAAGCCCGAGGTCACAAGCACCACGGTGTTGAGCGCGGCCCCCGTGCGGTAAAGATGGTCCTGCGCCTCGGCAAAGCCTGCCGGATCACTCAGCCGTACCGCCAGCAACGCCACCAGCCCGGCGCCGAACACCAAAAGCTCGGACAGGATCAGAACCCACATCATGAGTTCGCCCGGCAACTCGTCGATCAGCGCGCGCTCGTTCATGCCCCGACCAGTTGCCGATAGATCTGCGGCAGGGCCAATGTCAGCCGGTTGGGGTCGGGGATCACGGCAAAACCACCCTGTCCGAACATTCGGGGAAACCAGCTTTTGCCGGATTTGTCGATGGTGACACCAAATACCGATTGCCCGGCGCGGCGCGCCTCGCGCACTGCCATGGCGGTATCCTCGATGCCGTGGCGACCCTCGTAATGGTCCAGATCGTTGGGCTTGCCGTCGGTGATCACCAACAGCAGCCGCCGCTTGCGCCCCTGGCCGGCCAGATCGGCCGAGGCATGGCGGATCGCCGCGCCAAGCCGGGTGTAGAAGCCGGGTCGCAGCGAGGCGATACGGGCCTCGACCTGGGGGCTCATCATCTCGCCGAAGCCCTTGCAGCGCTGCACATAGACCCGCGCGCGCTTCAGCGAGCTGAAAGCGTGGATGGCGAAATCGTCGCCGCAGGCATCCAGCCCCCAGGCCAGCGCCGCCAGCGCCTCGCGTTCGATATCGATCACCGCGCGGCCCGAGACCGCGCTTTCTGTCGAGCGCGAAACATCGAGCAGGATCGACACCGCCAGATCGCGCGCCACCGGGCGCGACTGCATCCAGATGCGCTCGCTGCCCTCGCCATTGGCGAGCCGGTCCAGATGGCCGCGCACGGCGGCCTCGATATCGAGCTGGTCGCCGTCCAGATGGCCGCGCGTCATCATCCGGCCCGGACGCAGCGCCTCGAACTGGCGCTTGACCGCGCGGATGCGGCGGGCGGTGGCCGGGTCGTGGGTAAAGGCCTCGGCGCCGTCACGGATCTCGGCCTCGGATGTCAGCACATTGACATGATCGGTCAGATAGGCGCCGGTTCGCACATCCCATTCGGGATAGAGCACCCGGCCCGACAGCCGCTCGCGATCCACATCCTCGGGTGCAAGATCCAGATGCAGTTTCAGCCGCGTCGGCGGCGCCTTGGAAATCTGGCCCAGCCCGATCTCGTCCTGATCGTCGGCGGCCTTCTTTGCATTGTCGGGGTCATCGTCATCGACCCGGCGGTTGAGGTTCAGGAACTCGGCCCAGCTCAGGATCGCTTCGAACTTGTGCAGGATGAAACTGTCGTGGCGCGCGGCCATGTCGGATTTGCGGCGCCGGGCGCGGTGGGTCTTTTCGCCCGAGTCCTCGGGCGGCCCCTCGGTATCGCGGCTTTCGGCCTCGTGATGTTCGGACAGGGCCACCGCGCGCAGCTCGGGCCAGAGCGGCACCGGGCGAAACGGCTGATAGCCGTGCGGGGCGGTGAGGGTCTCGTCCATCGCCTGAAACTGCGCGGCCCGCGCCGAGAGCGGTTGCGGGTCGCCCAGCATCAGGCGGATCAACTCTTCGACCGCGGCCTCGGCGGGGGGCAGGTTCGGCAGGTCGCGCTGCTGCAACAGACCCTTACAGAGTTCGGCGTAAAGCGGGCGCAGGCCGGGTGCGTCGGCAAGCGTTGCCGCCACCATCGCCCGTGCCGCTGACAGCGCCCGCAGATCGGCGCGCAGCGGGTCATCCTCTTCGACACGGGTGCCGGCATGGGCGGCGGCGGCGGCCAGCCAGACATAAAGCGCCCCGTTGGCCGCACGCATCGGGAACACTGCCAGCCGGTCCGGCAGGCGCAGTACCTCGCCGTCGAAACTGGCGCGTGGCAGCGCCTCGGCCTCGGTGCCCAGGCGGCGGCGCCAGCTCAGCCGGTGGCGCGAGATCTCGGGCGAGACCGGGCGCAGCTCGACCCCGGCGCTGCCGCCGAGGCCCCGAAAAAGAACGGCCAGCCGCCCCGCGACCTCTGACAGGTCGACCGCGGCTCCTTCGTGCACCAATGGTGCGTCGAGACGGCTGGCAAGGCTATGCCACAGTTTCCCGATTGTCTCCTCGGGTTCCCATGGCTCGAAGTCGATCTGAACCATCGCCGGCCTCACCCAAAGACGGCGGTGGTCAGATCGAGGAGCCCGCGTTTGATATCCTCGTCATCGGTGAGAGGTTCGACCATGGCGGCCAGGATGGCGCGTTCGGTCGGCATGCCCTGCGCGATCAGGGTCGCGGCATAGACCACGAGGCGGGTGGAGACCCCCTCCTCCAGATCCTGCCCCTTGAGCCCGCGCAGCTTGCCCGCCAGCCGGATCAGCGGCTTGCACCGCTCCAGCGGCAGGCCGCTTTCCTGCGACACCACGCGCGCCTCGAGTTCTGGCGCGGGAAAGTCGAATTCCAGCGAGATAAAGCGCTGCCGGGTCGAGGGTTTCAGGGTCTTGAGGATGTTCTGATAACCCGGGTTGTAGGAGGCCACCAGCATGAAGCCGGGCATGGCCTCCAGCTCTTCGCCGGTACGGTCGATCGGCAGGATGCGGCGATCGTCGGTCAGCGGGTGCAGCACAACGGTCACGTCCTTGCGCGCCTCGACCACCTCGTCGAGGTAACAGATCGCCCCCTCGCGCACCGCGCGGGTCAATGGCCCGTCAACCCAGACCGTCTCGCCGCCCTTGAGCAGGTAGCGCCCGATCAGATCGGCGGCAGCCAGATCGTCATGGCAGGCCACGGTATAGAGCGGCCGCCCCAGTTTTGCCGCCATATGGGCCACAAACCGGGTCTTTCCGCAGCCGGTCGGCCCCTTCAGCAGAACCGGCAGGTTGTTGTCATACGCGGCGGTGAAGATATCGCATTCATCGCCCTGTGCGAGGTAGAAGGGGGCGTCTGCCGCCCCCGTTCCCATATGTTTCGATCCGTCCATCTGCATCACTCGGCCGGTGTTTCGGCTGTGCCGCGCTCGATGATCTCGCGCCGCGGCACCCACATGGCGTAGATGAACAGAAGCGCACCGATCACCACCACCAGGCCCGAGCCGAAGCGCATCCAGTAGAAGATCGCCACCTGGTCCTGCACGTCCATGAAATACTCGCCCAGCACCCGTTGCAGGTGGGTCTGGATGGTACCGGCGAAGGTCAGCACAAAGGTCATGAAGACCATGCCGCTGCTCATCAGCCAGAAGGAGGCCATGTTGAGCACCTGGTTATAGGGATCGCGGTTCAACAGGATCGGCATCGCATAGCTGAAGATCGCCAGGTTCAGCGACACATAGGCCCCAAAGAACGCCAGGTGCCCGTGGGCGGCGGTGATCTGGGTGCCGTGGGTGTAATAGTTCACCCCGTGCAGCGTGTGCAGGAAGCCCCAGACCCCGGCGCCAAAGAAGGCAAGCGTGGCGCATCCCAGCGACCACAGCAGCGCGGCCTTGTTGGGATGGTCGCGGCGACCCTTCCAGACCATGACAAAGGCAAAGGCCATCATCGCGAAGAAGGGAATGACCTCGAGCGAGGAGAAGATCGACCCGATCCACTGCCAGTACCCCGGCGTCCCGATCCAGTAATAGTGGTGGCCGGTGCCCAGGATGCCCGAGAACAGCGCGGCGGCGACGATGACATAAAGCCATTTCTCGACCACTTCACGGTCTACGCCGGTCAGTTTCAGCATCAGATAGGCCAGGATCGAGGCCATGATCAGCTCCCACACGCCTTCGACCCAGAGGTGCACGATGTACCACCAGTACTGCTTGTCCAGCGCCAGGTTCGAGGGGTTGTAGAAGCTGAACAGGAACAGCAGTGCCAGACCCCAAAGGCCCAGCAGCAGGATGTTCGTGATCGCGGTCTTCTTGCCCTTCAGCACCGTCATCGAAACGTTGTAGAGGAAGATCAGCGCGGCCACGACGATGCCCGCCTTGACCCATTTGGGCTGTTCGATGAACTCGCGCCCCTCTTTGCCCAAAAGCCAGTGGCCCTCGAACAGGTTGAACACATAGGTCACCACCACGCCCAGCGTGCCCAGAACCAGGATCGCCAGCTGGATATAGGCCAGCTTGGTCGAGTGGATCTCGCGCTCGGCCTCTTCGGGGATCAGGAAATAGGCCGCCCCGAAGAAACCGAGGATCAGCCAGACGATCAGCGAGTTGGTGTGTAGCATCCGCACGATGTTGAACGGCAACAGCTCGCTCAGCGTGTTGGGGGCCACATAGATCCAGCCGGCGAGCAGACCGCCCAGCACCTGGATCGCAAACAGGCCCATCGCTACGGCAAAGTAGACGAGGGCGATTTTCTGGGATTCGTATTTCATGTCTGTGCTCCCTTCTCAGCCGGCGTCGTTGGGGGGCCAGCCCTGGGTGTCGATCGTGTTCGTCCACAGCAGGAAATCGGACAGGTTCCGCATTTCCGTATCGCTGAGGTCGAAGCGCGGCATCTGGCGGCGGCCTTCGATGCCGGTGGGTTGTGCCTCCATCCAGCCCTTGAGCATCTCAAAGGCGGCATCGGGATCGTCCTGCACCCCCCAACGCGTCATCACATTGCCCAGTTCGGGGGCGAAATAGGCGCCCTCGCCAAGGATCGAATGGCAGTTGATGCAGGCGTGTTTCTCCCAGACATGTTTGCCGTCTGCGACACTGGCGGTCAGCGTTTCGGCATTGGTCGAGGTCGACCTGATATACATGTGGGAATGGGCCGACAGGGCCAGGAAGATGAGGATGAAGAAGAGGGACCCGCCATAGAATATGTTGCGGGCCATGCTTTTGGTCATGACTTCGCGCATCGCGCTCTCCTTTGCGCCGCGTTTCTGATGGGGCGACAATGGCGGGCGGGGCGAAAGATGCCTTAACCAAAGTCAAGACTGGCGCCGAATACCGCTCATCGGCCCTTGCGGGCCTCTTCGCGATGCTCGGCGAGGACGCCCGCAAGGGCGGAAGAGCCGCCCGGATTTGCGCTGGACAGCGAGGTAGGCGCAGGTCACTCTCGGGGTAAAATGGGGCCGGTCATCATGCGCGCTCACAGCCTGACACCCATCTGCATCTTCGATTTCGAGGACGGTCGCGCCATCCCCGTCGCCGAAGACTGGCCCGCCGCCGCGCCCGCCTCGGGCGCCGGGTTTCGATGGTTGCATCTCGATCTTTCCGACCCCGCCAGCGCCGATTGGTTGCACGCGCATATCCCGCCGGTCGCCGCCAGCGCCCTGGCCCAGGCCGAGACCCGCCCCCGCTGCGATCCGTTGGCCGATGGCATCCTGCTCAACCTGCGCGGCGTCAACCTGAACCCCGGCTCGGCGCGCGAGGACATGGTCTCGCTGCGGCTCTGGGTGACGCCCGCGCTAGTCGTCACCGCGCGCATCCGCCGTATTCGGGCCACCGACGAGCTGCGCCAGCAATCCGACAGCGGGCGCGGCCCGGGCAGCGTTGCCCTGTTCCTATCCGAGCTGCTGCATGGCCTGTCGCACCGGATCGAAACCGTCTCTCTGGAATTGGACGACCGCACCGACGGGATCGAGGAAGAGGCGCTGCAAGGCGCCGGCGACATGCATGACCGGCTCAGCGCCCTGCGCCTGACGGTGATCAAGCTGCGCCGCTACCTGCATCCGCAGCGCGAGGCGCTGGATGCGCTCTTGCGCAACGAGGCCGGGCTGTTCGATTCCGCCGGTCTGGTGCTGCTGCGCGAGGCGGTCGACCGCACCCGGCGCACCATCGAAGAGCTGGACGCCACCCGCGACCGGCTGGCCGCGGTGCAGGATCAGATCGCCTCGGAACAGGTGCGCCTGCTCGGCCGCAACAGTTTCGTTCTGTCGGTGGTGGCCGCCGTGTTCCTGCCGCTGGGGTTTCTGACCGGCCTGTTCGGGGTCAATATAGCCGGAATGCCGGGCACCGGCACGCCGCTGGCCTTCTGGCTGCTGGCTGGTGCCTCGGCCCTGCTGGGTCTGGCCATCGTGCTGCTGTTCCGGCTGTTGAAATGGCTGTGAGCCGCCCGCCCTATCCGGCGGCGCCCGCGCGCGGACCGATCAGCGCCGGCCACATGGCGGCCAGATAGGTGGCAAAGGCGGCCGTCCACAGCGCCGCGGCGAGCAGCATCGCCGGAAGGTAAAGCGCTTCGAAGCCGGAGCCCGCCCATCGCGTCAACGCCGCCGCCGCCATCAGCCCATAGCCCAGCACCATCGGCCCCGGCGCCACCAACGGGCGTCCGGAATGACCAAGTGCCGCACGGCTCATCACCGCCAGCGTCATGCCGCCCACACAGCCGATGCCCAGCAGATGCAGCGCCGCCAGTTCACTGCCAAGTCCCAGCCCGGCCAACCCCCACAGGATCATGCCCGCCGCCAGCATCGCCAGCGCCAGATGCAGGGCCCACAGAATCGGCTGCGACAGGCACCAGAGCCCGCCCCAGCGCATCAGCCGCAGCGCCTGCACCGCGCCAAAGGCCAGCGCAACCGCACCACTCAGCCCGGCAGGCGCGCCCCCAAGCACCATTCCCGGCAGCAGCAGGGCCAGCACCACCGCCGCTCGTTCAAGCGGTGCCCGGCTGACCGGCCAAAGCGTTTCGGCCACGCCTGCGCGTTTCATCGCGTTGCGGGTAAAGGCCGGGGTGATCCGCCCGCCCAGCACCGAGATCAGCGCACACAGCACCGCCAGACCGGCGCGCAGCCCGGTTTCGGTGTCGCCATAGCCCGTGCCGATCCAGTCCAGATGCAGCCACAGGTCGGCGGCCCAGAGATAGGCCAGGAACAGAAGAAACATCAGGTTCTGCGGCTTGGGCCGTTTCAGCAGCTGGGTCACGATCTTGAGCGACAGCACCGGCAGAAAGGCCAGATCCAGCACCGCTACCCAGACCGGCGGCAACACGCCCGCGTACCAGACCGCCAACCGCCCGGCCAGCCACATCCCCGCCGCCAGCGCGATGAAACCCTGACGCGCGCCGGGCGCGCCCGTCCAGCTGGGCACCGCGGTCAGAAAGAACCCGCCAAGCGCGGCGGTGGCATAGCCGAACACCATCTCATGGGCGTGCCACTGGCTGGGCACCTGCGCCAGCGCGGGCCCGTCGCCCGCCAGATAAAGCACCCAGATCGCCCCGGCGAACAGGCCGTAAAGTCCCGCCGCCAGAAAGAACACCCGATACCCTTCGGAAAACAGTCGCGCCAGCGCGGTCATCTCTTGCCTCCTGCCCGCCCGCCACATGCGCGCGGGATCCGTTCGCTCAGTTCGACCACGCTAGCGGCGGCCGCGATGCGCGACCTTAACGAAAGTCAAGGCGACCTCCGGCGCGGGCTGCCAGAGTCGGCCATGCCTCACCAGCCTTCGACGGAGATACCGTTATGAAACCAACCCCCGCCATTCGCAGAACCCTGCTTCTGACCAGCGCCGCCATGGCCCTGGGCCTGGCCGCACCCATGGTTGCCGCTCAGGACAGCCACGGGTCGGATGCCGGCGCCGCCTATCAGCCCAGCATGACCACCCTTGGTGCCCTGAACCTGGAAATCCCCGGCCGTCGCGAAGGCGACCCGGTGATGACCCAGGAAGAATACAACATCGGCAACAAGATCTATTTCGAACGTTGCGCCGGCTGCCACGGCGTGCTGCGCAAGGGTGCCACCGGCAAGCCGCTGACCACCGACATCACCCGCGACGTGGGCTATGAATACCTGCGCGATTTCATCACCTACGGCTCTCCTGCCGGCATGCCCAACTGGGGCACCTCGGGCGAGATGAGCGAAGAAGAAATCGACATCATGGCGCGCTACATCCTGCTCGATCCGGCCTCGCCGCCTGAATTCGGCATGGCCGAGATGCGCGAGACCTGGAAAGTGCTGGTCGCGCCCGCGGATCGCCCGACCGAGAAGATGAACGATATCGACATCGACAACCTGTTCTCGGTCACGCTGCGCGATTCCGGTCAGGTGGCGCTTATCGACGGTGCCAGCTACAAGATCCACGCGGTGATCGACACCGGTTACGCGGTGCATATCAGCCGGATCTCGGCCTCGGGGCGCTATCTGTTCGTGATCGGTCGCGACGCGCTTGTGAACATGATCGACCTGTGGATGGAGACCCCCGCCACCGTGGCCCAGATCAAGGTCGGCTCCGAAGCGCGCTCGATCGAGACCTCGAAGTTCAAAGGGTTCGAGGACATGTACGCCATCGCCGGTTCCTACTGGCCGCCGCAATACGTGATCATGGACGGCGACACGCTGGAGCCGCTCAAGATCAAGTCGACCCGCGGCATGGTCTATGACGACCAAAGCTATCACCCCGAACCGCGCGTGGCGTCCATCGTGGCCAGCCACTTCAACCCCGAGTTCATCGTCAACGTCAAGGAGACTGGCAAGATCCTGATGATCGACTATTCGGACATCAAGAACCTGAAGGTGACCGAGATCGAGGCCGAACGCTTCCTGCACGATGGCGGGTTCGACAGTTCCAAGCGGTATTTCCTGGTCGCGGCCAACGCCCGTGGCAAGGTGGCCGTGGTCGATACCAAGGACAGTACCCTGACCGCGCTGGTCGAGACCGGCGGCCAGACACCGCACCCGGGCCGGGGCGCCAACCTGATGCACCCGACCTATGGTCCGGTCTGGGCAACCTCGCACCTGGGCGACGAGACCGTCGCGCTGATCGGCACCGACCCCGAGGGTCACCCCGACAACGCCTGGAAGGTCGTACAGACCCTCTATGCGCAGGGCGGCGGTTCGCTCTTCGTGAAATCGCACCCGACCTCGGAGCATCTCTATGTCGATGCACCGCTGAACCCGGATGCGGAAATCTCGGGCTCGGTCGCGGTGTTCAAACTGGGTGATCTTGCCCAGGAAGAGCCGGAATACACCGTGCTTCCGATCGTCGAATGGGCCGAGATCGGCGAGGGCCAGCCCCGCGTCGTGCAAGGCGAGTTCAACCAGGAAGGCAACGAGATCTGGTTCTCGGTCTGGAACGCCAAGGATCTGGAAAGCGCCATCGTCGTGGTTGACGACAAGACGCTGGAACTCAAGGCCGTGATCAAGGACCCGCGCCTGATCACTCCGACCGGCAAGTTCAACGTCTATAACACCCGGGCCGACGTCTACTGACGCCGGTTCGCGGGCGGGCCCGGTTGCGTCCCGGGGCCCGCCCACCCCTTTCCCTCTCTCGCCAGCCCCAACCTGACGGAGCACGCCATGACACCCGCCGGACATGTCCACCTGATCGGAGCAGGACCGGGAGATCCCGACCTGCTTACCCTGCGCGCGCTGCGCCTGCTGCAAGAGGCCCAGGTGGTGGTCTATGACCGTCTGGTCGATCCCCGCATCGTCGCCATGGCGCCCGAAGGGGCCCGGATGATCCCGGTGGGCAAATCGCCGAAATGCCATCCCGTCCCGCAGGACCGGATCAACCGGATCCTGCTGGACGAGGCCCGCGCGGGCCATGTGGTGGCCCGGCTCAAGGGCGGCGACCCGATGATCTTTGGCCGCGGCTCGGAAGAGGCGGCCTTTCTCATGGCCCACGGGGTGCGGGTCGATTACGCCCCCGGCATCACCGCCGCGCAGGGGGCTTCGAGCGCCACCGGCGTGCCGCTGACCCATCGTGGTCTGGCAACGGGCGTGCAATATGTCACCGGCCACCGGCAGGCGGGCCAGGTGCTGGACCTCGACTGGAAACGGCTCGCCGACCCCGACACCACGCTGGTGGTCTATATGGGCGTGGCCAATATCGGCCAGATCGCCATCGGCCTGATGACCGAGAACCTGCCCGCCACCACTCCGGTTCTGGCGATCAGCCGCGCCACCACACCGGGTGAACGCCGCCTGCTGTCGCGGCTCGACCGGATCGCGGCGGATGCGCGGGCAGAGGCGCTTGAGGCGCCGACCCTGTTCATCATCGGCAAGGTGGTCTCGCTTTATGCACAGCAGCCGGTCACCGATCTGCTGGAACAGGCGGTGGCCCATGGCTGACACCGCTTTCTTCCCCCGCTTGCAGGCCGGAACCGCACTGGGCACCGGCAAGGCGCTGCTGACCATCGCCGCGTTTCTGGCCACCACCGCGTTTGCTGCCGAAACCCTCGACCCGGACGCGCTCAGGCGGCTGGTGCAGCAGGATTGCGGTTCGTGCCACGGGTTGACGCTCAAGGGCGGTCTCGGCCCCGATATCCGGCCCGAGGCGCTCGGGCATTTCGACCGCGAGGTTCTGACCGGCGTCATTCTGGACGGCATCCCCGACACCGCCATGCCCCCCTGGCGCCCGCTTCTGACCGAGGAAGAGGCCGAATGGATCGCCCGTTACCTGCAAGACCCGGAGGCCAGATGAAACCGCTTGTCCTGACCCTTGTCGCCGCGCTGATGGCAGGTACCGCCGGCGCCCAGACCGTCGCCACCGGCGATCTGGGGCTGGTGATCGAACGGGCCACCGGCTCGGTCCTGCTGGTCGACCAGTCCGAACGCGCCGCGCTGGCGCGGATCGAGGGCTTGGGCGATCTCTCGCATGCCTCGCTGGTCTATTCCCCCGATGAACGCTTTGCCTATGTGTTCGGCCGCGACGGCGGTCTGACCAAACTCGATATCACCACCCGCCAGATCGTGAACCGTGTCCTGCAATCGGGCAATGCCATCGGCGGAGCGATTTCCGACGATGGGCGGCTGGTGGCCGTGTCCAACTATGACCCCGGCGGGGTGCGCGTCTTTGACGCCGACACGCTGGAGATGGTCGCCGACATCCCCACCGGCGGCAAGACCATCGGACTGGTCGATGCGCCGGGCCGCCGGTTCGTCTTTACCGTCTGGGATACGGGCGAGACCTGGATCGCCGACTTCACCTCGCCCGAGCCGATGCTGACCACTATCCCCGGCATGGGCAAGAACCCCTATGACGCGCTGATCACCGGCAACGGCCGCACCTATATCACCGGCCTATTTGGCGAGGACGGGCTGAGTGCGCTTGACCTGTGGGACGAGACGCCCCAGCCGATCCGCGTGCTGCCAGGCTATGGCCGGGGCCAGCAGGAAATGCCGGTCTACAAGATGCCGCATCTGGAAGGCTGGGCGCTGACAGGCCGCGAATTCGTGCTGCCCGCCGTGGGGCATGCGCAGGTCCTGTGGGTCGATGCCGACACATTGACCGAGACCGGGCGCACCGCCACCCATGGCCAGCCGGTATTCGCCATGGCGCGACCCGACGGGCGTCAGGTCTGGGTCAATTTCGCCCATCCGCTGAACGACACCATTCAGGTGATCGACACGGTCAGCAAAGAGGTGATCCATCAGTTCAAACCCGGCCCCGCCGTGCTGCATATGGAATTCACACCACGCGGGCACGAGGTCTGGATCAGCGTCCGCGACGCGGGCAAGGTGATGGTCTACGACACCCGCACCTTCGAGAAACTGCGCGAGATCGAGGCCGATAGCCCCTCGGGCATCTTCTTTACCGTGCGCGCGCATCGGACGGGGTTGTAACCACCATGTGCCAGATCACCGATCCCGTCGACCGCGCCCTGCTGGATGACTGGCAGCGCAACTTTCCGATCACCGACCGCCCGTTCCTGGGCCTGGCCGAACAGCTGGGCATCTCGGAGCACGAGGTCATCACCCGCCTTGCCCGGATGCAGGCGGCCGGGCGGATCACCCGGGTGGGCGCCACCATCGCGCCCGGCAGCGCCTCGGCCAGCACCCTTGCTGCGGTTGCCGCCCCCGAGGACCGGATCGAGGAGATCGCCGGGATGATCGGCGCCGAGCCGGGGGTGAACCACAATTACCAGCGCGAGGACGACTGGAACCTGTGGTTCGTCGCCACCGGCCCCGACCGCGCGCATGTGGATGCAACGCTGGCACGGATCGGCGCGGCCAGCGGGCTGCGGGTGCTCGACCTGCGGCTGCTGCGGCCCTTCAACGTCGATCTGGGCTTTCGCATGGGCGCGGGCGCGCCGCGCGTGCCGACCCGGCGGGCGGTCGATGCCAGCGTGCTGCGTCCCGGCGATACCGACCTGTTGCAAGCGCTGACCCAGGGCCTGCCGCTGGTGCCCGCACCCTATGCGGCTTTGGCCGAGGGGCTGGGCCTGACCCCCAGCGCCGCAATGGCGCGCATCGCGCTGTTGCAGCAGGCCGGGGTGATCTCGCGCCTTGGGGTCATCGTGCGCCACCGCGCGCTGGGGTGGTCATCGAACGCGATGGTGGTCTGGGACCTGCCCTCCGAACGGATCGACAGCGCCGGGCCGACGCTGGCCGCGCATCCCGGCGTGACCCTCTGTTACGAGCGCCGTCCGGTGCCCGGTGTCTGGCCCTACCGGCTCTATACCATGATCCATGCCCGCTCGCGCCGAGAGGCGCTGGCGGTGCTGGACAGCGCCAAGGCCCTGCCCGAACTGGCCGACACGCCGCACAAGGTGCTGTTCTCGACCCGCTGTTTCAAACAGACCGGCGCGCTGATCAAACCCCGCAAGGAGGAGGCCGCATGACCCCCGACGCAACCGACCGCCGCATCCTCAACCGCATGCAGGAGGATCTGCCGCTGACGGCGCATCCCTATGCCGCCGTAGCTGCCGAACTGGGTCTCACCGAAGATGACCTGCTGGAGCGGTTGGCCCGGATGAAGGCGGCGCGGCTGATCACCCGTTTCGGCCCGTTCTTCGACGCGGCCGCCATGGGCGGGGCCTTTTGCCTGTGTGCGATGGCGGTGCCCGAGGCGGAATTCGAAAGTGTCCTGACCAAAGTCAATGCCCACCCGGAGGTGGCGCATAATTATGAACGCACGCACCGGCTGAACATGTGGTTCGTGCTGGCCACCGAAACCCCCCAGGGGATCGCGGCCACCGCCGATGCGATCGAGACGGAAACCGGGATCGCGGTCCTGCGCTTTCCGAAATTGCAGGAATTCTTCATCGGCTTCCGGGTGGCGGCATGATCGACGAGACAGACAGACGGATCATCGCGGCCATGCAGGAGGGCCTGCCGCTGGTGCCCGCCCCCTTTGCCCGGGTCGCTGCCGACCTGGCCCTGCCCGAACCCGAACTGATGTAGCGTATCGCCGCCCTGAAGGCGCGCGGTGTGGTCCGCCGCATCGCCGCCGCGCCCAACCACTACAAGCTGGGCATGACCTCCAATGGAATGACCGTCTGGAACGTTGACGATGCCCGCATCGCCGATCTGGGCGCGCGCGTGGGCGCGCTGCCCTTTGTCACCCATTGCTATGAACGCCCCCGCGCCCTGCCCGACTGGCCCTATAACCTGTTTGCCATGGTGCATGGCGCCGACCGGGACGAGGTCGAGGCCAAGCGTGCCGAAATCGCCGCCCTGCTGGGCACCGCCTGCCGGGGGCATGACATCCTCTATTCCACCCGCATCCTGAAAAAGACCGGGCTGCGCCTGAAGGAAAGGACCTGACATGTTCCGGCTCACCGAATACATGCACCAGCTGATCGCACCGACCCCGGTGCGCCAGCGCCGTCCCGGCCCGGTGAAACCGGTGGTGATCTGGAACCTGACCCGGCGCTGCAACCTGAAATGCCGCCACTGCTATACCGTCTCGGCGGATGTGGATTTTCCCGGCGAGCTGAGCCATGAACAGGCCATGGAAACACTGGAGGATCTGGGCCGGTTCAAGGTGCCCGCGATCATCCTGTCGGGAGGCGAGCCGCTGGACCGGTTCGATTTCTTCGACATCGCCATGCGCGCGCGCCAAATGGTGCCGATGCTGGCGCTCAGCACCAACGGCACCAGGATCCACGGTGAAACCGCCGACCGCATCGCCGATGTGGGCTTCAGCTATGTCGGTATCTCGCTCGACGGGATCGGCGCCACCAATGACTGGTTCCGGGGCGTCGAGGGCGCCTTCGCCGACGCCCTGCGCGGGGTCCGCGCCTGCAAGGCGCGCGGCATCAAGGTTGGCCTGCGCTTCTGCCTGACCGAAGGCACCCAGCACCATCTGCCCAACCTGCTTCAGCTCTGCGACGACGAGGGCGTGGACAAGTTCTATCTCAGCCACCTGGTCTATGCCGGGCGCGGCGACAAGAACCGGGGCGAGGATGCGGCGCATCTGCGCACACGCCACGCAATGGACCTGCTGCTGGACCGCGCCTGGGTGGCCGCGGCCGAGGACATGCCTCTGGATATCGTAACCGGCAACAACGACGCCGACGCGGGTTATTTCCTGGACTGGGTGCGGCGCAATTTCGATGCCGCGAAAGTGGCGCATATCCGCGCCCATCTGGCCGCCTGGGGTGGCAATTCCAGCGGGCTGGGCGTGGCCAATATCGACAACCTGGGCCGGGTGCATCCCGATACCTATTGGTCCGACTACACGGTGGGCAATGTGAAGACGGCGCCGTTTTCCCAGCTCTGGACCGGGGATGACCCGATGCTGGCGCTGCTGCGCACCCGGCCCCGCCCGCTCAAGGGCCGCTGCGGCGCCTGCACGCTCAAGGATGTCTGCGGCGGCAATACCCGCATCCGCGCCCTGCAATTGACCGGCGATCCCTGGGCCGAGGACCCGGCCTGTTACCTGTCCGATGCCGAGATCGGCGTGACGGGTTCGGACCGCCTGACCGTCACCCCGTTCCGAGGAAAGAAACATGACCCGGCGCATCAGTTCTTTTGACTCCTGTCATCTTGGGGCCGCATCCGCTGCGCCTGCCGCTAGCGGAGGAGCCTCCGGCGGGAGTATTTGGAGCAAAGTGAAATACGGGGTCTGTGCCCTGATGCTGGCCGGACCGGTGGTGGCGGGGCCGGCCGAGGACTATGCCGAATACTGTGCCAGCTGCCACGGCGCGGCGCGGCTGGGCGGGCTGGGACCGGCGCTGATCCCCGAGACGCTGGGCCGGATGCGCGGGCCGAAAGTGGCAGCCGTGATCCGCGAGGGCCGCACCGCAACCCAGATGCCGGGGTTCTCAGACACGCTGGACGAAGCGGCCATCGCCGCGCTGGCGGAGTATGTGAAAGAACCACTGGCCGAGATCCCCGCCTGGGGCGAGGGCGAGATCATGGCGAGCCGGGTGCTGGACGGCGACTATGTGGCCGCCGCCGCGCCGGTCTGGGACGCCGATCCGATGAACATCACCCTGGTGGTGGAAACCGGCGATCATCATGTCAGCGTGCTGGATGGCGATACGTTCGACGTTCTCGACCGCTTCGAAACACCGTTCGCCGTGCATGGCGGACCCAAGTTCAGCCCCGACGGGCGCTATGTCTTCATCATGTCGCGCGACGGCTGGGTGCAGAAATACGACCTCTGGTCGCTGCAACAGGTGGGCCGGGTGCGCGCCGGTCTCAACAGCCGCAACATCGCCATGAGCCATGACGGCAAATGGCTGGCGGTGGCCAATTACCTGCCGATGTCGCTGACCCTGCTGAGCACCGAGGACCTGTCGGTGGCGAAGGTCATGAAGGTGACCGCCAAGGATGGCACGCCCAGCCGGGTCTCGGCCGTCTATCAGGCGCCGCAACGGCAGAGCTTCATCCTGGCGCTCAAGGACGCGCCAGAGATCTGGGAGGTGGCCACCGACCCCGATGCCCACCCGGTTTACGAGGGCTTCATTCATTCGCGAGAGAAGGGCATGGTCGAGGCGATCGCCTCGTCCGAGGGTCTGTTCGCCCGGCGCCGGATCGAAATATCCGAGCCGCTCGACGATTTCTTCTTTTCCGACGATTACCGCAACCTGATCGGCGCCGCGCGCGACGGGGTGCGCGGGGTGGTGGTGAACCTGAACGTCGGGCGCGAGATCGCCGAACTGCCGCTGGAGGGCATGCCGCATCTGGGCTCGGGCATCAGCTGGGCACGCGACGGGCGCCGGGTGATGGCGACGCCACATCTGAAAGAGGGCAAGCTGAGCGTCATCGACACCGAAAGCTGGACCCGCATCGCGACGATCGAGACAGAGGGGCCGGGGTTTTTCCTGCGCAGCCACGAGAACACCCCCTATTTCTGGGCCGATGTGTTCTTTGGCCCCAACAAGGACGCGATGCATGTGATCGACAAGCAGAGCCTGGAAATCGTGCGCACCCTGCGCCCGGCGCCGGGCAAGACGGTGGCGCATGTGGAGTTCACCCGTGACGGCAAACATGCGCTGGTCTCTGTCTGGGAAGAGGATGGCGCGGTCATCGTCTATGACGCCGCAACGCTGGAAGAGCTGCGCCGCCTGCCGATGAAGAAACCCTCGGGGAAATACAATGTCTGGAACAAGATCACCTTCTCGGAAGGCACCAGCCACTGAGCCGGGCGCCGGAGGGCGCTGGCCGGTCTGGAAGCTGGCGTTGCTGCTGTGGCCGGCAGTGACGGCCACCGTGGCGATCAACCTGTTCATGGCGGCGCTGATGCTGCGCGTGCTGGGGGGCACGCCCTTGGGGCCGGTGGCGGCGCTCCTCTGGTCGCTGCCGCTGGGCATTCCGGCCAGCTGGCTGGCCGGGCGCTGGTTGCGGCGCCTGCTGGACGAGGCAGAGAGCTAAGCGCCCTCAGGGCGCACCCTGCCCCCGAGCGCAATCTGGAGCGCGGCTGGTCAGCCGCCCTGTTTCACGGCCTCGGCAGTCAGGATATCCAAAAAGGTTCTGCCGACCGAATTCAGCTTCATGCCGCGGCGTGTCGCGGTCTGGACGCTTACCGGGCGGTCGAACGAGCCGCCGGCAACGATCTTCATGCGGCCCTTGGCGACCCATTCTTCGGCAAAATAGGACGGCAGATACCCGACATACTTGTCGGTCAGGATCAGCAAGGCGATGGCCTCCATCTGGTGCGCGGTCGCATTCGAGGGCAGGTTGCGCGTCTTTGGGGCCACGACGTCTTCGTTCAGATAGGCCCGCTTGGCGAATTGGGCCTGGCGCAGGACCCGTTCTTCGTCTTCCAGGTTGGTCATGTGGAACAACGGGTGGCCAGAGCCGCAATAGAGGCAGACCCGCTCTTCGCAGACCTTGGTGTATAGAATGCCGGGCTTTGGCGAGTGAAAGACGCCGATCCCGATCGGTACCCTTCCATCCAGCACGGCAAATTCGATGTCATCCGGGGCAAGCGAATGCAATTCAATCGTCACATCCGGCGCCAGATCGGTGAACCTCGACAACGCCTGCACGATGGGCGCGGAAGTGTTCGAGGCCCAGTTCTCGATGATGCCAAGGGCGAGATGTCCGAACAGCCGGCCGCGCGAGCCATCCACCGTTTCCTGAAATTCGCCAAGGGCGCCAAACAGCTTTTGCGCCGCCTGATAGACCGTCTCGCCCTTCTCGGTGACGCGAAAGCCCGAACGCCCGCGATCGCACAACCGCATACCCAACCGGGTTTCAAGCTCGGAAATCTGACGTGAGATCGTCGAGGTGGCGACGTTCAGGGCGACCTGAGCGTTCGAAAAACCCTGAGAGTCGACCACGATGCAGAACACCCGCAGCAGGTGGATGTCGGCCTTTGAAATCTGTTTCGCAACCATGCGCCATCATCCTTGCATAATGATGCAAGTTCAATCCTGAACATTGTAATTTAATACACCTGTAACGCGTCCATAGTCATCCCATGAAAGCCGCCCGGGTCACACCGCCACGCACCCGGCCCGGCCAAGGATCGCTTCGTATCAAAGCGACATACACCTCGGAGGAAGCTATGGAAAACCTGACCAGATGGATGACCACGACCGTAATGCTCTCGCTGGGAACCAGCGCGTTTGCCGCCGATGTCGTGATCGGCGTGCCCAACTGGCCGTCGGTCCGCGCGACGGCACATGTCCTGAAGATCGTGCTTGAGGACAATCTTGGCCTGGAGGTCGAGCTGCAGAACGGCAGCAACCCGATCATTTTCGAGGCCATGGATGCGGGCGCCATGCAGGTGCACCCCGAGGTCTGGCTGCCGAACCAGTCGAACCTTCACAACACCTTCGTCAAAGAAAAGGGCACGGTTGCGATGAACCCCAACGGGATCGCGGCCGATCAAGCGATGTGCGTGACCAGGGGCACGGCCGAGCGTACCGGCATCAAGGCCCTGTCCGAATTGAGCGATCCGGACATGGCGGCCAAGTTCGATTCAGATGGCGATGGGCTGGGCGAAATCTGGATCGGCGCGGCAGGGTGGGCCTCGACCAATGTCGAGAAAATCCGCGCCAAATCCTATGGCTACGATCAGACCATGACGCTCAAGGAAATGGACGAGACTCTGGCATTGGCCGAGGTCGATGCCGCGACCGATCAGGACACAAACATCGCCTTCTTCTGCTACACGCCGCACCACATGTTCCAGCTGTACGATCTGGTCCTGCTGGAAGAGCCGCCGCATGATCCGGCGCAATGGAAGGTGGCGCAGCCCACAGACGATCCCAACTGGCTGGAAAACTCCTCTGCCGCAGTCGCCTGGGACAAGGCTTATCTGCACATCCATTATCAGGCCGAAATGGACCCCGCCGCCGCCGCCGTGCTGGCGAAAGTGGATCTGACATCCGACCAGGTTTCGGCCATGGTTTACGCCCTGATCGTCGACGGGATGGACGCCGAAGCCTTTGCCCGAAACTGGGTCGAAGAGAACGCAGATCAGGTCGACAGCTGGCTGAACTAGAAATCTCCCGCTCTGTGCGTGTCTGAACGTCGCGGGGCCAAGGCAAGTGTTGGGCTGACAAATCCCACACTTGCCCTTTTTTCGAACAGGACGAACACACAGGACGAACACCATGGGCACAGACGAGGTCATCCGTTTGGAGCGAGTGTGGAAAGTCTTTGGCGAGCAGGCCGAGGACGCCATCGCCGCTATCCAGGCCCGAGGGCTGAGCAAGGCCGAGGTGCTTGGCGAGTTCGGCTGCGTCGTAGGCATCGCGAATTGTTCCTTCTCGGTGAAAAAGGGAGAGATCTTTTGCGTGATGGGTCTGTCGGGGTCGGGCAAGTCCACGATGGTCCGCCACATCAACCGGTTGATCGAGCCGTCCGCCGGATCCATCACGGTGCTGGGCCAGGATGTTCTGGCGCTGTCGCCCGACCAGCTGCGCAAGATGCGCGCCACCAATCTGGGGATGGTGTTCCAGCATATGGCGCTGTTGCCGCATCGCACGGTGCGCGACAATGTCGCCTTTCCTCTGCAGGTGCGCGGCGAGCCGAAATCGCGCCGTTGGGAGGTCTCGCAGCGCTGCCTTGAGATGGTCGATCTTCAGGGATACGAGGACCGGTTCCCGCGCGAGCTTTCGGGCGGCATGCAGCAACGGGTCGGGCTGGCCCGCGCGCTGGCCTCGGACCCCGATGTGTTGCTGATGGACGAGCCGTTCTCGGCGCTCGACCCGCTCATTCGGCGGCAGCTGCAGGACCAGTTCATGGCGCTGTCGGCGGAACTGGGCAAGACAACCGTTTTCATCACCCATGATCTGGACGAGGCGATCCGTATCGGCACTCGCATTGCCATCATGAAGGACGGCCGGATCGTCCAGATCGGCACGCCCGAGGAGATCGTGACCAGACCGGCAGACGATTACGTGCGGGATTTCGTGGACGGGATTTCCAAGCTGAAGCTCGTCTTCGCCCATTCGATCATGGTGCCGATATCGCAGTATCGGGCGAAGCACTGGGAAAATCTGGATGCAAGCATCCGGGTTTCGCATGCCACCGACCTTGACCACCTGATCGATGTCTCGACCGCCACGGAACAGCCGATCGTGATCACGGCGGATGACGGCACGGATGTTGGGGTGATCGACAAGCCGACACTGTTGAAGGGTATTCAGGGGGGCAAGGCATGAGCGATATGGGAATGCAGGGCGGCCCTGTCGCCCCCAGCACGGCGGTCGGCGATTTTGCGGGTCAGAACGGCGCCTATTACTCGGCGGCCTTCAAGCGCATTCAGGACACCACGGGATTTGCCTGGTCATGGAATACGATGGCGGCCCTGTTTGGCCCGATCTGGGGTGCGGCCCGTGGTGTCTGGGGCTTTTTCTGGATGTTCCTGGTGCTGGAGCTGTTTGCGCTGGTCCAACTCGGGCGGGGTCTGTGGGGAGAGCTTGGATCGCAACAGCTGGCCAAACTGGACCGGGCGCTTGCGAATATCGCCAAGCGCGAGGCGCAGGCGGCAGAGTTGCAGGCCGCTGGCGACGCGGCAGGTGCCGAGGCCAAGCTGAAGATTGCGGAGAACCTCAAGAAGGTCGCCGCCCGTGCACAGGAACAGGCCGATCTGGCCGCTGCCGAGGCGACGTCGATCCTGTTGATCGGACTGGCGCTTTTGCTGCTGGTGAAGCTGCTGGAAGGGTTTTACGCCAATATCGCCTATGAGGCGCATTATCTGAAATGGCGCGCGAAACCGCAAAGCCAGCAGGCCGGGATCAGGACCTCGAGCATCGTCTTTGGGGTGGTCATGGTACTGGCGATCGTTCCGTTGACCCTGCTGCGCTTTACGGTGACCAATCCCGATCAGGTTCTGGCCCGGCTGACGGGCGGGCTGTTCGGGGACACCATCCCGGTGACGCATTTTCCCGTCGAAAAAGAGTATTTCTCGGCGCTTTCGAAACGGGGAGACGCGGGCTTCGATTGGGCCGCTGACAATTTCTCGGATGCGTTCGACGGCATCACGGCGGGCATTCGCTGGTTTCTGGACGGGTTGGAGATCCTGTTGCTGCAAACGCCCTGGCCGGTGGTCATGCTGGTGATCGTCGTCGCGGCCAGCCGGCTGGCGGGCCTGCGCGTCGCGATCTTCACGGCCGCCTCGCTGGCCTATCTGGCCTTCATGGGGTTGTGGGAATTGTCGATGATCACGGTGGCGCTGATCGGTACGGGCGCGATCCTGTGCATCCTCATCGGCGTGCCCTTTGGCATCTGGTTCGGCAAGTCCCGACGCGCCTATGCGATTGCCGAGCCGGTGCTGGATTTCATGCAGACCATGCCGGCCTTTGTCTATCTGATCCCGATCATCGCCTTTTTCGGAACCGGCAAGCCGCCGGGCGTTCTGGCGACACTGATCTTTGCCATGCCGCCCGTGGTTCGCCTGACCGCCTTGGGGATGCGCGGCGTGCCCGAAACCACCAAGGAGGCCGCGATCGCCTTTGGCTGTTCGCCCTGGCAATTGCTGTTCAACGTCGAATTGCCGCTGGCGCTGCCCTCGATCATGACGGGCATCAACCAGACCATCCTGATGTCTCTTTCGATGGTGGTTATCGCCTCGCTGATCGGGGCCGACGGGCTGGGGGCGCTGATCCTGGAATCCCTGCAATACGCGGCCAAGGGCCAGGGCCTGCTGGGCGGGCTTGCCATCCTGCTTTGTGCCATGGTGATCGACCGGATTGCGCAGGGCATCTACCGCAAGCGGGTCGGCGGCGCCTGACGGCCGACCGCTATCCCAATGACCGATACCGCAGCTTTCGTGAAAGGCGACACCATGTCTGACCCACATCTGAATTCCATGATGGAGAACCTGTACTGGTGGGGCATTCCAACCCTTTTCCGTTGCCCCAACCTGCCGCCCGCCGGTCAGGATATCGCCCTGGTCGGGGTGCCCCATTCCACGGGCAACGGCACCACCGAGCGTGACCAGCATCTGGGTCCCCGCGCCTTGCGTAACGTCTCCTCGATGCAGCGGCGCATGCATGGCGGTTTCGGGCTCGACCCGTGGTCGGCGGCCAAGATCGCCGATCTTGGCGATGTGCCCTTTCCCAGGGCCAATGACAACGAAGACTGCATCGAACAGATCACCCGGTTCTTCCGCGAGATCGACGCGGCAGGCGCGCGGCCGATCTCGGTCGGGGGCGACCATTCGATCACCGGCGGCATCATTCAGGCGCTGGGATGTGGTGCCATCACCAGGGGGCAACCCGTCTGTCTTCTGCACCTCGATGCGCACACGGATGTGTTCACCAAGGTGGACCACTTTCTGGGCGCCCGGAAATCCGCCGCCCATTGGGGTGCCTATCTGGCGGATCAGGGCAAGGTGGACCCCGGCCATTCGATGCAGATCGGGCTGCGGGGCCATGCCCGGACGCTGGACTGGCTGCAACCCTCTTATGACTACGGCTACAATGTGGTGACCATGAAAGAGTTCCGCCAGCGCGGGCTTGCCGATGTGGTGGCGCAAATCGGCGAGGTGCTGGCCGGGCGGCCTGTCTATATCACCTTCGATCTGGATTGCCTGGACCCGACCATCGCACCGGGGGTGTCCAACATCGAGGCCGGCGAACGCGGTTTCGACATCGATGAGGCCATCGGCCTGCTGAACGCGGTGCGTGGGCTCAACATCATTGGCGGCGATATCGTCTGTATGATGCCGACCAAGGACAGTCCGAATCAGATCACCGCCCTGACCGCCGGGGCTGTCATGTTCGAGATGATCTCGATGGTGGCCGAAAACATTGCCAATCAAGCCAGGGGAGCAGGCACATGAGCCAGAAGGATACGGAGTTCTTTCAGCCGGTCTCGGGGATGGATCTGCCGCGCTTTGCCGGGGTGCCGACATTCATGCGCCTGCCGCATGTGACGCCCGACCATGCGGCTTACGATCAGGTCCAGATTGGCCTTGTCGGTGTGCCCTGGGATGCGGGCACCACGAACCGCCCCGGCCCGCGCCATGGCCCGCGCCAGCTGCGCGACCTCTCCACCATGATCAGGGCGGGCAACCCGGCGACCGGGGTCAATCCCTTTGCACTGGTCAATTGCGCCGATCTGGGCGACGTGGCCCCCAACCCGATCGACATCATGGACTGCATGGACCGGATTTCCCGGTTTTATGCCGGCCTGAAATCCAGCGGCATCCTTCCCGTCACCGCTGGCGGCGATCACCTTACGACCTTGCCGGTGCTGCGCGGGCTGGCCAGTGACGCGCCGGTCGGTCTGATCCAGTTCGACAGTCACACCGATCTGTTCGACAGCTACTTCGGCGGCAACAAATACACTCATGGCACCCCGTTCCGGCGTGCCATCGAAGAGGGCCTGGTCGACCCCAGGCGCATGGTGCAGATCGGCATTCGCGGCACCGCCTACAATACCGAGGACGTGGAATGGGGCGAGGCGCAGGGCGTCCGGATCATCAGGATCGAGGAATTCTTTGACCGGGGCGTGGCCGATGTCATGGCCGAGGCGCGCGACATCGTCGGGGACAAGCCAACCTATTGCACCTTTGACATCGATTTCGTCGATCCGGCCTATGCCCCCGGAACCGGAACGCCCGAGGTCGGCGGGCCGAACAGTTTTCAGGCCTTGCAGGTGGTGCGCGAATTGTCAGGGCTGACGCTGATCGGTGCGGATCTCGTTGAGGTCTCGCCGCCGTTTGACGCGCAGGGAAACACCGCCTGGCTGGGTGCGTCGATCCTGTTCGAGATGCTCTGCGTCTGTGCCAAGGCCATCTCTGCGCGCGCGCGGGATGCCTGATCTCGTCACGGCAAAATGTGCCCCCGTCCTGCTTGAGTCCTGAGCGCGCTGTCTCGTGCTTTCACAACCTGGACCTTGAAGGATGGGGGCATGACCGGGCGCGACAGAACTGCACCCGGACAGAGGCCAGATGCGTCTGCACCCTCAACGATACGCGGCTGTAGGAGACAAAACGCTTGCCTTCTCGTTGGATTCTGGCCAATCGAATTCCATGCGGTTGCGATCCTTTGTATTCCCGACGATTGCGACGGCTGTCGTCGCGATCAGCGTTTTCAAGGTTTCCTATGGGTATTTCCAATCCGAGGAACGCACGAAAGCGCGCGGTCGGCTTTCGCTTTATCAGACCTCGGTTTCGGGCGAGCTGGAGCGGTTCTCGCATCTGACCTATGTGCTGGCGCGTGATCCCGTGGTGATCGAGACGGCAAATGGCGGGGCGCGCAGGGATCTCAATATTCGGTTGGAGGCATTCGCCAAGCAGGCGGGGCTGGACGCCATTTATCTGATCAAGCCCGATGGCTTTACCATCGCCGCGTCCAATCATCGTGAACCGGGCAGCTTTGTCGGGCAGAACTATGCCTTTCGGCCGTATTTTCAGGACGCGCTGGCCGGGCAACAGGGGCGGTTCTACGCCATAGGCGCAACCACGGGTCTGCCGGGCTATTTTATCGCCGACGCGGTCCATGGCGATCCCGAAACACCTGCGGGCGTGATCGCGATCAAGATCAGTCTGACCAAGCTGGAAGAAAGCTGGCTGGGCTCTGGTGAACAGGTTTTTCTGGCCAATCAGGACGGCGTTGTCCTGCTCGCGTCCGATCCCGCATGGCGGTACAAGACCCTGTCGCCGCTTTCGGACATGCGCCGGCAAGAGATCAAGGCCGCGCGACAGTTCTCGGGCCAGGAACTCGACCCGCTGGACTGGGCGGTCCTGCCGGACCGGCGGGCCCGGATTGCCGGGTCCGAGCGTCTGCACCTGGTGGGCAGCGATTTGCCCCATGGCTGGGAGCTGCATTTCTTTGCCAGCGATGATCAGGCCCTTACCCGTTCCTGGCTGGTGACGGCGCTTGTCGTCATTCTTGCGGCGATCGGATTTATCGCCTTTCAGATTCAGCGCGCCCGCCGCGTCGATGCCGAATTGCGGCGCTCGGCGCGCGAGGAGGCCGAACTGCGCCTGGCCAACGAACAGTTGGCGAAGGAAATACAGGAACGCATGACCGCCGAACGCCGCCTCAAGCGAACCCAGAGTGAGTTGGAACGCGCCAGCAGGCTGGCCGCGCTTGGCCGGCTGGCGGCCTCGGTCACCCATGAGTTGGGCCAACCCATCGCGGCCATGCGCAATCATCTTGTCGCGACCGAGATGGCTGGCGGCGCGCAGACCAGATTGGCGGCAAACATCGCCGGTCTTGTCGAGCGGATGGAGGGCATCACCCGCCAGCTCAAGTTCTTTGCAAGCTCGACAACCGAGGAGTTCACCGCAATCGACCTGCGCGACGCCATTCGGGTATCGCTCGACCTGGTCGCGCCCAATCTGGAACAGTCCGGAACCGGTGTTCGCCTCGATCTTCCGGACACCCCTGTGCATATCCGCGGCATTCGGCTCCGCATCGAGCAGGTCATGACCAATCTTCTGCGCAACGCGATTGATGCGACCGAAGACAGCACCGACCCGATGATCCGGATCCGCGCCGGTACAGACAGCGATGACGCCTGGGTAGAGATCAAGGACAACGGGCATGGTCTGGGCACTGCCACCTTGGCCGATTTGCAGGAGCCGTTTGTGACCACCCGCGAAAGCGGGCGCGGCATGGGGCTGGGTCTTGCGATTTCGGCGAGTATCGTGAAAGACCATGATGGCAAGATGTCGGCCTGCGACAGCGACACCGGCGGGGCTGTCTTTCGGGTCACCTTCCCCCTCACTGCGTCAGAGGATGGATAGAAAGCGTGGAAGAAAGACGCCCCTACAGCATTCTGGTCATCGACGATGACAAATCCATGCGGTTGTCGCTGGTCGACCTGCTTGAGGCGGCTGGCTGGCAGGTCGAGGCGATTGCACGCGCCACATTGGTGGCCGCCAAGTTGGACGACAACCCGCCGGATGTGATCCTGTCCGACATACGCATGCCCGGCATGACGGGGCTGGAACTGTTGTCGAGCCTGGACCACGCCAGCGCGCCGCCGCTGGTGCTGATCTCGGCCCATGGGGACATTCCCATGGCGGTTCAGGCGATGCGGGACGGGGCCTATAGTTTCGTCGAGAAACCTTACGAGCCGCGCCGTTTGCTGAGCATTCTGACCCATGCGGCGGAACAGAACCGGATGCAGCAGGACAATTCCCGGCTGAAGGAACGTCTGATCCGCCTATCCGGCCTCGACCGCATCCTGCTGGGGCAAACCGCAGAGATCGTCTCGCTGCGGCAGGATATTCTGGACCTCGCCGGCACCCGCGCGACGGTGCTGATCACCGGCGAAACCGGCACCGGCAAAGAGTTGGTGGCCCATGCGCTGCATGATCTAGGCGGCGATGGTCAGGCGCCATTTCTGGCGCTCAACTGCGCGGCGCTGTCGCAGGACACGTTCGAAACCGAAATGTTCGGGATCGCGGGACAAAGTGAAGGACGGTTGGCCAAGGCCTCGGGCGGAACCTTGTTTCTGGACGAAATCTGCTCCTGCCCCGCTGCGGTGCAGGCCAAGCTGTTGCGCGTTCTCGAGGACAAGCAAATTCTGCCGGTCGGTGCATCGAGCGCAATCAAAGCCGAGTTCCGGGTCATTTCCGCCACCAGCGAGGATGTCCAGGACGCCGTGAGCGCGGGACGGTTGCGCCAAGATCTGCTGTTTCGCATCAACACCGTTGTTCTTGGTCTTCCGTCCCTGCGGCATCGGCGCGACGACCTGATGCTGCTGGCCCGGCATTTCCTGGAACATTACGCCCATGTCTACGAATTGGCGGTGCCGAAGATGTCGCAAGACGATATGGCGGCGCTTCTGGCCCATGACTGGCCCGGCAATGTGCGCGAATTGCGCAACGTGTGCGAACGCCGGGTGCTGGCCGCGCGGCGCGGAGGTGGGTCCATGGCAAGGGCCATCGCCGCCGATCAGCAGCTTGACGACGTTCCCGGCACCCTGCGCGAGGCGGTTGCCGTCTTCGAGCGCGAGTTGATCAGCAAGGCGATCCAGGCGCATGAAGGCCGCATGGATGCCGCCGCCGAAGCCTTGGGGATCGGTCGGCGGACACTGAACGAAAAGATCGTCAAGCTCGGGCTCGACAAGGGCGCGTTGCTCTGACCGCCCTGCCCTGCGGAAATCCGCAGGCCGGTTGGTTTCGCCCACGCGATTTCCTTCATAGGCAGCTTTGAAAGGGC
>Ga0157391_120230_pt1 | contig 25340 bp, 22 predicted proteins | sample T8_LowP_AmetaT_FD_136040 | JGI IMG/M metagenome (GOLD analysis project Ga0157391, IMG submission 136040) | Metatranscriptome of Roseovarius nubinhibens ISM and Alexandrium tamarense co-culture from University of Georgia, USA - T8_LowP_A metaT... ...
CCGGCACACCTGCACCGACCGCGTCCCCACGCGAAAACCTACGTTTGCTGGACGATGTACAGGGTCAATTGCGACTACACCGCTTGTGATCCCGATCAGGCGGAGAAAGTTGGCGAAACGCCAAGCAGCGTCGTTTCGATACGCAACAGCGCACCGATCAGATCTTCGCCACAAACGACACACAAGCCGTTGCGCGAACGCGCATCCTTCTCACGTCTTCCAAGACGCCAAGTTGTGCGGTCGCCCCCGTGACCAACAGACATCGCCCCCCCAGTTGGGCTGCATCTATAATTACCGGAGGCTTTGTGACGGACAAAGCGAAAAAAGGTCTAAAATTCGCCCTATTCCGCGACGGCGCCCCGATCAGGCTTGGCTTGGGGGTGTAGTGACTCCACCTGTGGTTGAGAATTGTTTCAGCAGACTGATACGCGACCGCCCGATTTTCCCCTTGTTTTTCTCGTCCCGTCTCGAAAAGCTTGGGTGGGCAGCGTGACCCTTTGCCGGGTTTTGTTTCGTTTTTCAGAACAGTACGCAACCCGTGGCCTTCAGCTGATCGCCCGGAACCCTTGCCTCATTTTCGCCGCAATTGACCGGGGACCTGTGTCCAATCGCTGTGCCGAACCGTCTTCTGTGAAGGATCAGAGACAATCAAACGCAAGTTTTGCTCGAATCAAGCTCAATTTATCCACAGCCGTCTGGCGCCCGGCGCGCGGAACCGGCCTCTTCGGTGGCGACATCGGATTAACATATCTTAATCCCCGGCTCAGCCCGGCCTCAGAATGCGCGGCTATCTCTGTCTCGAACCCGGCCCGGACCGGACCAGAGACAGGAGACCAAGATGAGCATTCGCATGTCCCGCAAACTGACCCCCTCGCTGCCCGCCTGGGCCGCCGCCCCCGCCCTGGGTGCGCTGCTGCTGAGCAGCGCGGCCCTGCCGGTCAGCGCCGACGAGGCGCTGGCCGATCTGGTCGAACAGGTCGCCCCCAGCGTGGTCACCGTGCTGGCCAGCCAGAACGCGGCGCCGCGCCCGACCGGCGCCCAGCCCTCTCCCTTCGAGGGCACCCCGTTCGAGGAGTTCTTTCACCAGTTCGGCGGCCCGCGCGGCATGCCGATGCCCGATAGCGGCCCGCGTCAGGGGCTCGGCTCGGGCTTCATCCTCGATTCCGAGGGCTATATCGTCACCAACAATCATGTGGTGGACGGCGCCGACCGGGTGACCGTACGCCTCAGCGATGACCGCGAATTCACCGCCCAGGTGGTCGGCACCGACCCGCTGACCGATCTGGCGCTGCTGCGGATCGAGGCGGGCGAGGCGCTGCCCGCCGTCTCGCTGGGCGACAGCGACGCCATCCGCGTGGGCGAGGATGTAGTGGCCGTGGGCAACCCGTTCGGGCTCAGCTCGACCGTGACCACCGGCATCGTCTCGGCCAAGGGGCGCAATATCTCGGACGGACCCTATGCCGAGTTCATCCAGACCGACGCCGCCATCAACAAGGGCAATTCGGGCGGACCTCTGTTCAACATGGCCGGTCAGGTCGTTTGCGTGAACTCGGTGATCTATTCACCCTCGGGCGGCTCGGTGGGACTGGGCTTTGCCGTCACCTCGAACATCGTCGATCACGTAATCTCGGACCTGCGCGAGGACGGTCAGGTCGATCGCGGCTGGCTGGGCGTTTCGATCCAGAACCTTGGCGCCGATATCGCCGCCGCACTCGGGCTTGATCAGACCACCGGCGCGCTGGTGTCCGAGGTCGTGGCCGACGGCCCCTCGGACGGGACCCTGCGCCCCGGTGACGTGATCGTCGCCTTCGAGGGCAAGCCGGTGCGCACCAGCGCCGACCTGCCCCGGCTGGTGGGCGCGACCGAGGCAGGAACCCGCGCCAGTATCCGGGTGATGCGCGATGGCAAGGCGCAGGATATCGCGGTCACCATCGGCACCCATCAGGCCAGCGCCGAGGTGATCCCGGCCAGCGCCGACAGCCCCGCCGACGCGCCCGGCCTGGGCCTGACGGTCGCCCCGCTGAGCGCCGAGGCCCGCAAGGGCGCCGGGCTGGACAGCGACACGGGTGGTGTGCTGATCACCGATATCGCGCCCGATGGCCCCGCCGCCCGCGCCGGCCTGCGCCCGGGCGACGTGATCCTGCGGCTGGGCGGCAGCGATACCATCAGCCCGGCAGCACTGGCCAAGGCGCTGGAGAGCGAAAAGACCGATCCGGCGCTGATGCTGATCAACCGGGGCGGCAACCAGATCTTCCTCGCGGTCAAGATCACCTGACCCACAGGTCGCTGACCCGGCGGCGCCCCCGGCGCGCCGGGTCTGGATCCGGGCCGCGTTCAGTGCCTTTCGGACCCGGATCTGCCGGGCGCGTCCCATCCGCGCCCGGCACGTGCATTTGCTGCCCAGCCCCTGTATATCCATCACAAAAGAGGACCATTGAGATGAGCCGACGTGTGCTGATCGTCGAGGATGACGCCGAAACTCGCGAGTTCCTGGCCAAAGGCTTTGCCGAGGAAGGCTTTGCCGTGGAATGTGCCGGGGACGGGCGCGAGGGGCTTTATCACGCCACCGATGGCGGTTTTGACGCGATGGTGCTGGACCGGATGCTGCCCGGGCTTGATGGGCTGGCACTGATCAAGTCGGTCCGCGCCGCGGGGCTGAACACTCCGGTAATCATGCTGACGGCGATGAGCGCGGTGGACGAGCGCGTCAAGGGGCTGCGTGCCGGGGCCGACGACTATCTGGTCAAGCCGTTCTCGTTTCAGGAGTTGCTGGCCCGGGTCGAGGCACTGCTGCGCCGCCCGCAGGACACGCAAGAGGCCACGGTGCTGGCCTGCCGCGATCTGGAGATGGACCTGATGCGCCGCAAGGTGACCCGTGCCGGGCGCGAGATCACCCTGACCCCGCGCGAGTTCCAGATCCTCGAATTCTTCCTGCGCCGCAAGAACCGGGTGATCACCCGCACCATGCTGCTGGAGGGGGTCTGGGATTACCATTTCGACCCCAACACCAATATCGTCGACGTGCATATCTCGAAGCTGCGCCGCCAGATCGACGAGGGCGCCGAGGTGCCGCTGATCACCACGGTACGCGGCGCGGGCTACATGATCTCCGATGGCTAAGCCGCTGGTCCTGATGCGAAACGCCCGCACCCGGCTGGTGCTGCTCAGCATGGTGCTGAGCACGGCGATGACGGTTGCGGTGCTGGCGCTGGTCTATGTCACCGCCAACCGGACCATCGCGGGCGAGACCCGCTCGGTCGTGACTGCCGAGCTGGCGGGGCTGGCGGATGAATACCAGCGGCTGGGTGTCATCGGCCTGCTGACCGCGATCGAGCGGCGCAGCCAGGACGCCAGCGAGCGCGACGCGCTTTACCTGCTGACCGATCGCGGCGGTGCGGTGCTGGCGGGCAATCTGGTGCGCTGGCCGCCCGGTGTGACCGCGGGCAGCGGCTGGATCGAACTGGATCTGATCCGCACCGAATCCGGCGAGAGCGTACCGGTCTCCGCCGCCTCGATCCGCCTGCCCGGCGGCGAGGGGCTGCTGGTGGGGCGCGACGCCTCGGCCCGGCGGCAATTCGACCGGGTGCTGCTGCGCTCGGTCGGGCTGGCGCTGCTGGCGGCACTGGCGCTCAGCCTGCTGACCGGCTGGCTGCTGACACGGCTGGTGTTCTCGCGGCTCAAGGACATCTCGCGCACCGCCGGAGAGATCGTCTCGGGCGATCTGGGCCGCCGCATCCCGCTGCGCGGCACCGGGGACGAGTTCGACCGCATGGCGGCAACCCTGAACGAAATGCTGGACCGGATCGAGGAGCTGGTGGGCCACCTGCGCACCACTTCGAATTCGATCGCCCATGACCTGCGCTCGCCACTGTCGCGGCTGCGCCAGCGGGTCGAGACGCTGACCGACCCCGACCGCGACCCTGACGAGCGCGGCGCCGACGGCGCCCGCGCTTTGGCCGAGGTGGATCACCTGTTGCGGGTCTTCTCGCAACTGACCGAAATCTCGCGCGCCGAGGCGGGACTGGGGCGCGAGGAATTCGAGCCGGTGGACCTGGCGGCACTGGCCCGAAATCTGGGCGAGTTCTATGAACCGCTCGCCGCCGAGACCGGCGTGACGCTGACGGTCGAGGCCGAGGCCGCGCCCCTGCCCGGCCACCCTGCCCTGTTGGCACAGGCGCTGTCCAACCTGCTCGACAATGCGCTGCGTTATGCGCCTGCCGACAGCAGGGTCTCGCTGACAGTCTCCGAAACCGACACGGACATCGTGCTGGCTGTGCGCGACAATGGTCCCGGCGTCCCCGAGGAGGACCTGTCGCGCCTGGCCGAGCCATTCGTCACGCTCGACCCGTCGCGCACGGGCGGCAATTCGGGTCTGGGCCTAGCGCTGGTCGCCGCCATCGCCCGCATGCATGGCGGCTGCTTCGAGGCCGAAAACCGCGCGCCGGGCCTTGAGGCGCGCCTGACCCTGCCGCGCGGCGCCTGAGCCGGCCCTGCCCGCTCACAGGCGCGCAGGCAACTCGGCGTAGCCGTGAAACCGGATGCGCCCGCCGGGCACACGGCCCTCCAACAGGCAATAGTCGGGAAACCGCTCGAGCAGCCGGCCCAGCGCGATCCGCCCTTCGAGCCGGGCCAGCGTCAGCCCGACACAGACATGCGGCCCGCCGGCAAAGGCCAGATGCCGGTTTGGCTTGCGCGCGATGTCGAACCGGGTCGGATCGTCAAACACCGCCGGGTCGCGATTGGCCGCCCCGATGCACAGATGCAGGTTGGTTCCCCTGGGCAGGCGCCGCCCGTCCAGCTCGATCTCGGCGGTGGTCTCGCGATTGCCCAGCTGGTTGGGTGAGCGAAAGCGCAGGATCTCTTCGACAGCCGATGGCAGCAGCGAGGGATCGGCCAGCAGCCGGGCGCGTTCCTCGGGATAGTCGTGCAGCAAGGCGAGCCCGTTGCCGATCAGGTTCGACGTGGTCTCGTGCCCGGCGTTCAGGATGAAGATACAGTTCTGCAGCAGCTCAATTTCCGACAGCTGCTGATCGGCCCCCTCACCCCGGATCAGCCGGGTCAGCACATCGGTTTCGGGGTCGCCCGGCCTGGCGCGGCGCCGGGCCACCAGATCCTCGAGATAGGTCTTGAACTCGGTCACCGCCTGCTGGCCCTGCGCCAACTGCTCGGCGCTCAGCTTCGGTTCGAGCGCGCCCAGGATGATCAGCGACCAGTCGCGCAGCGGCCCGCGCTCGTCCATCGGCACATCCAGCAGGTTTCCGATGATCTGGATCGGGATGGTCGAGGCGAAATCGGCGATCAGGTCCACCCGGTCGCGCCCGGCCATCGCCTCCAGCAGGTGATCCACCGTCTCGAACAGCCCCGGTTCCATCCGCGCGATGGCACGCGGCGTCAGCGCCGAGGTCATGATCTTGCGCACCCGCGTGTGCAGCGGCGGGTCGTTGAACACCAGCGAGGTGGTGTGATGTTCAAACAGCGGCGAGCCGACCCCGAACTTGGGACCAAACGCCGCCTTCTTGTCCGAGGAATACAGCGTCGTGTCGCGATAGATGCGGTCCAGATCCGCGTGCCGGCTGAGCAGCACCGACCCGTCCGGCTGCGCCAGCACCGGCGCATGGGCCAGAAGCGCGTCATAGAACGGAAACGGATTTTCCAGAAACCCGGGCGGCGGCGCCGTCAGGTCCAGCTTGCCGATCTGGGTTTGCATTACCGTTTCGCTCATCACATTCCTCCCCGTGAACTGCCTCGCCGCTCCCCGTCGCTCTCCCGGCCCGGGCGGTTGCAGGATCACCCGGGCCGTGGCGGTCTACGTCACACGATAGAGAGGCGCGCGCCCGCATTCCAGATCGCCGCCTGCGGCGCTCGCGCGCAGGGTTCCCTGCATCGGTAACAAGGGCCGGTGACATGGCGCGCGGCCGGGGCTAGTGTGGCGCCATGACCGATCCCGTTTCCTCGATCCGCAATCTTGGCCCCGCCATGGACGAAGCCTGCGCCCGCGCCGGTATCCACTCGGCCGAGGAGCTGCGCGCGCTGGGCGCCGATGCCGCCTATGCCCGCCTGCTGGCCACCGGCACCCGGCCGCATTTCATCGGCTATTACGTGCTGGTGATGGGCTTGCAGGGGCGGCCCTGGAACGATTGCAAGGGCAAGGAGAAGGCAGACCTGCGCGCGCGTTTCGACGCAATTAAGGCGGCAACGAAACCCGCCGCGGCAAGCCGGCTGGTGGCCGAGCTGGACGCGCTGGGCGTGCGGGTCCGCTCCGAGGATCTGATCGCGCAGAGCTAGCCCCGGCGCGCGCCGGCGGGCGAGATGCCGACCGCAAGGAGGAGCACACCGGGCCGCGGCGCCAGGCGATCCGGGGATGAAACTGTGCCTTGAGCGCCAACAGGAACGCAACGGCGCCTTCAAGGCGCGCGGCGGCATCGATCGGCGTGGATCGACAGACAGCCAGTTGCAGTGATCCGGTCGCACCCGGAGACAGTGGACGATCCGGCAGAAACTCCGGACGCGTTGGTCTTCCAACACGAGACGCTCTGCGGCAATCGAAGGTGGCGGACCCGGCCTGCCACAGGCCCCGCTCGGCGGACCCGGTCCGACCGATCACTCTGGACAACCTAGTGAGGACAACCATGACCACAATCGACCACCTGAGCCTTGGCGTGCCCGACGTTGCGGCCGCACAGAACTTCTATACCGACCTGTTGTCGAACCTCGGCATCAGTTGTCTCGCCTCGGGCGAGGGATTTGCCGCCTATGGCAGAGAGCGTGTCGCGTTCCTGCTGCTGTCGCCCTTTGACGGCGGAGCGGCCAGCGCGGGCAATGGCGCGCATGTTGCCTTCGCCGCCCCCAGCCGCGACGCGGTGTCAGCAGGTCATGCCGCCGGTCTGGCGGCCGGAGCGACGGACGAAGGCGCGCCCGGTCCACGCGAAGCCTATCCGATTCCGGGAGTCTTTGCCGCCTATCTGCGCGACCCCTGGGGCAACAAGCTGGAAATCGTACACGGTGGGTTTTCCGCCTGATCCCGTGCGGCACGGCACCCGCTGCCGTGCCGCATCACCCGTCAGACCGCGTGCTCTCGCGCGATCCGGCGCAGGTCCCGTTGCAGGCCCCGTTCCTGCGTCGGCGACAGGCTGGACCCTTTCTGCCAGGGCTGTTCCTCGAACACGTCGGAAAACAGGTTTCTGTCTCCTGCCTCCAGACTGGCACCATCGAAATAGCGCTCAAGCCAGTGCCAGGCGCTGGCCAGGATCTGGCGACGGGTCCGGCGCCAGGGCTGGTTCCGCTCGGCGGTGACCGCGACACTGACCACGATTGCGCTCGTCTCGGCGGATTGTTGTCCGGCGAGGCTGAATCGAAGTCTGACGCGGGCGAACACGCGAGCATCGTCTTCGTTGCGTTTGGTCCCCAGGATGGCTGCGCGCTCGCGATGGATTTCCATCACCATGCGGTCTTGCCCGCCTCAGGCGTTGCCGTGTCAGGGTCGCGATCAGGGGCAGTGGGCACGCCGGACGGCTTGCGCATGCGCCCGACCAGTGACCGGCGCAGCAGTAACCCGGCGCACAGCAGCACGATCCCCTGCCGGATGACCGCGCTTTCAGTCAGCGTGAACGCGGCAAGAGTGCCCAGCAGCACAAACCCGATCAGGATACGGCGGCGCCGGTTGCGCACAAACGCCGCGCGCGCCGCACCGGTCGCATCGCAGTCGACCGCGACGCCCGGTCCGGGAGGGCGCCGTTTCCGGCCCGCGACAAGGGACAGCACCAGCATCACGGCCAAGGGCACCAGCGAGACCCCGAAGTAGAGCAGCACAGCCCGCCCCACCCCCTCGCCCGTCAGGATCGCCACCCCGGCGGCGCAGGCCCCCAGGACACCACCCAGGAACAGCAGCACCGCGCCCGCCACGCGGGGCGAGGATGTTGGCGGATCGTCTTCGCCGGTGACGGCATAGGCCCGGCCGTATCCGGCGGGCAGCCTGTGTTGCTCTGCCGTGTCAGGGATCTGCCGGCGAGGCTGCGCCTGGTCCCGGTTCAACATGCCATCATCTCCCTTTGCAGAATGCCATAGGCGCCCAGCGATTGTTGCAGGACCAGCGCCTCGTGGCGGTCCACCACATAGCGCGCGGTCGAGTTCTCCAGATCGCCGTACTCGCGGTCGAGCTCTGGAAACAGGTCGAGGATTTCCGCGCGCGTCTCGTCACACAGCGCCGACCAACCGACCCGGCCGGGATGAAAGCTCTCGCTCCAGGCCTGCTCGGAAAGCACCAGTTCGTGCTGGTCAAACAGCATGTGGTAATAGTCCACCCGGCCCGGCGGCTCCTGCACGATGGCCCGGCCATCGACCAGGAACTTGGCCGCGACCAGAACCTCGCTATGCCCCAGATAGAACTCGACCATAGGGCCCATCATCAGGATCCGGTGATTGGGCGAGACCAGCAGGTCGCGGGTATTCTTCAACACCCCGGTGCGAATTCGGATCGGCGCAACCGCTGTTGGCGCCTCGCGCGAGGTGCCGCCGATCCAGCGGATGCGCTGATAGCCCCGGTCGCGGGTGATCACCCGGTCGCCCGGGCGCAGCTTCTCGACCGGGATCTCGCCCCCGGCGGTGGCGATCAGCGTGCCGCGGCAGAAACAGGTCACGTTGGTGGTATCGAAGGTCAGCTGGCCGGGATCGACCGGCGCGCCGCCATTGCTGAGCGTCAGAGTGCTGTTCGCGGTCCACCCCGCGGCGAGATCGTTGAGCACGCCGTCATCCGCGTGATCGGCGCGCAACCACTCCAGCGGGTTGCGGATCACGCTCGGGTCTATATCGCCGTTAAGAACCGCCGCGTCATAGCTGGTTCGGTTGTAGTTGATCGCCAGGTTGACGAAATCGTTGTTGCTCTGGTTCCCGTCGTTCTTTAGCCCGCTGTCAAAGCCGAAATCGCCGATCGTGTTATGACCCCCTCCGAGGAAGAAAAGATCATCGCCTTCGGAGCCGAGCACAAGGTCGTCGCCACCACCATCAAAGAAGCTGTCATTGCCGGTGCCGCCAACCAGGGTGTCAGCGTCAGCACCGCCTTGCAGGGAGTCGTCACCGGCACCGCCCACGAGCGAATCCCTGCCAGAATCGCCAATCAGCGTGTCGTTGCCATCGCTCCCGGACAGGGTGTCGTCGCCGTTGCCGCCGCGCAGGGAATCATTGCCGATGCCGCCCAGGATCGAATCGTTGCCATCGCCACCGATCAGCGTGTCGTCGCCAGCCTGGCCAAACAGAATGTCATTGCCGATACCACCAAGGACCGAGTCGTTGTCAACGCCGCCGTCCAGGGTGTCAGCGCCTGAACCACCATCAAGCGTGTCGTTTCCCCGACCGCCGATCACCAAGTCGTCGTCAGCCTGGCCAAGCACCGAGTCGTTGCCATCGCCACCATCCAGGGTGTCGGCGCCCGAGCCGCCATCGAGCGTGTCGCTGCCCCCTCCGCCGATCAGCGAATCGTCGCCATCATTGCCAAACAGAAGGTCATTGCCGTCAGCGCGAGCGCTCGTGATGCCTTCATTGTCACCGAACAGGGTGTCAGCGCCTGAACCGCCATCGAGCGTGTCACTTTCGTCACCGCCGATCAGCGAGTCGTCGCCATCATTGCCAATGAGAAGGTCATTGCCCACACCGCCAAAGAGCGTGTCGTTTGCGGTGGACACGCGCGGCGCCACCACCGGGTTGGTGTCAAAGGACAGGGCATAAACGGCGCCCGTTGTGCCCGAGGAGGGAACAAGGCTTTCAAAGTCGATATCAAGGCGCGTCAACGGCTGCTTCAATGCCAGCGTCAACTCGACATTCATCGTCACGCTGTCGTCGTCGGTGGTCCCGACAATGCGTCCCAGACTATCGAGTACGTATACGCCCGCGCCGTCAAACTCCACGGTTCCGCTCGCGATGGCCGTGTTCAGGTCGATCACCTGGCCATCAATTGAGACAGTCACTCTTTCAGTCGTTTCAAGATTGTTCAGAACGATACGGGCACCCGCCACCTGTGACGACGCTAGATGGCTGTGAATCTCTCGGGCAAGGCTGTTGGCGCCGCTTATGGAGACATCAACTCCGATATGAAATCCGTTGATCACGTTGCCCGAAGACAAAAACTGCACATTCGTCACATTGGTCGTCGTGGTCACCCCGAAATCCGGTCGGCTGTTCACGCCGTCCAGAATCTGGTTGACCGAGGTGACCTGTTGATAGACCGGCGTCAAAGGGTCGGCGCCGATGCCGCCGTCCAGAGTATCCGCCCCTTCGCCGCCCAACAGCCTGTCGGCGCCGGCACCGCCGTCGATCGAGTCGTCTCCATCGCCGCCCATCACCGTGTCATGGCCGCGCCCGGACTCGACCGTGTCGTTCCCGCCCAGGGCGTCGATCAGGTCATCATCGCTCTCTGGCAGTTCGCCGTTAAGGCCCATGGCGTCGAGATTGTCGACCACATCGCCGTCGCGGTCACCGAGATACCTGATGTTGATCCGGTCCGCCAAACCGGTGCCGCTGATCGTTCCGTCCGACAGCAACCCCCGCGGGTCGATCTCCTCGATGATGTCCGGCCCTTTGTCCGCTGCGACCAGAGGGGTTTCCGGCACAAATCCAAGGCTCGCCAGGGTGACCGCGCCCGGGTCCCCGGCGCCGGTCAGGCGCAGGGTCTCGATCTGGCGGAAACCGCCAGTCCCGGTTTGGGCCGGGGCAGAGGCAATCGGGTCACCCGCTGGAGGCGCATAGAACAAATCGCCATTGGACAGCGAGACCAGCGTGCCCCCGGCGATTTCGCGCGAGGCGCCCCGGGCAAAGGTCGCCTCGACCGAAACCGGCACTGCGCCCGATGTCTCGGCCGTGACCGGATCGCCGCCGTTCCCCGAATAGGTCAGCTTCATCGGCACAACCGTCTCGGGCGCGGCGACATCGCGCGTGACGCGCACAAACCCCTCGGGTTCGTAAGTTTCCCCGCTCAGCCGGGCAGGCACGGTCTGCATTGCCCGTTCGGGCGCGATTGCGCCAAGAAAAAGCCAAATGGAGTTCCGCATGGATAATCTTCCTTGTAAGCCCCCAGCGGGTCAGTGCCGATCGGGACACAACAGCCGCCCGGTTCGGGCGCCTCACATCGGAAACATCGGCACTGACTGCGCTGGCGCGATCTGAGCCCCCACCCAGTGCGCCCGGCAAAGGCTAGGCACCGCCTGGCAGCACAACAGCCCATCCGTCATGACCGGTGGGTTCAGCACTTTGCCGCGTCGTGAAACGACACTCTGCCACCGGTCATGATCATGACCGGTGGCGTCGCCCGGCGACTCGGATACGATCGCGCGCCTTGTTCTCAAACGAACGTGACTGGCATGTCATCGCGTCGTGATTATCTAGGTATTCCAGTGACGTAACGAGCAGCCTTAAACGTGACACCGAAACCCGACCCGCCAGGGCGCCACCGCGCCCTGAACAAGATATTTGTGCCGCAAAGATGAAGCTCACCAAACCGCTGACGCTCCGCTTTCTGAATGGCGATACCGTTTCGCTCGACCGCCGCGCGGCGTTGATGATGATGACCTGCCCGATCGCCGTGTTCATTATCGTGTTCTCGGCCAGTATCGTTCGGACCCTGTCCATCTTCATGCTGGACGTGCCGGTCAGCTGGCTGGCGGCGATTGCGCTGGGGCTGGGGATGGGGGCGCTTCTGTGGGTCTTTTTCTTGTGCCTCAGTCTGGTCCTGATCCGGCTTGGCCGGATGACCCGGGATGGTATCGACCTGCCGGTGCCACTGATCGGTCTGCTGGGCGTTCTGTGCAACGATATCCCGATGTTGTGGATCTATGCCCGGGTCTTTGATCTGGACATCTGGACGCCGATGGCGGCGGCGATGATCGTCCTGCTGGCCTTTGCCGTCCATCTCGGGTTCGAACTGCTGTTTGCCGTGGTGGTGCTGCCGCTGCTGGCGCGGGCGCGCAACCAGCGGCCGGCCCCTGCCGGCATCCCGCGCCCCGCCCCCGACCCCAAGCTGATGCTGGACGGAGAGACCATCGCCGCAAAGGACATCACCCTGATTCAGGCGGACGAGCATTACGTCTTTGTCCATCATGGCGGCCGAAAATCGCATGTGCGCCAAAGCTTCGGCTCGCTGGTCAAGGCGCTGGACAAGACCGCGGGCATGCAGGTGCACAAATCCTATTGGGTGGCGTTCGACCATGTGCAGCAGGTGCAGCCCAAGCGGGATGGCGGGCTGAAACTGATCCTCAAGGACAAGACCGCCATTCCCGGCGCCCGCAGCCGGGCGCGCGCCTTTCGCGAAGCCTTGCGCAGCAGGGCGCAAATGGGCGCTGCCCGGACCGAGCCCGCAAAAGAGGGACAGTTCTAGGGGCGCAAGCGTGCGGAACTGACAGGGCCGGCCTATCCGTGCCCGCCCGCCGATTTCACCAGATGCTCCAGCCCATCGCGCCCGATCAAGCGCAGCTCTCCGCGCGCCTGTTCGACCCAGCCGCGGCGCTGGAATTCTGACAGTGTGCGTGAGACCACTTCGCGCGCGGTGCCCAGTTCGGTGCCCAGCACCGCATGTGTGGCCCGGACGATGTTGTCGCTATCGGCCAGTTCCAGCAACCGCGCGGCCAGACGTACATCCATGCGCTGGAACACGATATCGTCGATCAGGGTGAACAGGTCGGTGATCCGCCGGGAATAGGCGGTGAACACGAACTCCCGGAATACCGGAGATCTGGCGATCAGATCGTCAAAGCTCCGGCGCGGGATGGCAACTGCGCTGACATCCGTCTCGCAGGTCCCCTCGGCCGAATGATCCTCGAAGGCCAGCATGCAGGCGGTGGTCAGGACACAGCTTTCGCCCGCGTGTACCCGGTAAAGGAAGACCTCGCGCCCGGTCTCGGATTTCTGCTGCACCTTCACCGTCCCCTCAAGCAGCAGCCACAGGTGGTCGGCGCTTTGCCCCGGGGCAAAAATCTGGGTGCCCGCAGGGACCGAGACGATCTGGCTACCGGCCTCCAGCTCGGCGCGCAGCGGTTCGGGCAGGCCGCCGAGGCCCTTGAACTGGTCAATCCAGGACGCGTCCATGTCCATCTGTCCCCGCAAGGTTTCGGATCGCGGCGACGCGACATCACGCGCGCCACGTGTCAGGATAGCCCTGTTCGCCAGTCGGGGCAGGATGACATCCTGCCCCGGTTACCCTTGGCGGGCGTCCGCTCAGAAACTGAGAACCCGCGTATCGGACGCCATCAGCCGGGCCGCCATCTCGGCCGGGCTGGCCACGCCGACCCCCTCGAGCAGAACCGACCCGTCGGCACCCCGGCCCGGCAGGTAGATCGCGCAGACCTCGACCGTCGCGCCGGTCTTGGCGCGGATCATCTGCATCAGGCCCTGCGGGCTCATATCCTTGGGCGGCTGGCCAGCGGTGGCGCTGGCGGGGGCCTCGCGCAGGGCAAGATCGCCCGCCGGACCGCACAGCAGGATATGCGCCTCGGCCCCCTGCTGCGCGGCCTGCATGGTCAGCACCATCGACATCAACTGCGTCTGCGGATCGGGCGAGGTGACCACGGTGACCAGCTTGGCCGGGCCTTCGGCAAGGGCGGCGACCGCGGATGCGGCGACAAGGACAGTGGAGAGGAGGAGGTGTTTCATTCGGGGGTCTCCGATTGGTTAAAAGGTCCGCCGGTCCGGCGGATATCCCCGCCCGCTCCCGTGCTGGAGGGCACGCGGGCGCGGACGGGAATGGCGGGGCATGCGGGCCGGGCAAGACCCGCCCCGCGATGCGATGTGGAACAAAGACCGCCCATGGCCTGGGCGGGAAACCGTCATGTTGCGCCCGGCCCTCTCCCCCGGGTCCGCCTGCTGCCCAGAAGCGATTCCAGCGTGTAGACCAGGATCGCCATGCCAACCGCCCCCAGCGCGGCAATGGCGAGCAGCACGATCAGATCGACCGGCCCGCCCAGATCGGACAGCTGCGATCGGGTCATCACCATCACGAACCAGACCGCCAGCACCGCCCCCACCGGCATCGACAGCTGCGCGGTCAGGAACTTCTTCCAGCTCACCGCGCGGTCGCGGACCAGCACATAGATATAGGCCAGCGTCACCAGCACCGCGACGGCGGTCAGGGCCCAGAACAGGCCCCGGCCAAAGATCTCCTCGAACACCGCGATCAGGGTGGAGAATGTCAGGTCTTTCATGTCGCGCCCTCCTCAGGCCCGGCCGCGCAGCATGGCGTTATAGGTGGCCTTGAGCGCCACCTCCTTCATCAGCCAGCTGATCCAAAGCTCTTCCAGCGGCGCGATGATGCCCGGGAAGGAGGGCACCAGATTGTTGTGATAGTCGAACTCCACCAGCATGGCGCGGCCGATGCGGGTGATCAGCGGACATGAATAGGTGGCGGTGCCCGCGCGCCCCTGGATGGCGGAGATCAGATGATCCTCGACCACCGGCACCTGCCATTTGACCGATGCGGCGGTCTTGCCCTTGGGCACGCCGGCAACATCACCCAGCGCAAAGATCTCGGGATAGCGTAGATGGCGCAGGGTCTGCATATCGCATTCCACCCAGCCCTGATCGCCCCACCGGTCGGCCCAGGCAAGGCCCGACTGCACCACGAAATCCGGCGCGCGCTGCGGCGGGATCACGTGGATATAGTCATACGCGACCTCCTCGGTGCCCGTCTCGGTGGCAAAGATGGCCCGTCTCGCGCCCGCGTCGATGGCCCTCAGGGTCCGGTTCATCAGGGTATCGACGCCGCGATCCCCGAACAGCATACGGACCTTCTCGGCCAAGATGGGCACCCCGAACAGCGTGGATTGCGGCGCCGTAAAGATCATGTTCATCTGCCCGGCATTGCCGGCCCGGCGCGCGATATCGTCGATCAGAAAGGTATGTTTCAGCGGCGCTCCGGCACATTTCATCTCGGTCGCGGGGCGGGTGAACAGGCCGGTGCCGCCCTCCTGGGTAAAGCGGCTGGCCGCCGTCCAGGTGCGCGCGGCATATTCGGGCCCGGCATAGAGCGCGCCGATGCCGTTCTGCCCCACCATGTCGAGACTGAAACCCTCGATCGCGTCGTGATCAAGGATCAGGCCCGGCGCCACCACCAGCCAGTCATAGGACAGCGTCGATCCCGCCTCGGTCGAAACGGTCCTGGCCAGCGGGTCCACGGCGGCCACCCGCTCGGGCAGCCAGGTGACACCGCCGGGCAGCCAATCGGCAGTCTCTGAGACGACATATTCCGGCGGGCGCAGCCCGGTTGCCACCAATGTCAGTCCCGGTTGGTAGAGATGCGCGCGTCGCGGGTCGATCAGGGTGATTTCGGCGCCCTCCAGACGCCGAACCAGCCGGTTCGCCAGCGCGGTGCCTGCCGCGCCCGCCCCGATGATGACGATCCGGGCCGAACTGCGCAGCGGCGCCGCGCGCGCCGCCTGTGGCGGCGACACCATCGTTGCGGCCGTTCCCCCGGCCAGCGCCGCCTTCAAGAACTGTCTTCTGTCCATGTTCCCTCCTCACAGCGCGCGCCGCGATGCGGCACGCGCCTATTGCGCTGGCACCGCATCCCGGGGCATCCGCCGGGCGAAATGACGCCGGTGCAGCAGGATCATCAGGGCGATCATCGCCACCTGGCTGGCCACGGCCAGCGCCGACAAGGCCCAATAGGCGATGCCGAACTTGGCAATCAGCCCGGCCCCGACCAGCCCCTTGTTGATCCAGAACTGCACCATCACGCTGAACGCGACACCGGGGCAGACCAGCGCATAGGCCCCGGGCGAATTCTCCTCGCCGCGCAGATAGGTCGCAGCATAGTTCTGGCGCCGCAGCACCAGCAGCCCAAGCATCAGGAACACGCTCTGAACCGCCAGGATCATCGTGGTCAGCAGCAGCGTGTCGGCAATGCCGCCATGCGCGGCAAAGGTGGTGTGCAGGCCATGCTCCTGCCGCATCATCATGATGCCCAGCACCGTCAGGATCGGCACCACGATCATCAGCGTCGGCGCGCTTTCACGCGCGGTGCCGTGCCGCAGCATCGAGCCGAAGGCGACAATCGCCGCAACCAACGTGTAAAGCCCGGCAAAGGTGCCCAGCGCCACCGACAGGATCATCGACACCCCCACGGTCAGCGGCAGCGTGCTCATCGCTGCGGGTGCGGACATGCCGACCGCCACCATCGCCAGCGCAAAGGCAGGCAGCAACTGGGCAAAGGAGTTATTGGCGGTGACGTCGAACACGCCGCCCTCACTTAGCACCCGCGACAGGAAAGCGCCGATCCGGCGAAACGCGATCACACCGATCAGCGCAAAGGCCACCAGCGCCAGCGGGAACAGGTATTCGACCACGCCCCACAGGCCCGGCACAAAGACCAGCCCCAGGATGAACCCGGCATTGACCGCCATCGCCAGCGCCAGCGGCATCGCCAGTAACTGAGTCTCGCCATTCGAGGTCATCAGGCGCGCATGGGCCTCGGTGCGGCGAAACGCACTCAGCTGCGCCAGGTTCCAGACCAGCAACCGGATGTTGACGACTGCAAACACCGCGATGCCGATGACGGCAACAAGGATCGCGGCCTTGAGCGGCAGCCCGCCATTCCGGAACGCGCCCAGGATATCCTCGAACACCGGAACCGGCCGGCCCGGATGGGGCACCCAGAACATCAGGAACATGAAGAAGGTGACGGCAAGCCCGCCCGCGCCGAGCGAGGCCAGGAAGTAAAGCGGCGACCAGCTGTCGGCGGGCCGCTGGGGTAAGCTGTTCATGGCGATTCTCCACATCTGTAGAGCGGTGGTGCCATGGCCGGGGTCCGCGCGACGGTGACTTGGTCACCGAACTGCCCCAGGGATTACAGCAGGTGCTTGAGCAGCCCGAACAGGTCGCGCTGGGACGATATCTCCAGCTTGCGATACAGGTTGCGGCGATGCACCTTGCAGGTCTCGCGCGCGATGTTCAGCGACAGCGCCGCAGAGCCGTTGGAATGGCCCTGCAACACCAGCGCCGCGATCTCTGCCTCGCGGCGGGTCAGATGCACATGCAGCGTGTCACCGGCATAGACCTGGATCAGATCGGCGATCGAGGGCGCCGCGGCGGGCGGGGCCACGGCGACCTGCGGGCTGACCGCCGTCACATGCTGGGCCAGCAATTCCAGCAACAGCGGCGCGTGATGCTTCAGGCACTGGATTTCACGCCGCCGATACGGCCCCGTCTCCTCGAACCGGCTGAGCGACAGGTGCGCCCGCCCCCCCGTCGGCAGCGGCGCCAACAGCCCGACCTCGTCGCAGAGCCCGGTCTTGCGGTAGTATTCCAGATAATACTCGCTGGAAAAGAACCGGTCGGGCGCGATTTCGGGCAGGCGATACAGCCCGCCCCCGGCCGGCAGGTCGCGAAACTGAAAGAACGGGTCAAAGGGATAGGTATTTTCCAGATACTCGGTCAGTGCCGCGCTGGGCAGACGCTTGGACACGAACCAGGCGTCCAGCATCACCGGCGCCTTGCCGGGATCGAAGCGGATCAGGATGAAGGTGGCAAAGGGCATCCGCGCACGCAGCAGCCGCCGGAAGGATGCGAAAAACTCGGGCGTACCCGCGCTGCTCATTGCCCTGCGCAATCTCAGGATATCTCGATCCGTCAGGTTCATCGCGTGAATTACCCTCTTCTGGGGTCGAATTTCCAAAAAAACTAACCCAAGAGGGGTATATCTCCCGACCCCGAATGGCGCAATCATCGTCTGAGCGCTGCAAAAGACCACGACAGAAAAATGGTGCCACCGACGGGGGAACGATCCTTGACCAAAGCCATCAGCGCACGTGCGTTGCGCAAGGTGTATCCGGGCACGCCGCCCGTCGAGGCCCTGGGCGGCGTCGACATCGACATCGCCGATAACGAGTTCTTCACCCTGCTGGGGCCCTCGGGGTGCGGCAAGACGACGATCCTGCGGCTGATCGCGGGGTTTGAACACCCCACTTCTGGTTCGCTGGACATGTTCGGGCAAAGCCTGCTGGACCTGCCCCCCTACAAGCGCCAGATCAACACCGTCTTCCAGAGCTATGCGCTGTTTCCGCATATGAGCGTTGCCGAGAACATCGGCTTTGGCCTGGAAATGCTGGGCAAGCCCAAATCCGAGATCAAGAGCACCGTGGCCGAGATGATGGATCTGGTGCAGATGTCCCATCTCGCCGACCGCCAGACCAGCCAGATCTCGGGCGGCCAGCAACAGCGCGTGGCCCTGGCCCGGGCTCTGGCGCCCAAACCCCGGGTGCTGCTGCTGGACGAGCCACTGAGCGCGCTGGATTTCAAGCTGCGCAAAAACATGCAGCTGGAGCTGAAGAGGCTTCAGACCGAAACCGGCATCACCTTCATCTTTGTCACCCATGACCAGGAAGAGGCGCTGACCATGTCGGACCGGATCGCGGTGATGTCCGATGGCGCCATCCGCCAGATCGGCTCTCCGCGCGACATCTACGACCATCCCGCCGACCGGTTCGTGGCCGATTTCATCGGCGACACCAATTTCCTGCCCGCTGACGTGATCGCCACCGAGGGTGAGCGCGTGTCGCTGCGGCTGGGGTCAGGCAAGACCATCACCGCGCCCGCCCGCCATGCCGGCGGCGGCCGGGTCACACTGGCGGTGCGCCCCGAACATGCCCGCCTGGAAGCCGAGGACAGCGGCCTGTTGCCCGGCGTGCTGAGCGATGCGGTCTATTTCGGCACCGACACCCATTTCCACATCGCGCTGGATGACGGCACCGCCTTTGTCCTGCGCCAGCAGAACAGCCCCGATACCGAGACCCGCTTTGCCAAGGGGGAGAGGGTTTCGGTCAGCTTCCCGGGCGAGGTGGCCCAGGTGCTGAGGGACTGAGCGATGGAGAGCATCCCGGACACGATCGCCCGCCGAACCGCCCGCAACCGCTGGCTGTTGCTGATCCCCGCCCTCGCGATCCTGCTGTTCGCCGCCAGCGGCCCGCTGCTGATCACGCTGGTCTATTCGGTTCTGACACCGGGCGACTACGGCGGCGTCGAATGGCAGTTCTCGTTGGATGCCTGGTTCAATGTCTTCATGCAGCGTGACATTTTCGATGATACCCTGGGCTGGTCGGACGCGCATCTGAGCATCTTCTGGCGCTCGGTGAAACTGTCGGCGCTGACCACGCTGGCCTGTCTCGCCTTCGGCTTTCCCACCGCCTATTTCATCGCCACGCGACCCAAGAAGCAGCGCGATCTGTGGATGCTGTTGATCATCATCCCGTTCTGGACCAACCTGCTGATCCGCACCTTTGCCATCCTGGAACTGATCCGCAACGAAGGCACCGTCAACACCGTCCTGATCGCGCTTGGCCTCATCGACGAGCCGATCCAGATGCTGTTCACCGAATTCTCGATCCTGCTGGGCATGGTCTATGTCTATCTGCCGCTGATGGTCCTGCCCATCTATGCCTCGATGGAACGGTTCGATTTCCGGCTGGTCGAAGCGGGCTATGACCTCTATGCGACCCGGTTCCGGGTGCTGCGCAAGGTGATCCTGCCGTTGGTCAAGCCGGGGGTGATCGCTGGCTCGATCCTGGTCTTTGTCCCTTCGCTGGGCGCCTATGTGACGCCGCGCGTCATGGGTGGGGGCAACCAGCTGATGATCGGCAACCTGATCGAGCTGCAATTCGGGCAGGGCCGCAACTGGCCGCTGGGCGCGGCCTTGTCGATCACGCTGCTGGCCATCGTGATGGTGGCGCTGCTGGCCTATGTCCGGGTCGCGGGAAACGAGGAGACGCCCCATGGCTGAGCGCGTCTTCGACATCCGCAGGCAGACCGGGTTCACTACCATCGCCATCGCCTGTTTCGCCATGCTTTACATGCCGATCATCCTGCTGGTGATCTATTCCTTCAACGCCGGCACCTCGATCGCCATCTGGGAGGGCGCCTCGTGGCGCTGGTATGTCTCGGCCTGGAACAACGAACAGGTGCAGGAGGCGACGCTGCGCTCGCTGATCATCGCGGTCTGGGCCTCGGGCATCTCGACCACGGTTGCGGTGCTGGCCGCGCTGGCCACCACCCGCACCCGGCGGTTCCGGGGCCAGACGGCGGTATTTGCCCTGATCAACCAGCCGCTGATGGTGCCCGAGATCGTGACGGCCGTGGCGCTGCTGATCTTCTTTGCCATGATCAAGGTCGCCACCGGCTATACCGGGCTTGCCTATCTGATCATCGCGCATTCGGCCTTTTGCATCCCCTTTGCCTATCTGCCGATCCGGGCACGGCTTCAGGGCATGGATCTGAGCCTGGAACAGGCCGCCGCCGATCTTTATGCCACCCCGTTTCAGGTGTTCCGCCGGGTGACCCTGCCGCAGCTGTGGCCGGGTATCCTGGCCGGGGCGATGCTGGCCTTTGTGATTTCGCTGGATGACGTGGTGATCACCGAATTCGTGAAATCCGCAGGTCAGGACACCTTGCCGACCTATATGCTGGGACAGCTGCGCCGCGTGGTCACGCCCGAGATCAACGCCATCTCGACCGTGCTGCTCAGCATTTCGGTCACCATGGTTATCGCATTCACTTTGCTCAGTAAAATCAGGAAGTAAAACCAAAGGGAGAGTACAATGAAGAAGACACTGACCGCGCTGACCCTCGTTCTGGCCGGACCGGCCTTTGCCGAGGGCGAACTCAACATCTTCAACTGGGGCAACTATACCTCGCCCGAGATGATCGCCAAATTCGAGGCCGAAACCGGCATCAAGGTCACGATCACCGATTACGACAGCAACGACACCGCGCTGGCCAAGATCAAGGCGGGCGGGCACGGGTTCGACATCGTGGTGCCCTCGGGGACCTATATCCCGATCTTCGTGGGCGAAGGGCTGCTGATGGAGAGCAAGCCCAACCAGATGGAGAACTTCAAGCACATGGACCCACAATGGGTCGATGTGGAATTCGATCCGGGCCGCAACTATACCGTGCCATGGCAATGGGGCACGGTTGGCATTACCGTCAACACCTCGGTCTATGGCGGTGACATCAACACCGCCGCGCTGATCTTTGATCCGCCAGAAGAGCTGAAGGGCAAGATCAACGTGGTCCCCGAGATGAACGATGTCATGGGCCTGGCGATCCGCTATGCGGGCGGCGAGCAGTGCACCGCCGACAAGGAAGTTCTGAAAAAGGCGCGCGACATCCTGCAGGCGGCCAAGCCGCATTGGCTGTCGATGGATTACGGCAATATCGAGAAATACGCCAAGGGCGACCTGGCCGCTGGCGTCAACTGGAACGGCGCCTCATTCCGGGCGCGCAACCAGAACCCCGATATCGCCTTTGGCTATCCGCAAGAGGGCTTTCCGGTCTGGATGGACAATGCCGCGATCCTGAGCGATGCCAAGAACGTGGAAGAGGCCAAGATCTTCCTCAACTTCATCATGGATCCGGAAAACGCCGCCATGCTGTCCGCCTTTGCCCGCTATGCCAACGGCATCAAGGGGTCCGAAGCCTTCATGCCCGAAGACATGAAAACGGCGCCCGAAGTGGTCGTACCTGACGCTTTGAAAGGTGCGGCCTTCGTGTCCAAGACCTGCCCGCCCGAGGCGACCAAGCTGTATACGGCGATCTGGACCGAACTGCAGAAGTAACCAACCTGTGGCCCCCTTTCCCAGAAGGGGGCCGCCTTTCCTGACCGGAGCTTCCGATGCCCGCCGATATCATCATTCACAATGGCTCGCTGATCACATTCGACGAGGCCCGGCCGCAGGCTCAGGCGCTGGCAATCCAGGGCGGCATGATTGCCGCCGTCGGCAGCGATGCCGAGATCCTGGCGCTGGCCGGGCCCGAGACACGGCTGATCGACGCTGGCGGCGGCACCGTCCTGCCCGGCTTCATCGACAGCCATGTGCATCTGTTCGGCGGCTCGGTCGAGCTTGACTGCCTGAGCCTCTACGGGGTCAAGGGGCTGGACGCGATGCGCGCGGCCATTCAACCCTATGCGCAGGCCAATCCCGATGACGCGCTCGTTTTTTGCGTGATGGCCGATTACGACATCCTCGGTACCGGCCACACCCTGACCCGCCACGATCTGGACAGCATTCTGGCCGACCGCCCGCTGGCCATGTTCGCCCCCGATCACCACACCGTCTGGGCCAATACCGCCGCGCTCGAGGCGACCGGCCTGTTGCAGGGCGGCGAGGTCGACGCAGGCTCGCTCATCGTGCTGGGCGAGGACGGTCTGGCCAATGGCGAGCTGCTGGAGCCGGGCGCCTATGGGCCGATCCTGGGACTGACCCGCCATGGCGGGCGCGAGATGCTGGGCCTGACCACCGGCAAGGACCCCGAACCGCCCGCCACTCCAGACCAACGCGCCCGCGACAAGGACGTGATCGCGCGCGGGCTGGCCCATTGCGCGGCGCAGGGCATCACCGGACTGCACCTGATGGATGGCAACCGCTATCAGCTCGAACTGCTGACCGAGCTCGAGGCCGAGGGGCGGTTGCTCTGCCGCTGCGAGGTGCCGTTTCACATGAAGGGGACCGACCCGGTCGAACGGATGACCGCCGAGGCGCCTGCCATGCGCGCCGCCTATCGCGGCGACAAGGTGCGCTGCAACCATCTGAAGATGTTCATCGACGGCGTGATCGAAAGCGGCACCGCGTTGATGCTGCGGCCCTATCCGGGCGAGTTGGGTGCCAATGACAATACCGGTGACGAGGTCTTTACCCAGGAACATTTCACCGCCTGCTGTGTCGAGGCCGACCGGCTGGGGTTCCAGATCGCGGTCCATGCGATCGGCGATGCCGGGGTGCGGCGCACCATCGATGCGTTCGAAGCGGCCCGGCGCGCCAATGGCACGCGCGACAGCCGTCACCGGATCGAACATATCGAGGTGATCCATCCCGACGACATCCCCCGGCTGGCGGAACTGGATATCGTCGCCTCGCTGCAACCGGGCCATGCGCCGCGCGGCCATGTCTTCCCGCCCGGCGCGGTGGGGCAATATCTGCATCCCGACCAGATCGTGGGCGCCTATGCCTGGCAGACCATCCGCGAAACGGGCGCGCGGGTCGTGTTTTCGACCGACTGGCCGGTGATCCCGGTCGATGTGATGCCCAGCCTGCGCGCCGCCATCGCGCCGCTCGACCTCGGCCCGGACTGGCCGGACCAGAGCCAGTCGCTGATGGATACGCTGGCCAGCTATACCCGCGACAATGCCTGGGTCGAGTTCAACGAGGACAGCAAGGGCAGGCTCAAGGTGGGCATGGCCGCCGATATCGCGGTGCTCAGCCACGACCTGACGGCGCTGGCGCCCGATGACATCACCCAGGCCGCCGCCATGGTGACGATCATGGATGGCGCGGTGACCTATCAGCGGCCGGGCTAGGCGCCCGGTCCGCCTCACACAGCCAGGTCATGAAGGTTTCGGCGCCGGGTTTGCCGGCGCCGCGCGGCGTAACGTTGCAGTAATAGCCGCGTGTGGTGCGGCATTCGTGGGTCGCGGCCAGCACCAAAGCGCCGCTTTCCAGCTGGTCGTCCATGAACGGCCGCCAGCTGAGCCCGATCCCCATGCCGTTCTGCACCGCCCGGTTATGCACCATGAAACTGTGAAACCGGTCATGCCGGGGCGGGCTGGGCGGGGTCACGCCGCTGCCCTCGAAATAGCGCTGCCAATCGTCGAAATGGCTCTCGGCGCTCAGATGCAAGAGCCGCTCTGCCGCCAGCTCGGCCCGGCCGAGCGGCCCCCGCCCGCCCAATACCGCAGGCGTGCAGACCGCCACCAGCCGCTCGGGGATCACCCGCCGCGACACCATCCCCTCCAGCCCCGCCGTGCCAAAGGTCACCAGCAGGTCGCAGGTTGCGGGATCGTAATCGGGGTTCTGGTCACGGGTCACGATCTGAAGCGCGATCTCGGGATGGCGCGACTGGAACGCACCCATCCGGGGCAGCAGATAGTAACTGGTGAAACCGATCGCCGCATTGACCACCAGCGCCGCCTGCCCCGACCGGTCGCGCAGTTCGGCCAACCCCTGATGCAGCGCCTCGAACCCCGCCGCCACCGCGCGGGCCAGCTGTGCGCCCTCGTCTGTTAGGGTCAGGCGCGGCTTTGTGCGCAGGAACAGGGAAACGCCCAGATCGGCCTCCAGCTGCGCCACCTGCCGCCCCACCGCCGGGCCCAACACGTTAAGTTCGCGCGCGGCGCGGGTAAAACTCAGATGCCGCGCCGCCGCGTCAAAGGCCTGTATCTGGTGCAGGGGCAAGCTGGGTCGCGCCATCATCGTTCATCAAGTGAAACATCAAGTTTCCCCTTTAGCCTATGTTTTCAAAGATTGCATCCCGTTAGGCTTCCCCTCAGGACGGATGGGCCCACCCGGACAAGGATACAGAGAATGCAGGACCCCAACAGCAAGCTGACCCTTGCCAGCGGCCGGACCCGCCTGCCCGCCGCAAAGGTCCAGACCCGGCTGAGCGCCATCTTTCAGGCCCTGAGGTTCGATCCTGACATCGCCGAGGAGGTGGCCGCGCATCTGGTCGATGCGAGCCTGTCGGGGGTGGAAAGCCACGGGGTGATGCGGGTGCTGGAATACGCCGCCCAGGTTGAAAGCGGCTATCTGACACCTTCGGGCCGCCCGCAGGTGCTGCGCGACGACACCGGCGGCCCGACACGCATCGAGGCAGGAGGCGGCATCGGCATCCCCGCCCTGCGCCTGGCCTATGATACCTGCTGCGACGAGGCGCGCGCACGCGGTCTGTCAGCGCTCTCGATCCGGCATGTGGGCCATACCGGGCGGCACGGCGCCTTTGCCGAGGCGGCGGCCGAGGCCGGGTGCCTGACCATTTGCCTCGGCGGCGGCAACCGCCAGACCTGGCGGCAGGTGGCGCCCCATGGCGGCGCCCGCGCGATGCTGCCCACGAATCCCTGGTGCATCGGCATCCCCGGCGGCGACCGGGGGCCGGTGGTGCTGGATTTCGCCACCTCCAAGATCGCGGGCGGCTGGATCTATGCAGCGCGCTCGGCCGGTGCTCTGCTGCCCGAGGGCTGCGTGATCGACGCCGCGGGCCACCCCACCCGCAACCCCGAGGATTACTTTGCCGGGGGCGCCATCCTGCCGGCGGGCGGGCACAAGGGATTTGGCCTTGCCCTGCTGGGCGAGCTGGTGGGCGAGGCGCTGCTGGGCCCCTCGACCACCGAATGCAACTGGCTGCTGATCGCGCTTTCGGCAGAGCGGTTCCGCGAGGCCCCCGCCATGGCCGCCGCCGCCGAAGAGGTGCTGGACGAGCTGCGCCGCTGCCCGCCCGCGCCGGGCAGTTCCGGTGTCGAGATCCCGGGCGAGCGCGAACGCGCGCACCGGGCGGCCTCGGGCGGGATCGTCTCGGTCCCACGCGACACCTGGACACAGATCGAG
>Ga0157391_103268_pt1 | contig 23869 bp, 20 predicted proteins | sample T8_LowP_AmetaT_FD_136040 | JGI IMG/M metagenome (GOLD analysis project Ga0157391, IMG submission 136040) | Metatranscriptome of Roseovarius nubinhibens ISM and Alexandrium tamarense co-culture from University of Georgia, USA - T8_LowP_A metaT... ...
ACCGGGCCCAAACTGGAAGAGGATTACGCCTGGGACAAGCTGGCCAAGCGGCGCGCCTGGCTGCGCGCGGTCGATGGGTTCTGGGACTATGCTGCGATCCGGCTGACCGGCGCGCCGGGTCTGCAACGGGGTTGGTTCGATCTGGCGCGGGTAACGCAGGACGTGCCGAATGGGGTTTGGATCCTGCATCATCCGGGTTCGGAGGAACACACGATCACCGGCGGCAAGGTGGTCTATGGCCAACCGCGCCAGCAGCGGTTGTTTCATCAGGCGACTACGGCGCGTGGCTCCTCGGGCGGGCTGGCGCTGGACCAGAATGGTCAACCGGTGGCGCTGCACTATCTGGGGCTCGAGGCCCTGACCCCTCCGCCCGATGCCCGTCATCATCCCGCGCTCAACGTGGCGGTCCCGCTCACCGCCGTCGCCGCCGATCTGGCAGCCAAGGAGGTGCTGGGCAAGCTGGCCGAGATCCCCGGCCTCAGCCCGGTGGGGGGCTGTCTGGACGGGCGCCGACCGGTCTTTGGCCGCGCCGATTACATCGCCGCGCTCGAGCAGCTGTGGAAGGGCGACCGCCGCATTCTGCGCGTGCATGTGGAATCCCACGAGGAGGTGGCGGTCACCCGCCCGGGCAAAAGCTTTTCGGTCGAGATCCTGCGCGCGCTCTTTGCCGCGCCCGAACACCATCATATCGTGTTTCGCGCCGGCGACGTACAGGTCGATGCCTATCGCATGGCCTGCGATACGCTGGCCAGCTTTGCCCCCGATGCGGTGGCCAGCCTGCCCGAGGCACCCGACACCACCACCCCGGCCTATGTCAAACGGCTGGTGTCGAAGTTCATGCAGCAGGTCAGCGACCGGCTGGGCGACCGCATGGTCTGGATCCTGCTTGACGATCTGGACCGGCACGACCTGTCCGATGCCTCGGGGCGCGAATTCCTGTCGACGCTGTATGAACAGATCGGGCGGCAGGACAATCTGCGGCTGGTGTTGATCGGCTTGCGCGAGGATATCCAGATCAACGGGCTCGACCCCCAACTGGTGCTGCACTCGGCCATTCGCCTGAGCGACCTGTCCGATCCGGGGCAGATCTTTCGCGAATGGCTGAACATGCGCGGGGCGCGGGACAAGCCCTTTGACGAGACCAGCCTGCGTTTCCTCAGCAGCATCATCGCCTCGCTTGCCGGGTCCGAGGCGCCGCTGGAGCGGATGTCTGACTTTGTCGAAACCCATGTGGCTGGCGCGGCGGATGCGCTGTTCGGGCGGGTCGGCGCCCGCGATCCGCAGGGTCTGGAGGGCGAGTGATGCGGCAGGCCCTGATCGACCTCGCACAAGAGCTGAGTGCGGTGTGCGGCTGTTACGAACCCGACGCCTTGTGTGATGCGCTTGGGGTCGAGGACCGGCCCGACCTGCGCCATGATGTTCTGGGCGCGCTGTCGCGCGGCGTGACCGAGGTTCTGTGCCCGGTGCCGGAAGCGTCCCCCCGCTATGGCTGGATGTTGGCGCCCGATCCGCGCGCCGCCGCGCTGCGCCGGTTTCTGACTCGGGCGCAGCTGGATCAGGCGCTGGAGCTGGCGCCCACGCCCTGGCAGGACGATCTGTTCGGGCAGGTGCTGCATCAGCTGCTGGCCGGTGCGCAGGTCGAGGTGGCCCGGCCCAAGGGCAGCGACAACGAGACCCGCCTGCTGACCCATCTGCGCCACAACGCGGCCATTCTGGACGCGGTACAGTTCGCCCGCGCGGTGCCGGCGCTGGATGCTCGCGCACTCGAAACGCTCGAAAGCGAGGCCAAGCGGCAAATCCAGGAGGTGCAGAAATGGCGCGATCTGGTCATCGTGCTGCCGCGCCGCCATTTCGGCTATGACAATATCCGCCGGCGCCTGTCGCACTTTCTGCGCGGCAAAACCAAGGACACGCGCCCGCTGTTGCTGACCGGCACAGGGGGCATCGGCAAATCGGCGGTGCTGGCCCGGCTGTTGCAGGATTGGCAGACGCGGCGCGATGCCCCGATCACCGTGATCCTCGATTTCGACCGGCCACAGCTGAAAACCGGCGCGCCGTTCCAGATCGCCCGTGAGATCCTCAACCAGATTGCCGTCGGCGTGACCCGCACGCTGGACCCGCCCGAAGCCGCCGCCAATGTTTCGAAACAATTGCGCATGCGGCGCGCGATGTTGTCCTCGACCGACCTGATGGGCGAGGTGCGCGATCACGGTGCCCAGGCCGATTTCCTGGAAAGCCAGCTGCCCGGCTGGTTCAGGGGTGATTGGACGCATGGCCTGCGGTCGCAACCCATCGCCCTGGCCTTTGACAGTTTCGAGGCGGTCGACCGGCAGGGCGGCGAGGTGGTGCGGTTGATCCTGGCGGTCGAGGAACAGTTCCGCCGCGAACTGCCGGGCCTGCGCTGTGTGCTGTCGGGCCGCGCCGAACCGCTGGAAGGCGAGGAGCTGGACGACCGATTTGGCCCGTCCTCGCGCCGGATCACGCTGGATGGCCTCTCGGTCGAGGCGGGCGCGCAGCTGATCGAGGAAGAGGATCGGCGCCTGTCCGAAGAGGACCAACAGCGCAAGGGTATCGACCGCCCACCGGTGCTGACCGACGAGACCCTGCGCCGCACTGTCAGCCGCCTGCTCAAGGGGCACCCGCTGGCGCTGTTGATATTTGTTAAATACGCGCGCACTCATGACGGTGATATCGCCGACCTGATCGCCGATCTGGAAGAGGACGGGGCCGGGGCCTTTCGCTCGGAATTTGCCCATCGCTTCCTTTATGAACGCATCCTCGACCGGATCGACGACCCTGAATTGCGCAGCCTGGCGCATCCCGGTCTGGTGCTGCGTCAGATCAATACCGACCTGATCCGCTTTGTGCTGGCGGTGCCCTGTCTGGGTCTGCCCGAGGGCACCGTGTTGCCCGAGGGCAGGGCCGAGGCGCTGCGCAAAAAGCTTGAGAATGAATACTGGCTGGTCGATCCGGGCGAGCCGCCCTTTGACCTGCGTCACCGGGCCGATGTGCGGCGGATGATGGTTGCTGGCCTGTTTGCCGGCCCGCGCGAGGCCGATACCGCCGCCGACCACAAGCGCAAGGCGCGGCTGCGCGAGGATGCGCTGGCCGTCTGTTCCGCCGCGCGCGACTATTTCCGACTGGGCCCGCCCGACGGGTCCGATGAGGGCGCCCGCCAGCGGTGGCAGGCGATGGACCCCGAGATGCGCAATCTTCACGCGCTCTATTACGAAGCGTTTCTGTCGCCACGGGATGTGCCGGAATTCGATGCTCAAACCGCGCGCGCGCTGGATCTGTCGTTGGGCGAGGATCTGGAAACGTTGCCCGCCGCCTGGCGGGCGCGGGTCAATGTTCTGCTGGGCCGGGTGTTGAGCAAGGAAGAGGCGTTCGACCTGGGCGACGATCTGCGCGAGCTGGCCGAAAAGCAGGAATTCACCTCGGCCGCGCAACATGGGCTGAGCACGGCGGACGAGGATTTCACCACCGTCAGCGAAGCCAGCGAAAGCCGCGCCGGTGATCCGCTGGGCGTACGCGCCCATGAGGATGTCTATCGTCCCGACGGGTCCGACTGGCGGTCCGCCTCGCGCCTGTCGCGCGACATCCAGCGCGCCTTTGCCGCTGCCCGCTTTGCCGAGGTGGCCGATCTGGCGCCGCGCTATTTCGAGGCTCTGGAGTTTCGCAGCAACAAGGAGATAGCTGAAGATCATGCCGACGCGATGCAGCGCGGCTACTGGCGACACCCGATGTGGCAATGCCTGCTGGTGGCGGGCAGCGGGGTCGAGACATCCGCGATGGCCCAGGCCGCCAGCGTCTTTCTAGACTCCGCAGATCATCAGCGCGCCTTGCCGGGCGTGATCGCGTTCATTGCCCAGCAAACCGATCCGATGCAACGCCACAAGGAACTGGATGTTCTGCAAGGCGCTGATTTCAAATCCTACGTGGATGCCTATCGCATGTCCGGGAGCATTCTTGACGGATGGCTGGGACGCAAGACCGCCTTGATGGCGTCGGGGCGGGGTGTCCCCTTGTCAGGCAAACCCATTTCTCGCTCTCCGCGTGCCCTGTCGCTGGCGGCGGGGCGGGCTGGTCGGGCGGAGGAGGAATTTGGTGCACTGTTCGAAGCCGCCCCCGATCTGGCCGGGCGGCTGGAGAAATTCTGGGCGCATGGCGCGCCGGGGATTTCGGATATCACCGATCTCTATCGTCAGTTCGGCGAGGAAGAGGACCTGACCCGGTTGCTGGCCAGCGAAGCGCTGCCGCAAACGGACCTGGCGTTTCGCATGTTCCGGGGGTTGAACCCCGACCTCTACCCACCCTTGCGGCGCATCCTCGAGGAGCAGGAGGGCGAGGTGGTGCTTCGCCTGGCCGAGGCGCTGGCCCAGCGGGCCCGCCATTGGCCCGAAGAGCTGCGGATGTCGGCGCTGAGCGGGTACAGCCGCAACCAGTCGGCGACACTGGTCGAGGTGGCCGATCAATGCGGCGAACTGGGCACGCTTTGCGCTTGTCTCGCGGAGTTCGACAGCCGCGCGGGGACCGTGCGCGAGATGTTCGACAGCCTCAGCGCCTGGTTCTTTCCCTTTGCCCGCGATCTGGAAATCTAGCCGTTCAACCGGTCGAGCCGGGCCTGAACCGACAACCCATGCGCTTCGAGGCTTTCCGAGCGCGCCAGCTGTGCCGCCGCCGGGCCGATGGCGCGCAGCGCCTCGGGTGTCATTCGCGACATTGTGGTGCGCTTGAGGAAGTCCATCACGCTCAAACCGGATGAGAACCGGGCCGAGCGCGCGGTGGGCAGCACGTGGTTGGGGCCGCCGACATAATCGCCGATTGCCTCGGGCGTATACTGACCCAGGAAGATGGCCCCGGCATGTATGGTCCTGGCCGCCAACGCCTCGGGGTCTGAGACGCACAGCTCCAGGTGCTCGGGCGCGATACGGTTGGACAGCGCCGCCGCTTCGTCCAGGTCGGATACGGTGATGACGGCGCCGAAATCGCGCCAGCTGACCCCGGCGATGGCGCGGCGTTCCAGCGTTTCCAGCCGCTTGTCCACCGCTTCGGCCACGGCCCGGCCAAAGGCGGCATCGTCGGTGATCAGGATCGACTGGGCGCTTTCGTCATGTTCGGCCTGGCTGAGCAGGTCGAGCGCGATCCAGTCGGGATCGTTGTCGCGGTCTGCAATCACCAGGATCTCGGAAGGACCGGCGATCATGTCGATGCCCACCTTGCAGAACACCCGTCGCTTGGCTGCCGCAACAAAGGCGTTGCCGGGGCCGGTGATCTTATCGACCGGGGCGATGGTGTCAGTGCCATAGGCGAGCGCGGCAATCGCCTGGGCGCCGCCGATGCGATAGACCTCGTCAACGCCCGAGATCTGCGCGGCCAGCAGCACCAGCGGGTTGACCTGCCCATCGGGGGTGGGCACGGCGATGGCCAGACGACCCACGCCCGCCACCTTGGCCGGAATGGCGTTCATCAGCACCGAGGAGGGGTAGGAGGCCAGACCGCCCGGCACGTAAAGCCCCGCCGCCGAGACCGCCGACCAGCGCCAGCCCAGCCGCGCGCCGGTGTCATCGGTCCAGTCCGCATCCTGCGGCATCTGCCGCTCGTGATAGGCCCGGATGCGCGCGGCGGCCAGTTCCAGCGCGGCGCGTTCGGGGGCGGGCACCTCATCGACCGCTTGCGCGATCTCTTCGGTGGAGAACCGCAGCGACTGTGGCGTCAGCGCGACCCGGTCGAACCGCTCGGTCAACTCGATCACCGCCGCATCGCCGCGGGCGCGCACATCGGCGATGATCCCGGCCACCACCGCATCGACATCTGGGCTGTCCTCGCGCTTGGCACCCAGGAGGGCGGTAAAGGCGGTCTCGAAATCGGGTTGGCGGCTGTCGAGGAACTGGGGCATCGGGCTCTCCTTTGGCGGTGACATAACCGGACTGCCCGCCCGCCTCAAGCGTTAGGCGTTTCGTCACCGGGTGACAGGTGCCAAGCGTGTTCGCAGTATCGGTAACCTCGGCGAACGGGCAATTTATGAGTTATACATGACTCTCATTATCGGTTTCGTGGACGTGCCGCGGAGCGCGCTACACTGAAGTGTGACTCCTGTTAGAAATCAATGGGTTATCTTCAACCTGCTTCAGCACAAACGCAATTTTCGCTTTTGCGTCTCTTCATCGAATTCTCCTTCTCCCGCATGCGGGATCATAAATGGAAAATTCCAGCTTGAATTGGTCCGGTTTTCGGGACGCAGGTCGCCGCAGGTTTGCCCTTGCCCCCGTTCCGGACCCGTGCCGGGGCAGGGGGTCTTTGTGTTGATGACTGAGGCCCGAGGATCAAGCGATTCCGGGCGGCTGAAAAGCGCGCTGCTATCTTCGTAAGCTACTGTAATAAAGTTATTTATCGCCGGACCTATCGGAAATGATACCGGCGGCTCTACACCCCCGGCCCGCTTTTCCCAAAGATCCAGGCTGACGAAGTCCGTTGCCCGCACCATGCGCAGGGAGAGGAAAATGATGGCAGCCAAGTTGAATTTCCTGAACAAGATCCGGCCGGCGCTTTGTGTGTTGTTCAGCGCGTTACTGATAACCCCGGCCCGGGCGGAAATACCCGACGCGCTTTACACCGCGCTGGGTCTGGACAAGGATGTTGCGCCGAATGTGTTGTATGACGCGTTGGTGAAACGCTACCGCGATCCCGAGCAGGGCGCCGGTGAGGGCGCTTTTGCCGACCTGTGGGAGCCGATCCCGTTTTCGGCCTATATGGCGCCGCAGAATTTCTACCAAGGCCCGGATCTGGACATCGAGGTGTCGCGCACCGAATGCGTGGAATGCCATGAAAGCGTGACCCCGGGCTGGGTGCATTCCTGGGAAAACTCGGTGCATGGCAATCTGGACGAGATCCGGGGCCTGGATGCCTCTGACAGCCGTCATTACAAGCAGGAACTGATCGGGCAGGTCGAAACCAACCTGCACTCGATGGGTCTGCTGGAAGAAGGTCAGCGTCTGAATGATGTCGGTTGCATTGACTGCCACATGGGCGTGGGGGTCGAAAGCGGCAATCACAAGACCGATCTTTACATGCCGGATGCAGCGAGTTGCGGGCAATGCCACGTTCAGGAGTTTGCCGAGCGAGAATCCGAGCGTGACACGCTGGACTGGCCACAGGATCAGTGGCCGGACGGGCGCCCGAGCCATGCGCTGTCATATATCGCCAATGTCGAAACGGCGATCTGGGCCGGGATGGAGCAGCGCGAAGTGGCCGCAGGCTGCACCATGTGCCACACCACGCAGAACACCTGTAACTCCTGTCATACACGTCATGAGTTCTCGGCTGCCGAGGCGCGCAAGCCCGAGGCCTGTTCGACCTGCCACAACGGCGTGGACCACAACGAGTTCGAAAACTTCATGCTGTCCAAGCATGGCGTGATCTACAACGCGTCGGGCGACGAATGGGACTGGGAACTGCCGCTGGCGCAGGCCTTCGAACAGGGCGGGCAGACCGCGCCCACCTGCCAGACCTGCCACATGGAATATGAAGGCGAGTATGGCCACAACCTGGTTCAGAAGGTGCGCTGGGGCTTCAACCCGATGCCCGAGATCGCCGACAATCTTGACCATCCGTGGTTCGAGGAGCGTAAGGAAAGCTGGGTTGCCACCTGTACGCAGTGCCACTCGGAAAGCTTTGCTCGCTCGTATCTTGACGTGATGGATCAGGGCACGATCGACGGCATCGAGCTGGTGAAAGAAGCCAAGGTCATCATGCAAGGTCTCTACGATGACGGGATGCTGACCGGTCAGACCACCAACCGTCCGGCGCCCCCGGCACCCGATGAGGATGCGCCCGGTGGCTTCTTCGGCTTCTTCGCCAGTCAGGGCAACAATCCGACCGCGATTGATGTCGAATATGCCGAGATGTGGGAACAGCATATCATGAAGCACTTCAAGGGGCTGGCGCATGTCAACCCGGGCGGCTTCACCTACTCGAATGGCTGGGCCAAGCTGATCCGCAGCCTTGCCCGGATCAAGGACGCAGACACCACCCTGCGTGAGAAGGCCGACATGCTGGCCCGCATCAAGAAACTGGAGGAGGGCAATTGAGCCCTCTTCCCCTCCAAGGTGCCGGTGACTGACATGTACAGACTTCTCCCCTCCCGAACGATCGCTGTCCTTCTGTCGGTCATTGTACCGATGGCGGTTGCTGGTATTTTCTTTTTTTCCCGAGGCGGCAGTGTCGCCGATAACACGCCGGATCCCTACGCCTATAAGGTAGCAGAGGAGGAGCTGTCGGAAGAAACACGGCAACTGGCAGGTATGATCGAAGGCGCGCAGGCAAAGATCTATGACCTAACGGTGCCGGAAACCGATCTGGCGCTGGCACGGGCCGAGGTGATCGAATTGCCGGGCGGGCGTGATCTGATCGTTGGCTGGCAAAGCCGGGTGACCGAGCCTGTCCTGCGGTCGGATATCAAGCCATCCGAGGAAATTGCGCTGATCACGGCGCTGAAGTCGCATCTGCCCGAGGATGCAGTTGTTCTTGCGATGCCGGATCTGTCGGATCGTCTGAGCCAGTTTGCGCCCAGTCACTATCCGCTGGCGGCGATGGCGGGCCAGCAGGCATATCGCGCCCCGGCGGGCACCGAGGATACCGTTCTGAGGATGGAAAAGCGGTGGCTGGGCGAACGCTCCGAAACCGAGCAGCCGGAATTGTTTCGTGACTTCATCGACGCAATGGTGGCCGAAGATGCCTATGGTCTTGCCCGGTTGCAGGTTATGGCCGGGGGCAGTGAAGCTTACATCGCTTTGCATGTCCGCGACAGTTTCGATGTGGGCATCACCGCACCGGACAAGATCCTGGTGGGGCTCAAGGATTTCCCTGGCGGCACCCATGCCCATGACGTGACCCGGCAGGTCAAGACCTGGATCGCCGATCAGGATTATGCCGCCTACACGGTCAGCCAGATCGGTGATGACACGATCCGGAGCTACTTCCTGGCCGATGCCAAGGACAAGGCCACGCTGCTGGGGCAGCTGTTGCCGTTCAACACCGCCCGTGTCGGCCTGGTGCCCGGAGCGAAGCTGGTTTTTCAAACCGGCGGCTACTGGGTCTACCGGATCGACCCTGTCGCGGCAACAAACTGAGATTTTCCAAAAGCTTAATTGTGGACTCATGAAATTCGTTAACACCGGATCCATGCGCTCATAGAGTTCCTCTTAGTCTATGGTACCGGGGGGATGCGTCCGTGCAGGTTGTACTCAGAATCGACGAAAAAGATACGCGCACGCTGCAGCAGCAGGTTTTTCACCAGATACGTGCGCTGATCCTTGAGGGGCGTCTGCGCAGCGGTGATCCGGTTCCGGCCTCGCGGGAGCTGAGCCAGCAGCTGGGCGTATCGCGCAATACCGTGCTGATCGCTTACGAACACCTTCTGTCCGAGGGTTATCTGGAAAGCCGCGCAAATGTGGGCACATTCGTCAGTTCCGCCTTGCCGGAAATGTCGATGAGCACTCTGACCAGCCCCGCAAACGATCAGCCCTCGGAGCCGTCCGGCCAAAGCCCCGCGCCCGCCTGCATGCCACTGCTGGAACATTCGGTGATATCTCCCAACCGCAAGAAAGACACGGTGGATTTCTGGGTCGGGCGTTCGGACGGCTCCGCCTTTCCGGCGCGGGAATGGCGGCGCATACTGGACACGAAGCTGCGGCATGCCAAAGGCCAGCTGTCGGAATATCATGACCCGCGCGGTTTGCGCGAATTTCGTCAGGCGCTTGCCGATCACATCGGGCCGACGCGCGGCGTTCTGGCCAAGCCCGAGGATGTGGTCTGTGTCGGCGGGTCTCAGGACGGGCTGGCCCTGATCGCGCGGGCGTTTTCCCGCACGTTCAGGACCTTTATCCACGAAGACCCCTGTTACCTGGGCGCGCGTGCGGTGTTTTCCAATTTCAGCTATGACACGGTTGCGGTCCCGGTTGACCGGGATGGTCTGAGAGTTGATCTGCTGCCGGAGACCGGGCGTTCGCTTCTTTATGTGACGCCGTCGCACCAGTATCCGACGGGCGTTACCCTTTCGCTGGAACGTCGCCTGCAGTTACTGCAATGGGCGGAACGCACCGACAGCATTGTCATTGAGGATGATTACGACGGGGATTTCCGATACGAGGGCACGCCCCTGACAGCGTTGCGCGGGCTCGACCGTGCGGGGCGGGTCATCTATCTGGGGACCTTTTCCAAAAGCTTCGGGCCGGCGATCCGCATCGGTTATCTGGTATCGACCGCAGAGCTGTCGGATGCTTTCGCGATGTGGAAAGGCATCCTGAGCAACGGCCAGCCCTGGCTGGAGCAGGCGGCCATGGCGGATTTCATCACCGGCGGCAGCTTTCGCCGCCACCTGCGCCGTATCCGGTCGACCTATATGGCGCGGCGCGATCTGCTGGCCCGGGAGCTGACAACGCGCATCCCCGGAACTTCAATTCACGGAATGCGGGGCGGCATGCACATCTCGGCGCGGCTTCCGAAAGGGATCTGTGCCGAAACGCTGCAGAAAGCGGCGGCGGAACACCGGATCGCCATCTACCGCGCCCGGGATTGCGGGGCCTGGCTGTCGCCGTCGAACACGGATTTCGACGACCTTCTGGTGCTGGGCTATGCGGCGGTGTCCGACCGGAACATCAGGAAAGCGGTCGACGTTCTGGCGCACGCCGCGGAACAACAATCAGGATAGTGGCCCATGATCGAAACGTCGATAGAGCTTGGTCAGTTCGCGGTCAGCCTTGCCCTGATCCTGAGCGTATTTGGCTGCTTTCAGGCTGTGCTGGCGGCCCGGTCGGGGGCAGCGTCACGGCTGGTATCGGCCCGAAACGCAATCTTCGCAAACTTCGTGCTTGCGACGATTGGCTGCGCCGTTCTGATCCAGGCGTTCGTGACCTCGGATTTCTCGGTCGCCTATGTGGCGCAGAACAGCAACCGGGATCTGCCGATGCTCTACAAGGTGACGGCAATGTGGGGCGCGCATGAGGGCAGCCTGCTTCTGTGGCTGTGGTATCTGACGCTGTTTTCGGCCGCCGCAGTCTGGCTGCACTGGCGGGACTACCCGAAATCCATGCCCTGGGTGATCGCCACGCTGGCGGCGATTCAGCTGGGGTTCCTGGCCTTTGTCGTTTTCCTGTCAAACCCGTTCCTGACGCTCACGCCGATGCCCGGAAACGGGCGTGATCTGAACCCTCTTCTGCAGGATCCGGGCCTCGCCTTTCATCCGCCGGTTCTCTATCTCGGCTATGTCGGCTTTGCCGTGCCCTTTGCCTTTGCCATCGCTTCGCTGATCCGGGGTCAGACCGGGGTGGAATGGGTCACCGTGGTGCGCCGCTGGGTGCTGTTTGCGTGGACGGCGCTGACCTCGGGCATCATTTGCGGCGGTTACTGGGCCTATTACGAGCTGGGCTGGGGCGGGTACTGGGCCTGGGACCCGGTCGAGAACGCCTCGTTGATGCCCTGGCTCACCGGCACCGCGTTGCTGCATTCGATGATGGTGCAGGACAAGCGCGGGATGTTCCGGGCCTGGAACGTGTTTCTGGTGGTCACCACCTTCCTGCTGACCCTGCTGGGAACATTCCTGGTGCGTTCGGGCGTGCTGACATCGGTCCATGCCTTTGCCGTCGATCCCGGGCGCGGAGCCTATATGCTGGGCTTCATGACTGTCGCGATGGTGGTCGGTTACGGGCTGATCATTCTGCGGGCGGACCGGCTGCAGGATGACGGCGGCATCTCGTCACTTCTGTCGCGCGAGGCTGCGATCCTTGGCAACACGGTGCTGCTGCTGGTGGTGACGGCCACGGTCATGGCCGGTACGCTTTTCCCGCTGGTGGTCGAGGTCTTCTCGGACGCCAAGATCAGCATCGGCGCGCCCTACTATAACAAGGTCATCGTCCCCATCATGGTGGCGCTGGTCTTTCTGCTGGGGCTGGGGCCATCGGTGCCCTGGCGGCAGATGAGTGCGAAACGCTTCGTGGGCCGGTTTCGCCTGCCGCTGGCTTTTGCCGGGCTGACGGCTGTTGCCGCGGTGCTGGTCAGCGAGGCCGGGATCATCACTCTTGCCGCGATCTTTGCGGTAGGTTTCGCGGGCTTTGCATCACTGGCGGATATTGCCAGTGCGATTGCCGCTCGGCGCCGGGTGATGGAGCAGGGGGTGCTGCGCGCCACGGGCGACGTGCTGACACATTCCCGACAGCGTATCGGCGCGCTGATCATTCATTTCGGGGTCGTCATGATCGGGGCTGGCATGATTGCATCGGGCCTGTTCCAGACCACCCAGACCGTGGCCATGCGCATCGGCGACAGGGCAGAGGCGGGCGGCTACACGCTGACGCTGCGCGAGCTTCAGGATACCGGCAGCGCCAATTACAACGCGCGGGTCGCACGGTTCAGTATCAGCCGCGACGGGGAGTTGCTGTTCGAGATGGCGCCCGAAAAGCGATTCTATCCGGTCCGCGAAATGGCAACGACCGAGATTGCCATCCGGTCATCGCTGGCCGGGGATCTCTACATGGTCATGGGCGATGAGGATGGGCAGGGAACGGTTGTCGTCCGCATCTTCTGGAACCCGCTGGTCAACTGGATCTGGCTGGGATGGCTGGTTCTGCTGCTGGGCGCGTTGCTGTCCTTGTCAAAACCGTCGCGCCGGGCGGCGCGGAGCCGCACGCCCGAACCGATCGAAGGAGTGCCCGCAGAATGACGATCGAAGTCGATATGCCGCGCAAAAAAGGCGGTTTGGAGTGGAAGTTGCCGCTGTTGGCCGCGCTGGTGGGCCTGCCTTTGCTGCTGGGCATAGGCCTGACGCGGGACCCGAACCGTATCCCCTCGGCGCTGGTTGGAAAATCCATGCCCGCCTTTGAAATCCCCTATCTTCAGCGGGCCGGCATGCTGAATTCAGCGGAACATGCGGGCAAGCCGATGCTGCTTAATTTTTGGGCCAGCTGGTGCACCACCTGCCGGGTCGAACATCCGAAACTGGTCGAACTGGGCGTGCGGTCGCAACTGAGTGATGAGTTTTCGATCCTGGGCATCAACTATCGCGACGACCCGGCCCGCGCCGCCGGGTTCCTGAACCGCGAGGGTCATTTCGGCTATCCGTCCGGATATGACGAACGCGGGCGGTTGGGGATCGATTTCGGCGTCTACGGCATGCCCGAGACGTTTTTCATTGATGCGGACGGCGTCGTGCAGGCCCGTCATGCCGGGCCGGTCACGGACAAGGTGCTGGCGAAGTATCTGCCCCTGATCGGAGTTGATCCATGAAACGCCTGATGCTGATCCTGGCGCTGATCGTGATGTCGTTCCCCGCCGGGGCCGCGTCGGTAAGCGAAGACCCGACCGAGCCGCGTGTGCGTGACCTGGCGGTCTTGCTGCGCTGCCCGGTCTGTCAGAGCGAGAACATTCTGGACAGTCATTCCTCGACCGCGCGCGAGATGCTGGTGATCCTGCGGGAACGGATCGCCGAGGGCATGAGCGACGCCGAAATCTTTGAATTCTTCCGGACGAGATACGGGGATTACGTGCTGTTGTCGCCGCCGATGACGGGTCCTGGGCGCATTGTCTGGCTGGTTCCGGCGGGTCTGGTCCTGTTGGGGCTTGGAGTGTTCATGCTGATCCTGGCCCGGCACAAGCGGCGAGCCGCACGCGAGCTGAAGGACAGCGTGCTGATGTCTCCGCTGGACGCATCGGGGCTGAAGGGGATGGAGCTTTGATGGCTGATATCTTCACACTGATCCTTGTGACGACCGTCTTTGCCGGCATTCTGTTGCCGCTGCTGCGCCCGGGGAGTGACCGCGATCTTGGCGCCGGTCTTGAGGACACCGATCCCTCCAAGCAATGGGAGGCTGAGCGCGCCCGGTTGATCGAGCAGATGCAGGACAATGACATCGCGCTGGCCGAAGGGCGGATAGGGGTGGTGCTGTATGGCGATACGTCCAGCCGGCTGACCGCCGAGGCCAACCGGTTCGTTGATCGGCTGCGGAAAATGCGGCCTCTGGTGCAGCGCCCGGGCAGCCCGCAATCTCGTTCAACCGGCGACGGCATTTCGTTTCTGTCTGCGGCGGCGGTGGTCGTGGCGGCCCTGGGCGTTCACTTTGCGGCGAATGTCAATGATCTGGACATGACCGTTTCCCCCCATGCGACAGGCGCCATTCCGCTGGCCGCTGCCAGCGATGAGGTTCGCGACCCCGTCATGGCGTCACTGGGCCCGGACGGCGCGCCCAATATCGCCGAAATGGTGGGGCGGCTGGAAGAGCGTGTCTATGACGGCAATCCCACCGAAGACGACATTCAGATGCTGCTGCGCAGTTACCGCGTGCTGGAACGCGGCGAAGATGCCATCGAGGTCTTGCAGATCGCCGCGGAAAGGTTCCCGGGCAATGTGCAGTTCAAGATGATGTTGCTGCGCGGGCGTTTGCAGGACCCGGAATTCGACCCCAGCGAAGATCTGGTCCGGACCGTTGAAACGGTGCTGCAACAGGAACCCGACCTGCTGGAGGCGCATTGGTATCGCGGCCTGATCCAAGCGCGGCAGGGGCGGCACGAAGCGGCCCGCGAAACCCTGATGACCTTGCGGCCGAAACTGTCGGCCAACCCGCGGGCGGCGGGTGCGGTCGATGCGCTTCTGGCGCAGCTTGAAACCACAACTCAGTCAGACAACTAGAGCCACGGACATGGAAGATTTTCACATGATGCTGAACGCACCTGACTACTCGTCTCATTTCGAGGATGCCTTGCAGGATTTGCGCGATACGGGAAACTACCGCGTCTTTCAGGAACATAACCGCCTGGTCGGCCGGTTCCCGCTGTCTCAGGTCATGGGCGAGGATGGCCCGCGCACCATCACGGTCTGGTGTTCGAACGACTATCTGGGCATGGGGCAGCACCCGGTTGTGCGCGGTGCCATGAAATCGGCGATCGACACCTACGGCGCGGGGTCTGGCGGCACGCGCAACATCTCGGGCAATCACGGGCCGATCGTGGCGCTGGAACAGGAACTGGCGACATTGCATGGCAAGGAGGCCGGGCTGGTCTTCGGCTGTGGCTATCTGGCCAATCTTGCAACGCTGGCGACCTTGGGGCGTCTCTTGCCCGATTGCGTGATGATCTCGGACGAGTTGAACCATGCGTCGATGATCCAGGGGGTGCTGGCCAGCAAGGCCGAGAAACGCATTTTCCGGCATAATGACGTGGCGCATCTTGAGGAAATCCTGAGCGAGCTGGCGGCGGATCGCTGCAAGGTGGTGGCCTTTGAAAGCGTGTATTCGATGGATGGCGATATTGCGCCCATCGCCGAGATCATCCGGGTGTCAAAGAAATACGGCGCGCTGACCTATATCGACGAGGTTCATGCGGTCGGCATGTATGGCGCGACCGGCGCGGGCGTGGCCGAACGCGAAGGGCTTGCCGGCCAGATCGACATCATCCAGGGCACGCTGGCCAAGGCCTATGGGGTGATCGGTGGTTATGTCACGGCCAATGCCGAGATTATCGACGCGATCCGGTCCCATGCGAACGGGTTCATCTTTACCAGCGCGCCACCGCCCACGGTGGTGGCGGGTGCGCTGGCATCTGTCCGCCATCTGCGGGACAGCACGTCAGAGCGTGAAAGCCTGCACCGAAAGGCGGTGTTGCTGCGGGCTCTGCTGAAAGACGCGCGCATACCGTTCATGGACGCACCCAGCCATATCGTTCCGGTGATGGTGGGGGATCCGTTCAAATGCAAGCAGCTCAGCGACCTGCTGCTGGAACGGCACGCGATCTATGTACAGCCCATCAACCATCCGACCGTGCCAAAAGGCACAGAACGCCTGCGCATCACCGCGTCGCCCCTGCATAGCGATGGCATGATACACGGCCTTGTTTCTGCGCTGGTGGATTGTTGGCGCGATCTTCAGATCGGATGGGCCACGCCGCTGGGATCGGGGCGATAATTGTGGCCTCGCTGAAAAAGAGCCGCCGCGTCCGGCTGATCCTTTTCAGTGGTGTTGCTCTTGTGTCTGCGACCGCCCTGATCGGCTATGCGATGCGCGATGGCATTCAGTTTTTCCGAACCCCGACCGAGGTGGCCACGGACCCGCCCGCGGCCAACGAGGTGCTGCGCATCGGCGGCATGGTCGAACATGGCAGCCTGGTGCGCGACGGTGCGAATTTCTCGTTCCGGGTCACCGATGGAGAGACCTCGTTTCCGATCAGCTATGTCGGTATCGTGCCGGATCTGTTTCGGGAAGGAGAGGGGACCATCGCCACCGGCAGCGTCATCGGGGGTGTGTTCAGGGCCACCGAAATCCTGGCGAAGCATGACGAGGTTTACATGCCCTCGGAACTGGCGGAGATGGAAGCGCTGAGAGACTAGACCGACCGCGCTTCGGCCGGCCTTGGCAGCCGGGTTGAGTGTTTAAATAGGACTTGAAAATACCTATTTAAACCGCCATAGAGATCGCGAATTTGTTCAAGGAGCGATTCGGATGTCCGGTTCCAGTTTGCGCCCGCATCAACTGTTTGACATCACACGCACGGAAATCGACCAGGTGGTGCGACGGTTCTATGCCGAGGTGCGCGCACATGATGTGCTGGGCCCGGTGTTCAATTCCGCTGTGACCGACTGGCCGGAGCACGAGGACAAGATCTCGGGGTTCTGGGCCGGGGCGATCCTGAGAGAACCCGGCTATTTCGGAAACCCGATGCAGGTCCACATTGCCAACCCGAACATCCGTTCCGAGCATTTCCCCGTCTGGCTGGACCTGTTCCAGAAAGTCCTGGAGCAGGAGCTGACGGGAGACGTTGCGTCGGCATTTTCACTACTGGCGCAACGGATCGGCAAAGGGTTGTCCATGGGGATCGAGAATTTCCGCCAGCCCGACGGTGCAGCACCGAATTTGACCTGACATGCCCAACCACCCGGGACAGCTGAAAGAGTAACCACCGATGGCGAATATTGATTACTCCAGAGCGCGTATCATCAGCGATCCGGCCCCGGCCACCATCGTCAGGTGGCTTGTCGCAGGCTGGAGAGACTTTTGCCTGAACCGGACCTATTCGCTGCTATACGGCGGTGGACTTGTCCTGTTTGGGTGGGCCTTGATCCTGCTGCTGTTCCGGAACGGGTTGGCCTGGGCATTGCTGCCGATGCTGGCGGGCGGCGTGCTGGTGGGGCCGGTGGTGACCGTCGGCCTTTACCGCGTCGCCAGCGGCAAAACACGCGTCGCCGCGAAGGGACAGATCACCCTTGTCGGGATCATCCTGATGGTTTTCGCCATGGCATGGATCCGGGCGGCCACCATTCTGTTTGCGATCGTCTACGGCCTGAAGCCTTTCGAGGGGTTTGTCGCAACGCTTTCGCTCTTGCTGAGCACATCGAGCGGCTGGGTCTTGCTGGTCAGCGGAACCCTGGTCGGAGGGTTGTTCGCCGCGCTTGGCTTCGCTGTCTCGGCGTTTTCGCTGCCGATGCTGGTCGAGCGCGACATTGACGGGTTTTCGGCCATGGGGCTTAGTTTCAATGCCACTACGCAGAATTTCCGCCTGACCGTCCTGTGGGGCATGACCATCGCTGCGCTGACGGCCTTGGGTATTCTGACCGGTTTTCTGGGTCTGGTCATCATCTTCCCGCTGCTCGGATACGCCACCTGGCACGCCTATGACGATCTGTTCCGGCAGGGCGGCGGGGCAAAGCCGCAACCCGGTTCCGAACATGTCCGGATTGTCGGGGAGGAGGTGTGAACATGCCACGCAAACTGACGTTCGAAGATCTTGCGGTGCTGCTGGCGCTTTCTGCCGTGATGCTGACCGGCATTGCCATTCTGGGATGGGGTGTGCCCACCGTCTACGTGATGCATGGCTGGCTGATTGCCGGCGCTGCAGGCTGGGGTCTGATCTGGATGATCAATCGCGCCACGGACCCGGCACAGGACGTGCCGCATGCCTATAATGACAAGGCGACCAAGTTCGGCGTCGTGGCCACCTTTATCTGGGGTGTCATCGGCTTTGCAGTTGGCGACATACTGGCGTGGCAACTGGCCATTCCGGATCTGAATGGCGATATGTCCTGGTCCAATTTCGGGCGGTTGCGGCCGGTGCATACCACCGCCGTAATCTTTGGCTTTGGCGGGAACGCCCTGATCGCGACCTCTTTCTATGTCGTGCAGCGTACCTCGCGTGCGCGGCTGGCCAGCGAAACGCTGCCCTGGCTGATCTTCTGGGGCTACAACCTGTTCATGCTCCTGTCCGTCAGCGGGTATCTGGCGGGGATCACCCAATCCAAGGAATATGCTGAACCGGAATGGTATGCCGACCTGTTGCTGGTCGTGGTCTGGGTCGGATACCTGACCTTGTACCTGCGCACCCTGGCGCGCCGGGCCGAGCCGCATATCTATGTCTCGAACTGGTATTATCTTGGCTTCATCGTGGTGATCGCGATGCTGCATATCGTCAATAATCTGGCGGTGCCGGTGTCGATCGCCTATCCCAAGAGCTATTCCCTGTTCGCGGGGGTGCAGGATGCCATGACGCAATGGTGGTATGGCCATAACGCCGTTGGCTTCCTTCTGACCGCAGGCTTTCTGGGCATGCTGTACTATTTTCTGCCCAAAGCGGTGAACCGGCCGGTCTATTCCTACCGCATGTCGATCATCGGGTTCTGGGGAATTACCTTCCTCTATCTCTGGGCCGGGTCGCATCACCTGCATTACACCGCATTGCCCGATTGGGTTCAGTATCTGGGCACGAGCATGTCAATCATCCTGCTGGTGCCAAGCTGGGCCTCGGTCTTCAACGGCATCCTCACCATCAATGGCGCCTGGGACAAGGTTCGCACCGATCCGGCAGTGCGCTTCATGATGGTGGCCATCCTGTTCTACGGGCTGACCACTTTCGAAGGCTCGTTCATGGCGATCCGCCCGGTCAATTCACTCAGCCACTACACCGACTGGACCGTCGGCCATGTCCATGCCGGTGCGTTGGGGTGGGTTGCGTTCATCACCTTCGGGGCGATGTACAAGATGGTGCCCTGGATCTGGCGGCGCGACGGGATCTATTCGGAACGGCTGGAGGCCTGGCATTTCTGGCTCGCCCTCACAGGGACGCTGATCTACGTGGGCGCGATGTGGAACAGCGGCATGACACAGGCGCTGATGTGGCAGACCTATGATGCCGATGGCGCGCTGTATTATTCGTTCCTCGACAGTGTTTTGGCGATGCATCCCTATTACGCGGCACGCGCCATCGGCGGGTTGTTGTACCTGATCGGCGCGCTGATCGGGGCCTACAATATCTACATGACGATCAGTGGGCCGAAACGCGAGACAACCCGTAAATCCGGGCCGCTGGCCCGGCAACCAGCGGAGTAGGGCGATGAGCACGGCACACCAGAAACTCGAACGCCACTCGATCGCTTTTGCGATGATGATCCTGTTCGTGGCCTCGATCGGCGGCATTGTAGAAATCGCCCCGCTGTTCACCATTGAAAACACGGTGGAGGAAGTTGAGGGGATGCGCCCCTATACGCCGCTGGAACTGGCCGGGCGCGATATCTATGTGCGCGAGGGATGTTATGCCTGCCACTCTCAGATGATCCGCACCTTGCGGTCGGATGTGGAGCGCTATGGTCATTACAGTCTGGCGGCGGAAAGCATGTATGACCACCCGTTCCAATGGGGGTCGAAACGTACCGGTCCGGATCTGGCCCGGATCGGCGGGAAGTATTCGGATGACTGGCATGTGGCGCATCTGGAAGACCCGCGCGCGCTTGTGCCGGGGTCGGTAATGCCGGGCTATGCCTTCCTGTCTGCAACGCGGCTGGACACCGGTCACCTGCCCGCCGCTCTTGAGGCTCTGCGCCGCGCCGGGGTGCCTTATACAGATGCGCAGATTGCCACCGCCGAGCAGGCGGCAGGCTGGCAGGCGGATGCGGAGCAGGCTTACGAATCCGAGCTGCAGGAACTTTTCGGCGACAATGTGCAGCTGCGTGATTTCGACGGCAGGCCCGGCGAACTGACCGAGATGGATGCCCTCGTGGCCTATCTGCAGGTCCTGGGCACGCTGGTGAATTTCGACACACTGGACCCCGAGGAGATCAACCGATGACCCATGACGCGGTACTGGTTTTCTCCAAGACCTGGGGTGCGATCTATTTGCTGGTTGTCTTTGTTGCCGCCGTACTCTGGACCTATTGGCCCTCGCGCCGTGGGCTTTACGACGAGGCGGCGCAGTCGCCCCTGCAAAAGGACGAGGACCGGCCATGTCGGTAAAGGAAAAAGACCCTGTCACCGGCACGGCCCTGACCGGGCATGAATGGGATGGCATCACCGAGTTGGATACGCCGGTGCCCTGGGCCGCCCGGTGGGCCTTGTGGGTCAGCATTGCCATTGCCGCGCTGTTCTGGGTTTTCTACCCGTCCTTTCCGCTTGTTACGGATTATGCGAAGGGGCTGGTGGGGTATTCCTCGCGTGCCGAAGTCGGCCGGGTTCTGGCCGAGGCCGATGCCCAACGGGCCATGAATTTCGCACCCTTTGCAAACGGGGATATTGCGGCCCTGGCCGGCGATACGGCACTGGAGACGCGGTATAGCGATGCGATTTCAAAGCTTTACGCCGACAATTGCTCCGCCTGTCACCGGGTTGATCTGGCAGGGCAGACCGGGTTTCCCAATCTGCGCGATGCGCACTGGCTTTGGTCGGGCGCGCCGGAAGAGATTGAATACACGATCCGCCACGGGATCAACGCGGCAGACGAGGATACGCGAGTGTCGCAGATGCCGGCGTTTGGCACGGATCAGCTGCTCGACAGGCAACAGATTGAAGACGTGACCGAGTTCGTTCTGTCGCTGTCCGAGGGGGATCACAACGCGGTGGCCGCCGGTCGCGGGCAGAATGTGTTCGCAGAAAACTGTGCGGGCTGTCACGGGGATGACGGGCGCGGCGGGTTGGAGAGCGGCGCACCGGATCTGGGCGATGCCGCATGGCTCTATGGTGGCAGCCGCGATGATATCCATGACAGCATTTACCGCGGCAGGCAGGGTGTCATGCCGGCCTGGAAAAACAGGCTGGATGACAAACAGATCCGGATGCTTACCCTTTACCTTCTTTGGCAGGCCGACAATGCCGGCAACTGACGAAACACCACGGTTTCGCAGGGCCATGTATGTTTTCATGCTGCTTTTGCTGATCGGCTATGGCGGGTTCAAATCCTGGCACATTCTTGTCGCGCTAGAAGCCTGGGAAGGTCAAAGCCTGCCGGACACGAAATACAGTGCCAAATGATACATGCTCTGGGAGCGGACTTGCAGAGGTTCTGCCGCGCGGCTCACCTCGGCGGAGGGAAACGACTGCACCAGGCCGGAAACCGGCGCTTGCCGTCGCAGGATAACCGGCGCGAAAGGGTAGACGTCAACAGGGCTTGGTAACTGGAAATCAGGCATCTTGTACCGCTGCGGAACCCGGATCGTATTTTGACCTGACGCCGAGGGCGCGGATGAGGTTCTGCATGCCGCGATTCCCGGAAAGAACATCCTGCAGCGTGCTGCCGTCAAGCGAATGAAAGAAGGCTTCCTGCGCTTCGATCAGAATTGGAAGAAGCCCGCAGGCCGGTGTCATGACACAGCATCCGCCGCCCTCTTTCATGCATTCGACCAGCGGTGTTCCGCGTTCGGATTTCCGGAGCAGACCGCCGATCGAAATAGCGTCGGGCGGCAATGCCAGACGCATGCCGCCATGCCGCCCCCTGACGGATTCCACGTATCCTTCGTGGGTCAGCCATTGTGAAATCTTGGCAAGATGGTTGAACGGCAATTGCTGCAGGTCAGCGATTTCGCGCGTCGACATAAGGCCGCCCTCGCTGGTCGCGAGGTGGATGAGGATGCGCAGGGCATAGTCGGAGAACTTGGAGATCTGCATGGGGATTTCTCACATAGAAAATGCGACTTGTGAAGGCGCATTTTGTTGACAGGCCACGCGACTCTAAATATTAGGTATTTAAAATACCTAATATAGGGCGAAGAAATGCAATCAAACGTTCTTTTGATATCGCTTGTGCTGATGGCGGCCATGGCGGTTGTTTTCTACGTTGCGGCCCGCGCGTCGGATGGGCCCGAACCCGGGCCTCGTGCCAATTCGAAACGGACCGGTCTGATCTGGGCGATGCTCGTCGTCGGAGTCCTTGTGTCAGTCGGCACGCTGCGTCCGTGGCCGCATGCGTTGGCAAGCACGGATGATACGATCAATGTTGCGATCACCAGCGGGCAGTGGTGGTGGGAAATCGACACGGTCGAGATCCCGGCCGGCAAGCCCGTCAACTTCAGCGTGACGACCGAGGACGTGACCCATGGGCTGGGCATTTACAATGCCGACATGCGGCTGCTGACCCAGGTGCAGGCGATACCCGGATACACGACCGAGATCACCTACACGTTCGACGAGCCGGGCCAGTACGAGATCCTCTGCATGGAATATTGCGGCATCGCGCATCACGAAATGGTCAACGAATTCGAAGTTGTTTCGGTGGAGGAATAAATGACCACAGCACACACACCTCAGGCCGGGGCCGTCAAGCTGACGATGATCCTGTCCGGCGCAGTATTTGCCCTTATGATGATCTTCGGCCTTGCCATGCGCGCCGCGCAGGCCCAGTGGATCGAGCTTGATCCGGCCATTTTCTACCAGCTTCTCACCGCTCACGGGGCAGGGATGGTCGGGACGGCGGCGCTGTCGGGTGCCGCGATCCTCTGGTATTTCTGCGGGCGGCACCTCACGCTCAGCGCGGGTATTTTCTGGGCGTTCCTTGGCCTTTTTCTGCTGGGCGTTGTGCTGATCCTGAGCGCGATTTTCCTGGGCGGATTTGGCGGGGCCTGGACCTTCCTGTTTCCGCTGCCCGCCAATTCCGGTGGCGCATGGGGGCCGGCCGCCGCCGCGGCCTTCATGCTGGGCTATACCTCGATCGGGGTGGGATTCCTGCTGTACTACCTGGAGCTGGGCCGGCGTATCCGGGCGCGGTACGGCAATCTGACGCGCGCCCTTGGCTGGAGTCTGATCCTGGGCAAGGCGGATGATGATGTGCCCCCGCCCACGATCATCGCCGCAACATCGGTCACGATTTTCAACTCGATCGGGATCGTTCTGGGCGCTGCCGTTCTGGTGGCCAGCCTGGTGCACCTGCTGGTGCCCGGCTTCGAAGTAAACGCCCTGCTGGCCAAGAACCTGATCTATTTCTTCGGGCACGTGTTCATCAACGCGTCGATCTATATGGCGGTGACTGCCGTCTATGAAATCCTGCCGGAATATACCGGGCGTCCGTGGAAATCGAACCGGGTCTTCGCGATTGCCTGGAACGTGGTTCTGATCTTTGTGATGGCCGTCTACTGGCACCACCTGCTGCAGGATGTGGTCATGCCGCCCTGGATGCTTGTGGTCGGGCAGTTGGTCTCGTATTTCAGCGGCATTCCCCTGATTGCGGTCACCGCGTTTTCAACCTTCCTGTACATTCGCGGGTCGAAAATGACCTGGGATCTGGCGTCGTCATTGCTGGTATTGTCGGTCGCCGGCTGGTCGATTGGCTCGATCCCGGCCTCGATCGACGGGATGATCAGTGTCAACAAGGTCATGCACAACACCATGTGGGTGCCGGGGCATTTCCACACCTATCTGTTGCTGGGCGAGGTCGCCATGGCCTTTGGGTTCATGGCCTGGCTGGTGCGCGGCAAGGCAATCTCGGAAATGGTGGGGCTGGACCGCGTGGCGTTCTATACCTACCTCGCCGGTGCCAGCGGCTTTATCCTGGTGTTTCTGTTCTCTGGGGCGGCCTCGATCCCGCGCCGCTGGGCCGTGCACTACGAAGACTGGCTGACCCATGATCGCATCGGAAC
>Ga0157391_155197_pt1 | contig 20749 bp, 11 predicted proteins | sample T8_LowP_AmetaT_FD_136040 | JGI IMG/M metagenome (GOLD analysis project Ga0157391, IMG submission 136040) | Metatranscriptome of Roseovarius nubinhibens ISM and Alexandrium tamarense co-culture from University of Georgia, USA - T8_LowP_A metaT... ...
ACTCCGCCGCAATAACCGGGGCCGGCTGCTCGGCCTCGTCTGTAAGTGAAGAGTTGTCTGCGAGGTCGCGGCGCAGGGGTTCAGCGCCGGGCATTCGCTCCAGGTATCCCACGTAGGGGGGGAACATGAAGGACTATATCCACACCGCTTCGTTGGCGGTTCCGATGCCGGTGGCGTCTGGCCAGGGCAATCGGGCCAGGAGCGCGCTGGAAGCGGCGCTGCTGCCTGCAAACACGAACGCACCGCTGGAGAAACGGGGGGGAGCCTTTTCTCCGGCAAATGGCGTCTACGCAACTGTTGGCAAGCGGTGTCTGGATGTAGCCTTCATCCTCCTTTCTCTTCCGGTTGCGCTTGTCATCATCGGCCTGTGCGCGCTGGCGCTGCGGCTGGAAGGTGGCAGCGCGTTCTACCGGCAGCCGCGGCTGGGCCGCGACGGCAAGCGGTTCCAGATCCTCAAGCTGCGCACCATGGTGATGGATGCCGATGCCCGGCTGGAACGGATGCTGGCGGCGGATCCGGCAATGCGCGCCGAATGGGACGCGACACAGAAGCTGAAGCATGATCCGCGCATCACCCGTGTCGGAAACTTCCTGCGGCGCACCTCGCTGGACGAGCTGCCACAACTGTGGAACGTGCTGACCGGCGATATGAGCCTGGTCGGCCCGCGCCCGATGATGCCCGAGCAACTGCCGCTTTACGGACCTGCCGAGAGCTACTTTGCCCTGCGCCCCGGGATCACCGGTCTGTGGCAGGTCTCGGAACGCAACAATTCGCGCTTCGATTACCGGGCAAAGTCCGATGCGGACTATGCATCGACGCTGTCGCTGAGGGGCGATCTGTCTCTGCTGCTGCGGACCACCTCGGTGGTGGTGCGTCGCACCGGGTGCTGAGTTTAGGTGTAATTTCATAGTTTGGGACCCAGAATATGGCGTATCATGACAGAGACCTGGCTCCGGAAACTGAAACGGTTGCATTGATGAACGACCAGACCACCGGCATCGGCAAGCGCGCTGCTGCGGAACGCCCGTTCCGCCGCAAGGCCGCGCTCAGGGCCGAGGCGGCCGCGCCGCGGGTCGAAAAGGTCATGTCGCCGAGCAAACCGATGCCGCTGCCCGAACCCGAGGTTGTCGCTTCGCTGCCCGCCACTCTTCCCGAGCCGTGGGAGCGTCTGCGCGCCACGCCGCTGGGGCTGGGGCGCCGTCAAGTGGGGCAGATGCCGCTGGTCAATCTCCACCGCTCCGATCCTGCGGCCAAGGCGTTCGACGTGCTGCGCACCCGCCTGTTGCAGACGCTGAAGGCGCGCGGCTGGCGCCGGATCGGCATTGTCGCGCCCACCCGTGGCTGTGGCGCCTCCTTTACCGCCGTCAATCTGGCGCTCAGCATCGCGCGGGTACCCGACAGCCGGACCGTGCTGCTGGACATGAACATGCGCGATCCGGGTCTGGCAGGGGCGCTTGGCCTCGGCGCGCCGGGCGACATGCGCGCCCTGTTGCGGGGCGATGTCTCTTATCTCGATCATCTGACCCGGTGCAGCGGCACGCTGGCGGTGGGGCTTGGTGCGGGCGTTGCGGGCGATGCCTCGGAACTGCTGCAGGCGCCGGCCAGCGCCGAGGTGCTGGACCTGATCCAGGATGAGCTGAACCCGGATGTGGTGATCTGCGACCTGCCCGCGATCCTGGCCCATGACGATCTGGCGGCTTTCCTGCCCCGGCTCGACGGGGTGCTGCTGGTTGCCGATGGCACCCAGACCACCGCCGACCAGATCCGCCGCTGTCAGCAGGTGATCGGTGACACAACACCGCTTTTGGGTGTCATCCTGAACCGCGGGCGCGGCACCGGCGCGGAAAACTACGCGCTCTGACCTTCGTTTTTGCCCGGAACTGCCTTATTTTCGTCTGCATGCCATGGTCTGTTGCCCTTGCATACAGGCATGGTTTCGTATCAGCGAGTTGAGTGACAGGCATGGGGCCGATCTATTCCTTGGAAGACATCCTTGACATGATCCGCAGGCGCGCGCGGGTCATGCTGGCTGTTGTCGTGATCGGGACGATGCTGTCGCTGGTTTTTGCCCTGATGCAAAAGCACGAATACGAGGCCTATGAGGTCATCCAGATCGCGCGCCCGGTGGTTTCCGACGAATTGGCGCGCAGCACAGTCGAGGGATCCTCGGCCCGGCGACTGCAACTGATCCAGCAGGTCCTGACCACCCGTGGCACCATGCTGGAAATCATCGACAAATATGGCATCTATGCCGATATCCCCGCGCTTAGGCCGCAGGCCAAGGTGGATATGCTGCGCACCGCCGTGCGGATCGAGGGCGTGGCCGCCGCGCGCGAAGGGTTCTCTGACGATGGCACCATCTCGGTTCTGACCATCACTGCCCGGATGCCGACCGCGGTTCTGGCCCAGCAGGTGGCGCATGAATTCGGTCAGCGCACCGTCGAGTTGAGCAAACGTACCAGGATCGAGAATGCCCGCGCCACCCTGGCCTTTTTCGATGCGCAGGCGGCGGCGCTGGAAACCGATATCGAGGCGCTGGAAGGCGAGATCGAGGAGTTCCGCAGCCACAACCAGCTGGCGCTGCCCGGTGTGCTGGATGCGCGGCGCGACGAGATTGCCACCATCAATGGCGGCCTGCTCGACATCGCGCGTGACCGGATCGAGATCGAGCGCGCCATCCAGCTGGCCGAGCAGAGCGAGCGCCCGGCCACCGCCGAACGGCTGAAGAAGGATTACCGCGAACAGCTGGCCACGCTGGATGCGCAGCGGGCCCTGCTGGACAGCCGCAAGCGCGAGCTGGAACTCCAGATCGAGACCAGCCCCGAGGTCGAGCGGATGCTGGGCACTTATGATCGCCGGCTGGAGCAGTTGCAGGACGAATTGAACCAGGTCTCGACCCGTCGCAACGAGGCCGAGATGGGCTTTCTCATCGAGGCCGAGCGCCAGGCCGAACGGCTGACCGTCATCGAAGAGGCCGCGATCCCCGATTATCCGGTCACCGAAAGCCGCAAGAAAAAGGCCATCCTGGGTGCGGCCGCCAGTTTTGTTGCCGCCTTTGCACTGGCCGTCCTGCTGGAAATGCGACACCCGGTGCTGCGCAGCGCCGGACAGCTGGAACGCGAACTGGGCTTCCGCCCGGTGGTCACGGTGCCCTATCTGGATGGCGACCGGCGCGCGCCCTCGCTCTGGTCGCGCCTGATGTCGCGGTTCCGCCGCCGCCGCACCCCGGCGGAATAGACCCCAGGGCTCAGAGCGGTACCAGCGGCGCGATCTCGGCCCAGTGAAACCGGATTACAGCGACCGCGGCAATCCCGCCCAGCACGATTGCGATGATGTCGTGGCGCAGGTCGCGCGCGCCGTATTTGCCGGTCAGCCACAGCACGGCGGGATAGGTGGCAAGGGTTGCCGCCGCCAGCGACAGGATCGCCCCCAGCATCCCAAAGGCCCAAAGCCCCAGCAGGATCGCACCCACCTGCATCAGCGCCCGCACCAGCATCAGTGCGAAATAGGACAGGCTGTCGCCCCGCGCCAGCGCGACGATGTCATAGGTCACCACGATCAGCTGCGGGATGAAGGCCAGCGAGATCAGCGTCACCATCGGCCCGGCCAGTTGGTAGCGCGGGTCATAAAGCAGGTCGACCAGCTGCGGCCCGGCCAGCGCCACCGCCACCAGCGGCATCCCGACCCCCAGCGTCACGCCTGCCCGCAATCGCGCCAGCCGGCGCCAGTTGGCCGGGTCGGCATCGGGGGGGTGATCGCGATAGACCGGCAGCATGATGCGCCCGACCACGGCCAGCCCCAGCATGATCGGGAAACTGCCCAGAAAATAGCCGATGTTGTAGATGCCCAGCATCTCCATCGTCAGGTAGCGGCCCAGGATCGCCCGATCGCCCTGGCTGATCACAAAGGTCAGCGCCGTGGACAGGAAGATCCATTTGCCGAACCGCATCAACTCGGACCGGGCCGCTGGCTCCCAGCGGAACCGGTTGGCGGCGCCCGGTAACAGGAAATGGGTCAGGATCAGCTTGGCCAGTGCTGTGATCACGCCCCCCAGCGCCAGCGCCATGACCGAGCGTGTTGCAATCGCCAGCGCCGCCATTGCGCCGATCCCGATCAGCTGGCTGATCAGGTCCAGCACGGTGAGACGCCCGACGATCAGGTGCCTGTGCGCGGTTTCGATCCGGGTCGGGAAAAAGCCCGAGATCAGCAGCGCCACCGCCGCCACCGGCAGATAGGTGGTCAGATCGGGCTCGTCATAAATCCGCGACACGGGCACCGCCAGCAGGCAGGCGACCGTGAACAGCCCAATGCCGCGCCCCACCTGGATCGTCCAGGCGGTGTTCAGGAAATCGGGGTCGTCGCCACGCGGGTTCTGCGCGATGGCCGGGCCGATGCCCACGTCGGAAAACAGGTTCAGCCCGACCACCACCACCGTGACCAGCGTCATCAGGCCAAAGGCCTCGGGGTAAAGCAGCCGGGTCATCAGCAGGTTCGCCGCCAGCCTCAGCGCCTGGCTGCCGCCATAGCCCACCATCAGCCACGAGGCGCTGCGCAGGACGCGGGCCATCAGGCCGGAACCGTGAAAGGCGGAGAGAAGGCGGGGCATGTGGGATCTCTGCTGGCGGCCTGTCTGGGCCGGTTTTCCGCCACGCTAGGGACCGGCGCCGGTCGGGTCAATCAGAGCGCGCCTTGCCGCGCCATGCTTGTGGCCTTGGGTCCACAGGCGGCGGCTTGCCGGGGGCCCGATGCGGGCCCGCGCTAGGCAGCAGAGCGACTGCAGGCTAGGACTGGGGCGACCTTCCTTAGCCGGATATCCGCCCTCGTGATCATTGCCTATGTCCTGAACACCTATCCGCAACCCTCGCACAGTTTCATCCGCCGCGAGATCCAGGCGCTCGAGCGGCAGGGGCATCAGGTGGTGCGGCTGGCGATGCGCCGGGCCGAGGCGCCGTTGGTCGATGTGCGTGACCGGGCCGAGGCGGAGCAGACGAGTTATGTGCTCGACCGGAGGGTGTTGGGGCTGGGCGGCGCCCTGTTGCGCCGGTTCCTGCGCGCGCCGGGGCGTGGCCTTGCCGCGTTGCGATTGGCGCTGCGCTGTGGGCGCGCCTCGTCCAGCGGGATGGCGCGCCATCTGATCTATCTGGCCGAGGCGGCCGAGGTCGCGAACCGTTGCGAAACGGACGGGGTCGGTCATATCCACGCCCATTTCGGCACCAATTCCGCCACCGTTGCCATGCTGGCCCATGCGCTGGGCGGGCCGGGATACTCGTTTACCGTGCATGGGCCCGAAGAATTCGACGCACCGGGTGCGCTCAGCCTGGGGGAGAAGCTGGATCGCGCGCGCTTTGCCGTGGGGGTCAGCCAGTTCGGACGCAGCCAGCTCTGCCGCTGGGCGGCCTTTGACAGCTGGGACCACCTGCATGTGGTGCATTGCGGGATCGAACCCGAGGCCTTTGCCGATCCGGAACCGGCGCCCGAGGGGCCGCTGCGCCTGGTCTCGATCGGCCGGTTTGTCGAGCAGAAGGGGCAGATGGTGCTGGTGCATGCCATGGTGCGGTTGGTGCGGCGACATCCGCAGGTGCATCTGGACCTGGTCGGCGATGGCGAGATGCGTCCGGCGCTGGAGCGGGCGATAGCCAAGGCCGGGTTGCAGGGCAATATCACGCTGACCGGCTGGCTGGATCAGGACGGCGTGCGCGCGGCGCTGGATCGGGCGCATGCGCTGGTGATGCCCAGTTTTGCCGAAGGGTTGCCCATGGTGGTGATGGAGGCGATGGCGGCTGCACGACCGGTGGTGGCGACCTATGTGGCGGGCACGCCCGAACTGGTGTTGCCGGGCGAGACCGGCTGGCTGGTGCCGGCCGGAGACGATGCCGCGCTGGCCGAGGCCTTGGCAGGGTTGGCCGAGACCCCGGTGGCCCGGTTGCAGGCGATGGGAGAGACCGGACGTGCGCGGGTGCTGACCCGCCACGCCATCGACGATCAGGCCGGCAAACTGGCTGATTTGATCGCGAGTTTCGAGGGGTAGGCCCAGAAAATTCGTCGAATTTTCTGGGCCCCCGCCGCTCTACCGGCCTCGGTCCCAGTGGGACCGAGGCCGGTAGAGCGGCGTCCGCACCGCAATCGCAACAGTCGCATAGACCGCAAAGCCGAGCGGATCGCGCAGCAGATGCCCGAGAAGGCCCCCCAGACCCAGTCCGGGCGTGTCGTCATTTTTCATCAGATGCGGGTAGAGCCGGGCCACCTCGGCCACGCCGGCATCCTGCCGCCGCCGTACGCGCACCAGATTGGCAAACCCCTCGACCATGGGCCAGTCATACCCGGCCTCGACCCGCAGACGCTCTTGCGGTGTGAAGCTGAGCCGCACAAACGTGTCATCCGAGATGATGTCGGGCCAATCCCCCCAGCGCGCGCGCCCGGCGGTGTTCACCGCGAACAGACCAAAGCCCGGCACGCCGGTGGTGACAAAGGGCAGGCCCTGCCAGAAGCGCGCGTAAAGGCGGGTGATCGGGCTCTTTGCCCGGGCCACGCGGGGCGCGCCACTCGCATAGCGGGGCGCCTCGGTTTCGAGTGCGGCGACCAACCGCGCCAGCAGCGCCGGGTCCAGTTGCACATCCGCATCCAGATAGGCCCGCAATTCGCCTCGCGCAGCCGCATCCCCGGCGGTCAGCGCGCCCAGCTTGCCGCCCTCGGCCAGTTCCAGCACCTGCCAGTCCCAGCCGCGCGCCGCCGCCTGATCAGCAAAGGCGCGGGCGCGCGCGGCGGTGTCGTCGCTGCACCCATTGGCCACCACCAGCACCTCTCCGCGCCAGCCCCGAGGCAGCGGGTCCGAGGCCAAAACCGAACGGGCGCAGGCGCCGATCCACTCCGCCTCGTCATGGGCGGGCAGGATGACGCTCAGCCAGCGGCTCACTTCAGGAACTCCACCAGCGCGTCCCAGCGCGGGTTGTCGTCGTCGAGATGGCGCAGATGGCCCCAGCTGCCCCATTTGTTGGGCCGGTAGACATCTGCATAAGCGGTGAACAGCCCGCCCCCCAACGCGTGCCAGCCCCGGATCAGATCGGTATAAAGCTCTCCCATCTCGGGCGTATAGTTGAAATGCATGAGGAAGGCGGCCAGTTCGGCATCATCCACCAGCGGACCGCTGCCCACCACATGGCTGCCGCCCTCGTATATGATCAGGTCCAGCCCATAGCGGCGCGCGACCTCGGCCTGATAGGGCAGACGTTCGCCCAGATTGCCCAGCAGCGTGTCCTCGACCTTGCCGCTGGCGGCACCGTCGCGCACCTCGGCCCAGGCCAGCGCACTGGCCAGGTCATAGCGGTGCTTTGCGACATAGTCGTCGCGCGCCGCACCGCTCAGCCCCTGTGCATCGGCCTGCGCCTCGGCGGCGGCGTGGCTGTCGACCAGCCATTGCCGGACCAGCGGCAGCCGATCCTCCCATCCCAGCGTGCCGCCGAAATAGCCGGTCACCGCATAGGCGTCGAAATGGGTGGCGGGTGTGGCGCGGCCCGGTTCTTCGGCGGTCCAGATGGGGGCGTCGAGGATCATCTCCTCCAGTCCCAGCCAGCCGGTCTGGGTCGAGATCACCCGGATCAGCCGCGCCTCGGCCTGATCGCCGAACACCTGCGCCCAGATATCGGCCATCTCGACCGCGCGGGTGGCGTAATAGCTGACCCAGTGGTCCTTCTTGTTCCAGCGGGCGCGGGCCTGATCCTCGGCCCATTGCGCCTGGGTGAATTGCCAGTTCCAGACCTCGTTGGACAGTTCGACATAGGCGCGCTGTTCGACCCACAGATCGTCGCGCACCATTTCGGCAAAGCGGCGGATATAGTCGTCATCGGCCAGATGGGGCATGTTGAACCAGCCGTCGGCGCCGGTGCGGTTCAACAGTTCGATCATCACCTCGAGCGGCACGCCCTTCATCGCCCAGGTGAACTCCTCGGGCCGGGGGCGGTCGGCCCAGGCCGATTGCTGCGAGTCGTTGGTCTGCATCCAGTCCATGAAGCGCAGCGCGCGAAAGCCCATCAGCCGGTCCAGCCAGAGCGGATTGAACAGACCACCCGCCTGATAAGCGGCCAGATGTTCCTCTTTCACAACCGAGATATCGCGTACGTAATCGCCGCCACGATGGGTGCGCTGGATGCGGATATCGACCGATCCGGGACCGGGGGTGAAATCGAAACTGACGCTGTTCTTGCCATAGCGCACATTCCCGGCGCGGCCTGAAACCTCGACCACGCCCTGGCCGGCAAAGCGCAGCACATAGCGCCCCGCGGTCGAGACCGCCTCCTCGGGCAGGTCGGTCAGGATCAGCGTTCCGACCGAACCCAGCTCGGGCGGGATCGCCATCACCCAGCCTTGCGGGTCGAGATAGCCGGCCTCTTGCAGCTGCGCATGATCGACACCACCCCATTGCCGGGGCAGGTGGCCGATCCAGGGGCGGGCGGTCTTGAACACGTCGAGAAAGGGTTGCTGCACCGACCAGTCATTGACCCCGGCCAGCCCGATCGCCACCGGCACCGTCCCCTCGGGCACGGGGGGCGCGACAAAGCCCTGTCGCGGCTCGGCGGGTTCGCCCGCCTGTTCGGCGGCGGCGGGTTCGCTTGTGGGCTCGTCCGGGGGTGCCACCGGCTGCGGCGCGGGCGGCTCGGGCGCCTCGAACCCCTGCACCACGGTCCAGGCCACCTCCTGCAACCGCTGCGCCAGCGCCCGTTCCGGGGTGTCATAGGCCTTGCCCCAGCGATCCTGAAGCCGCCGGGGCAGGCCCACCGGGCTTTCCCCGGTCACGGCGGCATATTGCACCATGGTCAGGAAGTAGAAGCCCAGATCGTTGGGATGGATATCGTCCGAGAAAAGTTGCGCGATGCGGTCGATCCCCGGCACGGTCCCGGCTGCGATGGCATCGGTCAGGGCCAACATCGCCTGTCCGGCGGGCAACAGCTGCATCGGTGATGCGCCCTCGGGGCGGGTGGCATTGACGCCGTCGACGATGGATTGCCACCGGGGCAGATCCGCCTCGATCCGCTCGCGCCAGGGCACGTCGTCGCCCTCGTCATAGGGGATATCGACGCCACTTCCCGAGCGCAGGTCATGCCATGTCTCTTGCAGGAACACCCGGGTGTCGGGATTCGCGGACAGCGCCAGATCGTAATAGCGCCGGGCCGAGCCGATACTGTCGTTGTACTGCATCTGGTTGGCCAGCGGTATGCCCTCGGTCAGGATCACCACGTTGAACCCACCGCCCGGCAGGACCGAGCGCGCGTTCACGCCTTCGGCCTTGGCGCCATTGTCCCATTGATAAGACAGCGGCGCGCCATTGATGATTTGCGCCGCGACCCGCACGTCGCGCCCCTGCAGCACCTGCGACAGCATCTGCGGGTTGGTGGGGCCGAACAACGAATGGCCAATGAAAAGGATGCCGATCAGGCTGCTGATCCAGCTCATTGCGGGACTCCGGTCTTGGGATAGCTCGTGACGGTTTGCCAGACGGTGTCCTGCATCAGCCGCGCGGCCTCGGGCGAGGGGGCAAGGGCGGGGCTGCCATCGGCCCGGTTCAACTGATGGGGCAGACCGACGGGGGATGTCTGATAGAGCACCGCGTAATGGGTGAGCGCGATCAGATAGTTGCCCAGATCACCCATGTGGATCGGGTCAAGCTGGCCCTGATCGTCCCTTGCAAACAGCGCCTCGGGCCCGTCGATGCCCGGCACGCCGCCGCGCGCCTCGAGCGCGCGCACGAAACGGGACAGCACCTGACCCACCGGGATCACATGGGCCGGGTTGTCGGGGTTGCGGGCCAGGTCGCGCAGCAGGATCTCGTTTTCCCACAGCGTCACCAGATCGCGGTCGAGCCGGTTGAGCCAGCCATCGGGATCGTCCAGCCAGTGCCAGGTCTCGTACAGGAACACCCGCGTATCGGGGCGCGCCTGCCGGGCGAGGCCTGCCCATTTGCTGAAATAGCGGTCGCTGTCGAAATACTTGATCGCATCGGTCAGCTCGACCATTTCGGTCAGGACCACGGCGTCATAGGAGCCCGAGCGCAGGGCGCTGTCGGCGGCGCGATACCGGGGATGGTCGTTCATCTGGTCAAAGCCGTTGATCCCCTCGTCCGGCTCCCAATGGGCCTTGAGCGTGGTGCCCCATCCCAGTTGGCTGGCATAGTCATGCCCGGGCGGGGCCAGCTGTTGCAGCATCGCCGGCATGTCCTGTCCCACCAGGCTGTGGCCCAGGTGAAACACACGCATCGGGCCGGCGGGCGGCGGCAGCGGCCGGGCATAGGCGGCATCAATGGCGCCACTGTCGGGCAAGCGCGGACGCAGCCAGCCCCACCAGAGACCGGCCGAGAGAATCGCAAGGATCAGGAGAGTGGGCAGAACAACGCGCAACATGGGGGATTTCTAACGCAACCCGGGGCGGATTTCACGCCGCAACGGCCAATGCCGTGACAATCAGCCCGCCGCCCCGGGCAAAGCGTCCGTGCAGGGCCTCGCCCCTGACAAAGGGGGGCACATCGCTCTGGAATGTGGCGACAAAACTCTGGCCGGGGGCGTCGATCCGCAGCTCGAGCGCGTCAAAACCGATCAGGGCGTGGCTCAGCCGGTGTTGCGCCTTATAGGCCGCTTCCTTGGCCGAAAAGATCAGCTTGGCCCAGTGCCCGGCCTCATCCTGAGTGGCCAGCCAGGCGCGCTCGGCAGGGGTGCAGACGGTCTCCAGCAGGTCAGCGTCCAGCGGTGTGTCGGGTTCCATGTCCAGGCCCAGCAAGCGAAACTCGCCCTCCCAGGCGGTGGCGGCCAGACAGGCGGTGTCGGTATGGGTGATGCTGCCCAGCAGCCCCGGCGGCCAGACCGGTGCACGGTCGGCCCCCATCGGGATCGCCAGCGCCGGAGCACCCAGTTCGCGCAGCGACAGGCGGGCGGCAGCGCGCCCGGCGGCAAACTCGCGCGTGCGCTTTTCGGTGGCGCGGGGCAGGGCGGCCAGCTCTTCCGGATAGGCCTCGTAGGGGCCGGCGGGGTCGGTCGCGGCCAGTGCCACCCGCCTGTCCAGAAGCGGCGCCGCCAGCATCAGCGCGCCGGAGGCGGCCGCCCCTGTCACCGTACCCGTTCCTGTCGGCTGGCCCGCATCGCGCGCCGCCGCGACATGGTGCTGGCGCGTTCCTCGCTGTCGACGGCGGGCGGTGTCGGTTCGTCCGGGGCGCTGCCTTGTGACAGATGCGCGGCCAGCCCGCCCAGCGTGGGAAAGCGGAAGATGTCGGTGATCGGCAGGTTCGGCACGTTCAGCGCCGCGCGGATCTCGCGATGGGCCTGCACCGCCAGCAGGGAATGCCCGCCGAGGGTGAAGAAGTTGTCATCGGCCCGGATGTCGCCGACGCCTAGGATACGTGACCAGATCGCGGCGATCTGCGCCTCAGCGCCGCTGGCGGGTTCCGAGGGGGCGCTGGGTGCGGCGCGCTGTTGCACCGGTTCGGGCAGGGCCTTGCGGTCTATCTTCTTGTTGGGTGTCAGCGGAAACGCGTCAAGCGTCACGATATGGGCGGGCACCATCACCTCGGTCAGGCGCGCGGCCAGATGCGCGCGCAGGGCGGCATCCGAGACCGGCCCGCCGGTGGTGACATAACCCACCAGCCGCGTGTCGCCGCCCATTTCGCGGGCGATCACCACCGCACCGGTCACGCCGGGATAAGCCGCCATTGCGGCCTCGATCTCTCCCAGCTCGATCCGCTGGCCGCGGATCTTGACCTGATGGTCGCTGCGGCCAAGGAAATCGAGCTGCCCGTCGGCCCGCCAGCGCACCAGATCGCCGGTGCGATACATCTGCGGGGCGGCGGTCACGGTCAGACCGGCCTCGGCCGCAAACGGGTCGCGCGGGAATCGCTCGGCGGTCAGTTCTGGGCGCTGCCAATAGCCGCGTGTGACCCCCTCGCCGCCGATATGTAGCTCTCCGGGCACGCCGATGGGGCAGGGCTGGCCGCTGCCGTCCAGCACATAGACGGTGGTATTGGCAATGGGCTGGCCGATATCGACCGTGCCCTCGGCCCGGGGCGGCACCAGCGCGCAGGTGGACCAGATCGTCGTTTCGGTCGGCCCGTACATGTTGAGGATACGGGCGCCGGTCGCCTCGCGCAGATCCTCGACCAGATCGCCGGGCAGAGCCTCGCCGCCCAGCAGCAGGTGTTTCACCCGCCCCAGTGCCAGGCGCGCCTCGTCGTTCATGGCGATCATCCGCGCCATCGAGGGGGTGCACTGCATATGCGTCACCCCATGGCGCACGATCTGGGCCGCGAGCGAGAAATCATCCTCGGCCAACGCGCTGGGCGCGCGCACCCGCCGCAAGACCTCGGCCAGCGGTTTCAGCCCTTCGAGCACGACCGCAGGGTCGATGCCATAGTCGATGAGGCAAGCGACCTCGTCCACGCCGATGCGTTTGAGCTGTTCGACGCGGGCCACCGCATCACCGATGGTGCCGAACAGGCCCGAGTCCTCGAAGTACCGCTCGAAGGCGAAATCGAGGATCGCCTCCAGCTCGTCGCCGCTCAGCACCCCCAGATCCATTTCAAAGGCGTTGGTCACGCCTTTGGGTTTCTTGAAGGCGGGGAAGGCCCAGGCATATTGCTTGATCAGCCCGGCGGCGGAACGCAGATAATCCTTCATCGGCTCGCGGGCGATGCGCGCCGCCTCTTCGCGGGTATCGGCCAGATAGGTGTGCAGCATCAGCGTCACCTTGAAACCGGCCGGGTCATGGCCCGCCTCGCGCAGGGCGGCGTGATAGATGCGGATCTTTTCGGCCACCTCGTCGATGCTCTGGCCCAGAAGGTGGGTCAGCACGTTGGCGCCGATGGACCCGGCCTCGCGCCAGGTCTCCGGGTTGCCCGCCGTGGTGACCCAGAGCGGCAGTTCCTTGGACACCGGGCGCGGCTGGGTGACGACCGAATGCATGGTGCCATCGGCCTTGGCAAACTCCACCGCCTCGCCGCGCCAGAGCCTGCGCAGGGTCTCGATGGTTTCGAACATGGCGGGCTTGTTGCGCGGCGGCGTGTTTTCCGGGCGCAGGATGAAATCGTCGGGCTGCCAGCCCGAGGCGATGCCAAGCGCCGCGCGTCCGCCGGTCAGGTTGTCGATCACCGCCCATTCCTCGGCGATGCGGGCGGGATGGTGCAGCGGCGCCACGCAGGAGCCCGCGCGCACGCTCAGGTTCTTCGTCACCGCAGCCACCGCTGCGCCGGTTACCGAGGGGTTTGGATAGGGGCCACCAAAGGCATGGAAATGCCGTTCCGGCGTCCAGACCGCGTTGAACCCATGCGCATCGGCGAATTTCGCGCCTTCGAGCAGCAGTTCGTATTTCTTCGGCCCCTGACCGTCGTCATTGCCCCAATACATCAGGTTGAAGTCGATCGGCCGGTCGCTGACCGCGATCGGGCCTTTCGACACTTCGGCGCGGTTCTCGTCCGAACTCAGCACCACCTTGAAGCCGCGCGCCAGCGTCCAGAACAGTTCCAGCACCGAGATGTCGAAGCTGAGCGAGGTGACCGCCAGCCAAACCCCGCCCAATGCATGGTCGATGCGGTCATCCATCCCGGCAAAGAAATTGGCCACATTGCGGTGTTCGACCATCACCCCCTTCGGCGTGCCGGTCGAACCCGAAGTATAGATCACATAGGCCAGATCGTCGGCACTGGCGCAGCCATCGACATTCTCGGGCTGTCTGGCACCCGCCAGCGGGCCAAGGTCGAGGATTTGGGCCTGCGTCTTGGGCAAACTTTGCGCGCGCGTGCCTGTCGAAACGATGATCGCGGCACGGCTGTCACTCACGTAATGGGCGATGCGGTCGGCCGGATAGGCGGGGTCGAGCGGCACATAGGCGCCGCCTGCCTTGAGCGCGGCAAGCGCCGCGATCAGCAGTTCGGGGCTGCGGTCGAGATAGATGCCGATATGGCTGCCGGGGCCAGCGCCCATCTCGCGCAGGCGCGCGGCCACCGCATTGGCCCGGGCGTTGAGCGCGGCGTAGCTGAGCGTTTGACCCTCGAATACCAGCGCCGGGGCTTCGGGCGTGCGGGCGGCCTGATCCTCAAACGCGCGGTGCACCGTCAGCGCCCGGTCGTAATCGCGCGCGCTGCGGTTCCAGTCGCTGAGCATGGTCGAGCGTTCCGAGGCCGGCAGAACCGGCAGCGCGGCGGCGGTATCGGTGGCGCGCGCGCGCCCCATCGCATGCATCGCGGTTTCCAGCCGCCGGGCCAGGATCTCGGTCCGGCGCGGGTCAAGCCGCGCGGCATCAGCAAAGAGCGTGGCCTGACCCCGGTCCAGCGCCACGGTAAGCGCAGCGCCCGGAACCGGCCCGGCGCCATCCAGCGCCAGCGCCACCTGCGGCGTGTCGCGATGGGCGATGCGCGGGTCGCGCAGCAGCAGATCGGCGGGCGGCGCGCCCTTGGCCCGGGCGGCCTCGACCGTCTGTTCGATCCAGCCGATCAGGTCGGCCCGGGTCGAGGTCAGCGCCGCCTGCAAAGGCACCCAACCGTTGATATACCCCTCGGCGGCGGCCTGTTGCATGGCGCCCGTGGTCAGCGCCAGATCGCCGAATTCTTCGCCGCTGCTGCGCAGGGCCCAGACCACCACAGCCGCCATCAGCGCCGCATCGTCCAGCCCGTGGGGCACCGAAATGCGGTGCGGACCGGGGATGCCCGGCGCGGACGAACCGGCCAGCGGCACCGGCAACGGTCGCATCGCGGCAAGAGGCAGGCGCCAATGCCGCTCGGCGGGCAGGGCGGCGGCAAGCGCGCGGTCAAGTGCCGCGCTCTCGGCGGCAGAAAGCGCGGGCAGGCGTTGCCCCTCGGGCACCAGCGCGGCCAGATCGACCGGCGCGCCATCCAGCGCGCGCAACCCGCTCAGCACCAGATCGCCCTCGCCGCAGGCAAGGGTCAGGCTGTCGGAGCTGCTGGACAGAACCGTGCCCGGCAGCGCGCCGGAACGGCCCTCGGCCCGGGCGCGGCCCACGGCCAGCACCCGCCCGCCGGCCAGGATCTTGGCGCAGGTCAGCGGGTTGGCGTAATCGCCGAAATCAAGCGCGCGCACCAGCGCGGCGAGTGTCGCGGCGGGTTTGGTGAAATCCAGCCGCCCGGCGGCGGCAGGCCGGGCGTCGCGCCCGAAATAGCTGCGCTGGCTCAGATCCTGGGCCTGCCGCTCGAGCCCCTGTTCCAGCTGCCCGGCCACGCGCGCGAAACTGTCCAGCGCCGCGCCGTAGCATTTGGAGTTCAGCGAAAATGCGGTGTCGTCCTCGGCGATATCGAACATCTGCTGGGCCAGGATATCGCCTTCGTCGATGCCGCCCTCGATCAGGTGCCAGGTGACACCATAGCGGGTTTCGCCCGCCATCAAGGCCCATGCGGGGGTGTTGAGACCGGCATAGCGTGGCAGCGGACCGTCGTGAAAGTTGATCGCGCCCTGGCGTGGTAGGGCCAGCAGCGCCTCCGGGATCACCCGCAGATTGGCGATCGACAGCAGCCAGTCGAACCCGGCACCGGCCAGATGCCGGTCCAGATCAGAGAGGTCGCGCATATGGGCCAGCCCTTTGCCCCGTGCCCAGGCGGCGATTTCGGCATCGGTCGAGACAACGGCGGCGATCTTGTGGCCCCGATCAAGCAGCATCTCGCTGCACCCGATCAACAGGGATTCGTTTCCGATCACGACATGGCTCAGGCTCATCTGCTGTCCTCCGGGATGGCGGCAATTGGGGCGGGGGCGGTGCGGGGCCGGCCCAGCGCGGCGCGCAGGGCATGAGTGACCAGATCGCTCAGGAAGCGATCAGGATCGGCCTGCGGCTTGGCCTGCAGCAGACGGCGCAGGCGCCAGATCATGGCACCGGCCACCAGCGCCAGCGTGGCGCCCGCCGCATAGGCCCGCCCATGGGTTTTCAGGTAGTAGTGAAGCCGGGAATCGAACCAGTATTGCGGGGTCCGGTTCCAGCTTTTCATGCCGGTGCTGGCCGAGCCGATATGCACCACACCCACGTCAGGCAGGTAATGCGTGCTCCAGCCCTCGGCCTGGGCGCGATGGCAAAGATCGGTTTCCTCGAAATAGAGAAAGAAGCGTTCGTCGAACCCGCCGGTGGCCGCAATCACCTCGCGCCGGATCATCAGGCTGGCGCCCGAGGCCCAGTCGACCCGTGTGCGCCGCGCGGGCAGGGGCGGCGCGATGATGCGCTCGCGCAGCAGGCGGCTCAGCGGGCCGGTACGGGCGGCGGCCTCGAACTCGCCCGCTGCAGTGGGAAAGCGAAAGGCGGTGCGGTGCGGATCATCGTCGATGCCGCGCACGGCGCTGGCGGCCAATCCCGCATCGGGGGTTTCCAGCAGGAAATCGCGCAGGCCGCGGATGCAGCCCGGATCGGGCCAGGCGTCCGAATTCAGCAGGTAATAGAAATCAGGCGCGGCCCCGTTCGACAGACCCGCGGTCATGCCCACGTTCATCCCGGCGCCAAAACCGCCATTGCGCCCGCTTTGCACCAGCCGCAGCTTGCCGCTGGCCAGCCAGCCATAGTCGGACGCGGCCTTGGAAAGCTTCTCGAACGAGCCATCGCCCGAGGCATTGTCGACCACCACGATCTCGCCCGGCAGGCCCTGCATCTCGCGCATGGCGGCCTCGCAGGCGCTGATCGTCAGATCGGGCGTGCGGTAGTTCAGGATGACGGTCAATACGGTTGCGCTGCTCATGGTCTCACTCCGCCGCATGCGGCAGGGCGCCGGGTTTGTCGATGGCGTTGAGCTGGCCGCGCAGATGCTCGGCCAGGACCGAGACATTGGGGACCAGCACCATGCTGTCATGGTCGCCGGGCACCTCGATCACCTCGAGCGCCGCGATCCAGCGGCCCCAGTCGTTGTCGGGATAGACATAGTGGCGTTCATGATTGACCCAGTTGCCGCCCGACACCTGCCAGAGCCGTTCCAGCGGCGGCCGGAACAGTACTGTGGCGCCCTCCCATGGCCGTAGCGCATAGCCCGCCGCCGAGCGCAGAAAAGCCGCCTCGATCCGTGTGTTGTTGAAGGCACCACCGCCGCTGTCCTGAGCCGGGCCGCGCCTGCGCTGCACTTCCCAGGCAAAGCGCGCCTTGACCCAGTCGACCAGATAGCGCGGGCCACGTTCGCGGAATTGTTGCAGCTTGATCAAGGCCTTGTCGCTGCGGCCAAGGGGTGGGCGCTGCGGCAGCGGGGTGTCGAGCAGTACGAGCAACGCCACCTCTTCGCCCGCGTCGCGCAGTTGTTGCGCGATCTCATAGGCAATGATGCCGCCGCCCGAGAAACCACCCAGCAGATAGGGGCCATGCGGCTGCACCTGCCGCATCTCGGCGATATAGTCGCGCGCCGCCTCGGGGATAGTTTCATGCGGGGCATCCTCGCCCACCAGCCCGCGCGCCTGCAGGCCATAGACGGTCCGGTCGCGGCCGAGCATCAGTGCCAGATGGCGCAGGTTGAGCACATTGCCGAACATGCCGGCCACCACGAAGAACGGGCTGGCATGGCCGCCCGCCGCCTGATGCAGCGGCACCACATGGGTCAGGTCGGGCGCGCTGGCCTCGGCTGTTTCGGGGCTGTCGCCCGTGCCGCTGCGGCCCAGCCGCGCGTCGATCCGCGTGGCGATGGCCTCGACGCTGGGTGCCTCGAACAGCAGCGAAATCGGGAATTCCACCGCAAAGGCGCGGTTGATCTGCGCAAACAGGCGCACCGCGATCAGGGAATGACCGCCAAGGTCGAAGAAACTGTCCTGCGTGCCGACCTTGCTGACCCCCAGCAGGGTTTCGAAGAACCCGGCCAAGGTCTTTTCCGTCTCGGTCGCGGGCGCCACATAATCGGTGTCCAGCTCGGGCCGATCAAAGCTCTGCCCGGCCTCGGCCGGGGCGGCGACCTGATCGGCCTCGGCGATCAGCCGGGGCAGGTCGAGCGAGCTGACCACCAGTTGCGGCAGGCCGGTGCCCAATGCGCGCACCAGCGCCTCGGCGCCTTCTTCGGCGCGGATGCCCTGGGCGATGTTGTGATGCAGGCGCTGTTCCTCGGGGGACAGCGGCGTCGATTGCCGCGCGGGTTCCAGCCCCAGCGCGCGCGCATCCGCATCGGGGCGTTCGGGATCGCTGAGGTCGATGGTGCCCGAGGTGCGCTGCATCTGGAACCCTTCGATCTCGACCAGAACGGCGCCCGTGGCATCGCTCAGCGTGATGTCGAAGGAGGCATGCCCCGCCACCGAGGCCTGATCCGGCGTCAGGCGCATCCAGCTGCGGATTTCAGCAGGCAGCGGCGCATGGACCCGGATCGAACGGTAGGAGACCGGTACCCAGAGCGTCGTGTCATCATAACCGGCGGCTAGCTCGATCGCCCAGCCGGTGGCCAGGTCGAGCAGGCCGGGATGCATCCGGTACCCCTTGTCCAGATCGCCGCGATAGGCTTCGGGCAGGGCAAGCCGGGCCAGCCCCTCGCCCGTGCCGCGCGCGGTGGCGCGCAGCACCTGCCAGCGCGGGCCGAATTGCAGGTGCCGTTCCTGCGGGCTGTGCAGCACCGCGTTGGGCGCGGCGCTCTGTGCCTCGGGGCAGCGGGTGGCAATGGCAGCCAGGTCGAGCGGTTCGGCCTGTGCCCCGGGCGCGGGCACCAGCCGGGCCTGCGCGTTCTGGGCATAGCCGCCGCCGGGCAGCGCGCTCCAGACGGAAAAGGCAACGCCGTCCGGCGCGTCTTCCAGCCGGACCACCACCTCGCGCGGGGTGCCGTTCACCCTGAGCGGGCGGAAGAAATAGAGATCGCGGATGTCATAAGGATGCGTGATGCCCTGGGCGTGCAGTGCTTGGGCGGCCAGTTCCAGATAGCCGGTCCCGGGCAGCAGCGCGGTACCATCGGCGGTGCGGTGTTCGTCAAACACCCAATCCTCGGCGCTCAGCCGCGAGACGAACAGGCGGTTGCCCGCCTCGTCAAACCCGGCCTCGTGCAACAGCGGCAACCCGGTCGGGCTGCGGGCGGTGTCGTGACCGGTGCCCAGCCGCGCGGCGCGGGCATCGGCGGCCATGCCGACATCGGCCCAGACCCCCCAGTTGACCGCGACCACCCGGGTTGCGCCGCCCTGCCGGCTGTCGGCAAAGGCGTTGAGATATTCGTTGGCGGCCACGTAATCGACCTGCCCCGCCGGGCGGCTGGCGGTGGATGACGAGGCACAAAGCACCATCAGCTCCAGCACCCCGTCGGGGAACAGCTCGTCCAGCACCCTCAGCCCGGTCATCTTGGGCGACAGGACCCGGTGCAGATCGGCCTCGGTCTTGGCCAGTGCGGGGCCGTCGGCGATATGGCCGGCGGCATGGATCACGCCGGTGAGCGCGCCGAACCGGTCCTCGGCCAGGGTCAGCGCGCGGCGCATCTGGTCGATATTGGCCACATCGGCGGCAATCGCCATGACCTCGCCGCGCTCCAGCGCCTCCAGCTCGGCCAGGGCGCGCAGGCGGCGGCTGGTGCGGTCGGCGGGGCTGTGCCCGGCCAACCACGCGGCAGGGTCGGTGGGCAGCGGGTCACGCCCCAACAGGATCACGTTCGCGCCGTGGTGGTCCATCAGGTGGCGGGCCAGCGTCAGACCGATACCGCCGAAACCGCCGGTGATCAGATAGGTGCCACCGTCGCGGAACGCAGGCCCTGCGTCGGTCAGCGGCGCCGGGCGGTAACTGCGCGCGTACCGCTTGCCGTCGCGCCGCGCAGCGAACGCGTTGCCGGGTTCGACCAGCAGCTCTTCCAGCAGGGCCGGGGTCAGATCCTCGTCCTGCTCGGGTGCCGCGCCGCGCAGGCGCGCAAAAAGCGGCGGGCGCAGCCGGGCGGGCAGTTCGATATCCACCGTTGCGCAGGTCAGTCCGGGCATTTCATGCGGCAGCACCCCCATCGGCCCGGCGATGGTGGCCTTTTCGGGATAGGCCAGCCCCTCGTCGCGCAGCCGCGCCGCGCCCGAGGTGAAGACGGTGATATGCAACGCTCCGGGCAGGTCCACCTGCCCCAGCGCCTGCGCCAGCCAGGTCAGCCCAAAGAAGCCGTGTTCCATGTTGCGGTCATGAAAGCTCGACCCGGGGCGAAAGCGCTCCGCCTCGGTCACAAGCCAGAAATGACCGATCCGGTCGGGCAGCCGCTGCTGCTCGTCCAGGTCACGCAGCAACAGGTCATAGCCCATCCGCCCCTGTTCGGGCGCGAGCGTATAGCTGCCATCGGTCAGGCGGGCATAGCTGTCGCCCGAGCGGACGCGGGTGACATGATGACCAACGCCCTCCAGCCTTTGCGCGGCGGCCTCGGCCAGCCCGGTCTCGTCCATGAAGAACAGCCAGTTGCGCGGCGCGGCCTCGGCCAGCTCGGTAGCCGTGTCGATATCGCAATCGGCCAGACGCGGACGCCAGACCGGGCGCCAGCCCCATTGGCTCAGGTCGTCGCTGCGCGCAGGCAAGGCGCGCGGCGCCTCGGCCTGCCGGGTGCCGGGCTCGATGAAGTAGCGGCTGCGCTGAAAGGCATAGGTCGGCAAGGGCAGGCGGCGGCGGTGCGCCTCGCCCCAGATCTGGGGCCAGTCGGCTTCGACCCCGCAGGCCCAGAGCCGCCCGATCACGCCCAGGAAATAGGCATCATCGGCAATCTCCTGATCGGGGTGGCGCAACGAGCTGAGCACCTGGCCCGGGGTCACACCCGGGCACATCTGTGCCAGCGAACTCAACGCCTTGCCCGGACCCACCTCGAGGAAGACCCGGTCAGGGTCTGAGGAGAGGC
>Ga0157391_128799_pt1 | contig 19475 bp, 17 predicted proteins | sample T8_LowP_AmetaT_FD_136040 | JGI IMG/M metagenome (GOLD analysis project Ga0157391, IMG submission 136040) | Metatranscriptome of Roseovarius nubinhibens ISM and Alexandrium tamarense co-culture from University of Georgia, USA - T8_LowP_A metaT... ...
CTGCTTCGCCCCAGGAAATACGCCTCTAGCCGCTGCGTTCGTCCCGCTTTTTCAGGGGCGGAAACGCGGCGCAGCAACAAACACGGCTCGAAAACGGGCCAGTCCAGATTCGAAGGAAACGACCATGTCCAATATCTTCACCGGAACGATGCCCGCGCTCATGACGCCGTGCAGAGCCGACCGCACACCCGATTTCGACGCATTGGTCAGGAAAGGAACCGAAATGATCGCGGCTGGGATGTCGGCCGTGGTCTATTGCGGTTCGATGGGGGACTGGCCGCTGCTTTCGGACGAACAGCGGATGGAAGGTGTCGAAAGGCTGGTAAAGGCGGGCATTCCCGTCATTGTCGGAACCGGCGCCATCAACACCAGATCCGCAACCGCCCATGCCGCGCATGCCCAGGCGGTTGGCGCCGCCGGCCTGATGGTCATTCCCCGGGTTCTGTCGCGTGGGTCATCGCTTGTCGCGCAGAAGAACCACTTCAAGTCGATCCTGAGCGCGGCGCCGGAATTGCCTGCTGTCATCTACAACAGCCCTGTTTACGGATTTGCCACCCGCGCCGATCTGTTCTTTGCGCTCCGGTCCGAGCATCCGAACCTGATCGGCTTCAAGGAGTTTGGCGGAAAAGACGACCTGAGATATGCGGCCGAGCACATTACCTCGCAGGATGATCAGGTCACATTGATGGTCGGCGTCGATACCGAGGTCTTCCATGGCTTTGTCAATTGCGGGGCCACCGGGTCGATCACGGGGATTGGATCGGCCCTGCCCAAAGAGGCACTGTTGCTGGCGTCGCTGTCACAGAAGGCGGCCGCTGGTCATCCCGAGGCCCGCAAGCGGGCGCTGGAACTGGAAGACGCCCTGGGCATTCTGTCCAGCTTCGACGAAGGCACGGATCTGGTGCTGTTCTACAAATATCTGCTGGTTCTGAACGGCGAGGAAGAATACCGCCTGCATTTCAACGAGACCGACGCATTGTCGGACGCGCAGCGCAATTATTGCGAGCAGCAGTATGCCTTGTTCCGGACCTGGTTTGCCGAATGGTCCAAGCAGGGCGGAGTGCTCGCCGAATGCATGTGATCGACAGCCATACGGGCGGAGAGCCGACCCGCGTGATCCTGAGTGGCGGTCCCCATCTTGGATCGGGCCCGCTATCTGAACGCGCCGCGCGACTGGCCAGAGAATCCAGGGCGTTCTACCGGTCCGTCATGCTCGAGCCGCGCGGGCAACCGGCCATGGTTGGCGCGCTGCTGGTTGAGCCCGTCGATCCCGATTGCATTACCGGAGTGATCTTCTTTGACGCCGAAGCGGTGCTTGGAATGTGCGGACATGGCACGATCGGCCTGACGGTGACGCTGGCCCATATGGGAAGGATCCGGGCCGGCACCCACAAGATCGAAACCCCTGTGGGCATTGTCGAGGTCTGTCTGTCCGATGCGAATACGGTCACCATCACCAATATCGAAAGCCGGCGCGTGCATCGCGCCAGGCAGGTTGACGTCGACGGGTTTGGCCCTGTCACCGGTGATGTGGCCTATGGCGGGAACTGGTTCTTCATCGTCGACCCCAGCCCGATCCCGATCGAACGCACGAATATCCGGGCCTTGTCGGATGCGGCGCTGGCCATCCGTACGGCCGTGATCGCCAATGGGATCGGCGGCGAAGAGGGGCAGCCGATCGATCATGTGATCTTTTACGAGATGTCGCCCAGATCCGCCGTCCACAGCCGCAGTTTCGTCTTTTGCCCCGATGGCACTTACGACCGGTCGCCCTGCGGCACCGGAAGTTCCGCGCGGTTGGCCTGTCTGGCGGCAGAGGGTCTGCTGAACGCCGGAGAGGAAATCATCCAGGAAAGCGTGATCGGCAGCACCTATCGGCTTTCGTACCAACCGGGGCCAAACGGCGGAGTCATCCCGAAAATCACCGGCCAGGCACATGTCATGGCGGAATCCACGCTGCATTTCCACACGGACGATCCCTACAGAAACGGGATCTGCCATGCGCCTCAATAAGTGGGACCGGAGCCAACCGGGCCTTACCAAAAGCGCACGCGCCAAAGGGGCCGTGCTTCACCGTTCAACAGCTCAGAGGAAAACATGAAGATATCCAGCTTTCTTACCGCAGGCGCGCTTGCCCTTGCTCTCTCAGGTCCGGCCCTGGCGGCTGAAGTCGAATGGAAAATGACCGCCGGCGTTGGCGAAGGTTCGTTCCTCTACCAGAACTTCATGGAACGGTTCGTCGGAAACGTCGCAACGCTTACGCAGGGCCGCGTCGAGATCACCTCGTTTGGTGCCGGCGTTCTGGCACCGGCCTTCAAGGCCTATGAAGTGGTGCAGGATGGCATCGTCGAGGCTGGCCATTCGACACCGTCCTATCTGGTCAATCAGGACGCCACCAACGCCATTTTCGCCAGCTTCCCGGGTGGTATGTCGGCAGAGGCGACGTTGCACTGGGTCTATGAAGGTGGCGGCGAGGAGATGTTGCAGACGTTCCGTCGCGAAGAGATGGGATTGCACAGCATCGTCGTCGGCATCGGCACCTCCGAGATCATGGCGCATTCCAACGTGAAGATCGAAACGGTCGAAGATCTCGCAGGGCTGAAATACCGCACCTCAGGGGCTTTTGCGGCTGTCCTTCAGAACGAATTTGGCGGGGTGCCGACGGTGGTGCCGGGCAACGAAATCTACACTTTGCTGCAACGCAAGGGCGTGGACGCAATCGAATGGTCAACGCCGGGGGCAAACATCACCGAGGGGTTCCACGAAGTTGCGCCCTATATGATCATGCCGGGGGTCCATCAGCCGTCCTTCCTGTGGGAAGTGTTCGTAAAGCAGGAAACCTGGGACGCGCTGCCCGCGGATTTGCAGACACTGATCACGGCGGCGGCAAAGCTCACGACCTATGAGGGCTATACACGGTTTGGCGACAGTGACGTCAAGGCGATGGCCGATTTCCGCAACACCAACGTCGAACTGGTCGTGATGGCGCGAGCGGAATCCGAGAAAATTCGCGAAGCGGGCCGAAACTGGGCGCAGACCCAGGCCAAGACCCAGAGCGAGGCCGGCAGCCGGCGCATGCAGGACATCCTCGACAGCTATCTGGCCTATCAATCGAATTGGGCGGCGAACTCTGGCTACCTCGTTCGCGACGGTGCCGAGTAACGCATGAAAACCCGGATGGCGGGCAGAACTGCCTGCCATCCTGTCAGGAGGCCCACATGATCCCCTTTCAAACCTTGTGCGAACGCTTTTCGAAAGCGCTGGGTTTTCTTGGCCGGATGGCCATTTTTTCCCTGATCGTCGCGATGCTTTACGAAGTGGTGGCGCGATACGCCTTCGGCGCACCGACCCTGTGGGCATTTGACATCTCTTACATGTTGAATGGCTCGATCTTTCTTCTTGGCGCGGCCTATTCCCTGCAAGAAGACGCACATGTGCGGATCGATTTCTTGTCGCAAAGGTTTCCGCTGCGCATTCAGCAGCTTCTGAACGGGGCGGTGTATCTGCTGGTCATGGCCCCGATCACATTTGCATTCACCTGGGTCGCGGCAACCAAGGCGCTCAAGGCGTTCTCGACCGGAGAGGTCGAAAGCGTCAGCCCCTGGGCCCCGTTGGTCTGGCCATTCTACGGGGTGATTGCGCTGGGGCTGATTGCCTTTGCATTGCAGTTCGTTGTCGAAGCTCTGAAATACCTGTCCGGCCAGAAACAACCCGGGACCGCCGAGTCCGAAATCACCGAATTGGAGATCTGACAGATGGCCCCCCTGCTGATGTTCGCCGCGCTCTTCGTTCTGGTTTTTGCCGGAGTTCCCGTCGCCTTTTCCCTGATCATCATCGCCGTGGTCTTTGGTTATACGGTGTTCGGAGATCTCATTTTTCTGCAGCTCTATGGCCCCTTGCTTAGCACCGCATCGAATTTCGTGCTGGCCGCGATCCCGCTTTTCATCTTCATGGGGGCGGTCCTGGAACGATCAGGCATCGCGCGGAGATTGTTCCACGCGCTGCAGCTTTGGCTGGGCGGGTTTCCCGGTGGCTTGTCGCTGTCGACCATTGCGATGTGCGCGATTTTTGCAGCGGCGTCCGGTGTTGTCGGTGCGGTCGAGATTGTCGTGGGGCTGATGGCGATCCCGCCGATGATGAAAGCGGGCTATCGCAATGACCTGATCGCGGGCACGATCTGTGCCGGCGGGTCGCTGGGCACCATCATTCCGCCGTCGGTCATCGTTGTGGTCTATGCCTCTATCGCGCAGCTTTCGATTGGCCAGCTTTTTGCGGCCTCGATCATGCCGGGCTTCCTTATGGTGGTCTTTTTTGTGGGCTACATCCTGATCCGCAGCTTGCGAAATCCAGCCGATGCGCCGCCCTTGCCGATCCACGATCGCGCCATACCCCTAAAGGAAAAGATGACGATTTCGCTGACGGCGATGCTGCCGCCGCTTGCGCTGATTGTCATGGTGCTTGGCTCCCTTTTGGCCGGGATCGCCTCTGCCACCGAAGCCGCCGCCGTGGGCGCGGCCGGTACCTTGCTGCTGACGCTGATGTTTCGCGAACTGACCCTGAAGCTGGTGATGGACTCGTTGGGGGTGACCCTGCGCATCACGGCGATGATCATGCTGATAGTTGCGGGCGGAACCATGTTCACAAGCATCTTCGCCGTGACCGGTGGTGGTGGGCTGGTTCGTGACGCGGTCGAGTCGATCGGCTATGGCAATTTCGGGATCATTGCGTTCTTTCTGACCGTGGTTTTCTTTTCCGGTTTCGTGTTGGATTGGGTGTCGATCGTCTTGATCTTCGTTCCGATCTTTGCCCCCATCGTCAAAAGTGCCGGCATCGATCCGATCTGGTTCGCCATGATGGTTCTGGTGGTGATCCAGACCTCGTATCTGACCCCCCCGATGGCGCCGTCGATCTTCTATCTGCGCTCGATCGCGCCGCGCAGTATGACCTATGGGCAGATGTATCGCGGCGTGCTGCCGTTTGTCGGCGCGCAGATGCTGGTGCTGGTGGTGATCGTGTTCTTTCCGGCCACGGTGACCTGGCTGCCCTCGATCCTGGTCGGACTTTGATGGAGGGGCGCGATATCATCGTTGTCGGCGCGGGTATCATCGGCATCAGCACGGCCCTGAGGCTGCAAAGCTGTGGTTTCAAGGTGCAGGTGCTGGATCGTGCCGGCGTCGCGGGCGAAGCGTCAGCAGCAAGTGCCGGTGCATTCGCATTTGCGGACGTGGTGCCTCTGGCAACGCCGGGGATCATGAAGAAGGCGCCGAAATGGTTGCTCGATCCGCTCGGGCCGCTGTCTGTGCCACCGGCATACGCGCTCAAGATCGCGCCATGGATGCTGCGGTTCTGGCGGGCAAGCTGGCGCGACCGCTTTGCCGCCGCGCTTGATGCGCAAGCGCGGCTCAACGGGTTTGCCAAGGAAGCCCTGGAACGTCAGATCGCCGAGGTCGATGGCGAGCCATTCATGCAGCGGGACGGGCAGTTGCAACTCTATGAAGGCGCGCGTGAATTTCACGCCAGTCTTGAGGGTTGGGAGCACCGCCGCCGTCGTGGTGTCATGTTCGTGCATCTGCACAGCCCCGAGGCCATCGCCGAAATCCAGCCCGGATTGGCGCCCCGGTTTACCCATGCAGGATACACGCCGGATTGGCTCAACACCGTCGACCCCCGTCGTTGGGCGGAACATCTGGCGCATCGTTTTCAACAGCGCGGCGGGGTGATTGGGTCAGCCGATGTTCGGTCGATTGAACGACACGGTGCAGGGGCCAAGCTGAAGACCGCAGCCGGGGATATTCTTGCATCCCGGGTTGTTGTGGCGGCGGGGGCGTGGTCCCATCATCTGGCGCGCACATTGGGTGACCGGTTCCCGCTGGAAACCGAGCGCGGCTACAATACAACGCTTCCCGCGGGCGCGTTCAATTTGCGCACCCATCTGACATTCAGCGGTCATGGTTTCGTCGTCTCCCGCATCAACGGTGGGGTGCGGGTGGGCGGGGCGGTCGAACTCGGCGGTCTTGATCTGCCGCCCAATTTCAAGCGCGCGGATATTCTTTTGCAGAAAGCCGCCCGGTTCCTTCCGGGTTTGACGACACAAGGCGGACAACGCTGGATGGGATTCAGGCCCTCGATGCCCGACAGCTTGCCGGTGATCGGGGCGTCTGCGCGCTTGCCGAATGTCGTCTATGCCTTTGGTCACGGGCATCTTGGCTTGACCCAGTCCGCAGCAACGGCGGAACTGGTTGCGGACCTGGTGTCAGACAGGGTTCCAGCGCTGCCGATGGCGCCATATGCGCCATCGCGGTTCTGATCAGCCGACGTTTGCGCGGTTTGACCACTTGGCCATGCAACGCTAAATATGGATAATGGATACGCGTATCCCGGAGCCACCCCGACCGCATCTGACGGACACTTCGGGCAATGGTTTCTTGGAAAAACAACAGGGAACGGATATCTGTATCCGAAATTCGGAACTGCAAGAGAGTTTCAGATGGGCGGCAAACGAGCGATCAAACGACAAAGCCTTCCCGATGTGATTGCTGACGATATTCGCGAACGTATCCTGAACGGCGATCTGACCGAGGGAATGACCATCCGTCAGGAAGCATTGGCCGAAGAATACACCGTGTCCCGAATGCCGGTGCGAGAAGCGCTCAAGCGGCTGGATGCCGAAGGATTGGTGCAGCTGACCAATAATCTTGGCGCGACCGTCACCAAGCATTCACTGGATGAGATAAGCGAGATTTTCGACCTGCGCATCTTGATCGAAGTGGATTTGTTCCGGCGTGCCATACCGGTCATGGCCAAGGCGGACATCGAACGCTGCGAGCGGATTCTCGAGGCGATGGAATCCTCGTATGACGCCGATGACGTCGCCAAGTGGGGGGCGTTGAACTACAAGTATCATGCGGCGCTCTATGCCCCCGCGCGCCGCAGTCTGACCAATGACGTGTTGCAACGGGTCAATCTGCAATCGGATCGCTATGTCCGGATGCATCTGAGTGTCATGAGGCAACGCGACCCAGCGCGGAAAGAGCATCGCGAGCTTTTGGAGCTGGCCCAGGCAGGGAAGGTGGATGAGGCCTGCGCGCTGCTGACCCGCCACATTTCGCAGACCAAGCAGAATCTCCTGACGCTGATGGCTGCCAAACGCGCCAGCGATACGGCCTGACTCCGGCTTCATGGCAATTGGGTGATTGTATCTCTCCAAATTTTGGATACATTATCCAATAAGATGTATCAGAATGCTTCACAGCTGAAAATGAGAGTTCGATGATGTTCAAACCACATGGAAGACACCTGATCGCGGGCAAATGGGTCGATGGTGACGATAGCTTTTCGTCAGAGCCTGCGCATGGGCCATCGCACCGCTTTGCGGTTGGACGCGTCGCCGATGTGGACGCGGCAGCAACCGCCGCCGAAAACGCCTTCTGGAGCTTTGCCAGCTCGACCCGGGCAGCGCGCGCCGACCTGTTGACTGCCATCGCTGACGAAATCGACGCATGCGGCGGTGCGATCACTGAAATCGGCACCCAGGAAAGCGGCCTGCCCGAAGCGCGCCTGATCGGTGAAAGAGGCCGGACCACGGGGCAGCTGCGGCTGTTTGCGACCCATATTTTGAAGGGCGATTATCTTGATCGCCGTCACGATGCGGCGCTGCCGGACCGCCAGCCTTTGCCCCGCCCCGATCTGCGGATGATCCAGCGACCGATCGGCCCCGTTGCCGTGTTCGGGGCGTCGAACTTCCCGCTTGCCTTCTCGACAGCGGGTGGCGACACCGCCGCTGCGCTGGCGGCCGGCTGTCCTGTTGTGGTCAAGGCACATGGCGCACACCCGGGCACCAGCGAGATTGTCGCCGAGGCGGTCAAGGCTGCCATCGAGAGATGCGGGTTTCACCCTGGTGTCTTTGGTCTGATCCAAGGCGGCAACCGTCAGGTTGGCGCGGCCCTGGTACAGCACCCCCTGATCAAGGCCGTCGGGTTTACCGGATCCCTAGGCGGCGGGCGGGCGCTGTTCGATCTGTGCGCGGCCCGTCCCGAACCTATCCCGTTCTTCGGCGAGTTGGGTTCGGTCAATCCGATGTTCATCTTCGCGGGGGCGCTTGCGAACCGAGGCAGCGCCATTGCGCAAGGATGGGCAGGTTCCTTGACGATGGGCGCGGGCCAGTTCTGCACCAATCCCGGCGTCGCGGTGATGTTGGCAGGACCCAACGCCGACGCCTTTGCCCAAAGCGCAGCCGAGGCCCTGGCACAGGTGGCTCCGCAGACGATGCTGACCGATGGTATTGCCGAGGCCTATCGCGCCGGTCAGAGGCGCATGGGCGCGGCAACCGGTGTGCGTGAGCTTTTGAGCACACCCTGCGATCAGCGCAGCGCAGCGCCGAGCCTTTATGCAACCACGGCAAAGGCTTGGCTGGCCAACGAAGAACTGGCCGAAGAGGTCTTTGGCCCGCTTGGAATGATTGTGACCGCGGACTCGGTCGAAGAAATGCTTGCGATCGCGCGCGATCTGCAGGGTCAGCTGACATGCACCGTTCATGTGGATGCAGAGGATGCCGCCGCCGCCACCCGTTTCATGCCGGTTCTTGAACGCAAGGCGGGCAGGATACTGGCCAACGGTTTCCCGACCGGTGTCGAGGTCAGCGATACGATGGTTCACGGCGGCCCCTATCCGGCCTCGACCAACTTTGGCGCAACCTCCGTCGGAACCCTGTCCATTCGCCGGTTTCTTCGGCCTGTTTGCTATCAGGACATGCCCGAGGGTCTGCTACCTGCGGATCTTTGATCCGACAGGACCGGGGGTGTTGCAGTAGCTGGCTGCTGCTGGTCGGCCTGCAGCTCGATCCCGTTCTGACTGGATAGCGGGCAGAGTTGGAATCAACCTACAGCGCAAAGGATGATGTCAGACGGAAAGCGATGGTGCATGAACGGGGATTTGCGCGGTGCTCTCGACCTCAGAAGCCGCGCCGAGCAGGGCGCGCGCAGGGGGAGGCAGGGGTCTATTCCAGTTGGGAGCGGACGGTCGAGCCGGGGATGAGCGTGAAACCAACGTCCTGAGACCTTCGGCGCGCCTCGCCGTTGATCTGGGACAGAACCATTTCGGCCGCGATCATACCGATCCGCAGGTGGGGAACTGCGGTTGAGGTGAGCCGATAGGGTAGAATTGACGCGATCGGCAGATCTCCCCAGCCCGCAATGCCGATATCGCCCGGGATGGAAAGCCCGCGCTTTTGACAATAGTTCAGGCCGCCAACGGCCATATTGTCGTTCTGGTAATAGATCACCTCAACATCACTGTTTGCGGCCAAAAGCTGTTCGGTGCCGTAGTAGCCGGTATAGAACCCCGGCGCATCTTTCAGGAGGAGTTGCTTTTTCAAGGACCCCCCTGAATCGCCAATCACCTTGGCATATCCCGCCAGGCGGGCACTGGCGGCATTTGCGGTGTCGTGCGAAGTGCCGACATAGCCGAATTGCCGATACCCGAGGCCCGTCAGGTAGCGCCCCATACTGTAGCCGCTGTCAAAGTGGTTCAGCCCGACCGACATATCCAGCGGACTGGAATTGAAGTCCCAGATTTCGACCAGCGGAATACCCGCGCCGCTCAGAAGCTGAATTGATTTCGGCGTATGAGAGCGCCCCGTCACGATCAGGCCCGCCGGTTGCCAGGAGAGCACGGTTTCAAGCCATTTCTCTTCCTGTTCGAGGGCGTGTTCGGTCATCCCCAGAACGGTTTGATGCCCGAAGGCCCCCAGTTTCCGGTCGATCCCTTCAAGGACCTGGGCAAAGATCTCGTTGCCCAGTTCGGGGATGGAAACGCCGACAAAGGTGGAGCGCTGATCCCCCGCAAAAACCGTGGCAAGGCGATTCGGAACGTAGCCAAGCCGGTCTATCTCAGCCATGACCCTGGCGCGGGTGCTTTCGGAAAATCCGCCCTCGTCCCGCAAGACACGACTTGCCGTCATCTTGGACACACCGGCCGCCTTGGCGATCTGCGCAAGGCTTACCTTGTTGTTTTTGTTTGGTTTATTCTGGGTACTGCTCATCTGGATTAAATTTGGGTTACGGGTAACTCTTTTGTGTTGACAGCTCCAAGCTTCGGAAGAATGCTAACAGAGCGTTACGGGTAACTCAACGAGGATGTTGGAGAGCATCGAGTTATCTTTTCACTGGGAGGACTGCGCGTGTCGGGAGCTTTGCAGAGCAATCTGTTCTTTGATGGCATTCAAAAGCACTTTGGCGGCACCTATGCGCTGCGCGACGTTTCGCTGAACATCGAGCGCGGAGAAATCGTTGCCCTGTTGGGAGAAAACGGGGCTGGGAAATCCACCCTGATCAAGATTCTCGGGGGCATTCACAAGCCAGACGAAGGCCGGGTCCTGATCGATGGCCAAGCCTATGAGCATCGCCCGGGTGGCTTTGGCGAGCGCCAGTCGGTGGCCTTTATCCATCAGGATCTTGGCATGATCGAATGGATGACCGTGGCCGAGAACATCGCCCTGGCCCTGGGGTATTCCAGGAAGGCGGGGCTGATCAGTTGGCGGTCGGTCGATGCCTTTGCGCAGCAGGCGCTGGACAAGGTGGGCTGCGACATCGATCCCACGACACGTGTGCAGGATCTGTCGAGAACGGAAAAATCTCTGGTGGCGATTGCACGCGCCCTGGCGGTGGACTGCGACTTTCTGGTTCTGGATGAACCGACCGCCTCGCTTCCGGCGGATGAGGTCGAAAGACTGTTCGAGGCGCTGCGGCCGCTCAAGCAGCAAGGCGTCGGGATGATCTATGTGTCGCACCGTCTGGACGAGATTTTTCAGATCGCCGATCGGGTCGCCGTGCTGCGGGATGGTGAGCTGGTCGGGATGCGGAGCATCAGCCACACCACCCCCGAAGAGCTGGTCTTCATGATCGTCGGCCGCAAGACGCGACAGGTGATCAAGCCACAGGCCGCGCCGGGCGATACCATTCTGGATGTGCAAGAGTTGCAGGTCGATGCCGCCGGGCCGGTTGATTTCAAACTCCGCCGCAATGAGATCATCGGTCTTGTGGGTCTGCGGGGTGCCGGGCACGAACATGTTTCGCGCGCCCTGTTTGGCTGCGAACCCTTTTCCGGGTCGGTTTCGCTGAATGGGCAGGTGCCTGATTTGACCTCGCCGCAGGGGGCCTTGAGTTCGGGCATCGGTCTGGTCGCCCGGGATCGCACGGCTGAATCCGTTGCCATGTCCCTGACCATTCGTGAAAACACCTTCCTGAACCCTGCGGCTGTGGGCCGTTCGCTCTTTTCTTTCCTGACCCCTCGGCAAGAGACCGCCCTGGCGGAACAGATCGGTTCCGACGTGGCCCTGTCTCCGAATGATCAAAGCATGGCGATCGAAAGCCTCTCTGGCGGCAATCAGCAGAAGGTTGTCATTGGCCGGTGGCTTGAGACCAAGCGACAGCTGTTGATCTGCGAAGACCCGACTGCCGGAGTGGACGTGGGCGCCAAGGCGGAGATCTACGCCTTGCTGAACACCGCCCTGGAAGAGGGTGTGGGCATCATCGTGGTTTCGACCGATTTCGAAGAGGTGGCAGCCATTTGCCATCGCGCCATCGTCTTCAGCCAAGGAAAAATCGCCGGAGAGCTTACCGGTACCGAACTGACAACCGAAAACCTGATCCAGGTTGCATCCGCGTCAAACGTGGCGACGAACTGAGGAACCAACCCATGCAATCGCTTGAATCCAATGCGCTCGAACCAACCAAAGCCGAGTTGAAGAATGCCAGCTCGCGCACGCGACTGCTGAGGCTGCTGCCTGTCTATGGTCTGGTTATTCTGACGGCGTTTCTGATCCTGCTCTTCTCGATTCTCTTGCCGAACACCTTTCCGACAATCCTGAATCTTCGGGCGATCATCTCGGACAAGGCGATTATCGCGCTGCTCTCGTTGGGGGCAATGATCCCCATGGCAGCCGGACGTATCGACCTGACGGTCGGTTACGGCATCGTGCTGTGGCATATCTTGGCGATCTCCCTGCAAACTCTTTACGGTCTGCCCTGGCCCATCGCCGTCGCGCTTGTGCTTGCACTTGGTCTGCTGACCGGTTTCCTGAATGGCCTGCTGGTGGAAGTGGCCAAGATCGACAGCTTCATCGCGACCCTGGGTACCGGAACCGTCCTTTATGCCCTGGCCCTGTGGCACACCGGCGGGCGCCAGATGGTCGGCGCGCTGCCTGACAGTTTCTATGCGATCAACGGCACTTTTGTCTTTGGTCTGCCGATCACCGGTTTTTACGTGCTGGGGATTACCGTCGCCATGTGGCTGGTGCTCGAATACACACCGGTTGGCCGTTATCTTTACGCGATCGGCGCGAACCAGCGTGCGGCCCAGCTTAATGGCATTCCCACCCGCAAGTTTGTCATCGGCGCCTTCATGTCCTCCGGTTTCATCACCGCCTTTGCCGGTGTGCTGCTGGCGTCCAAGCTGCGGATCGGTCAGGCCTCGGTCGGACTGGAGTTTTTGCTGCCCGCACTGGTCGGGGCTTTTCTGGGCTCGACAACAATCAAACCCGGGCGGGTGAACGTCTGGGGCACCATCATTGGTGTAACGATCCTGGCGGTGGGGATCTCTGGCATTCAACAATTCGGAGGATCCTTCTGGGTGGAACCGATGTTCAACGGCGTAACCTTGCTGATCGCGATCGGCATTGCCGGTTACGCCCAACGGCGCAAGGGCGCCAAAAAGTGAAGCCAAGCATAAGGAGGAGATTATGCTTAAACGGACTTTCATGGCGGTATCAACTGCCGCACTACTCTCCGGTCTGGGTGTACCGGTTTTCGCAGAAACACCCTTTGACGGCCCCACCACGGGCCCAGCGGCGGCAGAGGGAAAATCCATCGTCGTTGTTGCCGGTGACCTGAAGAATGGCGGCATTCTGGGGGTTACCAACGGGGTGAAAGAGGCTGTTGAGGCCATCGGATGGGAACTGCGCATCCTCGACGGTGCGGGTTCGATCCAGGGGCGCACGGCGGCCATCGGTCAGGCCATGGCGCTCAGGCCTGATGGCATCATCATCAACGGGTTTGATGCGGTTGAACAGCAGGCAGCCCTTGAAGGTGTCGTGAGCGCCAGCATCCCGATGGTGGCCTGGCATTCCGGCCCCAAGATTGGCTGTGATGCGCCCGGCGGCATTTTTGCGAATGTCTCGACCGATGCGATGACCGTTTCCGAGGTCGCCGCAAAATGGGCGATGGAGGAAGGCGGCAGCAATGTCGGCGCTGTGATCTTTACCGACAGCACCTATCAGATCGCCATCGACAAGGCCGACCGCATCAAGGAAACCATCGAAGCGATGGGCGGTACGGTTCTGGAATATGTCGATACGCCGATCGCGGATACGTCATCCCGCATGGGGCCGCTGACAACCAGCCTGCTTCAGAAATACGGTGACCAGTGGACACATGCGCTGGCGATCAACGATCTCTACTTCGACTTCATGGGGCCTGCCCTTGCGTCGGCCGGAATCAAGAGCGCGGATGGTCCGCAGGCGGGTTCCGCAGGTGACGGCTCCGAGGCGGCGTTCCAGCGTATTCGCTCGGGCAACTATCAGGCGATCACCGTGGCGGAACCGCTGAACCTGCAAGGCTGGCAGTTGGTTGATGAGCTGAACCGCGCCATCCAGGGCGAGGCATGCTCGGGCTATGTCACAACACCTGCACTGGTGACCAAAGACGGTCTGGAGAAGCTGGGCGAGTCAAACCAGTTCGACCCGGATAGTCCCTATCGTCAGGCCTATCAGGCGATCTGGGGCAACTAGGCCCTGATCCAAAGGCGGCTCTTTCCAGATGTCCCTGAAAAGAGCCGCCAAAACGCAAACGAATTAGCGCAAGCCCGTTCGCCGGCCCATGGCCCGGCCTGGCGGAGCTATGCGCGGGGGAGAAGATATGAGCGATCAGCCATTGGTGCGGATGCGCGGAATTACAAAGCGGTTCGGGGGCGTGACGGCCCTGCAAGATGTAGACCTAGAAGCCTATTCCGGAGAGGTCCTGGCCATTGTCGGAGACAACGGCGCCGGAAAATCCACCCTGATCAAGATCCTGACCGGGGTCTATCAGGCCACCGAAGGCGAGATCTTTCTCGATGGCAAAAGGCTGGAGATGTCCAGCCACTCTGACGCGATCAAGGTGGGTATCGACGCCGTGTATCAGACCCTCGCGCTGGCCGATCATCTGACCCCGGCGAACAACATGTTCCTGGGCAACGAACTGACCAAACGTGTGCTGGGCATTCCGATGCTGGACAATCGGCGCATGAAGTCCGAGGCGACCCGCATTCTGGACGAACGTCTTGGTGTCAGGCTGCGGTCGATGGATGTGCAGACTGACAGCCTTTCAGGCGGTCAGCGCCAGGCCGTCGCCATTGCCCGTGCGGTCTATCACGAGGATCTGCGGCTGCTGGTGATGGATGAGCCGACGGCGGCTTTGGGCCCGCAGGAAACCGCCCGAACCCTGAAACTGATCAAGAGCCTTCGGGATCAGGGTCTGGCCGTGATCCTGATCAGCCACTCGCTCGATGATGTCTTTGAGGTGGCCGATCGGGTGCATGTGCAACGCCGGGGCCGTGCTGTGGGTGTTGTGAACACCGCCCAAAGTTCGGTGCAGGAGGTCCTTGGCCTCATCGTCGGCGCGCAAGACGCCGCCGCCTGAGGAGAGAGAGAATGACGACCACAACAACCAACCTGCAAAGCAAGACTCTCATGGAGCGGCTTGAACCCTATCTGGCGATCATCGGCCCCATGGTCATGATCTTTGCCATTCTGCTGTTCATGGGTGTTGCCGAACCGGCGCGCTATTTCCGCCTGTCAAACCTGAACCTGATCCTGCTGGATGCGGCGCTTTACATGCCCATGGCAATGGCCATGACATTTGTGATCACGCAGCGCGGGATCGACCTGTCGATCGGTTCCATCGCGGCCCTCTCGGGCATTCTGATGGCCTTTCTGATCAAACAGTACGGCTTTCCGGCCTGGGTGGCCATGCCCCTGGCGATTGTCCTGGGCGCCACGATGGGCTTGATCAATGGCTTGATCATTACCCGTTTCAAGGTGCCCGACCTGATCGGCACCCTGGCGATGGACCTTGTCTATCGCGGGCTGGCGCTGGTCATCGCCAAGGGTCTGGTTCTGGCGCGTTTCCCCGATCTCATCACCGAAATGGGCCGTGGTCAGATCCCTGGATTCATCCCGGTGCCGGTGGTGATCGGGCTGTTGACGATGGCTCTGGGCTATTGGGCACTGACCAGAACCCACTTTGGCCGCTACACCATCTCGATCGGCTCGAACCCCGAGGCCAGCGAGATGACCGGCATCGCCGTCGATCGTCACAAGATCTATGCCTATGTCCTGATGGGCGCCAGTGCCGCGCTGGCCGGGGTGATGCTGACCGGCAAGCTGAACGCTATCCAGGCAACATCAGCGCCCTATTTCAACCTGCATGTGATCGCGGCGGTTGTGGTTGGCGGGACGTCTCTCTTTGGCGGGCGGGCCTCGATGCTGGGGTCGCTGGCGGGTGTTCTGCTGTTGTCGATGATGATCAACGCCCTGGTGACCCTGCGGATCGAGTTCTTCTGGCAATCCGTTGCGTCGGGCGCCGTGATCGTCAGCTCTGTCGCGCTTTATACCTGGATGCAGAAGAAGGACCGTGACGGCTCGCGGAGCCTGCTGGCGGGTCTGCGGACATCCGAAGCGCAAAAACTCATGAAATTCTCAGCCCTGCTTATCGGGTTGTTGATCCTGTTGCTGGCGGTTGGAGCCGGGCTGGCAACCGATCCAAAGCCAACCGGCTAGGGATCAAGGTGGTGCGCCCGAGGTAGGAGCTCGGGCGCACCTGCAAGGCTCCACGATTTTCGCGAAAGGGAGGACTTACCGTGAAAAGATTCAACAAACTGCTGATGGCGACAAGCGCATTCTGTGCCATTTCTTCAGCTGCCCTGGCCGATGGTGGCCAAACCAAACTGCCCCTGCTGGAATTGCCGGGCATCGAAGACCGAGATTATTGGGTTCCCGGCGAGGTGAATGTCGAAGGCAAGCTGGAAGCCATGCAGGCGGTTGTCGGCGCCAAGGCGGTGCCCTTTGCCGGGACACAGGCAGAGCCTATTCAGATCGCTATGATCTATCCCTCGGCGGATACGTCCGATTTCTGGGCGCGCAACTACATCGCCATGACCAAGCGCCTGGAAGAGCTGGGCATTCAGTTTGAGACGACCGAATTCGCAAGCCGTCAGATCGAACATTCGCTGCAATCGACTTATGCCAACCAGGTTGTGCAGGATGCCGATCTTTATGACTTTGTGATCTTCGGCCCCTCTGAACTGGCAATCCAGGCGGACAATATCGACAAGATGGCGGCGAGTGAGGGGTTTTCGACCTTTGTCTGGGCTTTCCATACGCCGCTGAAGGATCTGAAGAACCAACCGGACGGCTGGTTCGATTTCAGCTCGGCGGCCGGGGCCCTGACCATGTGCGACTATATGCTGGGTCGGCTGGGCAATGATGTGACCATGGCGATGAACCGCGGGATTCCGGGGATCACCGACGACCAGCGGTCAGGCGACTTCAAAGCCTGCGTCGAGGAAAAGGGCAACTGGACCACGATCTATGAACACTATGGCGAGTATCAGCGGGAAGGGGGCTTTGAGGGCACTTCACTGATCCTGCAAGCCTATCCCGAAGCCACGGTCATTCACAACGCCAACACCGCCATGGCCATGGGTTCGGTCGAAGCACAGATCTCCGTCGGCAAAGAGAAGGAAGTCTTCTCGACCGGATGGGGTGGCACCGGCCTGGAGCTTGACGCGATCCGCCGTGGAGAGCTTGACGCGACCCCGATGCGGATGGGCGACGATGTTGGCGCGGCCACGGCAGAGGCGATCAAGGCGCATCTGGAAGGACGCTCGGATGAGTTGCCGTTTGTTTTCCTGGGGCGGATCACTGTCGCTCATGACCAGATGTCGGCCGAAGAGATCGACGCACTGGAGGCGGAAGCATTCCGTTTCTCGGGGGTTGGCGCTCTGGAACGCTAAGAGGCTCGGGGCGGGACCATCCCGCCCCGGCGCTGATCTCAGGTGGAGTTTCCACGTTCAAGGGTGATCGGCTCGACCTGGATTTGGGGCACCTGTTCACCGGAGTAGAGGGCAATGACGCCCTGGGCCGCTTTGCGACCAATGTTTTGATAGGACATGCTGATGGTGGTCAGTCTGGTGCGCACCGAATGGACATAAGAGGTTGCGTTGAAGCCGCCAATCTTGAGCTGATCCGGCACAGAGATGCCTCTTTCGAAAGAGACCCGCATCCCGCCCAGGGCCATGGCGTCATTCAGAAAATGAATCCCCTGAATGGTCGGGTGATGATCCAGCAGCCGCCGGGTCAGGATCTCGCCGCCTTCTGCCTGACGGGGAAGGTCCTCGGCCACGCTGCGGATCAGTTGCACGCCATGGGCATTCAAGGTGCGCTCGAAAGAGTTGGCACGCACCGCCGCACAGATGTCCAGTTCCATCTCGGCGCCAACGTAACCGACCCGTTCCAGCCCAAGAGAAAGAAAATGCTCTGCCATCAGACGGCCCGCCTCTACGTGCGAGGGGCCGATACTGATGTCGAAGTCGGTGTTTTCCACATCCCAGATTTGAATGACGGGGCAATGCTGTTTCTTCAAAAGCTTGAGCGTCTCGGCTTTTCGGGTGATCCCGCCATGCAGGATCAGCGCGGCGGGGCGTATCGACAGAAAAGAAGAGACCTGTTCGAAATCCACATCGGAATCGAAATAGCTTTCCCCGATGAAGGTCCGCAGCCCGGCAGGGCGAAGTTCGGAGTTGATGGCGCTCAGGATGTCGGAATAGACCACGTCGCGGGCCGTCGGGATAAGCACCCCGACCATATTGCTGCTCGCCCCGGCCAGAAGGCTGGCAAGCTGATTGGTCAAATAGCCCAACTCTTGGGCCGCAAGCCGGACCCTCTTGCGGGTTTCTTCTGGGATTCGCCCGGTGCCGCGCAGAACCTTGGAAACGGTCATTGCGCTCACGCCGGCCAGTTCACCAACATCTGTAAGGGTCACTTTGTGACCAATCTTCTTGTTCTTTTTCAAGCTCATATCCCCCGCCCATCTGCCTTTGTAAAAAGGATACTACAATATCGTGTTGACCTTAAGCCAGATTGGGTTATCGTTAACTCAAATTGCGATTACGCTGCAACAATACAGGCGCCTCGGGCGTCAGGGTATCCAAAACGCGGTCGGTGGGGAGGCCGATACACATGTTGAACTGGCTTTGGAAAAGTCTGGATTGGCTCATAGCCGGGCTAACGATTGGCATGATCGGTCTGGTCTTTGCGAACGTCGTCTTGCGCTATGGCTTCTCATCAAGCCTTCGCCCTTCGGTGGAGCTTTCCCGCCTGGGGCTGGTGTGGGTCGTCATGATGGGGGCAGTCGTTGCGCTGCGCCGAAATGAACACCTGGCCGTGACCGAATTCTCCGAGACCCTGTTCCCGCGTCTTGTGCCTGCGCTGCGCCGGATCGGTTGGGTAGTTATCCTGGTCTGTGTGTCGATGCTGTTTGTCGGCTCTTTCAATCAGATGAATGCCAACTGGGGGAACATCTCCCAACTGACCGGTTTGCCCTCGGCGCTCTTCTACCTCGCCGGCGCTCTTTCTGGGGCGTTGATGATCCTAATCTCGGTTGTTCGCATCTTTTCCCTGCAAGCCTTCCAACACGAACTGGGGGAGTGATCATGACCCTTGCTCTCTTCCTTGGCGTTCTGTTGGTTTCGATCTTTCTCGGACTGCCTGTCGCCTTCGCGCTCTTGCTGGCGTCGATTGCCCTGATGTTCCAGCTGGATACGTTCAGCACCGATATTCTTGCTCAATCCTTGATCAACGGGGTCGATAGTTTCCCCTTGCTGGCGATTCCCTTCTTTCTGGTCGCTGGCGAGGTGATGTCCGCCGGCGGGCTGTCGCAACGGATCGTGCGTCTGGCCACCAGCCTTGTCGGGCATCGCCGTGGCGGCCTGGGATATGTGGCGATCTTTACCTCGATCCTGCTTGCCGGTCTGTCAGGATCTGCGGTTGCCGATGCGGCTGCATTGGTCAGTATTCTTTATCCGATGATGAAGAAGGCCGGCTATCCAGAGGGCCATTCGATGGGATTGCTCGCATCGGGCGGTATCATCGCACCGGTCATTCCGCCCTCGCTGCCCCTGATCCTTATCGGTGTCGCTGGTGGTATTTCGATCAAAAGCCTGTTCCTGGGCGGGATCGTGCCCGGGCTCTTGATGGGGCTGACTTTGGTCCTGGTCTGGGGCGTTCTGATGCGCAAGGAAGACCTCGAGGTTGCGCCGCGCGCCACCGCGGGTGAACGGCTGCGCGCTGTCAGAGAGGGTTTCTGGGCCTTGCTGCTTCCGGTGATCATCATTGGCGGTATTCGCTTCGGCGTTTTCACCCCGACCGAAGCGGCGGTTGTGGC
>Ga0157391_151543_pt1 | contig 17721 bp, 13 predicted proteins | sample T8_LowP_AmetaT_FD_136040 | JGI IMG/M metagenome (GOLD analysis project Ga0157391, IMG submission 136040) | Metatranscriptome of Roseovarius nubinhibens ISM and Alexandrium tamarense co-culture from University of Georgia, USA - T8_LowP_A metaT... ...
ATAAGGGCGACCAAGGGGAGCGCGCGCGTGCTGGATCAGCCTATTGCACAGATCAAGAAGCTCAGGGTCGAGTTCCAGACCAAGGATGGCCCCGTTGTTGGGGTCGAGGATGTCTCGTTCGAGATCAATCCGGGCGAAACGGTCTGCATCGTCGGCGAATCAGGCTCGGGCAAGTCGGTTTCCTCGTTGTCGCTGATGCGGCTGGTGGAATTCGGCGGCGGCGATATCGCCGGCGGACAGCTGCTGTTTGACCGGCGCGATGGCGGCGAGCTGGATCTGGCCACCGCCGACCAGGATTACATGCGCAACATTCGCGGCAACGAGATCGGGATGATCTTTCAAGAGCCGATGACGGCGCTGAACCCGGTCTTTACCGTCGGGCGTCAGCTGACCGAAGGGCTGCGCGTGCACAAGGGCATGAACCAGTCCCAGGCCGAGGAACGCGCGCTGGAACTGCTGCGTCAGGTGCGCATCCCCGAGCCCGAGCGGCGACTGAAGCAGTATCCGCACGAACTCAGCGGCGGCATGCGCCAGCGGGTGGTGATCGCGATGGCGATGGCCTGCGAGCCGCGCCTGCTGATCGCCGATGAACCCACGACCGCGCTCGACGTGACCATCCAGGCCGAGATCCTGGCGCTGATGGACCGGTTGAAACGCGAGACCGGCACCGCGGTGATGTTCATCACCCATGACATGGCGGTGGTGGCGCAGATGGCCGACCGTGTCGTGGTCATGTTCCGCGGCAACAAGGTCGAGGAGGGCACGGTCGAGGAGATCTTCGAGAACCCGCAGCACGAATATACCAAGGCGCTGCTGGCCGCCGTGCCCAAGCTGGGCGAGATGCATGGCAAGGCGGCGCCCGAGCCGATGAAGCTGATGGGGGTCGCCGATCAGCGGATCGAGCCGATCATAGGCACCGAAAGCCCGCTGCTGACGGTCAAGGGGCTGACCACGCGCTTTCCGGTCAAGGGCGGCTTCTTCCGCCGCACCGTGGCCAATGTGCATGCGGTCGAGGATGTCTCGTTCACCCTCAACAAGGGGCAGACTCTCAGCCTGGTCGGCGAATCGGGCTGCGGCAAGTCCTCGGCCGGCCGCTCGATCCTGCGGCTGGTCGAACCGATGGCGGGCGAGATCGATCTGGACGGGGTCGATATCATGCAGCTGGATCAGTCGGGGCTGCGCAAGGCGCGGCTCGACATGCAGATGATCTTTCAGGACCCGTTCGCCTCGCTCAATCCGCAGATGCAGCTGCTGGAGCAGGTGGCTGAGCCGATGCGCAACTATGGCGTCGCCAGCGGGTCGGAGCTGGTGGACCGGGTCGCCTCGCTGTTTGACCGCGTGCAATTGCCGCGCAGCTTCATGCGCCGCTATCCGCATGAAATGTCGGGCGGCCAGCGGCAGCGGATCGCGATTGCGCGCGCACTGGCGCTGAACCCCAAGCTGATCGTCGCGGATGAGGCGGTCTCGGCGCTGGATGTGTCGGTGCAGGCGCAGGTGCTGAATCTGATGATGGAATTGCAGGCCGATCTGGGGCTCAGCTATCTGTTCATCAGCCATGACATGGCGGTGGTCGAACGGGTCAGCCACCATGTGGGCGTCATGTATCTGGGTCGTATCGTCGAACTGGGGTCGCGCGTGCGCGTCTTCGAAAACCCGCAGCACCCCTATACCCAGGCCCTGATGAAGGCGGTGCCGATCGCCGACCCGCGCCGGCGCAAGTCCGAAAAGGACCTGAACTTCAAACCGATTCCCTCGCCCATCCATCCGATCGGCTATGAGCCCGAACCGTCGCGCTATATCGAGGTCGAGCCGGGCCATTACGTGCTGGATGGCGAATGGGCGGGCTATACGGTCGACCGCGACGCGATCCATGCGGGGCAGGGCGGACACTGACCCATGACTGAACGCCTGTCGCCGGTCGAGATCATGGGCGCGCTTGTCGCCTTTCCGACTGTCAGCCGCGATACCAACCTGCCGCTTGTGGACTGGGTCGAGACCTATCTGGCCGGACACGGCATCACCGCGCATCGCTGGGTCGATCCCGAGCAGCCCCACAAGGCGGCCCTGTTTGCCCATGTCGGCCCCTGGGAAGAGGGGGCCGTGGTGCTGTCGGGCCATACCGATGTGGTGCCGGTCGACGGCCAGCCCTGGGACAGCGACCCGTTCACCGTGGTCGAGCGCGACGGCAAGTATTTCGGGCGCGGCACCTGCGACATGAAGGGCTTTGACGCGCTGGCGATCTGGGCGCTGGTCGAGGGGCGCTATCGCGATCTGAAACGCCCGCTGCAACTGGCACTCAGCTTTGACGAGGAGGTGGGCTGTACCGGCGCGCCGCCGATGATCGTCGAGATGCAGAACCACCTGCCCAAGGGCAGCGCGGTGATCGTGGGCGAGCCCTCGATGATGCAGGCGGTGACCGGTCACAAGGGCGGCTTTGGCTATGACACCCGGGTGCTGGGCTTCGAGGTGCACAGCTCGATCATGCATACCGGGGTCAACGCGATCATGGCCGCGGCGCCGCTGATCGACTGGGCCAATCACCGCAATGCCGAAAACCGCGCGGCGACGCCCTCGGCGCTGGCGGCGATGTTCGATCCGCCCTGGACCACCTGCCATGTGGGCATGATCTCGGGCGGGACGGCGCATAATATCACCGCCAAGGAATGCCGCTTTGCGATGGATTTCCGGATCGTACCCGGCGAGGCAAAGGAGCGGTGGCGCGACGCCTATTTCGCGGTGGCGCGCGAGGTCGAGGCGCAGATGCAGGCGGTGCACCCCGAGGCGCGGATTGATCTCTCCGAACAGTTCCACGTGCCGCCGCTGGTCCCCGAGCAGGAGGGCGAGGCCGAGATGCTGGTGCGCGCCCTGACTGGCGACAATGCGGGCCACGTCGTCAGCTATGGCACCGAGGCCGGTCAGTTCCAGGAGGCGGGCTATTCCGCGGTGATCTGCGGGCCCGGCGATATCGCCCAGGCGCATCAGCCCAACGAATTCATCACCGTCGCCCAGTTCGACGCGGGCCATGGCTTCATGGCGCGATTACTGGATCGATTGTCGGAGTAAGGACAATGCAGGTGCGACCGGGCGTAACAGGATGGACCTCAACAGGTCGGCGCACCGGCGCAGCCGCCCACCCCCGATTTGCCGCGCCGTGTCCCCGGAACTCCGGGACGCGGCGCATTCGTTTGTATCAGGTGCCCGGATGTGTCCGGCAAGGAGAGCAATAAATGCCGATCAAGAACCGTCTTGCAGACATGAAAGAAGAAATCACCGGATGGCGCAGACATCTGCATGCCCATCCCGAGCTGATGTTCGACGTGCACCAGACCGCCGCATTTGTGGCCGAGCGCCTGCGCGAGTTCGGGGTCGATGACATCACCACCGGCATCGGCCGCACCGGGGTTGTCGCCACCATCAAGGGCAAGACCGACACGGCGGGCCGGGTGATCGGGCTGCGCGCCGATATGGACGCGCTGCCGATCATCGAGGCGACCGGGCTCGACTATGCCTCGACCGTCCCGGGCAAGATGCATGCCTGCGGCCATGACGGGCATACGGCGATGCTGCTGGGTGCCGCCAAATACCTGGCCGAGACCCGCAATTTCGACGGCACCGCGGTTCTGATCTTTCAGCCCGCCGAAGAGGGCGGCGCGGGGGGGCGCGAGATGTGCGAGGACGGCATGATGGACCGCTGGAACATCCAGGAGGTTTACGGCATGCACAACGCGCCGGGCCTGCCGGTCGGGCAGTTCGCGATCCGGCCCGGGGCGCTTCTGGCCTCGTCCGACGAGTTCGAGATCATGGTGACCGGCAAGGGCGGCCATGCCGCCGCCCCGCATGACGCCATCGACACCACGCTTGTGGCCTCGCAGATCGTGGTCTCGCTGCATTCCATCGTCTCCCGCAACGTGGACCCGATCAAGCGGGTGGTGCTGACCGTCGGTACCTTCGAAACCGACAGCGTCGCCTCGAACATCATCGCCCATACCGCGCGGCTGTGCGGGACGGTGCGCACGCTGGACCCCGAATACCGTGCCCTGGCCGAGGCGCGCGTGCGCCGCGTGGCCGAGGATATCGCCTCGGCCTATGGCGCCACGGCTCAGGTGATCTGGACGCCCGGCTATCCCGCCACCATCAACAGCGAGGCCGAAACGCAATATGCCGCCGAGGCCGCGCTGGCGGTCTCCGGCGCGGTTGATGATGCCGTTGACCCGATCATGCCAAGCGAAGATTTCGCCTATATGCTGGAAGAACGGCCCGGCGCCTATATCTTCCTAGGCAACGGGGACACGGCACAATGCCATCACCCGGCCTACAATTTCGATGACGAGGCGATCCCGGCGGGCAGCAGCTGGTATGCCGAGATGGTCGAGCGCCGCATGCCCGCGCGCTGAGCGGTCAGGAAAGACAGGGAAGAGAACGAGATGCCCATCAAGAACCGCCTGGCGGAAATGCAGGACGAAATCGCCGGCTGGCGGCGGGACATCCACCAGCACCCCGAGATCCTGTACGAAACCCACCGGACTTCGGCAATGGTGGCGGACAAGCTGCGGTCGTTTGGTTGTGACGAGGTGGTCACCGGCATCGGTCGCACAGGCGTTGTCGGCGTGATCCGGGGCAAGACGGATACGGCGGGGCGGGTCGTGGGGCTGCGTGCCGATATGGATGCGCTGCCGATGCAGGAACAGACCGGGCTGGCGCATGCCTCGACCATCCCCGGTGCGATGCATGCCTGCGGCCATGACGGCCATACCGCGATGCTGCTGGGTGCGGCCAAATACCTGGCCGAGACGCGCAATTTCGACGGCTCGGTGGTGGTGATCTTCCAACCCGCCGAAGAGGGCGGCAATGGCGCCGAGGCGATGGTCAAGGACGGCCTCATGGACCGGTTCGGCGTGCAGGAGGTCTATGCCATGCACAACAATCCGGGCCTGGCCGCCGGTCAGTTCAAGATAAGGCCCGGGCCGCTGCTGGCCGCTGCCGACACGTTCGAAATCCATCTCGAAGGGCGTGGCGGCCACGCCGCCAAGCCGCACGATACGGTCGACACAACAGTGATGCTGTCGCAGATGATCGTTGCGCTGCAAACCGTGGTGTCGCGCAATACCGACCCGATCCTGCAGGCGGTTCTCTCGGTGACCTCGGTCGAGACCTCGTCCAAGGCCTTCAACGTGATCCCGCAGGCGGCCACCATCCGGGGCACCGTGCGCACCCATTCGGGCGATATGCGCGACCTGATCGAACAGCGTCTGAGCGAGGTAGTTCAGGGTGTTGCCACGACCTTTGGCGGCAAGGCCGATGTGAATTACGAGCGCGGCGTGCCGGTGACGGTGAATGCCGAGGAGCCCACACGTTTCGCCGCCGAGGTGGCCACGGTGGTCTCGGGCGGCTGTGGTGAGGCGCGCATGGTGATGGGGGGCGAGGATTTCTCCTTCATGTTAGAGGCCCGCCCCGGCGCCTTCATTATGATCGGCAATGGCGACAGCGCAGGGCTGCATCATCCCGAATACGATTTCAATGACGAGATCATCCCGGCCGGATGCAGCTGGTTCGCCGAAATGGTCGAACGCCGCATGCCCGCCGCCTGAGAAGGACCAAGCCGATGCCGGTCAGAAACCGATTTGCCGAGTTGCAGGATCAGATCGCCGAATGGCGCCGTGACATCCATGCCCATCCCGAGATCCGGTTCGAAGAGCGCCGCACCAGCGCCCTGGTGGCCGAGCGGCTGCGCGCCTTTGGTTGCGACGTCGTGGAAACCGGGGTCGGGCAAACCGGGGTTGTCGGTGTCATCCAGGGGCGGGCCACCGGCTCGGGCCGGGTGATGGCGTTCCGCGCCGATATGGACGCGCTGCCGATTGCCGAGGCGACCGGGTTGCCGCATGCCTCGACCCATCCGGGCAAGATGCATGCCTGCGGCCATGACGGCCATACGGCGATGCTGCTGGGGGCGGCGCAATATCTGGCCGAGACCCGCAATTTCGACGGCACGGTCGTGCTGCTGTTCCAGCCCGCCGAAGAGGGCGGCGGCGGCGCCAAGGCGATGCTGGCCGACGGGGTGATGGACAGGCACGGCGTGAGCGAGGTCTATGGCCTGCACAACTGGCCCGGCCTGCCTGCGGGCCAGTTCGCCCTGCGCGAGGGACCGATGATGGCGGCCACGGATTTCTTTGAAATAAAGGTGCAAGGCAGAGGCGGACACGGGGCGATGCCGCATCTGACCGCCGATGCCACGCTGGCGGCGGCGCAGTTGACGGTTGCGCTGCAACAGGTGGTGGCGCGCAATGTCGATCCGTTGAAACCGGCGGTCCTGTCGGTCTGTTCGCTGCGCACCGACAGCGACGCCCATAACGTGATCGCCGACAGCGCGCTGATCAAGGGCACCGTACGCTATCTGCACCCCGAGGTGCAGGCGCTGATCCGCGCCCGCATCGCCGAGGTGGCCCGCGCCACAGCCGAGGCGCATGGCGCAACGGTCGAGCTGAAATACATGCAGCTGGTGCCGGTCACCAGCAACCCGGCCACCGGTGCAGCCCATGCCGCCGAGGCGGCCCGGGCGGTGACCGGCCAGGCACCGCTGGAGATCGACCCGGTGATGGGGGGTGAGGATTTTGCCGACATGCTGGCCGAACGCCCCGGCGCCTTCATCTTTCTGGGCAATGGCGACAGCGCCGATCTGCACCACCCCGCCTATGAATTCAACGACGCGGCCATCCCCGCCGGATGCAGCTGGTTCGCCACGCTGGCCGAGCAGCGGATGCCGCTTAACCCCTGATGTGACGCAAGAGGAAACACCATGCCCGTCAAGAACCGCTTTGCAGAATTGCAATCCGAGATCACCGAATGGCGCCGGGACATCCATGAAAACCCGGAAATCCTGTTCGAAACCCACCGGACCAGCGCGCTGGTTGCCGAAAAACTGCAAGAGTTCGGCTGTGACGAGGTGGTCACCGGCATCGGCCGCACCGGCGTTGTCGGCATCATCAAGGGCAAGAGCGACAGCAAGGGCAAGGTGATCGGGTTGCGCGCCGATATGGACGCGCTGCCGATCCATGAGCAGACCGGGCTCGACTATGCCTCGAAGACACCCAATGCCATGCATGCCTGTGGCCATGACGGCCATACCGCCATGCTGCTGGGTGCGGCCAAGTACCTCTCCGAGACCCGCAATTTCGATGGAACCGTGGTGGTGATCTTCCAGCCGGCCGAAGAGGGCGGCGGCGGCGGTCGCGAGATGTGCGAGGATGGCATGATGGACCGCTGGAACATCCAGGAGGTTTACGGCATGCACAACTGGCCCGGCGCGCCCGTGGGCAGTTTCGCGATCCGGCCCGGTGCCTTCTTTGCCGCCACCGACCAGTTCGACATCACCTTCGAGGGGCGCGGCGGTCATGCGGCCAAGCCGCATGACACGATCGACACCACGGTGATGACGGCACAGGCGGTGCTGGCGCTGCAGACCATCGCCAGCCGCAACGCCGACCCGATTGATCAGGTGGTGGTCTCGGTCACCTCGTTCGAAACCTCCTCCAAGGCGTTCAACGTGATCCCGCAGCGGGTGCAGATCAAGGGCACGGTACGCACCATGTCAAAGGAAATGCGCGATCTGGCCGAGAAGCGCATTCACGAGATCTGCGCGGGCATCGCGGCCACTTTCGGCGGTACCGCGGATATCCGCTATATCCGGGGCTATCCAGTGATGGTGAACTCGGACGAGCAGACCGAATTTGCCGCCAAGGTGGCGCGCGACGTCTCGGGCGGCTGCGACGAGGCGGCGCTGGTCATGGGCGGCGAGGATTTCGCCTATATGCTCGAAGAGCGCCCCGGCGCCTATATCCTGGTCGGCAATGGCGATACCGCGATGGTGCATCACCCCGAATACAACTTCAACGACGAGGCCATTCCGGCGGGATGCAGCTGGTGGGCCGGGATCGTCGAACAGCGGATGCCCGCCGCCTGACCCGGGCAAAAGGGAGAGGCGCCGCCTCTCCCTTTACCGGCAAGGCCCTCAGGTCAGCAGCTTGAGGCCACCGGGGACTGCGATCTGAGCGCGGTAACGCAGGTCGGGGCCTTGGGTGACGCTTGGCGCCCGCTCGATGGCGAGCGCCTGATACAGCTGTTCGATCCCGACCGGGTCGGGATGGGTCAGGTGAAAGGACATCAGCCGCGCGCCCAGATCGGGAATTTCCTCCATCCGGGTCGGATCGCCGCGATGGTCGATGAACGAGGGCGCCGCCCCGTCCAGCGGCAGCGACCCGTCCTGTGGAATGGAAAAGCCGAACTCCGGGTTCTGCGGCGGCAGGCCGACCTCTGACCCGAAGACCCGGCGATGGGCAGACAGGACCAAGCCCATTTCATCGGTACTGGCCACCCAGCCGCGCAGCCTGCGGCCCGCATCCCAATCGGCGCGCACCCGCGCGCGATCGTCCAGGCCGAACCAGCGCGCGCGTTCCGGCGCATGGCCCGCCGGATCAACGGCCACGATCTCGAGATAGACCCGATCGCCCAGTTGCAGCCGGTGATTGTGGGTGCCCATGTACAGGTGACGCGTGCCAAACGGCACGTCCAGATCAAGGCAGTCGCGGACATGCGCGACCCCTTCGGCCAGGGTCGGCGCGATGACGGTCAGGTGATCCAGCCGGTTCATCGTCCATTCCTCTTTCTATCGGCAAGGTACGGGTCGAGGGGGCAGGGCGCGCAAATACTCAACCGGACTGAGGCGGCGCAAAGGTGGTCTCGTCCAGCCCGGACCAGCCACCCGCGCCGGCCAGTTCATGGGTGACCGGGGCCGAGCGGCAGATCACCGCGCCCTTGCGGATGGTGGCCAGGCGATGGGCGCGCAGGCGGATCGCCTCGATCCGGTCGCGGGCCTGCAACAGCACGAAATTCGCATGACAGCCCTTACCCAGCCCATAACCCGCGAGACCCATGATCCGGGCCGAATTCTCGGTGACCGCGTCAAAGCACCAATCCATGTCGGCGCGGCTGGACAATTGCCCCACATGCAGCCCCATGAAGGCGACGTCGAGCATGCAGGCCCGGCCCAGCGAATACCACGGATCCATCACGCAATCGGAGCCGAAGCCCACGGTGATGCCCGCATCGCGCAACTCGCGCACGCGGGTCTGGCCGCGCCGCTTGGGATAGCTGTCATGCCGGCCCTGCAACATGATGTTGATCAGCGGGTTGGGGATGGCGTGAACGCCAGCCTCGACCATCAGCGGGATCAGCTTGGACACATAGTAGTTGTCCATCGAATGCATCGAGGTCAGGTGCGAACCCGCCACACGGCCCTGAAGGCCGAGGCGCTGGGTCTCATAGGCCAGCGTCTCGATATGGCGGCTGAGCGGGTCGTCGCTCTCGTCGCAATGCATGTCGACCATCAACCCGCGCTCGGCCGCGATCTCGCACAAGAGGCGCACGCTTTCGGCACCATCGGCCATGGTGCGTTCGAAATGCGGGATGCCGCCCACCACGTCGACGCCCATGTCCAGCGCCCGCACCGTGTTGGCCATCGCGGTCGGGTCGCGCAGCACCCCGTCTTGGGGAAAGGCCACCAGTTGCAGGTCGAGCCGGTCCTTGACCCGCTCGCGCACCTCGAGCAGGGCCTGCACGCCTTTCAACTCATCGTCGCAGGTGTCCACATGGCTGCGGATCGCGCCGATCCCCTTGGCCACCGCCAGATCACAATAGCGCAGGGCACGGGCAATGATGTCATCCACCGACTGGATCGGCTTCAACTCGCCCCACAGTGCGATCCCCTCGAGCAGCGTGCCCGAGACATTCATGCGCGGCGTGCCCAGCGACAGGGTCGCGTCCATGTGGAAATGCGGATCGACAAAGGGCGGCGAGACCAGATTGCCGCCCGCCTCGATCACCGTGCCCGCCTCGGCGGTGATGCCGGGTTCGACAGCGGCGATCAGGCCATCCTTGCAGGCGATATCGACGCCTCTCTGCCCGTCGGGCAGATTGGCGTTCTTGACGATCAGGTCGAACATGGCAGGCTCCTATCTTTGGCCCTTGAACCAGGGTTGCAGCAATGCGCGCGGATAGTCGGCAGAGCGCGCGGCAATGACAAGGGCGATGATCGACAGGATATAGGGCGCCATCAGGAACACCTGTCCCGGGACCAGCGCGCCCATCTCGGTCTGCAGGCGGACCTGAAGCGCATCGAAGGCGCCAAACAGCAGCGCCCCCAGCAGCGCCTTGCCCGGCCGCCAGCTTGCAAAGATCACCAGCGCGATACAGACCCAGCCGCGCCCGTTGACCATGCCGAAAAAGAAGGCGTCAAACGCGCTCATGGTCAGGAAGGCACCGCCAAGCGCCATCAGCGCCGATCCCGCCACGATGGCGCCGATCCGCAGCCCATAGACCGACAGGCCCTGTGCATCGACACTGTCGGGATTGTCGCCCACCGCCTGGATCGCCACCCCGAGCGCAGTGCGGTTCAGCACGTACCAGACCAGCCCCACCATCGCGATCGCCAGCCAGGTCAGCGCCGTCTGCTGGAACAGGACCGGCCCGAGGAAAGGCAGGTCGGAGAGGATCGGCAGGTCCAGCGGCTGAAACGGCTCGATCCGCGGCGGGGACGACACATTGGGCAGCGCGGTGCGATAGGTGAAATAGCTGACCGAGGTGGCAAACAGGGTGATGCCAAGGCCCGAGACATGTTGCGACAAGCCCAGCGGAACGGTCAGAATTGCGTGCAACAGGCCAAAGAAGGCCCCTGCCAGCGCCGCCACCAGCACGCCGCCCCACAAGCCGGCGCCCAGCCAGACCGCCATCCAGCCACACATGGCGCCGACCACGAATATCCCCTCGATGCCAAGGTTCAGCACGCCCGCGCGCTCGCAGATCAGTGCGCCCAGCACGCCGAAGATCAGCGGGGTCGCGATCCGCAGACTTGCCGCCCAGAAGCTTTCGCTCATCAGGATGTTCAGCAGGTCCATCATGACGCGGCCCTTCCCGTGCCCGAGCGGATGATCCGGTAGCGCGCGATGAAGCCGCCCACCAGCACACAGAGCAGCGACATCGACACCACCAGATCGGCCAGGAACGAGGACACGCCCATCGCCCGGCTCATGCTGTCGGCGCCGACAAAGACCGAGGCAATGAACAGGGCGGCGATGACCACCCCCACCGGCGACAGGCCCGCCAGCATGGCCACCACGATACCGGTATAACCAAAGCCGGGCGACAGGTCGGCGGTCAGATAGCCCTTGAGACCCGCGACTTCGCTGACCCCGGCCAGCCCGGCCAGCCCGCCCGAGATGATCGCCACGCCAAACAGCGAGCGCTTCACGTTGATCCCGGCATGGCGGGCGGCGGCGGCGTTCTCGCCCACCGCGCGCAGCCGGAACCCCCAGACCGAGCGTGCCAGCATGAACTGCGCCACCCCGGCCAATACCAGCGCCAGGATCAGACCGGAATGCACCCGCATCCGCTCCATCAGCGGCGGCAGCATGCCCTGATCCAGAATCGGCGCCGATTGCGGCCAGCCCAGCCCCATCGGGTCCTTGAGCGGCCCTTCGAGCATCATTTGAAGGAAGATCAGGATGATGAAGTTCAATAGAAGCGTGGTCACCACCTCGTCGGCGCCAAAGCGCGATTTCAGGTAGGTCGGCACCGCCATGCCCGCCGCCCCGGCCGAAGCGCCCAGGATCACGATCAGCGGCACCAGCAGCAGCCCCGGCAGGTCGAGCCAGCCGGCGCCGACCGCCACGGCGGCCATGGCGCCAAGGTAAAGCTGCCCCTCGGCCCCGATGTTCCAGAGCTTGGCGCGAAAGGCGAGTGCGGCCGCCAGCCCGGTAAAGATCAGCGGTGTTGCCCGGGTCAGCATCTCGGACACGGCAAAGACCGAGCCAAAGACGCCCTTGACCATCTCGCCATAAGCGGTGATCGGGTTGGCCCCGGCCGCCAGCAGCGGAATGGCGGCAAAGGCCAGTGCAATCACGGCCGAAAGCACCGGAATGCCCAGGTCCATGGCGCGCGACCTGTTTGCGCGCGGTTCGATCCGGATCATGCTGCCTCTCCTGCCATCATCAATCCGATCCTTTCGCGGTCATGGCTGCCGGTCTCGACGATCTGGCCGTCGCGGATCACCACCACCCGGTCGGCCAGGCCCAGGATTTCGTCCAGATCCTCCGAGATCAGCACGATCCCGGCGCCGCGTTCGCGTGCTTCGAGCAGGCGCCGCCCGACCTCGGCCGCCGCCCCCATGTCCAGACCACGCGTCGGCTGGTTGGCCAGGATCAGCCGGGGCGCGCGTTCGAACACCCGCGCCAGGATCAGCTTCTGGATATTGCCGCCAGAGAGCAGCCGCGCGGGCGCCGTGACCCCGGGGCCACGCACGTCATAGGCGCGGGCCAGTTCGTCGGCATGGGCCGCGATGGCCTCGCGGCGCAGCAGCCCGCGCGATTGCACCTGCGTGTCGTCCAGCCGTTCGATCACCATGTTCTCGGCCACGCTCATGGCGCCGACGATGCCCTCGTGATGGCGGTCTTCGGGGATGCGCCCGACACCGGCGCGCACCATCCTGGCGGGAGAGGGGCGGGGGATCTCGCTCCCATCCACCCGGATATGCCCGGCGGCAGGCACCGCAAGGCCCGAGATCACGTTGGCCAGCGCGCTTTGCCCGTTGCCCGAGATACCCGCGACGCCAAGGATCTCATGGGCATGTACCGTCAGATTGGCCTGTTTCAGACTGTCGCGCTGGGACCGGCCCGCAACCGAAACCCCCTGCAGATGCAGCACCGGTGCACCCGGCGCCATGGCGCTGCGGGCGATGCGCGGCGTGTCGGCGCCCACCATCATGCGGGCAATCGCCGCCTCGTCGGCCGCAGAGGTTGCCATCTCACCCACCTTGCGCCCATGGCGCAGCACCGCGATCCGGTCGGAAAAGGCCAGCACCTCGCGCAGCTTGTGCGAGATGAAGATCACCGAAAGCCCCTCGGCCGTCATCGCCTTGATGCTGGCAAACAGCGTATCGGCCTCTTGCGGGGTCAGCACCGCGGTGGGTTCGTCCAGCACCAGGATGCGGGCATCGCGATAAAGCGCCTTGAGGATCTCGACCCGCTGCCGCTCGCCCACGGAAAGGCGGCCCACCGGCACGTTCAGCGGCGCCTTGAGCCCGCTATGGGCCATGATCGCCTCGATCCGCGTCCGCGCGCCGCGCCGGTCGCGGCGGATCGCGCGCAGCGGCTCGGCGCCCAGCGTGATGTTGTCCAGCGCGTTCAGGTTCTCGGCCAGGGTGAAATGCTGGTGCACCATGCCCACGCCGGCGGCCAGCGCCGCCTGCGGATGGCCCAGCGGCAGGGGCGCAAGCTGCCCGGCCTCATCCGCCACCTCGACCGTTCCCGCGTCGGGCAGGTAATGCCCGAACAGCATGTTCATCAGCGTGGTCTTGCCCGCGCCGTTTTCGCCCAGCAGCGCCAGCACCTCGCCGCGCGCCAGCGACAGGCTGACATCGTCATTGGCCACCACCGGGCCAAAGCGCTTGCTGAGCCCGTTGAGCCTGAGAACCGTTCTATCTGTCATGGGGAAACGGGCCGGCGGTCGCGCCCGCCGGCCCTGCTTTCATCAGTTGTCCGAGACCGGGCGGTCGTCGTTCACGTTGACACGGAACAGACCATCCAGAATCTCGGCTTCCTTGGCCCTGACCGCCGCGACGGTTTCCGGCGCCACCAGGCTCTCGTCCAGCACCAGCGAGCCGCCGCCATAGGCCATGAAGCTGTACTGGCCGTAGTCGGCGGCCTCGAAACTGCCGCCGGCGACATTGGCGATTGCCTTGTCGATGGTGGCCTCCATATGCCACAGCGCCGAGGCGACGATGGTGCCGGGATAATCGCCCGAGGTGTCGATGACGTTTCCGACCGCCTTGACCCCGCGCTCGACCGCGGCATCGGAAACTCCGAAGCGTTCGGCATACATCACGTCCGCGCCCGCATCCATCATGGCAAAGGCGCTTTCCTTGGCTTTGGGCGGATCATACCAGCTGTCGATGAAATTGACGATGAACCTGACATCCGGGTTGACCGAGCGCGCGCCGTCCATGAACGCATGCATCAGCCGGTTCACCTCGGGGATGGCATAGCCGCCGACCATGCCGATCACGTTCGATTCGGTGGCGGCACCGGCAACCATGCCGGTCAGATAGCTGGGTTCGTGGATCCAGTTGTCGAAGACCGAGAAATTCGGCGCCACCGGCCCGAAGGACGATCCCATCAGAAAGGCGGTGTCGGGATAGTCCTTGGCCACCTTGCGCGCGGCGCGCTCCAGACCGAACACCTCGCCCACGATCAGCTGTACGCCCTGTTCGGCATATTCGCGCATTACCCTTTCATAGTCGGTATTTGCGACGTTTTCCGAAAAGGCATAGACGATGTCGCCCCGGTCGGCGGCAGTGTTCAGCGCCTTGTGAATGCGGCTGATCCATTGCTGCTCGACCGGCAGCGTGTAGATGGCCGCGACCTTGACCTTTTCGGCCGCCGCCGCCCCCGCCGTCATCAGGGCCGAGGCCGCAACTGCCGCCGCGAGCATGACCCTGCGTGTGATTGATGTGTTTTTCATGATCCTCTCCTGCTTTTTGCGGGAAGCGGAGCATTTTTTTACCGAGCAGTCAATTTTTTCACGCAAACGGACCGGGGCGCGGGTTGGAAATCAGCCGTCCTGCCTGCCCTTTGCGCAACGGGCCGGGTCAGGCCCCGGGGGCGGCTTGCGACCAGAGCTGTTGATAGACCGCCTCGATCCCCGCGGCCTCGCGCGCGGCGCTGAAACTCTCCACCGCGATTTCGCGGGCCGCCAGCGCGGCGGCACCGTGGACATCCTCGTCAGCCAGCAGGGCGCGGGCGGCCTCGGCCCCGAGGCCTGCGTTTTCCAGCGGCACCACGCGTCCAGCGCGGCCCTGGGCCGAGAACTCGCGAAAGAAGCCGGTATCCGAGCCGACAAAGGGCACGCCCGAGGCCATCGCCTCGAGCGGGACCATGCCATAGCCCTCGTAGCGCGGCAGTTGCACCACCAGCGACAGGGCGCGCATCAGGTCGGGCAGGCGGTCGGGCGGTACCTCGTCGATGAAACGGATGCGGTCGATCATGCCGGCGCGCTGCACCTTGTCCTTGAGCGTCAGGGCGAATTTCTGGTGTTCCTTGGTGGCGCGGCCGACCACCAGCGCCACCGCGCCCGGCATGTCGGGCAAAAGGCGCAGCATCGCCTCGACAAACAGGTCGGTGCCCTTTTCCGGGCGCACGCGCCCGATGGTGGCGATGCCGAAGCTGCCGCCATAGCCCTGCGCCGCCCAGGCGGCGGGGCGGTCGGGGGCGGGGGTGAAGCGGTCGGTATCGACGCCATGGGGCACCACCGCGCGCACATGCGGGACAAAACTTGCCGCCGCGTCGGATGTGGCCACCACCGCATCCATCCGGCTGATCAGCCAGCGCGGAAAGGCCGAATGCCGCCGGATCGCGGCCGAGGTAAAGACGATGCGGATCGGCAGGCGCAGCACATCGCGCGCCCAGATCGCGGTCTGCATTTCAGGGTTGCGGCGCACGTGCCAGATGGCAAAGGGCTTGCCCGGCGGCGGTGTGCGTGACAGCGCGCGGGCAGCGCGGGCGCTGATCGGCGCGGGACAGCCGGGCAGGGCGTGCCCCACCAGCGCCAGATCATGGGTCGCGACCTGCTGGCGGATGACATTCGCCGCCGTGGCCGAGACACCGGTGAAGTTGCGGTTGAAATTGGTGACGAAGAGATCGGGCATCAGCCAAGCTCCAGCCGGGTTGTCAGCGTGTCGATGACGCCCTCCAGCGCGGTTTCCTGTGCGGCGACCAGTGCGCGGGCCTGGGTGCGGGCGGTGTCAAACGCCTCTGCATCGTCCAGCCAGTGGCGCACGGCATCGGCCAGAGTCGCGGCGGTGGTCACCTCGACGGCGCCGCCGCTGGCAATGAGCGGGAGGTAGGTTTCGGCAAAGTTGAAATAGCCGGGCCCGGTGATCACCGCCGCGCCCGCCTGGGCTGGTTCGAACGGGTTGTGGCCGCCGATCTCGCGCAGCGACCCACCAAGGAAGACCAGCGGGCAAAATGCGTACCAGGTGCCGGTTTCGCCCAGCGTGTCGGCCAGATAGACCTGCGTGCCCGAGGTGATGCTCTCGCCGCTGCTGCGGCGGGCGACGCTGAGCCCGGCAGCCGTCACCAGCGCCGACACCTCGGCGCCCCGCTCGGGATGGCGCGGGATCAGCAGGAGCAACCGATCGGAGTGGTCGGCCAACAGCTGGCGATGCGCTTCCAGCACCACCTCCTCCTCACCCGGATGGGTGGAACTGGCCACCCACACCGGACGCGCGCCGATGGCGGCGCGCATCTCGGCCAGCAGGGCGGTATCGACCGGCAGCGGCCCCGCCATCGCCTTGAGGTTGGTGCCGGGCGTGACCCGCGCGGGATCGGCGCCCATGGCGATCAGGTTGTCGGCGGTCTGCTGGTTCTGGGTCAGGAAAAGGCGAAAACGATCGAGCAGGAAGCGCGCGGTATCGGGGAAGCGTTGCCAGCCGCGCACCGATTTTTCGGACAGGCGGGCGTTCAAGAGCGCCAGCGGCACGCCCGCGCGCGCGCCCTCGACGATCATGCGCGGCCAAAGCTCGCTTTCGACAAACACCGCCGCGTCGGGGCGCCAGTGGCGATAGAACCGCGCCACCGGGCCGGGCCCGTCGAGCGGCGCGAACTGGTGGCGGCAGCGCGGCGGCATCCGCCGCGCGATCAGATCGGCGGAGGTGGGCGTGCCCGAGGTGATCAGGAATTCGAGGTTCGGCATCCGCTCGCCCATGCGGGTGATCAGGCGCAGCACCGACAGGCTTTCGCCGACGCTGGCGGCATGGAACCACACCAGTTGCCCGGCGGGGCGCGGCTGGCTGGCATGGCCCAGCCGTTCGTGTTGACGCTCCAGCGGCACATCGGCGCGGCTCAGCTTCTTGCGGACCGTACGCCAGACGAAAGGGACCAGCACAGCCGAAGCCGCGCGGTACAGGTGATAGAGCGGGGTCGGCGTCAGGCCGGGGCCGGACATGCGTCAGCCGCCTGTATGGCTCATATGCCGGGACATCCTGCCGTCGACCTGCTGGCGGGAATAGTCGAAATCATGGCCCTTGGGCTTCAGCCCGATGGCGGCGCGGATCGCCTGTTCCAGCGGTTCCTCGCTGCCCGGATGATCGCGCAGCGGTTTGCGCAGGTCGGCCATGTCTTCCTGGCCGAGGCACATGTACAGCTCGCCGGTGCAGGTCAGGCGGACCCGGTTGCAGCTTTCGCAGAAATTATGGCTGAGCGGGGTGATGAAGCCGATCTTCTGCCCGGTCTCCTCCAGCCGCACATAGCGCGCCGGGCCGCCGGTGCGTTCGGACAGGTCGGTGACGCGGTAATGGTTTTCGTATTCCGCGCGCACGTCCTTGAGCGACCAGAACTGGCCCAGCCGGTTTTCGTTGCCGATATCACCCATCGGCATGACCTCGATCCAGGTCAGGTCCATGTCACGCTCGGCACACCATTGGGTGATGCGCGGCAGTTCTTCCTCGTTGAAGCCCTTGAGCGCCACCGCGTTGATCTTGATCCTGAGGCCCGCGCGCTGGGCCGCGTCGATGCCGCGCAGCACCTGCGGCAGCCGGCCCCAGCGGGTGATATCGGCGAATTTCTGATCGTCCAGCGTATCAAGCGAGACATTCACCCGGCGCACGCCCGCCGCATAAAG
>Ga0157391_164015_pt1 | contig 15397 bp, 10 predicted proteins | sample T8_LowP_AmetaT_FD_136040 | JGI IMG/M metagenome (GOLD analysis project Ga0157391, IMG submission 136040) | Metatranscriptome of Roseovarius nubinhibens ISM and Alexandrium tamarense co-culture from University of Georgia, USA - T8_LowP_A metaT... ...
AGCCTGCCAATGTGATCGTTTCGACCGGCGCCAAGCAGGTGTTGGCGGGTGCGTTCCTCGCCACGCTCGACCCCGGCGACGAGGTGATCACCACCGCGCCCTTCTGGACCAGCTATGCCGATATGGTGCGGTTGGCGGGCGGCGTGCCGGTGGTGCTGGACTGTCCCGGCGCGCAGGGGTTCAAGCTGACGCCCGCACAGCTGGAGGCTGCGATCACCTCGCGCACGCGCTGGCTGTTGCTCAACACGCCGTCCAACCCCACCGGCGCGATCTATTCTGAGGCCGAATTGCAGGCGCTGGGCGCGGTGCTGGACCGACACCCGCATGTCTGGGTGATCTCGGACGAGATTTACCAGCATCTGGCCTATGTGCCCTTCACCCCCTTTGTGCAGGCAGTGCCGACGCTGGCCGATCGCACCCTGATCGTGAACGGCGTGTCCAAGGCCTATTCGATGACCGGTTGGCGGATCGGCTGGGGTATCGGCCCGGCGCCGCTGATCAAGGCGATGGTGGCGGTCCAGGGGCAGATCACCTCGGGCGCCTGTTCCATCGCGCAGGCGGCGGCGCTGGCGGCACTGAGTGGGCCGCAGGACCTGCTGGTCGAGCGGCGGGCCGAGATGTTGGCGCGGCGCGACCTGGTGGTCGCGGGGTTGAACGCGGCGGGGCTCGAGTGTGCGTCGCCGGATGGCGCGTTCTATGTGTTCCCCAAGACGCCCGCGCGGATGCCGGTTGATCACGACTTCTGCCACCATTTGCTCGACACGGCCGGGGTGGCGCTGGTGCCGGGGCGGGCCTTTGGCATGTCGGGGCATTTGCGCCTGTCCTTCGCTTATGCGAGGCAGAGTCTGGAAGAAGGGCTTGCCCGTATCGCCCGGGCCGTCGCCGCGTTGTAACAAGGGGCATTGACCCCAAGCATTAAAGAAGGCCCAGCCATGGACCGCGCCCAGATCGTACATGAAAACTTCCTCAGCCGGGTGGCTGCGCGCGACCTGCCCAAGGGCGCGCCGCCGCGCCCGGGCCTGACGCAGGCGCAGGCGGTGTCGCTTTACCGCGCGCAGGTGCTCAGCCGCGCGCTCGACCGGACCAGCCGGGCGATGCAGAAGGCGGGGCAGGGGTTCTATACCATCGGCTCTTCGGGGCACGAGGGGATGGCGGCGGTGGCGCAGGCGCTGCGCCCGACCGACATCGCCTTTCTGCATTACCGGGATGCGGCGTTTCAGATCGCGCGCGCCGAACAGGTGCCGGGCCAGCAGATCGCCTGGGACATGCTGCTGAGCTTTGCCTGTTCCAAGGAGGACCCGGCCTCGGGCGGGCGGCACAAGGTGCTGGGGTCCAAGGCGCTGATGATCCCGCCGCAGACCTCGACCATCGCCAGTCACCTGCCCAAGGCAGTGGGCGCGGCCTATAGCCTGGGCGCGGCGCGGCGGCATCCGCCCGAACACCGGCAATTGCCTGAGGACGGGATTGCCATGTGTTCCTTTGGCGATGCCTCGGCCAACCATTCGACGGCGCAGGGCGCGATCAACACGGCGGGCTGGACCAGCGTGCAGTCGATCCCGTTGCCGCTGCTGTTTGTCTGCGAGGATAACGGGATCGGCATTTCGACCAAGACGCCCCGGGGCTGGATCCAGGCCTCGATGGAGCATCGACCCGGCATCCGCTATTTCCAGGCCAACGGGCTCGATATCTACGAGACCTATGCCGTGTCGCAAGAGGCCGCCGATTATGTCCGTAATCGCCGCAAGCCCGCCTTCCTGCATCTGAAAACCGTGCGGCTTTATGGCCATGCAGGGGCGGATGTGCCGACCACCTATCTGACCCGCGCCGAGGTCGAGGCGGAAGAGGCCATGGACCCGCTGCTGCACAGCGTGCGGCTGCTCGCCGAGGACGGCGCGCTCGCGTCGGAGGAGGCGCTGGCGATCTATGAACAGACCTGCGCCCGCATCGACCGCATCGCGGTCGAGGCCGCGACCCGCCCGCACCTTGCCAGTGCAGCCGAGGTGGCGGCCAGCCTGATCCCGCCGAAGCGGGAGTGCAAACCCACCAATGGCCCCGGCGCCGAGATGCGGGCCGCCACCTTTGGTGGCGACATGCGCGCCATGGACGAGCCGCAACCGATGAGCCGCCTGATCAACTGGGCACTGACCGATCTGATGCTGGAACATGGCGAGATCGTCTGCATGGGCGAGGATGTGGGCCGCAAGGGCGGCGTCTATGGCGTGACCCAGAAGCTGCAACAACGGTTCGGCCCCGACCGGATGATCGACACGCTGTTGGACGAGCAATCCATCCTGGGGCTTGCCATCGGCATGGGACATAACGGGTTCCTGCCGATCCCCGAGATCCAGTTCCTGGCCTATCTGCACAATGCCGAGGATCAGATCCGGGGCGAGGCGGCGACGCTGCCGTTCTTCTCGAACGGGCAGTTCACCAACCCGATGGTGCTGCGCATCGCGGGGCTGGGGTATCAGAAAGGATTCGGCGGGCATTTCCACAATGACAACTCGCTGGCGGTGCTGCGCGACATTCCCGGCGTGATCATCGCCTGCCCCTCGACCGGGGAAGATGCGGCGCAGATGCTGCGCGAATGCGTGCGCCTGGCGCGCGAGGAGCAGCGGGTGGTGGTGTTCCTGGAACCCATCGCGCTCTATCCGATGCGCGATCTGCACGGGGTGCAGGACGGCGGCTGGATGACCCCCTATCCCTCGCCCGACCGGCGCATCGCGCTGGGCGAGGTCGGGGTGCATGGCAACGGTACCGATCTGGCCATCGTCACCTATGGCAACGGCCATTACCTGTCGCAGCAGGCGGTGCCCGAGATCGAGGCGGCGGGGATCAGGGCACGGATCATCGACCTGCGCTGGCTGGCGCCGCTGCCCATCGAGGCGCTGCGCGCGGCCACTAAGGATTGCAAACACGTGCTGATCGTCGATGAATGCCGCCGTACCGGCAGCCAGTCCGAGGCGCTGATGACTTTCTTCTGCGAAGAAAGTCGCGCCACCTCGACCGCCCGCGTGGTGGCCGAGGATTGCTTCATTGCGACCGGCCCGGCCTATGCCGCCCCGCTGCCGTCCAGGGACGGCATCGTCGCCGCCGCGCTGTCGCTGACCGGAGTTGCAAAATGACCCGTACCGCTGTCGTGATCTGCCCCGGCCGGGGCACCTATAACAAACCGGAACTGGGCTATCTGCATCGCCACCATGGCGCCCGGATGGACATGTTCCGTGCCTTTGACGCCATCCGCGGCGAGGCCGGGCAAGAGGCGGTGACCGCGTTGGACGGGGCAGAGCGCTATACGGTCGGCAAATACTCGCGCGGCGATGTGGCCTCGCCGTTGATCTACGCGGCCTCGCTGGGTGATGCGCAGGCGCTGGCCGAGGATATCGAGGTGGTCGCCGTCACAGGCAACTCGATGGGCTGGTATATCGCGCTGGCCGCTGCAGGGGCGCTGAGCGCTGAGAATGGCTTTCGCGTGGTCAACACCATGGGCACGCTGATGCAGGAGCGGCTGATCGGCGGGCAGCTGGTCTATCCCTTCACTGGCGAGGATTGGGCGGACGATGCCGCGCGCAAGGCGGCGCTGCTGGCGGATGTGGCCCGGATCGACGCGTTGCCGGGGCATGACCTGGCCCTGTCCATTGACCTTGGGGGCATGCTGGTTCTGGCCGGAAACGAGGCCGGCCTGTCGGCCTTCGAGGCTGCGCAGCCGGTGGTGCAGGAACGCTTTCCGATGCGGCTGGCCAACCACGCCGCCTTTCACACCCGCTTGCAGGCGCCGGTTGCTGCCGAGGGGCGGCAACGGTTGGGCGCCGACCTGTTTACCCAGCCCATCCGCCCGATGATCGACGGGCGCGGCAAGATCTGGTGGCCCGGCGCCACCGATACCGGGGCGCTGTGGGACTATACACTGGGCCATCAGGTGACCGAGCCTTATGATTTTACCCGCGCCGTGCAGACCGCCGCGCGCGAGTTTGCGCCCGACCTGTTCATCGTCACCGGCCCCGGCGCCACGCTGGGCGGCGCGGTGGCGCAATCCCTGGTGCTGGCAAATTGGCGCGGCATGGGCGACAAGGCGATGTTCCAGGCGCGTCAGGCCGAGGCGCCCCTGCTGGTGGCGATGGGGCGCGAGGATCAGCGCGGGCTTGTCACCGCCGCCTGAGTGCCTAAGACATAGATATCCCTCTTGCAGACGAGACCTGGTCATGTCGGACAATACCCGCACTCTCTGGCATCTGACCTCGGCCGAACAGGTCACCGCGCCGCCGCTGGCGGGGGATGTGACCGCCGATCTGGTGGTGATTGGTGGCGGTTTCACCGGTCTGTCGGCGGCGCTCCACGCCGCGGAGCAAGGCGCCGATGTGCGCCTGGTCGAGGCTGAGGCGCCGGGCCATGGCGGATCGGGCCGCAATGTCGGGCTGGCCAATGCGGGGCTGTGGCTGCCGCCTGACGATATCCGCGCCCATCTGGGCGATGCGGTGGGCAACCGGCTGATCGCGCTGTTGGCCGGGGCGCCGGCGCTGGTGTTCGAGCTGATCGCGCGCCATGGCATCGCCTGCGAGCCGGTGCGGAGCGGCACGCTGCATTGTGCGCATTCCCCCTCGGGGCTGGCCGATCTGTGCCGCCGCCATGCGCAACTGACCGCCAGCGGGGCGCCGGTCGAACTGCTCTCGGCCGAGGAGACCACCCGCCGCACCGGGTCCGGCGCCTTTCACGGCGCGCTCTTTGATCCGCGCGCGGGCACCATCCAGCCGCTGGCCTATGCCTGCGGGCTCGCCCGCGCCGCGCAGGCGGCAGGCGCGCGGTTGCACGGGCAAAGCCCGGCGCTGGAGATCGAGCACAAAGACGGGGCCTGGCAGGTGCGCACCTCCGGCGGCAGCATCCGGGCGCGCAAACTGATCCAGGCCACCAACGCCTATCACCGGGGGCTTGCCGACCGAAGGCCCGCCCATGTTCCGGTGCATTATTTCCAATATGCCACCGATCCGCTGCCGGAGAAGACCCGTGCCGCCATCCTGCCGGGGGGCGAAGGGTGCTGGGATACCGGGCTGATCATGACCTCGTTCCGACTGGACCGGGCCGGGCGGATGATCATCGGCGGCATGGGGGCGCTGGACCATCCGGCCAGCGGCATCCACCGGGCCTGGGTGCGGCGCAAGCTTGCACAGCTTTATCCCGCCTTGTCGCGGCAGCCGCTGGTCACCGGTTGGCACGGGCGCATCGCCATGACCGGCGATCACATCCCCAAGATCACTCGCCCCGGCCCAGGCGCGCTGGCGGCGCATGGCTATTCCGGGCGCGGCATCGGGCCGGGCACCCTGTTCGGCAAGGCGATGGCCGAGGCGCTGCTGAGCGGAATCGAGACCAATCTACCGATCCCCGCCATCGACCGCCATGCCGAGCGCTGGACCGCCCTGCAACAGGCCTATGTCGAGACCGGCGCCACGCTGATGCATCTGATCCGGGCGCGCGTGGGTTACTGAGCGCTGCGTTGCAGCCGGGCGGCAATAGCCTCGACCCGGGCGCGCAGCCAGCGATGGGCCGGATCGGCGGTCGAGCGTTCGTGCCAGACCATGTAGATCGACACCGGATCGCAGGCAAAAGGCAGCGGCGCGCAATCCAGTGTCGCCAGCGGCCCCAGTTTCATCAGCGCGGTATCGGTCGAGATCAGGTCGCTGCCTTTGACAAAGGCGGGGATGGCGCCGAAATGTGGTAACACCACCGTGGGCGGGCGTATCTGGCTTTGATCCACGCCGCGCATCACCACATTGGCGCTGCGCCCGTCGATGAATCGCACCTCGACGTGTTCGGCGGCGCAATAGCTCTGCCAGCTGTCGGGCGGGCTGCGGTGACTGGCGTCATAGTAGATTTGCAACGGGCTGGTGAACAGGCGCCGCTGATAGATGTCGGGCCCGTCGGGCGGCAGCGGCGTCAGCACCAGCTGGCAGCGGTCGCTGCGCAACAGGGCCGGATCGGGCACGCCCGAGGGGACGAAACCAAGGCTCAGCCGCACCCCTTCGGCGCGGGCGCGGCACAGCAGTTCGGGAAAGATCAGCTCGCGTTGCAGGTCGTTGGCGGCGATGTCGAAATGCATCTCTTCGCCCAGCGGGTCAAAGGGGCGGGCATCGGTCAGCGATTTGATCCCGTCCAGCACCCGCTGCACCGGTTCGCGCAGCGACAGCGCCCGTTCGGTGGGCGTCAGCCCCTGGCCCGAGCGCACGAACAGCGGATCGCCCAGCACCGCGCGCAGCTTGGCCAGCGTATGGCTGACCGCCGATTGGGTCACCCCCAGCCGGTCGGCGGCGCGCGAGACCGAGCTTTCCTCGAGGATGACAAGAAAGCAGCGCAGAACCTTGCCGTCGAGATCGGTGAAATCGAATTTGCTCATGGAATTTATGACTAAACATGAATGGTTTTGCTGTCCATTCCGCGCTACGCCAAAAGGGCAGTCAGGAGGCGCAGGATGGGTATTCGCTTTTTCTCGGACCGGGACCGGCCCGTGCATATGGGTCCCTATCCTTTGGAGCGGCTGGCCCGGCGCGAGGCGGTGGCGGATCTGTCCACTGTTCCGCAAATACCTGTGCTCAGCTTTCACCGGCCCGAGCGGCCCGAGAGCATCGTCAACGCGATGGGCGAGTTTCAGGCGATGCTGGATGCGATCCGCGACGGGCTGGTCAACCCGGCCCGCGCCGAGATCTCCGCCGATCCGCTGGAACGCGCCAACCATCTGAAAGCGTTTGGCTATTTCAACGATGCTTCGATGATGGGCTGCGGGCCCTTGCCGGCCGAGGCGCTGTTGCCGGCGCCCCGGCGCAACCCCGATATCGACCGATTGGCCGAGGCGCTGCGGACCCGGCAGACCAAGACGCTTGCCTCGGGCATCGACGTGATCATGGCCGATCTCAAGGAAAGCATGGAGGCGCCGCCGCGCCCGATCGACAGCCACCGCCATGCGATCGTCTTTCTCTACGAGCATCACCGCGACCCCGAGGCGGACGAGCCGGGGGCCGAGTGGATCCATGATGCGCAGGACCATCGCGCCTGTCTTCTGGCCAGCGAAAACGCGGTTGTGATCGCCAATTACATCCGCCTTCTGGGCTATGACGCGCGGGCGCATACCGCCATGTCGAGCGATGTCGATCTGGGGCGGCTGGCACTGGCGGCGGGGCTGGTCACGCTTGAGGGCGGTCAGCTGGCCGCACCCTGGCTGGGGCGCCGCTTTGGTCTGGCTGCCGTCACCACCGAGATGGAGCTGGCCCATGATCGCCCGCTGGCGCCGCTGGCCGCGCAGTCCTGGGCCGCCACCCGGGGCCCGGCCTGGTGGCTGGGCAAGGGTTTCGCCAAAAGCGCGCTGAACCGCGACCCCTATGCCCGGCGGCGCTATGTGGACGGGGCACACCCGTTCGAGCGGCTGAACCGGGTCGAGACGCCGACCACCTATATCGACGAAGCCAATGTGGCCCGTGTGCCCAAGCGCGCCGACATGTTCGCCCGCGCCCAGTTCGGCGATATGGGCAAGGCCCTGCAAGAGGGCGCCAAGGGCGGTCACTACGTGCGCAAGGCGGCGCCCAGCTTTGCCCAGCGGCGGGCGCTGGGGGCGTTTGTGCTGCTTCAGGATGGCGACCGCGCCGATGTTCCCCGGCCAATCGATCCGCGCCGCAATGCCGCCAACCTCAAGGCGGCGAGCTATTTCCTGGGCATCGACGCCGTCGGGCTCAGCCGCTGCCCGACCTGGGCGTGGTACAGCCATGACGCCACCGGCGAAGCGATCACCCCGCCGCATGATCAGGCGATCAGCATGATCGTCGATCAGGGGTACGAGACGATGGAAGGGTCGAGCGGTGACGACTGGATCGCGGTGGCGCAATCCATGCGCGCTTACCTGCGCTTCTCGCTGTTGGGGGGGGTGATCGCGCAGCAGATCCGCAACCTGGGTTACAAGGCCAAGGCCCATACGGTGATGGATGGCGAGGTATTGCAACCGCCCCTGCTGCTGCTCTCGGGCCTGGGCGAGGTCAGCCGCATCGGCGAGGTGATCCTGAACCCGTTCCTGGGGCCGCGCCTGAAATCGGGGGCGGTGACCACCGACATGCCGATGAGCCATGACAAGCCCATCGATTTCGGCCTGCAACGGTTCTGCGAGGCCTGCAACAAATGTGCACGCGAATGCCCCTCGGGGGCGATCACCGCCGGGCCCAAGCGGATGTTCAACGGCTACGAGATCTGGAAATCCGACAGCCAGAAATGCGCCACCTATCGCATCACCACCCAGGGCGGCGCCATGTGCGGGCGCTGCATGAAGACCTGCCCGTGGAACCTGGAAGGGTTGTTCGCCGAACGCCCCTTCCGCTGGGCGGCGATGACGGTTCCGGCGGCGGCCCCGGCTCTGGCGCGGTTGGACGATGCGCTGGGCCACGGCGGGCTGAACGAGGTCAAGAAATGGTGGTGGGATATCGAGTTGCAGCCCGATGGGGCCTATCGCCCGACCACCGGGCCGGTGAACCGGCGCGGCCTGCAACGGGATCTGGACCTGAAATACGAGGATCAGACGCTGGCCGTCTATCCCGCGCCGCTGGCGCCGCACCCCTGGCCCTATCCGTTTCCGATGGACCGCGAGGCGGGGATCGCCGCCTATCAGGCGATGATCGGCGCCGACGAATACCGGGCGCGGCTGGCGGCGGGGGATCTCTCTGTCGTGCACCGCTACACCGTCCCCGACGCGGACACCGCGCCAGTGATCCGGGTCGAGGTGACGCGGGCCGAGAAGATGACGGGCGAGATCACCAAATACGAGTTTGCCGCCCCTGACGGTGCGCCGCTGCCCGAATGGACGGCGGGCGCGCATCTGGATGTGCTGGTGGCACCCGAATTCCTGCGGCAATACTCGATGTCCGGGGACCCGACGGACCGGACGACCTACCAGATCGGAGTATTGCGCGAGGAGGAGGGGCGCGGCGGCTCAAAGCTGATGCATCGCATCTTTGCGCCGGGCCGGCGGGTGTTCATCTCGAAGCCGATCAATCATTTCGAACTGGATGAAGGGGCAACCCGCAGCTTTCTGATGGGCGGCGGTATCGGCATCACGCCGATGATCGCCTTTGCGCACCGGCTGCACGCGCTGGGGGCTGATTTCGAGCTGCATTATTCGGTCCCCAGCCGCACCAGCGCGGGATATCTGGAGGACCTCGACGCCATGCCCTGGGCGGACCGGGTGCATCTGCATGTCTCGGACGAGGGATCGCGCGCCGATCTGGATGCGGTTCTGGCGGGCTTCCAACCCGGCTGGCATGTCTATACCTGCGGTCCCGAGCGTTTCATGGACGGGGTGATGCAGGCGGCCGAACGGCAGGGTTTCCCGGAAGAGGCCCGGCATCTGGAGTATTTCTCGGTCCCCGAACAGCCCGCGTATGAAAACCACCCCTTTACGCTGAAACTCGCCCGGACAGGGCGCGAAATCGCGGTGCCCGCGGACAAGGATGCCGCGCAGGTGCTGAACGAGAACGGGATCCATATCGACGTCAAATGCTCGGACGGGATCTGCGGCGTCTGCAAATGCGGGCTGATCGCGGGCGCGGTCGAACATCGCGATTTCGTGCTGTCCGGGAAGCAGCGCGAGGGCGCGATCATCCTGTGCCAGTCCCGCGCGGCAGAGCCGGGCGGGGTGGTCGAAATCGACCTCTGATCTTGCGGCCTAGGCGCGCGGCGGCGCCAGCGAACCGCGCAGCACCACATAGGTGTCCAGCCGCTGCCCCTGGCCCGGCGCGCCTTCGGCCACCATGGCGACCAGCGCCTGTGCGGCTTGGGTGCCCATCTGGCGATGGGGCACATGCACCGTGGTCAGGCCCGGGCTGCACACCTTGGCCAGTTCGATATCGTCGAACCCGGTGATCGAGACATCGCCGGGCACGTCATAGCCCGTTTCCTTGGCCCGACCCATGGCGCCCACCGCCAGCACATCGTTGCCGCACATCACCACGCTGGGACGGGGCGTGCGCTGCATCAGGGTGTCGAAGGCGGCGGCCCCTTCGTCGATGCCATAGGCGGTTTCCACCAGGCTGAGCGTATCGGCGCCAAGCCCCGCCTCGGCCATGGCGGCGCGGATGGCGGCCACCCGGGCGCGGGCGCGGTCGTTGCTGGCCTGTTCGGCGCTGATCACGCCGATCCGGCGGTGGCCGCGTGCGATGACCTCGCGGGCCAGGTCCAGCATAGCGGCGTGATTGTCGAAACCGATCGTGGGCACCGGCGCGTCCGGATCATGCACCCAGGCCGCCAGTGTCGGGATGCCGCGCCGGTTGAGAAAGTCGTAAAGCGCCGGATCGCGATGGGCGCCGATCAGGAACAGCCCGTCGGCGCCGCGTGCCACCAGGGTGCGGATCTGCTCTTCTTCCAGATCGGCGCGATACGAGGAGGAGGCCACCAGCAGCGTGATCCCCTTGAGCCGCAACTCCTCCTGAAAGGCCTGCAGACCGCGGGCAAAGATCGCGTTCTCCATGGTCGGGATCACGGCGCCGATCGTGTTGGTGCGTTTTGCGGCCAGGGCGCGGGCGCCGAAATTGGGCGAATAGCCTAGCTCGCGCACCGCCTCCAGCACCCGGTTGCGGGTCTCTTCGATCACCCGGTCGGGCGTGTTCAGACAGCGCGAGACCGTCGCCGTCGACACACCTGCCCGCCGGGCCACATCGGCCAGGGTCGGGGTGGGCTGTGTGCTCGGCGCGGTCATGACGTGCAGGTCCGTGTTTGGTTGAAAGAGGCGGGCAGTAGGCTCCGATACCCCAACCGCCGCGGACAGCATAGCGTGTAAGCGCTTGCATCGTCAAATGTAAGCGCTTACATTGCGGGGGCGAATCGTGTTTTTGCCCATCCGGAGGACCCGATGCTTTTGATTTCGGCCGCGCTCTTTGCCCTGTTTGCCCTGAATGTGGGTCTTGGCTCTGTCGGGGTCGGGCCGATGCTGGGGGATGTTGGCGAGATGCTGGTTCTGTTCGCCGCCGCAATCGCGTTTGTGGTGGCCATTCTGCAACGGGAAGCCGCAGCGAAGAGAAAGACAAACCAGCGGCCCTGATCTGTCCAAATGGGAGGAAATAAATGAAAGACGACCGGACCGGACTTGCGTCCGCGACACGCCGCAACTTTCTGAAACTGGCCGGCAGCGGCAGCTTTACCGCCGCTTTGGTGGCCGGTGCGGCGGGGACCCTGTGGTCGACCGAGGCCGCAGCGCAGACCGCCAAGGAAGAGAAGGAGCGTGAAGCCGCCGCATCGCATGTGATGACAGTGGCGACGGCCTATGTGCTGGGCGCCTCGCGCAGCTATCCGATCATGCAGCTGGACCTCAAGGAGAACATCCAGAACGCCACCAATGGCAAGGTCTATGTGAAACTGGCACCGGGCGGCCAGCTGGGCGCCGGTGGTGCATTGGTGCAAAAGGTGCAGGGCGGCACCATCCAGGCGGCGCAGCACTCGCTGTCGAATTTCGCCCCCTTCGCCAGCGCCGTCGACCTCATCAACATGCCGTATTTCTGCGGCTCGAACCAGCGCTTCACCAACCTGGTGTCCTCGGATGCCTGGAAGACCGAGGTGCATCCCAAGGTCGAGGCCGCCGGTTTCAAGGCGCTGTTCTATATCGTCATCGACCCGCGCGTCGTTGCCGTGCGCAAGGGTGGTAACGCGGTGATCACGCCGGGCGATCTGGCCGGGGTCAAGTTCCGCGTGCCGGGCTCGAAGATGCTGCAACAGTATTACCGCATGGTCGGTGCCAACCCGACGCCGGTGGCCTGGGGCGAGACGCCCTCGGCGATCAAGCAGGGCGTGGCCGATGCGCTCGACCCGTCGGTCGGCGCGCTTTATGTCTTTGGCTTCAAGGATATCCTGAGCCATGTGACCTTTACCCAGGCGGTGCCCGACAGCCAGGTGTTCTCGATGAACCTGGAATGGTTCAACGGGCTTCCGGCAGATGTGCAGGAAGGCATCATGTTCGCGGGCGAGGTCACCTCGCAGCAGAACCTGGCCAAGGTGCCCGCCGCACGCGCCTATGCGATGTCGGAACTGACCAAATCCGGGGTCGAGTTCCATTCGCTTTCCGCCGACCAGCTGGCCGAATGGCAGGCGACCGGCGGCTATCAGCGCTCGGAATGGGACAGCTTCAAGACCGAACTGGCCGGGTCGATGGACGCCTTCAACCGCCTCGAAGAGGCCGCCGGCACCATGGGCCGCTATTACGTGCACGACGCCTGATCGGCACTGGCCGGCGCCCGGGATGGCGCCGGCCCTTTCCTCACCTGCATGACGCCATCAACCGGGCCTCCGGCAACGGATGCCCCTCGCCCGGAGGGAGGGACACGTGACCCCTATCCTGAATGCTCTGAACCGGAATGCCGAGCGCTGGGCGCTGCTGGTCTTCTACGTGATGCTTGTCGTCACCATGGCCGTCGAGGTGCTGCGGCGCGAGATCTTCGCCTATTCCTCGATTTGGGGAGAGGAGATCGTGCGCTATTCCTTCATCTACCTCGCCTGGATCGGCGCCGCCTCGGCGGTGAAAGAGCGCGGCCATATCCGCATCGACGTGCTGATGCATTACCTGGGCCGCCGGGCCAAGGCGCTGCTCTATATCTTTGGCGATCTGGTGATGTTCGTGGTGGCGGTGATCGCGCTGTACTGGTCGTTCGAGACGGTGCTGGTCTCGGCCAAGTTCGGTTCGGTCAGTCACGGCCTGCGTATCTCGATGGTGTGGTTCCTGATGGCGGTGCCGGTCGGGTTCTCGCTGATGGTCCTGCGACTGGTGCAATCCTTCCTGCGCGATCTGCGCAGCCTTCGTGACGGCACGCCCGTCTACGAGGGCGACAAACTGTTCGATTGAGGGGACGGTCATGCTTTGGAATACCCTCAATCAGACGGTTGAACTGGGCTGGGATTTCTACCTGCCGGTGATCATGTTCGTGGGCCTCATCGCGCTGGCGGTGCCGGTCTGGGCCGCCATCGGGGCGGCGGCGATCACCATGTTGATCATGTCGGGTGACATGCCGCTGAGCGCGGTGGGCGAGAGCCTGTTCACCGGAATCGACGCCTTTGCCCTGACGGCGGTGCCGCTGTTCATCCTGACCGGGGACGTGCTGGTGCGCACCGGGCTTTCCCGCAAGTTCCTGGACGTGGCCGAGGCGCTGACGCAATTCGCCAAGGGCGGGTTCGGCTCGGCCACGGTGCTGGTCTGCGGCATGTTCGCGGCCATTTCGGGCTCGGACGCGGCGGGGGCCGCCGCCGTGGGCCGGATGACCATCGACCGGCTGGTCGAGTCGGGTTATCCCCGGCCCTATGCCTGTGCGCTGGTGGCGGCAGGGGCCTGTACCGGCATCCTGATCCCGCCCTCGATCGCCTATATCATCATCGGTCTGGTGCTGGGCATCTCGGCCTCGACCCTGTTTCTGGCCGCGCTCATTCCGGGCCTGTGCATCCTGATCTCGATCCTGGTCACCAACGTGGTGATGAACCGCATCAACGGCTGGGAAGGGGGCGGCAATATCTCGGCCGGGGAATACTTTGGCAATCTGGGTCGCTCGCTGAAATCGGGCTGGTATGCCTTCATCGTGCCGGGCATCATCTTTTACGGCATCTTCTCGGGCCGGCTGACGCCGACCGAGGCGGGCGCCACCGCTGTTGTCGTCACCGTCCTGATGGGTTTCATCCTGCGCACCCTGTCGCTGTCCGACTTTCCGGCGATGCTGGTCAGCTCGGCCAAGGTGAACGGGGTGATCCTGCCGATCATCGCCTTTTCCGCCCCCCTGGCCGAGGCGCTGGCGATCATGGGTGTGCCGCAGGGATTTGTCGCTGCCGTCACCGGCATGACCGACGAACCCTGGCTGCTGATCCTGCTGATGATCGGCATCCTGATCGCGGCGGGCTGCGTCATGGAGACGACGCCCAATATCGTGATCCTGGCCCCGATCCTGAAGCCGCTGGCCGACAATATCGGCATGAACGAGATCCAGTTCTGCATCATGATGATCACCGCGCTGGGTGTGGGCTTCATCACGCCGCCGCTGGGGCTGAACCTGTTCGTGGTCTCCGGCATCACCGGCGAGTCCATCCTCAAGATCGCCGCCCGCGCCGTGCCCTTTGTTCTGTTCATGCTGCTGGTGGTGCTGCTCATCGCCTATCTGCCGGCCATCTCCACCACGCTCTTGCCCGATATCTACAAATAGGACGTCCCCGGTATGACCATCGAATACCTCAAGAAAGCTTCGCTAACCTCGAAATCCGATGCTTCGGACGTGCAAGAGACGGTGCGCGCGATCCTCGCCGATATCGAGGCGGGCGGGGATCAGGTCGCGCTGGACTATGCCGCCAAGTTCGACCGCTACGAGGGCAGCATCATCCTGTCGCCCGAAGAGATCGAGGCCGCCTGTGCGAAGGTGCCGGAAAAGCTCAAGGCCGACATCCGCTTTGCTCATGACAATGTGCGCCGTTTTGCCGAGACGCAGAAGGCGACGCTGACCGATGTCGAGCTTGAGGTGGTGCCGGGCGTGATAACCGGGCAAAAGGCGATCCCGGTGGATGCAGCGGGCTGCTATGTGCCCGGCGGGCGCTATAGCCATATCGCCAGTGCGATCATGACGGTGACCACGGCCAAGGTGGCTGGCTGCAAACATATCATGGCCTGCTCGCCGCCGCGCCCCGGGGTCGGCGTGGCCCCGGCCATCGTCTATGCCGCCCATATCTGTGGCGCCGATACGATCATGGCAATCGGCGGTGTGCAGGGCGTCGCGTCCATGGCCTTTGGCCTGTTTGGCCTGCCCAAGGCGAAAATACTGGTCGGTCCCGGCAACCAGTTCGTGGCCGAGGCCAAGCGCATGCTGTTCGGGCGCGTCGGCATCGACATGATCGCGGGCCCCACCGACAGCCTGATCCTGGCCGACAGGACCGCCGATCCGCATATCGTGACCACCGATCTGGTGAGCCAGGCCGAGCACGGCTACAACTCGCCCGTCTGGCTGGTGACCGATGATCGCGCGCTGGCGGAGAAGGTGATCGAGATGATCCCGTCCTATATCGCCGATCTTCCCGAGGTGAACCGCGACAATGCCGCCGCCGCATGGCGCGACTATGCCGAGGTGATCCTGTGCGCCGACCGCGAGGAGATGGCCGCCACCTCGGACCGCTATGCGCCCGAGCACCTGACGGTGATGGCCGAGGATCTGGATTGGTGGCTGGACCGGCTCAGCTGTTATGGATCGCTGTTCCTGGGCGAGGAAAGCACCGTCAGCTATGGCGACAAGGCGGCGGGCACCAACCACGTGCTGCCGACAAGCGGCGCCGCCAGCTATACCGGTGGCCTCAGCGTGCACAAATACATGAAGATCGTCACCTGGCAGCGTGGTACCCGCGAAGGGTACAAGCCCGTGGCCGAGGC
>Ga0157391_104782_pt1 | contig 13611 bp, 10 predicted proteins | sample T8_LowP_AmetaT_FD_136040 | JGI IMG/M metagenome (GOLD analysis project Ga0157391, IMG submission 136040) | Metatranscriptome of Roseovarius nubinhibens ISM and Alexandrium tamarense co-culture from University of Georgia, USA - T8_LowP_A metaT... ...
CACGGCTGATCTCCTTCGTTATGGTCGAGGCCCCAGGGGCCACTATGAAGGGCGTTGTCCTCTTGCCTTGCGGCATGACAGGCGATCCCTTGCGGGAGCCACCAACACCAATGAAGCCGCGCTTATAGCCGCGCAGTGGTTGGAGTCAACAGGGGTTTTGCAGGCGATGCGCGGAACAGACCGCCCGCGCATCTGGCCGGGCGATCACGCCGCCTCGTGCATCATCAGCGCTGCCTCGGTCGGGGTCAGGCTGCGCCGGGCAAAGCCGCCGTAAAGATAGGGGTCGGCCTCGATCTCGGGCATGCGCTGCAACAGGCGGCGCCGGTCGGTTTCGGCCAGGGCCGAAAGCGCCGCATTGGCGGGATGAAAGCTCTCGGTCTCGATCCCGTTTGCCCAGAGGATCTGGTGACTGGGCAGCAGCAGATGCACATAGGTCACCTCGCGCAGGGTCAGATCCACGGTGATCGTGCTGTCGTTGACCAGATCGCGCGCGGGCACCAGCACCTCGTTACTGTTGAACAGTGCCTGGGCGGCGGGGCCGCGCAGCAGCATCCGGTGTTCGGGCGAGACCAGCAATTCGGCATCGGGCCGGTCGATGCCCAGCGCGCCCACCCGCATGCGGATCGGGCGCAGATGCGGCATCACGAACAGGCGCGCGCCGGTCATCCGGCGCTGGCCGATCCACTGGATTTCCTGCGGACCGCTGTCGCGGGTCTGTACCTTGTCGCCTTCGCGCAGCTCCTCGATCAGGCGCGGCCCGGTGGGTGTGGCGATGCGGGTTCCGGGCGTGAAACAGATCACCCCGCCGCGTTCGCGCGCACCCGGCACCGGATCGGCGGCGCTCAGGTTGTGATGCACCACCCACAGATCGGTATTGCGCGGCGGCAATTCGTCGATGAACATCAACAGCGGCGGTGCGCCGTTGCCTGTCTCGATCACGGTAATGGTATAGCTCTGCGCCCCATTGGTGACCACAAAGGCCTGGTCCATCAGCGGATCCTCGACCTCGATCGCCTCGACATCGGTGCGATGCTGCACCGCAGCCCCCACCAAACGCCTGACCTTGCGGGCCGCGCGTTTGCGCAGCGCCTCTTCTCCGTCCGCCCGGTCCAGCCGCAACACGCCCGTGGGCCCGTCAACCTGCACGGTCTCACCACGCCATGACCATACCGCCCCCGCGGTAAGCGCGTCGAGGGGAGCCCCCTCAAGACCATCCAAATCCGTTTGCGACCAGGAAATGACGAACGTGCCACGAAAGCCCGTTTTCATCTACCGTCTGCCTGCCTCAGTTTTTTTATTAACTTTTCGGTAGCAAATATTCGCCGACAGGGGAAGAACTTTGTTTCCAGTCTCTTAAAACGTGTTCTTAAGGCCGCACACTGGCTGGATCGGACAGGGTGGCGGGTCTCTGCTCAAGATTGGTCTTCTTGAATTTATCTGTTTTGGCCGTTTTTAACCAGTCCTGTCCATCTATCCTGAGCCTCCTGAGATTTGACCGGAGACCAAGATGACTCTCGCCCTGCCCTCTGTCTGCCCGCTGGACTGCCCCGACACCTGTAGTCTGAGCGTCACCGTCAAGGATGGCCGGATCACGCAGGTGCGCGGCTCTGACGCCAATCCCTTTACCGCCGGGGTCATCTGCAACAAGGTCGCGCGCTATTATCCTGATTTCGTGCATGGTCCCCGGCGGCTGACCCGACCGCTGCGGCGCACCGGCCCGCGCGGAACCGGCGCCTATGAATCGATCAGCTGGGAGACCGCGCTTGATCTGATCCACGAGGGGTTCACGCGCGCGATTGCCGCGCATGGGCCGCAATCGGTGCTGCCGCTGAACTATGCCGGCCCGCATGGAGAGCTGGCGGGCGGTTCGATGGACCGGCGTTTCTTCTACCGGATGGGGGCGACGATGCTGGATCGCGGGCCGCTTTGTGGCGGCGTGCGCGGCACCGCCTATACCAGCCTTTTCGGCGCTGCCCCCGGCATGCCGCCCGAGCAGGCGGAACAGGCCGATCTGGTGCTGGTCTGGGGCAACAACGTCACCGTCTCGAACCTGCATCTGATGCGCGTGCTGAAACGGGTGCGCGCGGCGGGCGGCCGGGTGGTGGTGATCGACCCGCGCCGGATCAAGCTGGCCGAGCAATGCGATCTGCATCTGCAAATCAAGCCAGGCTCGGACGTGGTTCTGGCGATGGCGCTGGCGGCAGAGCTGGAGCGGCGCGGCGCGCTCGATCATGCCTTTATCGACGCTTGGGTGCTGGGCGCCGACCAGTATCTGGCGGCGGCGCGCGGCTATGATGTCCAGGCGGTGGTGCAGCATTGCGGGTTGACCCCGGTCGCGTTCCACATGCTGGCCGATTGGATCGCCGAGGCGCGCACCATGGCGACCTCGCTGGGCAACGGGATCGAGCGGGGCCGCTCGGGCGGAGCCGGATTGCGCGCGGCGATGGCGCTAAACGCACTGACCGGCCAGCACGGGCGGCCCGGCGCCGGGGTGATCGCCAAGCCGGGCCTCGCTTTTCCGCGCACCTCGGCCAAGTTGCAGGGCGATCATCTGAAACAGCCCGGCACGCGGGTGGTCAACATCGTCGACGTTGCGGCGCATCTGCTGGACGAGACGCTCGACCCGCCGGTTCAGGCGCTGATGATCTACAACCACAACCCTGTGGCCACGCATCCGGATCAATCCAGCATGATCCGCGCGCTCAGCCGGCCCGATCTGTTCATCGCTGGCGCCGATGTGACCATGACCGACAGCATGGCGTTTTGCGATGTGATCCTGCCCGCCGCCAGCCATTTCGAGTTCGACGACATCTATGGCGCCTATGGGCAGACCTATCTGCAACGGGCCGAACCGGTGATCGCCCCGGTGGGCGAGAGCCTGCCCAATACCGAGATCTTTCGCAGGCTGGCCGCCCGGTTCGGCTATGACGGCCCCGAGTTCCGCGACAGCGACGCGGCGCTGATGGACCAGGCGATGGACGGCACCGACCCGCGTTTGAGGGGCCATGCGCCCAGCCAATTGCCGATCGACCGCGCATTGGAGATGACGGACCCCGCAGGCGCGCCGCTGGTGATGTGCGACACGGTGGTGCCCGCCACGCCCTCGGGCCGGATCGAGCTGTTCAGCCAGGATCTGGAGGATCGGTTCGGCTGCGGCCTGCCGCGCCATGACCCGGTGGCGCCCGACCTGCCCTTTACCCTGATCACGCCCAGCTCGTCGAAACGGACCAACGCCACCTTTGGCAGCCATGCGGACAGCCTTGACCCCGAAATGGTCGAGATGCACCCCGAGGACGCGGCACGGCTGGGGCTGGACGATGGCGTCCCGGTGGTGCTGCGCAACGGGCGCGGTGCCGTGGAGCTGCGAGTGAAGATCACCGACGCCACCCGGCCCGGCGTGCTTTACAGCCCCAAGGGCACCTGGCGCGAAAGCTCGGCTACCGGGCAGACGGTAAACGCGCTGATCCCCTCGGATATCCGCACCGATATCGAAAGGGGCGCATGCTATAACGAGACATTTGTGGAGGTAAGCCGGGCTTAAGCCCGGCCTACGCCCAATTTGTTGCGTTGCTGGCCGTCGGAGGTGAAGTTCTCTGGCGCCAGCCAATCGACAAAGCGCTGCCGCAGCTTGGGCCAGTCGCGATTCAGGATCGAATACCAGGCCGTATCGCGATTGCGGCCCTTGTACACGATGGCCTGCTCGAACCGGCCGTCATAGCTGAACCCAAACCGCTCTGCCGCGCGGCGCGACGGCGCGTTCAGCGCATCGCATTTCCACTCGTAGCGGCGATAGCCCAGTGTATCGAAGGCATGCGCCATCATCAGGAACATCGCCTCGGTCGCCATCCGGCTGCGTTGGAGAACCGGCGCAAAGGCGATGCCGCCGACTTCGATCACCCCATGCTCGGGCTGGATGCGCATATAGCTGGCGATGCCCTGCGCCCGCCCGCTGGCCCTGTCGCAAATGGCGAAGTAGAGTGGATCCTCGGTCTTGCTCATCGCCTCGAGAAAAGCCGTCATGCCGGCCTGATCGTCAAACGGGCCAAAGGGCAGATAGGTCCAACCATGCCCCTCGGTATCAGCGGCGAAAGCGTGCCAGAGATCGGCCCCGTGACGGGCCGCCGACAAGGGTTCCAGCCGGGCAAAGCTTCCCTCCATCCGCTGCCGCTCGGGTCTTGGGCATCCCCGCCAATGCGGCAGCGCCGCCCCGATCGGCTGGCCCAACTCGTTCCTGCGTATCGCCATCTATGGCCCTCCTGTGTTTCTCTTTGTTTGCCCGCGAAGCGGTCAACCGTTAACCTCCAAAAAGTGCATAACAAGGCAAACCAATTTCATGACCCAAACCTCGTGGCCCGCCATCTCGATCGACCGGACCGGACCGGTGCCGGTGTTTGAACAGATCTGTGCCGCCATCCGCGCCCGTGCCAGCACGGGCGACCTGCCCGAGGGCACCGCGGTGCCGCCCACCCGGGTTCTGGCCGTGGAATTGGGGGTGTCGCGCTCGACCGTGGTGATCGCCTATGAACAGCTGGTGGCCGAAGGCTATCTGCGCGCGCGTCAGGGTTCGGGCCATGTGGTCTGCGCCATGGGCGAGGTCGAGGCCGCGCCCGCCGCCGCCCGGCCACGTCCGGCCAGGGCCGAGGCGTCCCCCCCCAGCGCGCGCCCCTTTGTGGCGGGCACCCCGGACATGCGGCTGTTTCCCTACCGGCAATGGGCGCGCACGGTGGCGCGGCTTTGCCGGTCCAACCCGCAGGCGATGTTCACCACCACCGACGCCTTTGGCAATCTTGCGTTGCGCGGCGCCATAGCGGCGCATCTGCGCGACTGGCGCGGGGTTGTGGCCGCGCCCGAGCAGATCATCATCACCGCCGGGGCCACCGATGCGCTGGAACTGTGCATGCGCAGCCTGTCACGAACCGGCGAGACCATCGCGCTGGAGGATCCGGGCTATGCGCCGTTGCGCAGCTTTGCCCGCGCGCAGGGGTTGCGCCCGGTCTTTCTGCCGCTCGACGAACAGGGCGCCACCCTGCCCCCACCGGTCGAGACGCCCCGGCTCGCGGTGCTCACCCCCTCGCATCAGTATCCGCTGGGCGGCGCCATGTCGCCCAGCCGCCGCAGCGCCTGGGCCCATTGGGCGCGCTCTGGCGATGCCTGGATCGTCGAGGACGATTACGACAGCGAGTTCCGCTATGCCGGGCGCCCGATCCCCGCCATGGCCGGGTTTGATCCGCTGAGCCGGACCATCTATGTCGGCTCCTTTTCCAAGATCTTCTCGAACGCGCTGCGGCTGGGCTATCTGATCGTGCCCGAACCGCTGCTGGGCGCATTCCGCCAGACTGTCCTCCGGTTCGGGGTGCGGGCCGGGTCGATGCCGCAGCAAGCACTGGCCGAGTTCATGTCCAGCGGCGAGTTCTACAGGCATCTGCGTCGGGTGCGCCGGATCTATGGCGAACGGCGGCGCTTTCTGCTGGATCGGCTGGCCAGGGATTTCGCCGAATTTGGCAGCGCCACCGATCATCAGGCCGGAATGCAGACGGTGCTGCATCTGCGCCCCGATCTGGACGACGCGGCGCTGGCCGAACGGGCGCGCGCGGCGGGGCTGACCGTGTCGGCCCTGTCGCGCTATTGCGCGGTTCCCGGGCGCGGCAACGGGCTGATCCTGGGGTTCTGCGCCTTTTCCGAGGTCGAGATGGCCCCGGCGCTGGATGCGTTGCGCGACCTGCTGGCAAACGCCTGAGCCAGACGCGAAACGGGCCGGCGCCGATCCGGCACAGGCCCGTTTGCAAAGATCAAGGCCGGGCGGCACCTGGCCGCCCGGTTGATGGCTCATTCGGCCGGGTCGCCCACGGCAAGGCCCAGCTTCTCTCGCTTGCCATCGCGATAAAGCGCCTTGGCCAGCGAGACGCACATCAGCCCCATCACCGCCGTGAACGGCAGGGCGCCGATGATCATCGCGCTTTTCAGTGCCTCCATCGGGTCGGCTCCGCCATTGGTCTTGCCCGCGATCAGCAGCGTGCCGATCACCGCGGTCAGGATCACGCCCCAGACGATCTTGTGCTTGTTGCAGACATTCTGGTCGCCGCCCGACATGATCGTGTTCATCACCAGGATGCCCGAGTCCGCTGAGGTGACGAGGAAGGTCATGATCAGCACCACGCACATGATGGTGATCGCCGACAGGAACCCGCCCGACAGCATCTGGCCCAGGGTCACGAACAGCTTGGCCGTGTTCGAGGCTCCGATGATGGCACCATTGGCGTCGCCGGTCAGCTCCAGGTCGATGGCGGTGCCGCCCAGGATGGTCATCCAGGCAAAGCAGACCAGCGACGGGGCAAACAGGCAGCCGATGATGAACTCACGCACCGTGCGGCCGCGCGAGATACGCGCCAGGAACAGACCCACAAAGGGAGAGAACGCGATCCACCAGGCCCAGTAGAAGGTGGTCCAGCCTGCCTGCCAGCCGAACTGACGGCCCGGCTCGCCCGCGGCATAGGCCGCGGCCAGAACCTCGTCGGACAGGGCTGCCGCCTCGCCTTCGAGACCGGATTTGAACCCTTCGAACGAGCCCCAGGCATTGGTCGCCCCACCGCGCAGCGCATCGGCATAGGGGGCGGCTTCGGCCGGCAGCGCGGCAACAAACGCGGCCGGATCCTGCGGACCATAGGCGCCGAAGCTGATCGAGAGGAAGTTCAGCAGGTAATCCACCAGCGCCGAGGCATAGGTGGTCATCGCAAACAGGAACGAGCCGAACAGCACGAAGGTGAACAGCAGGATCAGCGACAGTACCAGGTTGAGGTTCGACAGGTATTTCACCCCACGACCGACGCCCGACACCGCCGAGACGATCGACAGGCCCATGATCACCACAAGACCGGCGATCAGGCCGACGGTCCCGGGTGCGGGGGCCTCGCCGGTCATGTCCATCATCCATTCCATACCGGTGATCGCATACATGCCGTCGATGAACTGCGAGACACCAAAGCCGATGGTCACCGACACACCCAGGATGGTGGCCAGCACGCCCAGCACGTCAACCACATGGCCCAGGAACCCGTTCATCAACGAGCCGAACAGCGGGGTCAGCGCCGAACGGATGGTCAGCGGCATGTCACGCGTATAGGCGTAATAGGCCAGCGCCAGACCGGTCACCACATAGATCGCCCAGGCGTGAAAGCCGTAATGGGCAAAGGTATAGCGATAGGCCGATTGCAGCGCTTCCTCGGTATTGCCCTGAACCGCGCCCGAGACCACGACGGGGTTCGACCCCCACAGGCCCAGCGGTTCAGCGGTGGCGAACACCATCAGGCCGACGCCCAGACCGGCGCCGAACATCATCGAGAACCACGAGAAGTTGGAGAACTCGGTCCCCTCGCCGGGCCGCCCCATGATCCGCTTGCCGGTTTGCGGCAGGGCCGCAAGCACGAACAGGAACACGGCAAAGAAACCGACGATGACGATGTAGAAGACGTTGAAATCCTCCAGCAGGCGCCAGTTCAGGCTGCCCAGCACACCGTTGGCATTGGCGGGCCAGACAAGGGCCCAAAGGACAAGGCCGACCATGATCGCCTTGGAGAACAGAGCGATTTCGACGCTATGCCCTTGGTAGAAACCGGACGCGGCCCGTTTGACCTCGATGTCGGTGAATGGTGGTTTGATAGACATGCGATCCCTCCCTGACGCAAGAATTTTGCTATTCTAGCGATCCCTTGCCGGTCAGAGTGACGCGGGACCGATGGTTTGTGGTGCATAAGCGACGTCTGAAATGTCGCTTATGCCGCGATGATCTTCTCGATCCGCTCCAGAGTGGCGCTGTTGACCGCAACGCCCTGCGCACGCGCGCGCAGGCGACGGCCGCGGCGCCCGTCGCCGGGCAGATGCGCGTTGTCCTGATCGTGCACGGCGGCGGCGAGCCTGGCGACCAGCGGCGCAAAGCGATCCCCCGAGGTCGCGCCCGGGTCGATCGCGATAAAGAACTGGCCCGTGCGCGGCGGCCCGCCCGCCGTGCCGGAAAAGGGCGAAGCGTCGATGCCCAGCGTGGCGCCGGTGAGCGCGGCGGCCATGGTCTCGACCAGCAGGGCCACACCCACCCCCTTGTAGCCACCGGACGGCGCCATCGAGCCCTTCAACCCGACCTCGGGGTCGGTGGTGGGGTTGCCCTCGCCGTCCAACGCCCAGCCGACCGGGATCGGCTTGCCCTCGCGGGCATGTTTCATCACCTCGCTCTTGGCGATGGTGCTGGCGCTCTGGTCGATCAGGATCGCCGGCTCGCCATCCTCGCCCGGCACCGCTAGCGAGAACGGGTTGGTGCCGACCACCGGTTTCGAGCCGCCCGAGGGCGCTATCGAGGCAGGCGCATTGGTAAAGCCCAGCCCCACCAGCCCGGCGCGGGCCAGACGGGCGGTGTGATAGCCCAGCACACCGCAGTTATAGCTGTTGCGGATCGCCAGAACGGCGACACCCTGGCTGCGCGCCAACGGCATCAGCTGGTCGAAGCCAAGGTCGATGGCCGCATGGGCAAAGCCGGTCGCCGCATCCACGGTCAGCACCGAGGGCGCAGGACGGTCAAGCCGGGGTTCGGCCTGCCCGTCGACCTTGCCGCATTGCACATGCTCGCAATAGATCGGGATATAAAGCAGGCCGTGGCTGGCGATGCCGTCGGCCTCGGTCGCGGCGGTGGCAACGGCCAGCGGCCGGGCATTGGCCTCGGAGGTGCCGACGGCCACCAATGCGCGAAAGCTCAGATCTTCAATCTCGTCCAGGCTCAGGGTGCGGGTTTCGGTCATGGCGTCCTCGATTCAGTCATTGTCGGAAAGTCCCGCGCCTGCGCCCTTCAACCGGGATTCCTCGGTTGCCGGGGCATAGGTGCGATGGGCAAGGCGGTTCAGGGTGACCCAGGCTTCGGGCGCAGGTCGGGCGCGGCTGCGGATCGGCGTCGCGGCGTCGATCTGGCCACCCGGGCTTACCTCGACCCAGGCCGCGAGGTCCGGCGCCGTGCCGGAAAGATCGAGCGCCACGCCATCGGTGACGGCACTGCCGCCTTCCCAGCGCAGCGTGACCGGGCGACCGATCTGCTGCGCGATCAGCGCGGCAAAGGGCATCAGTAGCGCGGGCCGGGCCAGCTGTTCCAGACGGATCCCCGTATCGCGCAGCTGCGCCGCGCGATCCGACAGCGCGGCCCCTGCCGCCAGCGGGCACATCGTTCCACCCGACGCGACCCAGGTCGTGCCCTTCGGCTCGGGAGCAAGATCGGCAAGCGGCACCCCGTCGATCCGGGTCAGCAGCCCGGCCAGCTCGGCGCAAGCGTCCAGATCATGGGCGGCCAGCCAGCGGGTGGCCTTGGCCGCCTCTTCGGCGAGGCCCCAGGGATAGCCCGCGCCGCGTGTGGCGCGCTTGGCGGTGGCCTCGATCTCGTTGAGGGAGAAACTCATGCCGGAACCTCGGGATAGACCCAGTCATCCGCCGTTTCGGGCGAAAGCTCCTCGGGGTAAGGGGCGCCGGAATACATGCAGATCCGCACCCAGCGGTCGGAACGCGGGTCGAAATGGATGGCGCCAAAGAAGGCGAGTTTCGCCCGCAGCATGTCGATGGGCAGCACCGAGGCGCTGATCGTGTTGTCATGGATCTCGCCATAGGGGGCCAAACGGCTCATCTGCGCACGCCGCACGGTATGGCGGTGTTCGGGATGGGCCAGAAGGAACTCGGCCACCAGGCGGGCGCCGTCCCAATCGGCCAGCGCGGCATGGGCCGCCGCCGCATCGCGGGCCGGGGCCAGCGGCTGCTCGTACTCGGCAACCGGCTCGTCAAACCGCTCGCCCAGACGCGGTTCCAGCTTCTCCTCGGACACATACCAGGCGCGGGCGCAGTTTTCGGGCGCCGACCAGTCCAGATCAAAGGCCCAGGCGTAGCTGGCGGCGATCAGGCCGCGCAGCTCCGAGATCGCCATGGCGCCCTCGATGCGAAACGCACCCGGGTTGCCATCGGCCATGCAGCTGTCCAGACCGTCCACCAGATCGGGATAGGGTTCCAGGATCAGCGAGGCGACCAGTTCCTGCCCCTCCTCGCTGAGCGCGCCCTCTGCCCAGCGCATCAGCCGGTCCCAGGGGTGATCGTTCAGCAGGTCATCCCCCGCCACATGGCGCGAGAGCACCTCCATATCGCGGCGCAGATCACCCAGTTTCTCCAGCTGGATCGGGTGTTCGGAACGCCACTGGCCCAGCGAGACCTCGCTGCGCCTCAGCATCCGGCGAAACTGCGCGGCCGCATCGGGGCTGGCGGTGGCGACGCTGCGCACGCGGGCAATCGCCTCTTCCCGGGCCATGACCCAGTTGTTGAACAGGACCGGGTGGTTGACGATATAGGGCGCCATGCCCAGGCCGGTGGAGTTGCCGATGCCCATCCGCCGGGCCAGCGCCGGGTCCAGATCAACCGCGCTCTCGCCGCCCTTGGCCCGCGCCATGTGCTGCACCAGGTCACGCACGAAAACACGGGTCAGATAGACCGACAGCATCTCGGCCTGAAACGGCACCTGCATCTCGGGGCGGTCGGCGATCTGCTCGCGATCCGCCGCCCCCAGCTTGCCCGAGCCATAGACGGCGGTGGTGCGCATCAGATAGCCCACCTTGTCGATCTCGGCCCGGTCGGGCTGTTGCCCGCTTGCGAGCGCGTCGACCACATGCGCCCAGAGCCGCACCGACCGGTTGGCCCGGCTGACCGAGATCTCGCACTCGCTGACCCGGCCCGCCTCTTGCAGCGGCACGTTCTGCGACAGGCGCGCGATATCATCCTCGGTCGGGATACCGTCGAACAGGGTGAAAGTGGCGTCCCAGGCGGTGGCGATCACCCGGTCCGAGCGCATCTCGGGCGGCAGGTCATGGGCAAAGGCCACCAGAGAATAGGCCCGTTCGGGTCCCTGCGCGGTATAGACCGCATGCCCCACCCCTGCGGCGTCGATGCGGAACACGGGGCGGGAAAAGCTCCAGTTCTCGCGCGCCATGCGCCGGGTCAGGATGCGCATGAAGCTGAGGCGGCATTGATGCAGCGACCCCAGACGCGACAGCCGCATGACTGTCGCCGGATCCCTGCGCTGGATTTGCCTGTTCGGGGCGGTGTCCATCTCTCTTATCCTTGCGGGACGAAGTTCTGGGCAAAGAACCTGTACCAGTTCCCGCCCATGATCCCGGCCACTTCGTCCTTGTTCAGGCCGGTCGCGCGTAACCCGTTCTCGATATTTCCAAAGTCGCGATTGTCCTCGAACCAGTGCGGCATCGGGGGGAAGCCCGGCGCGCTGGCGGAACCCTCGCCAAAGTCGATCTCCTTGGACCAGCGCCCGGTCCGCATCCATTCCACCACGCTGTCGGGCTGGTCCTGACACAGGTCGGTGCCGATCCCCAGATGGTCGACGCCGTACCGCTCGGCGGTACGCGCGATCATCTCGCAGAAGCTGTCCAGCGTGCAGTCGGACTTGTCCTTCAGGTGATGGGGATAGACCGAAAAGCCCAGCATGCCGCCATTTTCGGTCACAGCCCGGATCACGTCGTCACGCTTGTTGCGAAGGGCCGGGGCCCAGTCATGCGGGTTGGCATGGGTGATGGCGATCGGGCGTTCCGAGATCTCGGCGGCCTCGATGGTCGAGCGGTCGGCGGAATGGCTCATGTCCACCACCAGCCCCACCCGGTTCATCTCCTTGATGACCTGACGGCCCATGCGGGTGATGCCCGCATCCTCGGCCTCGTAACAGCCGGTCGCCAGCAGCGACTGGTTGTTATAGGTCAGCTGCATGAAACGTGCGCCCAGCGTGTGCAGGATCTCGACCAGTCCGATATCGTCCTCGATCGGGCTGGGGTTCTGGAATCCGAAAAAGATCGCGGTGCGCCCGGTCTCGCGCGCGGTGTCGATGTCGCTGGCCCATTGCCCTTTCATGATCAGGTCGGGGTATTGTTCGAACCAGCGGTTCCATTTCTCGAAATTCAGGACCGTTTCACGAAAGCTTTCGTGATAGGCGATGGTGACATGCACCGCATCGACATTGCCCGCACGCAGCTGGCGAAAGATCTTTTCCGACCAGTTGGCATATTGCAGGCCGTCGATGCGATAGCTCATTGTGGTGCCCCCGCGCTGATGTATGCGGTCTTGACCGTGGTATAGAACTCGGCCGCCGCCTTGCCCTGTTCGCGCGGCCCGTAAGAGCTGTCGCCCCGGCCGCCAAACGGCACATGGTAATCGGTGCCCGCGGTCGGCAGGTTCACCGTCACCACCCCGGTGCGCGCGTTGCGGCGGAAATGGGTGGCACGCGCCAGCGATTTGGTCACGATACCCGAGGTCAGGCCGAAATTGGTGTCGTTCACCACGCTCAGCGCCTCGTCATAGCTGCCGACCTTGATCACGCTGGTCAGCGGCGCGAACATCTCTTCGCGGTTGATGCGCATGGTGTTGGTGGTGTTCAGGAACACGCCGGGCGACATGTAATAGCCCTCCTGCGGCATTTCGAGCCGCTGGCCGCCGCAGGCCAGTTCGGCGCCCTCGGATTTGCCCAGATCGACATAGGCGAGGTTCTCGGACAGTTGCTGCTGGCTCACCACCGGCCCCATCTGGGTGCCCTCGGCCAGCGCATGGCCCACCTTCATCGCCTGTGTGCCTGCCACCAGCTTCTCGACAAAGGCATCGTGGATGGCGGCATGCACCACCAGCCGCGAGCTTGCGGTGCATTTCTGCCCGGTGCCGCCAAAGGCGCCGCCCAGCGCCAGCGTGACCGCCAGATCCAGATCGGCATCGTCCATCACCGCCAGCGCGTTCTTGGACCCCATTTCCATCTGCACCTTGGTCAGGTTCTGGATCGCGGCGGATGCGATGCCCTTGCCCACCGGTACCGAGCCGGTGAAGGAAATCGCATTGACCAGCGGGCTTTCCACCAGCCGTTGACCGATGCTGCGCCCCGAGCCCATGGCCAGGCTGAACAGGCCCTTGGGGATATCCTGGCGCGCAATGATCTCGGTCAGCGCCACGGCGCTGGCGGGGGTGATATTGGCCGGTTTCCACACCACCGCATTGCCATAGCAGAGCGCCGGCGCGATCTTCCACGAGGCGGTGGCGGTGGGAAAGTTCCAGGGGCTGATCACTGCAACGACGCCCACCGCCTCGCGGCGCACGTCGACCTCGACGCCCGGACGTACGGAATCGGCATTCTCGCCCAGCTGGCGCAGGCATTCGGCGGCGTAATAGGTAAAGAACTGACCGGCGCGATAGACCTCGCCCTTGCCCTCGGCCAGCGGCTTGCCCTCTTCGCGGCTGAGCAGCGTGCCCAGTTCCTCGGCCCGGGCCATCAGCTCGGTACCGATGGCCATCAGCACCGCCTGCTTGCGCTCCATCCCATAGGCGGCCCATTCCGCCTGTGCGCGCCGGGCCTGGTGCAGCGTCGCGTCAAGCTGATCGGCGCTGGCCTGTGCGAACATGCCAACCAGATCGCTCAGGTCCGACGGGTTGCGGTTTTCGATTTCGGCTTCGCCCGCCAGCCATTCGCCCGCGATGAGATTGAGTTTTGTGTCCGACATGCTTCTGGCCCAGCCTCCAGCGGGACCAGGGTAACCACTTCGTCATCGTCAAGCGCAACCAGGG
>Ga0157391_151287_pt1 | contig 13252 bp, 14 predicted proteins | sample T8_LowP_AmetaT_FD_136040 | JGI IMG/M metagenome (GOLD analysis project Ga0157391, IMG submission 136040) | Metatranscriptome of Roseovarius nubinhibens ISM and Alexandrium tamarense co-culture from University of Georgia, USA - T8_LowP_A metaT... ...
AAATCGAAATTGCACGGTCGATCTATGGTACTCCATAAATTATTCTGATGTTACGATTTTCAATGATAGACACAACGAATTGCAGCCAACCAGTCGGGCTATGGCTCCGAACGGAAACATATATTACCCATCAGGCAGCACATCGTATGCAGATGACTTCTCAAACGGCACTATAGAGTAAAAATGGGCCTTCGTTCATGAGAAGGGCCACATTTTGCAGCTTCAGAGCGGCATAAATGTTGCCTTCAGAGGGCTTATTGACCAGGCTAAAAAATACCTTTGGTATCGACGTTTATGATTACCGGGATGATCTGGCAGCAAACAAGCCTCTTCACGAATGGAGCATTGAGGCACAAGCCTCCTATTTTTCCGATGTCTGGTATCAGCGAGAATTCGAAGCAGAAAATGGATACAGCGATCCCAACTTTCCGTCCCTATCAACTTTGACCGAGATCGCTCCCGTCAGACTTTTTCCACAGGAGAGTGAATGCTTCGGCGCTGAAGTTTCTATCGACATGTGGCCACTCGATCCAACGCTCGAACCCGGCCCGGATGGTATCTACGACCAGGACGAAGTGTGCGCCAAGGTCTGGAAGAATCCGATCGAGCTGATCCGGGTGGGCGATATCGTCGTGTCGTTTGACGAGAACGACAACCTCGTGCCCGGCCCGGTCACGCGAACGTTCCAGAACGGCGCCAAAATCCTACTGAACTTTCACGGCACGCACGTCACGCCAGGCCACGTCTACTACCGCCCGGACAGCAAGAAATCCTACAAATACGAGACCCTCATCGACGTGCTGCGCGACGATGGCGTGATCAAACCTCAGGATGGCACGTTGATCCGCGCGGCGACAAATGCTCCCGTGGACAGCCCCCGCGACGGCTTTGTCCGGGCGGTCACCGGGAAACGCAAGGCGGATGGTACAGTCGTACAGAATGATGCTGGCCGCATTCGTCTTGGCACACGCTTCCTTGTCGGCACTGGAAAAGAGCGCAGATCCTTCGCTGTGGCCGACCTGATCGAACATGGCGGCGGTGTCGTCGGTGAGGATGAGCTGATCCGCGTGGGCGACGGCGCCCCCATGCCCTTCCATTGGGAGTTTGGCGACACGCTGCCCCAGCCCGAAGATTTCGTGCTGGCGTGTTCCGGCACGACACTCGAAGACATCTACAAGGCCGCCGAATGGGAAAGCCAAGGCCCGCGCCTGCCTGCGCCGATGGTGCTGGATCGCGGCCCGGTGCAACCGCTCAAAGGTACGGCGCTATCGGCCATGCCGCGCAACGAGCCGTTTGAGGTGGTGCATTCGCCGACGGCCTCGGCCAAGCCGCAACGAACCCCGAACCGCAAACAGCGCAGGGCGATCGACGCCAAGCAAAACAAAACGGCCAATTTGCGCAAACGTGGCTAAATGCTGGGTTGTCCCGCAAGCTGTGAGTTCGACCATCTCACGATTTCGCAGGCACAGCTAATGTCAGGTTCGGTGAAGCTGCATTGCGGCGTCGGGCGACCCGATGAATGGCTCGCCAGGGCCGTCCTTGCCTTGCCACCCCGCAGAGGGCCCATTTCTGCCGCTAGGCAAGGTTGGCGACCTGCAAGTCAGACCGGATCTCCAGCCCTGCAATTTCTGCAAGCAGTTTGACGATCTCGGCGACACCGTCGCGATTGCGTAGCGACGAAAAGACGAAGGGGCGCCCACAGCGCATTCTTCCGGCGTCTCGCTCCATCACCTCAAGCGACGCGCCGACATGCGGGGCAAGGTCGGTCTTGTTGATGATCAGGATATCGGATTTCGTGATCGCCGGTCCTCCCTTGCGGGGGATCTCTTCGCCTGCGGCGACGTCGATCACGTAAAGTGTAACATCGGCAAGTTCAGGACTGAACGTGGCCGACAGGTTATCCCCTCCGCTTTCGATCAGAATGATCTCGATACCGGGATGGCGGCGTTCCATCTCGGCCACCGCGGCAAGGTTGATCGAGGCATCTTCGCGTATCGCCGTGTGGGGGCAGCCGCCGGTTTCAACACCAATGATACGGTCCTGCGGCAGAATTTGCAGGCGCATCAGCGCCTCGGCGTCTTCCCTGGTGTAGATGTCGTTGGTGATCACGCCGATCGAATGGCTGTCGCGCAGCGCTTCGCTGAGAGCGGCAGTGAGCGTTGTCTTGCCGGCGCCCACCGGGCCACCGATGCCAACTCGAAGCGGGCCGTTCATTTTGCTCATGTTCGGAACATCCTGGAATATTGGGTTTCATGTTTCATCGCCGCAATGTCACCAAGGAAAGCCGTAGAGGTAAGATGGGACAGGTTGGCGCAAAGCGCCGTATCGGCGATGGCTTGGCAAAGCGGGGTCAGGTCGCGGATGATCTGCTGCCCCTCGGTCTGCCCCAAGGGGACAAGTCGGGTCGCCGCGGTCACGAGATTGGCCATGAAGGCGTGCAGATAGAACTGGCCGCTCAAGGTCAGCGGCAGGCCCACCAGATTGGCCGCACGTCCCACGGCAACCGGATAGCAAAGCCCGGCCAGGTCAACGGGCCAGACCGATGCCGTGATACCGCAGAAGGCCTCGCCTTGCAGGCGGGTTTCCATCATCCGTTCCGACGATGCCGAAAACGCCAGCGCCGTGTCGTTGATGTTCTTCAGTTCCTGCAGCGAAGCCGCCCGATAGGCCGAGCCAATGAACAGACAGTCATTCCATCCGGCGCCGTGTTGCAGAACATCCGTAATCCAGGCCTGCGCGGTTCTTGCATCCACGACATCGCCCGCCTCTACGCTCCATTCCAACCCATGCGAATAGGCAAATGCCCCCACCGGGTACGCCGGTGAAAACCACTGAGCCAGGGTCAGGATCTGTTTCTCAGTGGGCGTGGCCATGGGTTCTTCCGTGACCATAGGCACCGCCTTCGGGGGTGAAGGGTTCGACGACCTCGCGCAGGGTTGCGCCGATCTGGCTCAGCATGTCCTGGATCACATGGTCGCGCTGGATCAGCAGGCGGTTCTCTTCGATCTGGCAGGGTGTGTGGCGATTGCCGATATGCCAGGCCAGGCGCGTCAGGTCCGGGCCGGTGACCTCCAGAAGGTCTTCGTCGGCGGCGATGCATTCGATCAGGCGGCCATCCTCCAACTGGAACGCGTCGCCATGTTCAAGTGACGTCGTATGGGCCAAATCAACAAGAAACGCCTTGTCTTGCACCGTGATCAATCGCTTGCGGCGCAGGAACCGGTCGTCATAGCTGAGGGTCACGCGGTCGTCGGCCTCTGACCAATGACCGGTTCTGCGGATGTCGCGACAGGCGGGAAGGTCCATGCTGGTCCCCTTCAAAACAGGAAATAGCGTTGCGCCATCGGCAACACCTCGGCGGGTTGACAGGTGAGCAGCTCTCCATCTGCACGCACTTCGTAGGTTTCGGGATTTACCTCGATCTGGGGCGTGGCGTTGTTGAGGATCAGATGGGATTTGCCGATGTTGCGGGTATTCGTTACTGCCAGCGTTTCCTTGGCCAGCCCCAGGCGCGCGCCAATCCCGTCCTCGTGTGCTGCGGCGCTGACAAAGGTGACAGCGCAGTTTTCCACAGAACGGCCATAAGCCCCAAACATCGGGCGCGAATAGACCGGTTGCGGTGTCGGGATCGACGCGTTCGGATCCCCCATCTGGGCCATGACGATGGTGCCGCCCAGAAGAACCATCTCGGGCTTCACCCCGAAAAAGGCCGGGTTCCACAGCACAAGGTCGGCGCGTTTGCCCTCTTCGATACTGCCGATCTCATGCCCGATGCCATGTGCAATCGCCGGGTTGATGGTGTATTTCGCGATATAGCGGCGCACCCGAAAATTGTCGTTGTCCCCGGTCTCCTCCGCCAATCGCCCGCGCTGTTTCCGCATCTTGTCGGCTGTCTGCCAGGTGCGGATCAGAACCTCGCCCACGCGGCCCATGGCCTGACTGTCCGACGCGATGATCGAAAACGCACCCATGTCATGCAGGATATCCTCGGCCGCGATGGTTTCGCGGCGAATGCGGCTTTCGGCAAAGGCCACGTCTTCGGGGATGGATTTGTCCAGGTGGTGACAGACCATCAGCATGTCCAGATGCTCTTCAAGCGTGTTGACGGTGAAAGGGCGCGTCGGGTTCGTCGAGGACGGCAAAACATGCTCTTCGCCGCAGATCTTGATGATGTCGGGCGCGTGGCCGCCCCCTGCCCCTTCGGTATGGAACGCATGAATGGTGCGGCCCTTCATGGCGGCAACCGTGTTCTCGACAAAGCCGGATTCGTTGAGCGTGTCAGTATGGATCATGACCTGCACGTCCATCGCGTCTGCCACCGACAGGCAGCAATCAATCGCGGCGGGTGTCGTGCCCCAATCCTCGTGCAGTTTCAAGGCACAGGCACCGCCCAGCACCTGTTCTTCCAGCGCCGCAGGAAGCGAGGCATTGCCCTTGCCCGCAAAGGCCAGGTTCATCGGAAAGGCATCCGCCGCCTGCAGCATCCTGCCGATATGCCAGGGCCCCGGCGTGCAGGTGGTGGCAAGCGTGCCATGCGCGGGGCCGGTGCCCCCGCCCAGCATGGTGGTCAGGCCGGAATGCAATGCATCCTCAATCTGCTGCGGGCAAATGAAATGGATATGGCTGTCGAACCCACCGGCGGTCAGGATGCGGCCCTCGCCGGCAATCGCTTCGGTCCCTGGGCCTACGATGATGTCGACGCCGGGTTGGGTGTCGGGGTTGCCGGCCTTCCCGATCTTGGCGATGCGCCCGTTCTTGAGGCCCACATCGGCCTTGTAGATCCCGCTGTGGTCAACGATCAGCGCATTGGTGATGACGGTGTCGACCGCGCCTTCGGCACGGGTGGTCTGGGCCTGGCCCATGCCGTCACGGATCACCTTGCCGCCACCGAACTTGACCTCTTCGCCATAGGTGGTGAGGTCACGTTCGACCTCGATGATCAGGTCGGTATCCGCAAGGCGCAGCCGGTCACCGGTGGTGGGACCGAACATCGCGGCATAATCGGCGCGAGAGATCGTTGCCGGCATCAGAGCTCTCCCATCACCTGTTGATTGAAACCGTAAATCCGCCGCGCCCCGCCAATCGGGATCAATACGACCTCGCGCCGCTGTCCCGGCTCGAACCGGACCGCCGTTCCCGCGGCGATGTCCAGCCGCATGCCGCGCGCCGCACCCCGGTCGAATTCCAGGGCGGGGTTGGTCTCGGCAAAATGATAGTGTGATCCAACCTGCACCGGTCGGTCCCCGGTATTGGCCACCATCAACCGTGTGACCGCGCGACCTTGGTTGAGGATCAGCTCACCCTCCGCCGGGAACAACTCGCCGGGGATCATTTCAGGCGAGTCCATGCCACGATTGCGGCCGCCGCGACGGCGAGCCCTGACATGAGCAGCACCAGCCACGACGGATCATCTGCATGAGGATGCATGTGCAAACCGGAATGCGCGAATGCGGGTGTGGCCGCTGCGGTCACAATGGCAAAGAGAGCGGTTTTCATTTCAGGTCTCCTTCAACGAATGGGGTTGTGAACGGTTACAAGCTTGGTTCCGTCGGGAAAGGTGGCCTCGACCTGCACCTCGAGGATCATCTGGGCGATGCCTTCCATGCAGTCCTCGGCACGTATGACCTCGGCCCCGGCCTGCATCAGGTCGGCCACCGAACGCCCGTCACGGGCGCCTTCGACAACCGCATCGCTAATCAGGGCAATCGCTTCGGGGTGGTTCAGTTTCACGCCGCGCGCGCGCCGTTTGCGGGCCACCTCGGCGGCCATGGCAATCAGAAGCTTGTCTTTTTCTCTTGGAGTCAGGTTCATCTCAGATGGTCCAGCATCGGGGGATCTCGTTATTGTTCAGAAGACGCAGGGCCGGCAGCAGGCTCTGGCGCAGCAGAAAACTGTCTGCAGCCAGGACGCGCATCACCAACAGGTCCTCGCCGATCAGGCTTGCACCCGCACATTCGGGCAGCATCTGACGCAGCCGTGGCAAAACCGCTTCCGCATTTTCGGCTAGGTAAACCAGAAGCGCCATCGCCCCTGCCCCATTGGCAATGAAGGGTTTTGCCAAATGCGCGGCGATACCGCCCTGCAATCGGGTGGCGTCCAGGAAGATCGGGCGCCCACGCCGCGTGATCTCGATACGGTCGCAAAACCGGGCATCGTTCAGGCTTTCACCCATTTCGATGCGGCCGAACACCAGCGGCTCCACCATTAACAGGCTTGCTCCGGGTTCGATCTCGACGCTCAGGCGCCGGTCAAGTGACGAGCCATCATAGAGGATGGTCTCTTGCGGCAGCCAGTTCATCCGCGCACCGGTCGCGACACTCAGGTGGTTGCGAACCTGTCCGGTTTCGCCCGGTTGCGCCCTGTAGGCGCGTTCGCAGGCCTGAGTGGTCACGCTCAGCCGGGTCCCTGCACGGACCTGCGCCGAAAACGACAGACGGTCGCCGCCGGTCACACCCCCGGCGGTATTCAGCAGCACAGCTTCCAATCCCGCCCGGCTGTTGCGCGGGAAAAGGCATTTGGCCGACCCAGACTGATAAAGGCGGTCAAGCGCGCTGCAAGTGCCCACAAGTTTGGTCGTGAGTTCCACGACGCCGCGCGCACGGGGTTGAACGCCAAAATCCGACGTGGGTCCTATGATCGCGTGCTGTGTAATGGCTCTACCTTCCGGGCCTGCTCATGCATCTGGTTTCGGTGCGACAGGCCCCAACCGCCATTGGAAATGGCAATCTGTTGGGCGATTCCGTGATTACTTGACTGTTTTCTAATCGCGCGCGACCGCAACTGCCGTGAAAACAGGCGATTGCTGGTGCGGAAGGCGGAAACATGCATCCAGAGTTTGCCAATCATGCTGCAATGCAGAATCGATTGGTCACCTGCCGGGGGCGCAACGCCAAACATATCCGGGGGTGTGTGGCGACCATACGAATTGGACCTCGAAGCGGCCGCCACACGGTTTGCAACACGAAGTTGCGGGGACAGGTAAGTGAAGCCAGCGCCAATGCGCAAGCGTTTCTCCGCGCCCCGCGAGGAGACAAGCATGAACTTTCTCAAAACAACGCTCGCCAGTTCGGTGGTCTTCGCTGCCCTTTGCAACGCGGCAATGGCAGCCGAGGACAAGATCAAGGTCGGCGTTCTGCACTCGCTTTCGGGCACCATGGCGATCTCGGAAACCACGCTCAAGGACACCATGCTGATGCTGATTGAGCAGCAGAACGCCAAGGGCGGCCTTCTGGGCAAGCAGCTGGAAGCCGTGGTCGTCGACCCCGCCTCGGACTGGCCGCTGTTTGCCGAAAAGGCCCGCGAACTGCTGACCGTGCATGAGGTCGACGTGATCTTCGGCAACTGGACATCGGTCAGCCGTAAATCGGTTCTCCCGGTGATCGAGGAACTGAATGGCCTGCTGTTCTATCCGGTCCAGTATGAAGGCGAGGAAAGCTCGAAAAACGTCTTCTACACCGGTGCCGCCCCGAACCAGCAGGCGATCCCGGCCACCGACTATTTCCTCGAGGAACTGGGGGTCGAGAAATTCGCACTTCTCGGCACGGACTATGTCTATCCAAGGACCACCAACAACATTCTTGAAAGCTACCTCAAGCAAAAGGGCATCGCCGAGGCCGATATCTTCGTCAACTACACGCCCTTTGGCCATTCGGACTGGTCCAAGATCGTAGCCGATGTCGTCGCCCTGGGCGCGGATGGCAAAAAGGTCGGCGTGATCTCGACCATCAACGGTGACGCCAACATCGGCTTTTACAAGGAACTGGCCGCAGCGGGCATTTCGGCGGATGACATCCCGGTCGTGGCCTTCTCGGTGGGTGAAGAAGAGCTTGCCGGTCTCGATACCTCGAACCTTGTTGGTCATCTGGCGGCATGGAACTACTTCCAGTCAGCCGAAAGCGACGTGAACGCCGAATTCGTCAAAAGCTGGAAAGCGACAATGGGCGAAGAGCGTGTCACCAACGACCCGATGGAAGCCCACTATATCGGCTTCAACATGTGGGTGAATGCCGCCACCGAGGCAGGCAGCACCGATGTCGATGCCGTGCGCGCCAAAATGTACGGCCAGGAGTTCCCGAACCTGACCGGTGGCACGGCTGTCATGCTGCCCAACCACCATCTGACCAAGCCGGTTCTGATCGGTGAAATCCAGGCCGACGGCCAGTTCGACATCATCAGCCAGACTGCCGAAGTCCCGGGCGATGCCTGGACCGACTTCCTGCCGGAATCGGCTGTTCTGATGTCCGATTGGAAGGAGCTTGGGTGCGGTATGTACAACACCGAAACCAAGACCTGTGTTCAGACCCTGTCGAACTACTGAGTCCTGAGTTTACAAAGGGGGCGGGTCCCTGCCCCCTTTGCGCTGAAGTATCGGAACCCACTGACATGAAACGATTTCTATTCGCGGGGCTTGCCCTCGTGTTGTCGTGCTTGGCTGCGACTGCACAGGACGCACCGATCCAGCCGCTCTTGCAGGAACATCAGGCGGCCATCGCCAAGAGCTCGCGCAAGACGATCGCCCCGGCCATTGACGCAATTGCGGCGAGCGGGCTGCCACAGGCGCAAATCGTTCTGGAAACCTGGGGCGCCAAGTCGATGTGGATGCGCAAATCCGACGGATTGTTCTTCATCGGTGAAATGGTGGGCGGCGATACCTACCGCCTGACCGATTTCGACACGGGCGAGGTTGCGGGAGAGTTCCCCAGGACCGAGTTGGAACAGCTGAAACCAAACAGCGGCATCCGCGCCCTGATCGCCACCGCGCTGGTGCAGTTCCAGTTGAATGACCCCGATCGGGCCAAGCGGGAGGATGCGCTGACCTCGATCCAGCGCGACCCGGAGGCTGCGCATCTGGAGCCCCTCAGGGCGTCGATCGAAAGTGAGCCCGATGGCATCCTCAAGGCGCAGAAACGCCGGATGGAACGCTTGCTGACGATCAGCTTCGAAAACGACATCCAGACCCGCATCGATGCCATCGACGAAATGTCGGGCGATCTGGGCGTCGATCTGCGTGCCACGTTGAACCCGCTGGTCGCAACCACGCGAGAGGTTGCAGCGGGTCAGGTACCCGAAGACAGGAACGTTGCTGCCCGCCTCAGGCCCGGATCCGAGGTGTTGCCGCGCGACGAGGCCTATGGCCTTCTGGTTGCCAAGGGATACGCACCGGCGCAGGTCACGCCTGACGACATCCGCTCGGCGCTTGCCGGCAATATCACCGGCGGGATGGTGGCCGGCATCCCCGTCGCCCAGCTTGACAGCGACACTGCCCGCAGTCGGGCCTATGCAGCGCTGGCAAAAGCAGGGCGCGTCCCCCCGATCCTGAGCGATGCCGAAATCGACGCGGCGCTGGCTGCGCATGTCTTTTATGACAGCTACGCGGACCCCTCGAAACAGGTCACCGCTGCTGCACTGGCCGCCTTGAAATCCATCGAGCTGAAAGTCGGCGTGAACCAAGCGTTAGACCTGACGCTCGACGCCCTGTCGCTCGCCTCTATCTATTTCCTCGCCGCCATCGGCCTTGCCATCACCTTTGGCGTGATGGGGGTGATCAACATGGCCCATGGCGAATTCATCATGATGGGCGCCTATACCGGATACGTGGTGCAGCAGCTTATTCCGGATCACACCATTTCGATCCTGGTCGCGATCCCGCTGGCCTTTGCCGTGACCTTCGCCGCCGGTGTGGCGATGGAGCGGCTGGTGATCCGTTGGCTTTACGCACGACCGCTGGAAACCCTGTTGGCGACCTTCGGCATCTCGATCGCGCTGCAACAGTTGGCGAAGAACATCTTCGGCACTCAGGCCCGCCCGCTGACGTCCCCGGAGTGGCTGGATGGGGCGCTGGTGCTGAACGACGTGGTGTCGATCAGCTATATCCGCATCGCCATCTTCTTTCTGGCGCTGATGTTTCTGGCTGTGTTCCTCTACATCATGAAACGCACACGGCTTGGCCTTGAAACCCGCGCCGTGACCCAGAACCCGCGCATGGCGGCCTCGATGGGGATCAACCCGGGCCGCGTAAACATGCTGACCTTTGGTCTCGGCTCGGGCATTGCCGGGATCGCCGGGGTCGCCATTGGTCTGTTTGCCAAGGTCACATCGGAACTGGGCAGCGACTATATCGTGCAAAGCTTCATGACCGTTGTTGTCGGCGGCGTCGGCAACATCTGGGGCACGCTTGCGGGCGCCACCATGATCGGCTTTCTGCAAAAGGGCATCGAATGGATGAACCCCAGCAACACGCTGGCGGCTCAGACCTACATGATCGTCTTCATCATCATTTTCATTCAGTTCCGGCCAAGAGGCATCATCGCCCTCAAAGGCCGTGCGGCGGGAGATTGAGACATGCAACACTCGTTCATCGCCAAGAACCCATCCGTCCTGATTTTCCTTGCCGCACTGGCGCTGTTCACCTTGATCGTATCGGTGCTCTCCGAGGGATTGGGCACCGGCATCATCTCGACCAGCTTCATCAAGACATTGGGCAAGACGCTGTGCCTGTGTCTGATCGCCGTGGCGATGGACCTGATCTGGGGCTTCGCCGGTATTCTCAGCCTTGGCCACTTCGCCTTTTTCGGGTTGGGGGGCTACATGATCGGCATGTGGCTGATGTATGAGCGCACCCGGCTGATCGTGGTCGAGTCGCTGTCGCAATCCGAAATCCCGCCCACCGAAGCCGAGGTCATAGACGCCATCGGCAACCAGATCTTCGGCGTGGTCGGCTCCAGCGAGTTTCCCTTGATTTGGGCCTTTGCCGACAGCCTGTTCCTGCAGCTTTTGCTGGTGCTGCTTGTCCCCGGGCTGTTGGCGCTGATCTTCGGTTGGCTTGCGTTCCGCAGCCGCGTGACCGGTGTCTACCTGTCGATCCTGACCCAGGCGATGACGCTGGCCCTGGCGCTGTACCTGTTCCAGAACGACAGCGGCTTGCGCGGCAACAACGGCCTCTCCGGGCTTCAGAACCTGCCCGGGGTGGATGCGTCGCAGGATGTCGTCTCGCTCTGGTTTCTCTGGTCCTCGGCGCTTGCGCTCGGGCTTGGTTATGTTCTGGCGGCCTGGCTTGTCAGCGGCAAGTTCGGATCGGTCATCCGCGGCATCCGCGACAACGAGGCGCGGGTGCGTTTCCTCGGGTATTCGGTCGAGACCTACAAGCTGGTGATCTTCACCCTGACGGCCTGCATCGCCGCCATTGCCGGGGCGCTCTATTACCCGCAGGCTGGCATTGTCAACCCGGCGGAGATCGCGCCTATCGCCTCGATCTATCTTGCGGTCTGGGTGGCCATCGGCGGGCGGGGCCGGCTGTATGGCGCGGTGATCGGGACAGCCTTTGTCAGCTTGCTGTCGACCTGGTTCACCGGCGGTCAGGCCCCCGACGTGCCCTTGGGGTTCTACACGATCAAATGGGTCGATTGGTGGTTGGTGCTTCTGGGGCTCTCCTTTGTTGCCGTCACGCTCTTGGCCCCCAAGGGGATGGGCGGATTGATCGACCTCTGGACCGACCGCAAACCGCCCGGCCGTCACGGCGCAGATCTCGGCCCCGACGACGGCGCGTTGCGCGAACAGGAGGCCAACAAATGAGCACGCTTCTTGAAGTCTCTGGCGTATCGGTCACCTTCGACGGGTTTCGCGCCATCAACAATCTCAGCTTTCGGATCGGTCCGGCGGAAATGCGCGCGGTCATCGGCCCGAATGGCGCGGGCAAGACCACATTCATGGACATCGTCACAGGCAAGACCCGCCCCGACGAAGGCCGGGTGATCTGGGGGGAACGATCGGTGTCATTGTTGAAAATGAGCGAGGCAAGGATTGCTCAGGCCGGGATCGGGCGGAAGTTCCAGAAACCGACCGTGTTCGAGGACCAGACCGTCGAGGAAAACCTTCTGATGGCGCTGAAAAAACCACGTAGCTGGGTCTCGGTTCTGAGCTATCGGCCAAGCAGGGAGGATATCGAAAAGGTCTACGGTCTGGCGCAGGAAATCGGGTTGCAAGACGCCCTGAAGCGCAAATCCGGCGAGCTGAGTCACGGTCAGAAACAGTGGTTGGAAATTGGCATGCTGCTCGCACAGGAACCCCGCCTGTTGCTGGTGGACGAACCTGCTGCCGGGATGACGCCACAGGAGCGCGAACATACAACCGATCTTCTGGTCGAGGCCGCCAAGACCTGCGCCGTGGTGGTGGTAGAGCATGACATGGAGTTTGTCCGCCGCCTGAACTGCAAGGTCACGGTGCTGCACGAAGGGTCGGTCCTGGCCGAAGGCAGCCTGGACCATGTGACATCCAATCAAGACGTGATCGACGTCTATCTGGGACGTTAGAACATGCTGAAACTCCAAGACCTGACGCTGCATTACGGGCATTCGCAAATCCTGCACGGTATCTCGATGGAGGCCGCCTTGGGCGAGATCACCTGTGTCATGGGCACCAACGGGGTTGGCAAGACCAGCCTGATCAAGGCGATCTCGGGGACCCATCCCCGCTCGGGCGGCGAGATGATCCTGGATGGCGAACCGCTGGGTGTTCTGCCTGCCCACCAACTTGCACACAAGGGGGTGGCCTATGTCCCGCAGGGGCGCGAGATCTTCCCCCTTTTGACCGTGCGTGAAAACCTTGAAACCGGGTTCGGTTGCCTGCCCGCCTCGGACCGGCTCATTCCCGACGAAATCTTTGAACTGTTCCCTGTTCTCAAGCAGATGCAGAACCGCCGTGGCGGCGACCTGTCAGGTGGTCAGCAACAACAATTGGCGATCGCCCGCGCCCTGATCACCAGACCGCGTCTCCTGTTGCTGGACGAGCCGACGGAGGGCATCCAGCCCAACATCATCCAGCAGATCGGCCAGGTCATCCGCCATCTGCGCAGCCAGGGCACGATGGCGATCATTCTGGTCGAACAATATTTCGAATTTGCCTACGATCTCGCTGACCGGTTCGTCGTCCTGCGACGCGGCGAAGTGCTTGTGGCAGGACGCAAAGGGGAACTCAGCAAGGCAGATGTTCTGAAGGGCGTGTCGGTTTGACCATGGCTTTGGTCAGATGGAAAGGGCGATGACTGCCCTCGGGCGATCGGGCGCTTCCGAGTATCGATGGTTTTGTCCTGCGCATCGGACGTTCGAACATCACCGGATCTTGCATGCGCGGGGATCCCAAACGTCTTGGCGCTTGCATCGGCATGACCAGCGTCCTCCACACCCGGGGATCGGCGCTGACCCATCACCCGCATATCCACATGATCGTTCCAGGCGGTGGCCTGTCCCCGGACGGC